>ERZ836877.36-NODE-36-length-188408-cov-13.863331_pt1 | contig 188408 bp, 141 predicted proteins | sample MGYA00519469_ERZ836877 | MGnify/ENA primary metagenome ERZ836877 (study PRJEB31850, sample SAMEA3708809) | human gut metagenome | biome: human gut; feature: human-associated habitat; material: faeces | place: China | collected 2014 ... | reverse complement strand
TTTCTTTAAGTGTTCGCATCTGCTCCAATTTTCTCAATAACTCCGAGGATAAAGGTAAGGCTTTTTCTGCTAATACATACTCTTTCTCCCAACGTAGTATTGTCCCTTTTGACAATTGGTACTTTCTGCAAATACTTCCTTCCGATTGATTGGATTGAAAGTAATCCGATAAAACGGACAATTTGAACTCAATACTGAATTTGCGATGACTGATTCCTTTCTTTCCCATTGCTTTCTCTTTTTTTTGTTAAATGGGTGTAAAGTAAATCTGTAGCATGACAAATTAAAAGCGAAACGAACGAGAATCATTTTCGATTCTCGTTCGTTTCGCTTTCGTTTTTAGAAGTCCGTATTTCATCTACTGATAAATTCGAAAAACAAGCTTTCATTATTTCCCTATCTGTTTGTATATCTGTTTGTTTTGGTGATTCAAGGGCGAAAGAACAGACAATCATTTGATCTTTTATTTTTGTATCAAGGCAAAGTTCGAATGCCATCTTGTTTTTTGGATGAAAAACCTTATCTTTGTGCATCCCGCTATTGGGACAAAACATTTTAAGAACCTTTTCTATGAGAAAAAGCGTATTTATCAATCCGTTTGTGGATCGGGGATTTAAGATCCTTTTTGGACAGGAATCAAGTAAGGAGTTATTAATCGAGTTAATCAATGATTTATTGGAAGGTGAGCACCATGTAGAAGATCTTTCTTATATGGATAAGGAAGATCCGGGCGAGACGACTGACGGTCGGGGTACCGTTTTTGACTTATTATGTAAGGATCAGGACGGAACAACTTTTATTGTAGAGCTGCAAAATGCCCGGCAAACTTATTTTTATGAACGGGCATTGTATTATCTTTGTCGCACGATCGTCTCACAAGGTAAGAAAGGGGAATCTTGGGAGTTTGAACTCGTACCGGTTTATGGAATCTTCCTGCTGAATTTCCGATCAGGCAAAACGGATAAAGTCCGAACCGATTTGGTGATAGCCGATCGTGAAACCGGCGAACAAAAGAGCCGAAATTTCCGGGAAATTTTCATCGAATTCCCCTTGTTCAACAAGACAGAGGCCGAATGTAAGACGCCCTTGGATTACTGGTTATATAATTTGAAACATATGGAACAGTTGGAACATTTATCATTCAAAGGTCAGAAAGCCTTGTTTAACCGCTTGGAAGAGTTGGCACGCATCGCCAATATGAACAAGAAGGAGCGGGCAGAATACGAGGCTGCCCTGAAAATATACCGGGATAATGAGAATGTTGTTACGACGGCAAGGAGAGAAGGGAAAGAAGAAGGAATAGCAATTGGTGAAGAGAGAGGCGTACTTAAAACCGCCCGCTTGATGAAGCAGAACGGAGCTTCCGTTGAATTCATTAAACAATGTACAGGTATGACCGAAGAAGAAATCAAGAATCTATAAAGTGCAAATAAGTAGAATAGATGAATCCCTGTTGCCTATTTGGGGCGACAGGGATTTTTCAGCTGCTCGGCATATAAATGTATATATGGGCCTGTGTATTGCGGGTCAATGATGAATGAAGAAAGTGATTTTACGTCTGTCATCGTAATTCCGCCAACGGGTTTATTTACTTCATCAAGACAACTACCGGATTATCTTCTGTCGTGATTCCTTTCAAAGCTTTCACTTCTTCCGGAAGTTCTGCAACATCCGGATGTTCTTCAAACCATTCAGCTATTGTTTCGGCCGGAATTATCTGGGCAAATTCTCCGTCGGCCGTCACAAAAGTAGGTTGCAAAGGCAAGAATCCGTTCAGGTCATTTTCTAGCCCTTCTTCATAAGCAGCCACCTTTACTTCTCCGGTTTCCTTCAGATAAAGCGCATTGTAGGCTTTTCGTTTGTCATTATCAAATAAATCGACAAGGAATCGTAACCAAAGGACACAATCGTTCTCCTGAACTTCCACCGGATAAATAGCATGATCTTTCTGTATATCATATCGATCTTCACGCTTCCACGTCATATCTCCGAAATCAAATCGCCGTTCAGGTAATAATCCTTCTTTCGTCACCTGATAAATGGTATCATTAAAGTGTTCACGGAAATATAACTTCTCTCCAACATGCCAAAAGGGATGTTCGCCAACAATAACCGCCAGATGCTTCTCTTTGTCGAACTCTATATTCAACATCTGCCGACCGCCTAAGACGTCTACCACAAAATCGTATCCCGCGCTATTCGAAAAATCCCTATTGTGGCCACTAACCTTCTCATTATTTGTCGGGAAAGTAGCGATCCGCGTTGTATCCCGGAAAAGAATAATGCGATCCGGCTTTTCGTTTGTCGCTGGCAGATGTTTCACCAACATTTGTGCATCCAGATAATCCATCGATTCTATACCAAACAAGCCCCGATTTGTTTCAATATCTTGGGTTGTTCCCACAAATTGACCATTTACATGGTAAATACTAAAATCCTTATTTCCCCGGTTGAAATAAAGATACCCGCTTGCGGCATTAAGCCAGCCGACCAAATCAGAACAGCCCTCCGGATCGTTACCGATGTGCCCAATCGGATGAAGAAACCGTCCATCTCCTTTACTGAAAACATAACACTGTTCTTGTGGTGAAGAAACGATCAGAAGATCTTTATAAACACACAATTTAGGATTATCTCCCACTAGTACACTGTCGTTTGTTTCCAAAGGAACATATCGGACTGTCTGAAAATAATCAGATGCCTTTAGCTTAGTCAAATTTGCATAGGCCTTCCCAACAGAAATAGTTTCCAAACTTTCTATCTTAGCTGAAGGTGAGCTACAACTTAACAATATCCCACAGCCTATAGTCAGGATGTAACAAAGCATATGCTTCTTCATGTCTTAGATTATTTAACCCGTTGTCGGAATTCAATTTGCGCATATTTAACGCTGCCAATGGAGCTCTTGTTTTATACCTGTGGAACTGTAGCAGCAACTGGTTTTTGTGGTGTTTCATTATTTTTAGCGAGTGAAACTAAACCACCCATGGCTCCTAGATTCATGGTATCAAGGGCAGAGCTTGGAACAATCACCATTGAACCTTTTTCTTTGAGTCCTTCAAACAACATATTCATACCTCTTAGGTGAAGTGCAACCGGATTGTCGGTATATTTCCGGCTGGCTTGTGCAAACTTCTCGGCAATCTCAGTCTCGGCAGTTCCCAGGATGACACGGGCTCTGCGTTCTCGTTCGGCCTGTGCTTCTTTACTCATGGCCTCAGCCAAATCTTTCGGAATAGCAATATCTTTGATTCCGACGGTCTGACAAGTGATACCCCAAGGATTGGTATTCCGGTCTAATACCTGTTGCAAGTCTTCTGCAATTTTATCACGTTCCTGTAGCAGTTCCGACAATTCATGTTTGCCGATTGTGTCTCTCAGTCCGGTTTGGGCAATATGTTCGATAGCAGTTTGATACTGTTGAACTTCCAAAGCTGCCTTTTCTACATCCCATACAGTCCAGTACACAACGGCATCCACATTGACAGGAACGGTATCTTTCGTCAATGTCTGTTCGGCTTTGAAAGCACTTACCCGGACGCGTTGGTCAATATAAGTAGATACGGAATCGATAATCGGGATAATCATAAAAGGCCCAGGACCTTTTAATCCTTGATATTTACCCATACGAAGAACAACTGCCCGATCCCATTGGTCTGCGATATGAATAGAAGATGCGAGTAAAGCAGATGCTAAAATACATAAGAACAAGATGAGTTCGCCGAAGATATTCAAACTGTATAAGGCGATTGATATTACCAGCAATATCAAAAAGACGGTGGTTGAAATAGGATTGATCCATCCTTTGTTCATTAAATTAGTTGTTTCCATATAGCTTATTATTTATTGGTTATTTCAATTCGTTTTAATTCCTGTATCATGTCTTCAATGGTGAAGCCATATTGCAGAGCCACCATAGAGGCTTGCTGGCAGATATCTTTCAGTTTGTTGCTCTTTTCTTCTTCCGAAATGACTTGTTCGGTTTGATTGATAAATGTGCCAGTACCTTGTTGTGTCTCCAAGATCTTTCGGATTTCCAATTCTTTGTATGCTTTGGAAACCGTGTTTAAATTCACTTTCAACTCTACCGCTAACGCTCGAACGGTAGGTAATTGCTCGCCTAACTTTAACTGTCCGGAAGCAATTCCAAATCTGATTTGGTCTATAATCTGGCGATAGATAGGTACGCCTCCGGAATAATCAATTATAAACTTAATCATACCCTTAATGAATTATCTTTATATTGTACTATTTGTATAGTACAAACATACAGTATAGATAGATGAAAACAAATATTTCGTACAGGAAATGATAAAGAAATAATATTTATTAACAGAATAGGAGGTGTAGAGAGTAAATTGAAATACTTTTTCACACCTGATTCTCCACAGATTCCAATAGGGACAAATAGATAATCAGGTATGAAAAAGGTATTTAGTGGAAACGATTTTCCAGTTCGTCGTCTGTAAGCATGGAAAGGATAGTCTTTCCGTCGGGTGTCAGATTCATGTTAGAACAGAGGAAGAGGGAGGCCAGCAGATGATCCATTTCTTCCGAAGACAGTACTTTCCCTACCGGAATAGCTTGGGCTGAAGCCATGGAAAAAGCAATCATATCACCAATTTCTTCATTTCCTTTGCAACCGGTATCAATGGCCTTTGCTACGATGTCTTTTAGCAATGTAACACAGTCTACGCCTTCCATGCCGTCGGGTATTCCGTTAATAGAATAACTTCCACCTCCTAAATTACTTAGATCAAAACCTGAATAGGAGAGGTCTTCCAACAAGAGAGGCAAGATTGTCTCTTCGGCAGGTGTGAAATCAACAATCGCCGGAAATAACATCTGTTGCGAAGCCGCTTTCTGTTGGCGAATGGATTTCTGATATTGTTCGAACAGAATTTGCAGATGAGCCCGATGCTGGTCGATAATCGCCATGCCCGACTTCAAGGTTGTTACCAAATACCGGTTCTTGTATTGGAAGCAAGGTTTGGCAACCGATTGTACTGAGGTATTGGCAAACAGAACCTTTTCTTCGGCAGGTTGAACCGGCTTTTCAATAATTTCTTTTTCGATAGGAATGGCACTACCTATTTTTTTCTCTACGACTTCTTCATCCGGAAGTACGGCCGAGCGGTCAGCTTCAAAGCTTTGGTACAGTTCTGTCCAGTCGAATGACGGACGTGTATCAGTAGGTGTTGTTTCCCGCTTGAATGGATTGTATTCCGAACGGATCTGTACTTTGGGTGATTCATTCCCGCTGATTTTCTTTTCCGGGTTATAAACCGGAATGTCAATCGCTCCTTCTACATCAAAATCAATGGTCGGAATTGCACTCGACTTCGCCAATGTTTCCCGGACAGCCGCCAGCAGGATTTGCCAAATAGGTTGTTCGTTCTCAAACTTGATTTCCGTTTTGGTCGGATGGATGTTGACATCGATGGTTGACGGATCCAAGTTGAAGTAGATGAAGTAACTGGGCATTTCACCGGCTGGAATTAATTGGTCGTAGGCTTGCATGACCGCTTTGTGAAAATACGGATGCTTCATAAAACGCCCGTTGACAAAGAAATATTGCAAAGCCCCCCGTTTCTTGGCTGTTTCCGGTTTGCCAACAAAACCATTGATGGAAACCAGTGAGCTCTCGGCTTCTAGCGAAAGCAGTTTCTGGTTCAGATTCTTGCCATAGACATTCACGATCCGTTGTCGAAGACCTGATTCCGGCAGGTTCAATATTTCCGTATCATTATGATACAGCGACATGGAAACCGACGGATTTACTAGGGCTATCCGTTCGAATTCCGTAATGATGTTCCGGAATTCCGTGTCGTTTGTCTTCAGGAATTTACGCCGTGCCGGTACATTATAGAAAAGATTCTTGACCGAGAAGATACTCCCTTCCGGACAAGCATCTTCTTCGATGTGTTGTAGCTGTGAACCGAAGATTTCCAGACGTGTTCCTAAATCGGCCCCTTTTTGGCGGGTACGAAGTTCTACTTGAGCCACAGCGGCGATTGACGCTAATGCTTCTCCACGGAAACCCATGGTATGAAGGGAAAACAGATCATCTGCTTGGGAGATTTTGGAAGTGGCATGGCGCTCAAATGCCATACGGGCATCGGTTTCCGACATTCCTTTCCCGTTGTCGATGACCTGTACCAATGTCTTTCCGGCATCCTTGATCAGGATTTGGATTTGTGTGGCACCGGCATCAATAGCATTCTCGACCAGCTCCTTTACAACCGAAGCCGGTCTTTGAATCACTTCGCCAGCCGCAATCTGATTGGCGATACTGTCAGGCAGAAGATGTATAATGTCGCTCATCTCAGGTAGAAATACCAGAATATGGCAGCCAATATGGCCAATGCCACAATCAGTTTCACATTCTTATATTCACGGCTCCGCGAATTGTCCCCTCTGTTCCGGCTCCGTTTCAAGTGCGTTGTCCCTTCAATGAAAGTACCTTTTATCTGCGGCTTATAATCTTCCAGTGATTCTTCTTCCATTCCCATTTCGCGTTTGATCCGGCGTACACGTTCATCCATTTCCTCTTTATGCGGATTCCAATAAATCGGCTTATGTTCAAACTGCCGAGGTTTACGAACATTATAAAAGGAGAATAATGCCATAATCTTTCTGTTTTAGGATTTGTTCTTAACTTCTTCTCTCGCAAAGATACGACAAAGGGCGCTTGCTTTTTCCTAAATAATGTAAAACCCTTGGGATTTATACCTTCGACAGCTCTTCCAACAAGGCTCTTCGGTTACGGTATTGCGTTTGTAACTGTGTAATCAGTTCATCGCCATAGGGCAGACTCCTCTTTACTCATGTACAAACTTATTACTACGTTTGGGCGCATCTTGTACCTTCTTCTTCCGTACTTCGTAGATATCATCTTTGCTGGTGGGGCGCAGATAATCATACCAGAAGAAATCCTTCAGTTCTTTTTGGTCGGGTTTTAAGTCGGGTATCGGCGTCATGGTACCTTGTGGATTCGGCCAGATCTTCAGCTTGTCGAGTTTGTTATCTTTCAACCAGATCGTGAGGTAACCACTTTTCGTGGCATTTAATCCTACCATACTACCATCTTTTTCGATAGGGTAGAAGATGGATTCGGCATTTCCTGCCACATCGATCTGCCGAACTGCCTGTCCGTTGAAATAAGCCTTCAGGTCATTTCCTTTCAATTGATTGTAATAACCCGTATCTACTTGTTGGATAGCAAAGGCGAACTGTTGCACGTGAGCATGATCAATTGTACTGTCTGCCATATAAATCAGGATGGTATCTCCATAGAGCTGGTATTGCTCGTTCCACAGGATCGGGTCGTTATACATATATAAGATGGAGTCGCGCGAATTGAACTGCATAGAATCGCACACGCCTTGTATATCTGTCCGGTAGAAGCGTACACCATAGTAGGCTTTTACTTCGCGATAAGTCGAATCAATTGTCACCATTTGCAACGTATCCGCATGTAAATAGAGTGTATCGCCCTGTGAATATTCCAGGCAACGGGCACTATCGGTAGCAAAAGCAAAGCCAGTCTTCTCGTTGTAGTAGCCATAATCACCCAAAAGCATAATCTTCTGCAGCGTATCGCGGATACACATATTGCCAAATACCTCGCCAAAGCCTTGTTCCCGGTCGTAAGCGATCGAATCGCCCGTTAGGAAACGATTACCCGAAACTATCTCCGATCGGTCGAGTAACATCGACGTATTATGCACCGTGTCGTACCAGCCTTTGGATGAATGAATCGTACCGCTATCAGAAACGATAACCGAAGGTCCTAATATCGTGGAAATCTTGGATTCTGTATTATAATGCAGGGTATCGGAATAGAGGGTAAAATTCGGGTTATCCAGTCGGACACTGTCATTGAAAATAGCCAGTTTGGTAGCCGGACTGTATTGTCCGTAAAACGAAGAAAGCTGGTTCAGTGAGTCGACAATCATTCCTCCCTCAAAATAATAACCGATATTGGGTATTCGTTCGTAGTTAAGGCTATCGGTGAATAATGTCACTTGCCGGTTTTCCATGCGGACTAAGTCACGCAACCGGGCAATCTGGGTATTCCCGTCATAATACAGGTATTGCCCGTAGACAAACAACGTATCGCCTTGTTCCATCCGCACGTTGCTGAATGCCTCCAGCGAGTTACTCGCTTCGTAAAAGTAGGCACTGTCGCAATACATATACGAACTGTCATGCCGAAAACACACGTTGCCTACCAGAATCTGTGCATCCGGTTTAATATCTTGATCGAACGATAATGTATTGGCATGTTCCAGATAGACTTTTGTCTTCTTGACAGAAACAGAATCTTGCTCTTGGGCCATAAGCGTCCAAGAGCAAGAACATAAGAAAAATATATATAGGAATATGTTTGTCAGTTTCATTCTTTTACCCAACCTGGAAAACGGAAGTCACAGTTACGCCATCCTTCACTGATGCGTACGTATGTAGTTTTTTGCTGTTTACGGATCCAGTCGTTCAGCAATTCTTCCCTTTTCTTGTTTTCTACAATGGCTTTCAAAGCCTGATAGTCGTCCGCCAAATTCGCTTTATGCGCTTCAGTACGGGCCCGCAGCTTGATGATGGCAACCACTTCTTTTTGTGATTTGGTAATCATGCGGAATGGCTTGGAGATATCACCCACTTTCATGTTATAAACCTCTTTACCTACTTCCTGTGGTAATTCGTGTAACTCGAAGCGAGGAGTGCCCATATTGGAACTTTCATAGTCCGAGTTCACCATCAATCCCTTGTTATTACGAGTATCTTTGTCGTAAGAAAGGAAAGTAGCCGCTTCTTCAAAAGAGAATTTCTTGTCCATGATATTCGTATAGATAGAGTCCATACGTGTTGTAGCTTCCAGCAGTTCTTTCTCAGAAACTTCCGGTTTCAACAAGATATGGCGGCAGTTGATACGGTCACCACGCTTTTCGATCAATTGGATGATGTGGAAACCATATTCAGTCTGTACAATCTGTGAGATATGTTTGGAGTCCTTCAAGTTGAACGCTACATTGGCGAACTCCGGTAATAACTGTGTCTTACTCATGAAACCCAATTCTCCGCCACGTGCTGCCGATCCTGGATCTTCTGAATACATACGGGCTAATGTCGAAAATTCAAACTTCCCGGAATTGATTTGTTCGGTAAATTCACGTAAGCGAGCCTTGATCGCATCTGTTTCTTCAAATGGAATTTTCGGCTCGATCGTGATGATTTGTACTTCGACCGTCATCGGAATGTTCGGAAGACTATCTTGTGGCAACTGATTGTAATACTTACGGACATCCGCCGGAGTCAGTTTAATCTCGCCCACCAGTTTTCTTTGCATTTCCTGTACAATCTGCTGTTCGCGAGTCATCTCGATACGTTCCTCACGGATTTGGGAAATTTTCTTGTTAAAGTACTCTTCCACCTTTTCTTTAGAACCAATCTGTCCGATTGCACTATTGATCCATTGATCTACACTTTGGATCACCTGTGCTTCCGGAACTTCCACACTATCAATTTTAGCTTGATTCAGATAAAGCTTCTGGATGGCCATTTGCTCTGGGATAAAGCAATAAGGATCACCCTCCAGACGTTCTCCGGCGTTCAGCAGATACAAACGCTGAGCCTCAATGTCCGAACGTAAGATGGCATCATCACCAACTACCCACACAATTTCATCAATCACATTATCCTGCGCCTTTGTCAACCATGAAAAGCTCGCCAGAAAAACTGCAAGTAAAACCTTTTTCATTATAGCATCCTTTATTTTTTTGCAAATTAAGGCATTTCTGCGCTAAAAACCACATTTCCGCCTCGAATTGCATCATTATATAATTCTTCTTCAAAATTTTTTAGGAATTGAACCTTCCGCTGATTCACAAGCATGTCTGATATTTGCGTGCTGGCATATTCAAACGGAGCGATTTTTCCTTTGGCTACGTATTCTTCGATATTCAGTAAATAGCAGTAGCTGCTATCGGCTGTCTCAACAAACGAATGGGTCCGCAAGAACTCGTTTTCATTGGTTACTTGGATAGGAATGTTTACAAAAACCTCATCAAAGCTCACCCATTTGTCATAGAAATAATCATAAACTACAGCATTTTGGACACTGTATTTTTCTATTTTCTCGATGGATGCTTCTGACGTTGACCGATACCATTTCTTAACTTCGTCCAGATTTGGTGCATCAATCGGAATCTTCAAGAAAAGACCTTTTATCAGACTGTGATCTAATTCAAACTGATCTTGGTTTTCGTCATAGAAATTTCGCTTTTCTTCATCCGTTATATTGGCCGACAACCGTTCGTGTACCAGTTGTTCCTGATATCGGTATCGAACCAATGAACGTCGGTACGAATCTACCAGGCGGTCAATTTCAGCCCGATTCTCATCACCTAAATTCTGTAATGCAACATCATAGACCAAGTTGTCTTTTACCCATTGTTTGATATAGCTTTCTGCCCACAGCAGACTGTCTGCAGAAGAAATATTTTTAGGAAGAACAGATAAAACATCCTCTTTGGTTAAGGTACGTTCGTTGACTTTTACCAACGTTCCTTTTTGTTGGGTTGTTGCATTCTTTGTACAACTACTCAATCCGATTAGTCCACAGAGTATGTAAAATTCTGTTCTCATGATTGTTTATTTTTTAGCAGCCTTTTTCAACGCTTTCCAATTGATTTCAACTGGATATTTCTCTTTCAGTTCTTTGATCCAGTCTTCTTCCAATTTGGCTTGTTCTTCGGCAGGCTTATTCCAAATCTTCTGATTACTGATGGCAAACAGTAATGTGCCATCTCGGTACTCATTCAACAATAGTCTGAATTCCGGATATTTGTTTGTCAGATTCTTACGTTCCATGTTCGTTAAGATATCATGGATACATAAATCTAAAACTTCTTGCATAAAGTCGCCTGCATAAGTTTTCACCGAAAACGGATATTGTTGTATATAAGCCGCAAACTCATTTTGGGCGAAACTGATGGTATCAATGCGCATCAATTCTTTGTTTAAATCTTTGGCTTGTTCGAAGAATTTCGGATTTGTAGGGAAATAGTCATTACAAATCGCCTGTAATTCCGCATAGGCTTCCGGATGAAATACGAATTTGTATTCCTTTTTCATGCGGTCGTCAAAGCTTTTGTGGAGAGCGAAGTTCCATTCTCCCTGCGACATTTGCCGATACCATGACTTTTTAATCTCCTCAAACGGTTGAACTCCTAAATTCTTCTCCAGTTTAATGATATGGTAACCGAAACGAGTTTTGACCGGTTTAGAAATATCTACAGGATTCTTGATGGCAAAAGCTGCTTGTTCAAACTCTGCCACCATTTCTCCCAATCCAAAGACAGGCAGTCTGCCTCCTTTTTGAGCAGAGCCTTTATCTGATGAATATCGTTTCGCCAATTCGGCAAAGTCTTTTCCGGAAACAGCCAGTTGATAAACTTCTTCTGCTAGCTTATAGGTCTCTTCTTCTGTACGGGTAATGGAATCCTGAACAAAAGGGATCAATATATGTGAAACCTGGCGTCTGCCTGGATTGGGTATTCTGCGATTTAATTTGACAATATGGAATCCGAATTTGGTACGGATAGGCATAGAAACGGCTCCTTCAGGCATTTGGTAAACATAGTCTTCGAAAGCTTTAACCGTACGCATGGGGAAAAAACTGCGTACTTGCTCGTAACCTACGTGGGCTGAATCTTTTTTCGCTAATTCTGCGCCCACAGCCATAATATCTTCTCCTTTCTGAATCCGTTGGTAAGCAGCTAATGCTTGCCGATAAACGGCGACAGTATCTTTGGAAACAGTTTCTTGAGGTAAGAAGAAAAGAATATGTGTCAAATCAAGAACTTCGTTCAAACGGGTATATTCATCTGAAAGAACTTTTTCTTCTGCGGGGCGATCCGACAGATAGTCGGATGTTAGTTGTGCTTTATACTTATCTAGTTCTTCTTTGAATGATTCGGTTTTGTCTAAACCTTCAGCTTCGGCGTCGGCGACTTTTAATTTATAGATTTTGAATAATTCAACGAACGACTCCAGACTCTTTTTATTGGATAGATCTGTTTCTCCATTCTTTTTAGCTGTAAACAGAAACTCATCTATACTGATCGCTTTGCCTGCGACAGTCATTGCAACAGAATCGCTTGCCGAGTTGGCATAGGCAGATACTGCTACCGCAAAAAGTAACGCTGATACAAAAAACTTTTTCATTAATGAATCTTTTTGATGCTACAATTTTACTCGTACAAAAATACAGTAATTAAACGGACTGATAACCAAAATAGTATTTCAGTCCGTTAAATTAGTGTTTTTTATCAAATGAAGCATCAATTTGCCATTTCAGAAAGGAACTTGATACGTACCAGGCGGATTTCTTCTTCTGTGTAATCTCCACCTAATTCTTCAATTGCTTCTTCCAGATCATCGGTTTCTGAATCCTTGAAATATTCATAAATATCTTCAATATGATCTTCATCCATAACGTCATTCAAGAAGTAATCGATGTTGATACGTGTACCTGAATAAACGATAGCTTCCACTTCATCCAGCAGTTCACCAAACTCAAGTCCTTTTGATACGGCTATGTCATCAAGAGCTACTTTGCGGTCAATGCTCTGTACGATTGAAACTTTCAGTTTGGATTTGTTGGCAACGGTTTTGACACGCAAATCTTCTGGTCGTTCAATCTCGTTTTCTTCCACATGACGTTTGATTAGTGCAATGAATTCAGCTCCGTAACGTTTTGCTTTACCTGCTCCTACACCCGGTATGTTCTGTAATTCTTCCAATGTGATCGGATAGGTAGTAGCCATTGCTTCCAAGGATGGATCCTGGAAGATAACAAAAGGAGGTACTTCCAACCGCTTGGATAATTTCTTTCTCAAATCCTTCATCATTGAATAAAGAACAGGATCGACAGCACAAGATGCTCCTCCGCGTACTGGGATTTCTTCCTCTTCTTCTTCAAACTCATGATCCTCGGTAATCTTGAAAGAAACCGGCTTCTTCATGAACTCTTTACCTTTTGGCGTGATTTTGAGCAAGCCATAGTTCTCGATGTCTTTTTCTAGATAACCGGCAATCAAGGCCTGACGTATCACTGCATTCCAAATCTTTTCGTCTTCGTCTTGTCCGGATCCGAATACTTCCAATTCGTTGTGTTTGTATGACTGAATTTCGGAAGTTTCATTTCCTACCAGCATGTTGACGATATATTCTGCTTTAAATTTCTCTTTCAGCGTACTGATGACTTCCAGTACTGCACCCAATAATTCTTTAGCTTCCACTTGTTTTTTCGGATTCAAACAATTATCACAATTACCACAATTATCTTCAGGATATTCTTCTCCAAAATAATGGAGCAATACTTTTCTGCGACAGACAGAAGTTTCTGCGTATGCCGCTGTTTCCAATAATAATTGCTTACCTATTTCTTGTTCGGCTACAGGTTTCCCTTGCATAAACTTTTCCAGTTTTTGCAGGTCCTTATATGAATAAAAGGCCAAACAATGTCCTTCACCTCCATCTCGTCCGGCTCGCCCTGTCTCCTGATAATAGCCTTCCAGACTTTTGGGGATATCGTAATGGATGACATATCGTACATCTGGTTTATCAATACCCATACCAAAAGCTATTGTCGCTACGATCACGTCAACCTGCTCCATCAAAAAAGCATCTTGATTAGCCGACCGAACTTGTGAGTCCATTCCTGCATGATATGGTAAAGCTTTGATACCATTAGCTTTTAGGATATCGGCAAACTCTTCTACTTTTTTGCGGCTCAGACAATAAATGATTCCGGATTTTCCTTCGTTCGATTTAATGAACTTGATAATATCCCGGTCCACATTGGCTGTTTTGGGGCGAACTTCATAGTAAAGATTGACACGGTTGAAAGATGATTTGAATACGGCTGCATCTGTCATTCCCAAGTTCTTCTGAATGTCATGTTGTACTTTAGGGGTAGCTGTTGCTGTCAAAGCAATGAGCGGACGTTTACCGATTTCGTTGATGATCGGACGAATCCGACGGTATTCAGGACGGAAATCGTGTCCCCATTCAGAGATACAATGAGCTTCATCGACTGCGTAAAACGAAATCTTTACCTGGCGAAGAAATTCTACGTTTTCTTCTTTGGTCAAAGATTCAGGAGCTACGTATAACAGCTTTGTTTTACCGGATAATATGTCTTCTTTGACTTGGTCTATGGCAGATTTGCTTAATGAAGAATTGATAAAATGGGCAACGCCGTCTTCTTCACTAAAATTACGCATGGCATCCACCTGATTCTTCATCAAGGCTATAAGGGGAGAAACAACAATAGCTGTTCCTTCCATTAACAAGGAGGGCAACTGGTAACACAAAGATTTACCTCCTCCGGTAGGCATCAATACAAACGTATCATTACCTGCCAGTACATTTTCTATAATCGCTTTCTGATTTCCCTTGAATGTATCGAAACCAAAATGCTTTTTCAATGCCTCTGTCAATTTATCTTTTTTTGCCATACTCAATATTATTAGAAATAGGTTTACTCTTAATTATCTCCTACAATTTGCAATCGGTTTACATCTGATTTAGCAAACTGTTCTTTTGCATATTCCAATGTTACATGGAATTCTGTCTTGTTCTCTGATGGCATGCTGTACATGGCATCCATCATGATTGCTTCTACAATTGAACGTAGTCCTCTGGCTCCCAATTTGAATTCGAGTGCTTTATCTACTACGAATTCATAAACGTCTTCATCAAACGAAAGTTGAATATTATCCATTGCAAACAATTTGATGTATTGTTTGATGATTGAGTTCTTTGGTTCCGTAAGAATATTACGCAGAGCCACCCGGTCTAACGGATTCAGATAGGTCAGGATCGGCAAACGTCCAATGATTTCGGGTATCAAACCGAAAGACTTCAAGTCGGTCGGCGTGATGTATTTCAACATATTGTTCCGATCAACCTGGGCCGTATCTTTACTTGCTGCATATCCTACGACTCGCGTATTCAATCGTTGGGCAATTTTCTTTTCAATACCGTCAAACGCTCCACCGCAGATGAATAAAATATTTTTGGTATCAACCGGAATCATTTTCTGCTCCGGATGTTTTCTACCTCCTTGAGGTGGAACATTCACAATCGAACCTTCCAAGAGTTTCAATAAACCTTGTTGTACGCCTTCTCCGCTGACATCACGTGTAATGGATGGATTATCTCCTTTGCGAGCGATTTTGTCGATCTCGTCAATAAAGACGATACCGCGTTCTGCTGCTTCTACATCATAGTCGGCTGCCTGTAATAAGCGGGTCAGAATACTTTCGATATCTTCTCCCACATAACCGGCTTGTGTCAGAACCGTTGCGTCAACAATCGCAAAAGGCACGTGTAATAATTTCGCAATAGTTCGGGCCAGTAATGTTTTTCCAGTACCGGTTGAACCAACCATGATGATGTTCGATTTCTCAATTTCGACGTCATCCGAAGTTTCTTCTTGCATCAGTCGTTTATAATGATTGTACACTGAAACTGCCAGATAACGTTTGGCTTCATCCTGACCTATGATATATTGGTCAAGGAAGGTTTTAATATCTTCTGGTTTGGGTAAATCTTTTCGGTCTAAATCCAGTTTTGATTTTTTCTTACCCAGCTGCTCTTTTACAATTTCGTACGCTTGAGTGGCGCATTCATTACAAATGCAACCAGACATTCCGTTGATCATTAAATCAACATCACGACTGCTTCGTCCACAAAACGTACACGTATCGCCTGCTTTGGCCATAATCTTTCTTTTTTAGTTTTTCTGTAAATTTACAATCTTTATTTGGGTAAGGACTTATTTCCGAGTTAAGATTTCATCAATCATGCCATAATCCTTGGCTTCCTGTGCTGTCATCCAAAAATCTCGGTCACTGTCTCGTTCTACTTCTTCAAAAGGTTTTCCTGAATGATCAGAAATGATGGTATATAATTCCTTTTTGACTTTCAATATTTCGCGAGCAGTAATTTCGATATCAGAAGCTTGACCTTGAACGCCTCCTAATGGCTGATGGATCATGACTCTTGAATGTTTCAAGGCAAAACGTTTTCCCTTGGTTCCAGCTACCAGCAATACGGATGCCATAGATGCTGCGATACCTGTACAAATGGTAGAGACATCAGATCCGATGAATTGCATGGTGTCGTAAATGCCATATCCTGCATATACCGAGCCACCCGGTGAATTGATATAAATAGAAATATCTTTGCCCGGATCGCTTGAATCCAGATACAATAATTGCGCTTGAATAACATTGGCCGTATAATCATCTATCTGAGTTCCCAGAAAGATAATCCGGTCCATCATCAAACGAGAGAAAACGTCCATTTGGGCAACATTAAGCTGACGTTCCTCTATAATGGTCGGTGAAATATAACTGCTTGTTATATTCATGTAACTATCAAGAGCCGTTCCGCTCATTCCCAAATGTTTAGTTGCATACTTTCTAAAATCTTCCATACTAGTTTTGTTAATCATAAATCCGAGAAGAAAACACATGAAAAAAGGATTCCTCCTTTTTATACTTAACGGATAAACAAAGTTATAAATAAATTTCTGAAAGAAACAATTTATTTGTATCTCCGATAAAATATTTTCAGGAAAAATCCTTTTCTAATGAACCCTTTTATTGCAAAAGGGAAGAACTGCATTATTCAAAAAGTTTAGCAAACTCTTCTGCAGTCAATTCTTTCAAATCGATTGTTACTTTTTCTTTCAAGCAAGCAGCCAGTTTTTCTTCCATGGCACGATCTACGATATTCTGAACTGTTTCTTTGTTTTTCAACATTTCTTTTGAATAGTTGTCAAGAACATCTTCAGGGATAGATAACATACCATACTGAGCGAACTGCGCTTTAGCAACGCGTTTAGCGAAGCCTTCGATGTCTGCATCTTCCAGTTTCAGGTTGTTTTCTTTAACCAGGCTTTCTTTGATCAACTGATAAGTCAAATCGCTAAGGATGTTAGAGAATTCGCTTTCGATCTTTTCAGCTGTGTTCTTTTCGCTTGCTAATAATAACCAGCGTTTCAAGATATCATCAGCAAACTTCAATTCGCCAGCTTTCTGTACAAGAACTTCGCGTGCATCCAATAAGAACTTATAGTCGCTCTGCGGAGTGAATTGTTCAGCCAAAGCTTCTTTGATCTTTTCTTTGAATTCTTCTTCGCTTGTTACTACATTTTCACCGAATACCTTGTCGAATAATTCCTGATTCAATTCAGCGTTCTTATGACGAGTGATTTCAGTGATTTCGAAGCTGAAGTCTCCAGTTAATTCAGCAACTTTAGCTTTGTCAACATGTAAGAAGTTGGCAATTTCAGCTTCAGCACCTTCGAATGCCTTGTTCGGGTTGAATACGATAACCGAATTGTTCTTTGCTCCGATGAATTTAGCCTTTTCGTCAGCATCTTTAATGAACTGAGGCATCAGGACTGCGTTTTCAACAACGATACCACCTTCTTTCGGTGAACCGTTTTCCAATTCAGCAACAGTACCTTTTACTAAATCCTTTTCTTCAACTTCTTCAACCTTTTCATAAGTACCGAAGTTAGCAGTATAAGCTTCAACTTGCTTATTCAGCATTTCGTCGTCGATCTTTACCTGATAGTAAGTCAACGTATCATCTTTGCTCAGGTTGATGTTGATGGCAGGAGCCAAAGCTACATCGAAGTTGAATACGAAATCTTCCTGCTTGTCGAAATCAACAACAGAAGGTTCAGCTTCGCTGGCCATCGGTTCACCCAAAACTTTGATATTATTTTCACGGATATACTTGAACAGGTTTTCTGAAACGATCTTGTTCACTTCTTCCAGTAACGCCTGTTTTCCATACATCTTCTTGACCATACCCATAGGCACCATTCCTTTACGGAAGCCCGGCATATTAACTTTCTGACGCAGTCCGCGCAAGCTTTTTTCAACGCTATCTGCATAGTCAGACTTTACAATTTCTAAACGGATGATTCCACGTACAGAATCATTGTTGATAAAAGAAACGTTCATTCTGAATGATTTATTTAATTAATATTCGATTCAATTTTTAGGGTGCAAAATTAGGTTTATTCTTTTAATATCGCAAATTGTTTTCCTAAATTGTTCTAATCAAGGGGATTTTATTTGTGATTTTGTGATAACTGGAGGATAAATTATAGGAAGCTTGATAGAGGATGATGAAAGTTGTAGTGGGTATATAAAACTAGGAACTTACTCGCAAAATGTCTATTTTGAAAGTAAGTTCCTGTCTATTGGACTTGAAATTTAGATATTTGTATTTCTAAATTTCATTTGTGGATACTTGGTTATTCCCAACCTGGAGTTGTTTGTACCAAAACTGGACTTGCGTTTAACTGGTTCTGAGGAATTGGGAAGTATTCTCTCTCTACTCCATCATTTGGATCTTCTTCTTTGTTCCACCAAGCTGCTCCGAATTTACCCCATCGAATCAAATCTGGACGACGACGGCGTTCTCCGATAAATTCACGGCCTAATTCGTCCAAGAATTCTGCATCAGTCAGTAAATCTGGGTTTTGTACGTAACTGTATTTGCTCCATTCTTCAGCCGGATAGTTTCTGACACGTACATAGTCTAATAATTCTGCAGCCTTGGCTTTATTGCCTTCGCGATAATAACATTCGGCAGCAGCATAGTACATTTCAGCCAAACGCATTTCCGGAGTGGATTGAGAACGGAATAAACCGTCATGATCTGGCAAATAGGGGAATTTGTTGAATCGAATACCTGAATTCTCTTCTCCTGTTGTTACTTGAGACTTTTTAGCAATAACATCTGCATCAGTACATACGAAATAACCTCTTTCAGCAACCTCTTTCATGTATTGAGTTTTACGAGCTGTATAAGCATCGTTGCTTTCGCCTTCGCGTTGCTTTAATTCTGCTTGTTCAGAGAAACGTCCAACTTGATCAACAAATACCAAAGGAACATTTGAATATTCTTCTGTTCCGTTTACAAATACATCTGTAAATCCAAATTGCTTAGCGGCATCATATTGCATTTGAGGGCCTTGCAGGAAGAATCCTTCATAACCGCCTTTAGGATCTGTTGTGCGGAACGGTTGTTTACGATAATCACAGTCTGCATATTTTTCGAATGGATTACCTAAACCACTTTTGAACTGATAGATTGTTCCATCAAAGTCTCTGGATGGTTGAAGTAAGATACCGTTGTTTCCACCTCCATCGCTTCCTAATGTTTGAGCAGCTGTGTAATGCATTACGTCAGCCCACATGGTCTGTTGTTCCAAACGTCCACGGTCATGCCAGAATTCAAATAGATTTTCGGGAGATTCGTAGTCGTTGATACCAGAACGGAATGGATCTTTGTAATCAGATTGGTTGATGCTGTATGTGCCATATTTGCCAGCAATGATATCTTCAGCCCATTGCTTACAGTCTGCATACCGGTCTTTACCAACCCATACTTCGGAATTCAAATATAAACGAACCAATAAACCTGCAGCAGGTCCTTGTGTCCAACGACCTAGTCTTTTTTCTTTGGGCAGTGCAGGCAAAACTTCCTTGATTTCTGATTCAATGAAGTTATAAACATCTTCGGCAGAACTTTGTGCAACAATTTCTTCTGCACCTTGTTGTTCAGTTGCAATAGGTACTTGACGGAAGAAATCCAACAAGAACATATAATACCAAGCACGCAAAACGCGTAATTCACCGAAATAAGCGGCCTTATCTTCTTCTGAGACGCCAATTGATGAGAAATCGAGGGTGTTCATATCTCTCAAAACAGTGTTGATCTGGCTGATACATTGGTATGAAGAAACCCATGCACCGTTTATTTGAGATTGGATATAGTTCCATTTATGTTCATGCAAACGAATCCACATACCATCGTCATAACCATGGCGTCCTTTCTGGGTCCATACAAAATGGTCTGCTGTCAGTTCTTGTAACTTCCAGATATCACCTCTCCAAGCAACATTGTCACTGTGTTCGTAACAACGAACTACTGCTGATTCGACCGATTGTGGATCGATGTAGTAATTATCTTTTGTTAATTCAGAATAAATATTTTCGGTCAAATCTGTACAAGAAGCTAAAGTCATAGCTCCCAGTATACTTGCAGCATATAATATGGTCTTAAACTTTTTCATATTTCTTGTTTCTAATGAATCAATTAATAACTAATTTGTACACCAAATGTCAGATTTCTAGCTGTTGGATAAACATCCATGCCACCGATACCCGGCCACAAACCTGTTGTCGTAACAGTTGTTGGATCTACACCTGTGTATTTTGTCAATGTAAATACATTCTTTATTGTTGCATATAAACGCAGATTAGAGATCCATTTCGTGTTTAATTTAGGTGTCCAGCCGAGGGTAATATTATCCAAACGCAGGTAATTACCGTTTTGCAAGAAATAGTCACAAATTACTTTCGGACCTTTGATATGAGCATTCTCTTCATAAGCAGATGTTAGTTTATTGTCGACAGCGATAACTTGCAAACCATAATACATTTCATATTGGTTCATGATTTTGTAGTCAAAGCGTCCGCGGAAGAAGATTGATAAATCAAAGTTCTTATATGTAAATGTGTTACCCCATGAAAGCTCCCATTTTGGAACTCCTGTACCATCCAAGTAAACTTTATCTTGTTCGTTACCGTCAGCTCCTAGTTTGGTAGTTCCGCCTTCTTTTCCACCTTCCCAAATCAGGATTTGTCCGTTTTCATCTACTCCGGCGTATTTGAAGCCGTAGAATGAACCGATCGGTGTACCATCTTGCAGACGTTGAGCTGAACCTGGGTTACCTGGAGAAGGGAATCCATCACCATCAATGTAACCTAACTGATATTTCTCGTTTGAGAAAGATTTCAGTTTGGATGTCGTATATGAAAGTACTACATTCGTAGAATATGTAAAGTCTTTTGTTTGAACGGCATCCCAGTTTGCTTGTAATTCAAAACCTTTTGAAGTTGTTGTTCCTACGTTGGCTGTAATAGTCTCGTGCAGGTAAGGAGGCAATGGAACTTTATAATCTCCAATTACATCACGTCCGTCACGAATGAACAAATCCAAGCTTCCTGATAATCTTGATTTGAATAAAGTATAGTCGATACCTAAGTTGTATGAAACCTGCTTTTCCCAACCTAAATCATAATTCGGGTTATTGCCAGGACCATATCCTTTGATCCATCCAAACCGGTCACTGTAATAGTCTCCGTAACCAGTGTATTTGGCAAGAGAAATGTATTTGTCAAAACCAGAACGTCCTGTTACACCATAAGAGAAACGGACTTTCAAGTCGTCAACAACAGAACTACTTTCAAATACAGGAAGTTTAGACACACGCCATGCTGCAGAAGCGGCTGGGAAAAGACCCCATTTATTATCTGCACCGAACTTTGTGTTTCCTTCATAACGTAATGATCCAGTGAACAAGAACAAATCGTTGTAATTATAATTTACACGACCTAAGAAGGCGATTGTTTTTTCTTGATTCTTTGTAGAGTTCATACCCAATCGGCCATCTAATTTCTGATAATCACCGGCTCCCAGATTATTTGTCAAGAATGCATCTGTTGGGAAATTACGGTTTTCTGCATCAAACTCTTCATAGTTGAATTCCTGATAAGAATAACCTCCCATGATTTTGGTATTATGTTTTCCGATCGTAAATTCATAATTACCTAACCATTCTAATGTCCAGTCTGTCCAGTTTTCTTGTTTAATATAAGCATGACCGTGATAACCTCCATCAATACATTCTCTGAAAGTTGAATATTTATAATCTTGTTCCTTCTTGTTATGTCCTTGGCGGCCTAACTTTAATTCGGTATTCAAATTATCCAAAATATTCAATTTGATATTAAAGTCAACCATAGAATATTCTTGTAAAGCTCCACGATCTCGTTCGGTCAGATTCTTGACAGGGTTGTAAGAATAACCACCAGAACCTTGGAAAGCTTCCATTTCATCTACACTGTATGTTGGATTCAACTGTACTGCTTGTTTGAAAGAGCCATAGTCTGTGTAATCTTCATCAGCTATACGGTATGAAATGTTACCACCTACTTCCAACCGGTCTTCCAGTGTGATGTGTTTGAAGTTTCCACGTAATCCGTATTCCTTGCGTTTTGATACGATATCCAGACCTTCTTTCTGTTTGAAGTTGGTCGATATACGGAAAATTGTAGATTCACTACCTCCGGCAAGTGCTATGTTATGATTGTGTCCGAAGTTGTTTTTATTGATTAATTCATCATACCAGTCTGTACGGTAGCCATGATCAACGGCTCCAGTTACATTGGCCAGATAAGCGTCCGGATCCAATACATCGGGTTTATTGGCTACAAAGTCGTGTTCTACGTAACCATCATAGCTGATAGTTGTTTTTCCGGCTCTACCTTGTTTGGTCGTTACCAAAATAACACCATTGGCACCACGTGAACCGTAGATGGCTGCTGCAGAACCATCTTTTAAGACGGTAATAGATTCGATATCTTGTTGAGCGATGTTTCTTAAGTCTCCACCCGGCATACCATCAATAACGATAAGCGGACTATTTCCTGCTTTCAGTGAAGAGGCACCACGGACCTGAATACTTGAACTGGAGTTCGGGTCAGAAGCGGCTGTGCTGTTTACAGTCACACCGGCTACTTTACCATCAACCAATTGCATGGCGTCGTTAACAGCTCCTTGCAAGAAGTCCTTACTTTTTACACTTGTAACGGCTGTTGTCAAGTCTTTTTTAACAGAAGAACCGTAACCAACCACTACCACTTCTTCTAGATTCTGCGAGTCTTCGCGTAATGTTACTTTAACACTTGTGCCTTCAGGTACTACTTCTTGCGTTTGGTAACCTATATAGGATACTTGTAAAATTGCATTGGCTGGGCAATTCTCCAAAATGAACTTACCGTCTAAATCGGTAATTGTTCCATTTTGTGTTCCTTTGATGATTACATTGGCTCCAATGACTGGATTCCCTTCTTGGTCTACTACTGTTCCTGAGATCCTTTCATCTTGATAAACACTACTTAAATTAAAAGAAGCATCAGTCCTTAAAGAATTTTCGGCATTAGCAGAAAACATAGGAGCAAGAAGACACAAAATACCCCCCCCCCTTATTGTTAAATTTACAAAATTCTTTTTCATAATTTTAAAACTTAGATTCAATAAAAACTCTCTTTACAAATCGATTTGTTTTACGGAATTTTATTTTGCTTTGTATTTCTTGCGCAAAAATATAATAAATAAACATTTTTATCACTTTATTTTATATGCTTAAAAACATAGTCAGAACTTTAATGATTTTTTCTTTAAATGGTAGTGGTATATTAAGATAAAAATTTTCTCTGATTTGTTGAAATATCGTTTTAATTTAATCAATCTACCTAAGTGATGCAATTAATTCACCAATATGAATTGATTGCATCACAACTGTAAATTAATTAATTCACATTAGTGAATTAATTAGTTGAAAAAGGGTTTATATGAATATTGGGTAAGAAAATAGATAATGTGGCGTGTCTTTATATGCAGATGAATGCATATCTTTGTGGTATTTTAAGAAAGAAATGGAATAATTGTTGCTTATGAATCCGTTAGACATTATCAAGAAATATTATCCGGAGAGCTCGGAAGCATACCATATATTAACGGTACATAGTAGGAGTGTGGCTGACAAGGCATTGGAAATTGCCCGTCGTCATCCGGAATTGAATTTGGATTTGACTTTCATTGAAGAGGCTGCTATGTTGCATGATATAGGAATCTTTAAATGTGACGCCGATGGTATCGACTGTCATGGCGAGGCTCCGTATATTTGTCATGGATATTTGGGGGCAGATTTAATGCGGGCTGAAGGCTATCCAAGGCATGCGTTGGTGTGCGAACGGCATACCGGAACCGGACTTCCCCTGAAAATGATCGAAGAACAGAACTTGCCGGTTCCGCATCGGGATATGCGTCCGGTTTCGTGGGAAGAACAGATTATTTGCTTTGCCGACAAGTTTTTCAGTAAGACGAAATTGGATAAAGAAAAATCACCCGAGAAGATTCATAAGAGTCTTTCCAAGTATGGGGAAGAGACTGTTTCACAATTTGACACATGGTGTAAACTCTTTTTAGGGGAATAATTGGGCTTCGCTCCGTATTTTATTATACCTTTGCCACCTGTAATTGATTACGGTGAATTTTAACGTGAATGAAATATAGAGTTCTATTAACCCTATTTGTCTATATCTTAGGAAGCTGGGGCTTGTTTGCCCAACGAAAGACTTCTCCTTCTTATACGTCAGATCAGGCAGTTGCCGATACGACCTTGCGGGTTGATTCGGTAGCACAGGATTCTATTGCTCCGGCCGATTCGACGAAAAAGGCAGGTTTGGAGGCACCAGTCGATTATAAAGCGAAAGATTCGATTGTGATGACGGCCGGCAATATGGCTTATCTGTTTGGTGAAGGTGATGTAAAGTACCAACAGATTCAGTTGCAGGCCGAAAATATTGAGATGAACATGGACAGTAGCTTGGTATATGCCAAGTTCGGACTTGACTCGGTAGGGGATGAGTTTGGTTATCCTTTGTTTATCGATGGGAGTGACCAGTATGAATCGAAGACGATGCGTTATAACTTCAAGTCGAAGAAAGGTTATATCACAGACGTTATTACCCAGCAGGGTGAAGGCTACGTAACAGCCGGCAAGACCAAGAAAACCGAAACGGATGCCTTGAATATGGTGGGCGGAAAATATACAACTTGTGATGACCATGAGCATCCGCACTTCTATATCCAGATGACGAAGGCTAAGGTTCGTCCGAAAAAGAATATTGTAACCGGCCCGGTTTATTTGGTGTTTGAGGATGTTCCGATCTATCCGTTGGGACTTCCTTTTTGCTTTTTCCCTTTCTCGGATACCTATTCTTCAGGTATTTTGATGCCGACTTTCGGAGATGAATCGGCCCGTGGTTTCTATTTGCGGGACGGTGGATACTATTTTGCCTTGAGTGATTATATGGATTTGGCCCTGACGGGTGAGATTTATACGAAAGGTTCGTGGGGATTGTCTGCCAAGTCTAATTATCGGAAGCGGTATAAGTATTCAGGTAGTTTCCTGGCTTCCTATCTGGTTTCCAAATATGGCGATAAGGGCTTGCCGGATTATAGCAAGTCGAAAGACTTCAAAATTACCTGGACGCATTCGCAGGATGCCAAGGCGAATCCTTACCGATCCTTCTCGGCGAGTGTCAATTTCTCGACCAGTAGCTACGACCGCAACCAGATGATGGGATTGTATAATCCGAATGCGACGAGCAATACCAAGAGCTCAAGTGTGAACATCACCCAGCGTTTCCCCAATAATCCTTTATCTATTTCGGCTACGATGTCTATCAACCAGACCTCGCGTGACTCTTCTATCTCGGTGACTCTGCCGGATGTGACTTTCACTTTAAGCCGTATTTATCCTTTCAAGCGGAAACACGCTGTGGGTAAAGAACGTTGGTATGAGAAGATTTCTATGTCATATACCGGATATTTGCGTAACAGTATCAATACGAAAGAGAATCTTTTGTTTAAGTCGAACTTGATCAGAGACTGGAATAATGCCATGCAACACAAGATTCCGGTCAGTGCAACGTTTACGCTTTTCAAGTATTTGAATATCTCGCCTTCGTTCAATTATAGTGAGAACTGGTATACACACAAGGTGGAACAGGCGTATGATATGCAGAAAAAGGCCATGGCTCCGGTAGATACGACGTACGGTTTTTATCGTACCTACGAATATGATGCTTCGATTTCGGCATCTACTACGTTGTATGGTTTCTTCAAGCCGCTTCCTTTCTTCGGAGGTAAGAAGATCGAAATGATACGTCACCGTTTCGAGCCTTCTATCAGCTTGAGTGCGCGTCCGGACTTTGGTGATTCTAAATATGGATTCTGGCAAGACTATGTATATACCAATGCTCAGGGAGAAGACGTGCATGTACAATATTCTCCGTTTGCTAATCAGATCTTCTCTCCGCCATCGTCGGGAAAGTCTGGGTCGGTTAACTTTTCGATCAATAACAACTTGGAAATGAAAGTTCGTTCGGATAAGGATTCGACCGGTTTCAAGAAGATTAGTCTGATTGATAAATTATCGTTGGGAATGAGCTATAACATGGTAGCCGATTCTTTCAAATGGAGTGATTTGTCGGTTGGTCTGCGTCTGAAGCTTTCGAAAAACTATACTTTGAACCTGAACGGAACATTCGATACTTATACCTATAAATATAATGAACAAACCGGTCGTGCATACAAAGTAGATATTCCACGTTGGCAAGCCGGTAAGGGAATCGGGCGATTGAAGCAGACCGGAACCAGCTTCTCTTATACCTTTAATAATGATACCTTCAAGAAATGGTTTGGAGGTGGTGACGATTCGAAGAAAAAGGGCGAAGGAGATACCGCCGGTGCTGAATCGAATGCGGACAATGCAGATATGAATGGTCCGGAAGACGGAGAGAAAAAGAGTTCGCGTCTATTGGGCAAGAAGAAAGAAGATGGAGAATATGACGCAGATGGTTATTATATGGCCAAAGTACCTTGGAGTTTGTCGTTTAATTATAGCATGAGTTTGGGATACAGTAACGAATTCGATCCTAAAAAGATGGAGTATAAGTATGCCTTAACCCATGCTTTGAGCTTCAATGGTAATATCCAGCCTACCAAGAACTGGAGCTTTAACTTCAATGCAACCTATGATTTTGATACGCATAAGGTATCTTATATGACTTGTAATATAACCCGAAACATGCACTGTTTCCAGATGACGGCCAGTTTTATTCCGATAGGTCCGTACAAGTCATATACCTTTTCTGTTGCCGTCAGCTCATCGTTGCTGAAAGACTTGAAGTATAATCAGAGCAGCAGTTACCGTGAAGGTCAGCAGTGGTATTAAGGCTAACCTTCACTGAAGGTATAGTTGGTAAAATAATCAGTTTACCAGTCTATCGGTTCTTGTCCTGTTGCAATCAGATAATCGTTGGCTTTACTGAAATGTTTGTTCCCGAAGAATCCCCGATAGGCAGAAAGAGGTGACGGATGTGCCGATTTCAAGACCAGATTACGGCTGCTGTCAATGAAAGCTCCTTTCTTTTGTGCATATGATCCCCACAAGATATAAACCAAATGATGGCGAGATTCTGCCAGCTTGTGGATAACCGCGTCGGTAAAAGTTTCCCATCCTTTGTTCTGATGTGATCCGGCCTGATGTGCTCTGACGGTAAGTGTGGCATTAAGCAACAGCACGCCCTGATCAGCCCATCGGAGCAAATTGCCACTAGTCGGCATGGGTTTGCCTAAATCACTCTCAATTTCCTTGAAGATATTCATGAGAGAAGGCGGATAAGGCACACCGTCTTGTACGGAAAAGCAAAGTCCGTGAGCTTGTCCTGGCTCATGATATGGGTCTTGTCCTAGGATAACCACTTTCACACGGTCGAACGGACAATGTTGAAAGGCATTGAAAATATAGGGTCCGGGTGGATAGACTTGGGTAGTTTTATACTCTTGGCGGACGAAATCCGTCAATGTTTTGAAGTAAGGCTTCTCGAATTCGTCGGCCAGTTGTTCTTTCCAGCTTTGTTCAATCTTTACATCCATATTTGTCGTTGTTGGAAGCCAAGAGCCGGAAACGACCTGGCTTCCAACACTGACTTCTATTAAATTAAGTTGATACCTGCCTCGCGAGCTTCCCGACGCATGTCTTCCGGCCAGATACTTGCCTGGATTTCTCCGATGTGAGCTTTGCGGAGATAGAACATACAAAGGCGGCTTTGTCCGATACCACCACCGATGCTCTGTGGTAATTCTCCGTTAAGCAGACGCTGATGGAAGAACAAATTCTTCCGGTCTTCTGTACCTGTCAATGCCAATTGTCGGAGCAATGCTTCTTTATTGACGCGAATACCCATTGATGAAAGTTCAAGCGCGCGGTTTAACACCTCGTCCCATACCAGCAAATCACCGTTTAGTCCGACATGTCCATCCGCAGATACGGTCGACCAGTCATCGTAGTCAGGAGCACGTCCGTCGTGCTTTTCTCCATTACTTAATTTGGAACCGATACCGATGATAAAGACCGCTCCATATTCTTTCGTAATAGCATCTTCGCGTTCTTTAGGCGTAAAGGTAGGATATTTTTGCAAAAGATCCTCGGCATGGATGAAATGAATTTTCTGCGGAAGAACAGGTTTTATATCCGTAAACATCTCGTAAACGAGGTATTCGGTACGAACCATGGCCGCATAGATCCGTTCAACAATTTCTTTCAGGAAGTCGATGTTGCGTTCTTCTGGCTTCATAACCCGTTCCCAATCCCATTGGTCGACATACAAAGAATGCAGGTTGCCCAGTTCTTCGTCAGAACGGATGGCATTCATATCTGTATAAATACCGTATCCTTCTTCGATGTGATAATCAGCCAAGGTCAGTCTTTTCCACTTTGCCAGTGAATGAACGATTTCAGCTTTCGCGTCACCCAAATCTTTGATGGGAAAGGTAACAGCCCGTTCAACACCATTCAAGTCATCATTAATACCCATGCCTTTCAGAACGAACAACGGCGCAGTCACACGACGCAGACGCAGTTCTGAGGAAAGGTTTTGCTGGAAAAACTCCTTAATTACCTTAATCCCCATTTCTGTTTGAGGCAAATTTAAGATTGCTTTATATTTTGCCGGTTTGATTAAATAACTCATATTTTATACGTTTTAAGTATCTGTAATTTTTATGATGTGCAGCAAAGGTAATGATTAATGTGAAATTATCAATAGTATTCGCGTATTTTATTGCAAAATGATAGTGTATACTGTTTATGATCTTTCAAAATATCAATTTTATAAAAATATCTTCGGATAATTTGTTTTCTCCATTTATTCTTTATACTTTTGCGCAGTCTTTGGCTCGGTAGCTTAGCTGAATAGAGCGTCAGATTCCGGTTCTGAAGGTCGTGGGTTTGAATCCCACCCGAGTCACTTTCTTTAATATTCTTATATAGTATGTAGGCGATTCTGTAAAAGGGTCGCTTTTTTTGTTATTGGAGTAGTGAATTTTCATTCTATTTGGGTATGCAGAAGGATATATGTCAGGTAAAAGTTGTGATACCGATTTATCGGGCTGAACTGAAAGATTGGGAACAGGCGTCGTTAGCCAATACGATGCAGGTATTAGCTGCTTATCCTATCGTTTGGCTGAAGCCGGAAGATGTGGATCTTCATGACTTAACGGCTCTTTATCCACAAGCCGAGATTATGAATGTGTCCTCTGAATGGCTCGGTACCAAAAATGGAATTGCAGGATATAACCGGATGATGATGTCTGAATCCTTTTATGATTTGTTTGGCGATACGACTTATATCCTTATTTGTCATCTGGATGCTTGGATTTTCCGTGATGAGGTATTGCGTTGGTGTGAGACTGGCTACGATTTGGTGGCAGCTCCTTGGCCTACAAGGCCTCGTTATAATTACTTTCCTTTCAAACAGTTTCTGCAACTGAAGAAATACTTGTTTGCATCCAAGCGGATTATCCGTTCGCAGATGTATGGAAAGATTGGTAATGGCGGATTATGTTTGCGTAAAGTAGAAACTTTCAAGGTGGCATGTCGGTCGTATGCTTCTGAAATCGCCTATTTCTTGTCAAAACGAGAAGATGGACTTTATAACGAAGATATATTTTGGGCGTTAATCCCTAAAGAATTAAAATATCCGATTGTAGAAGAGGCTTTACAGTTTGCCTATGATTTGAAACCGAAAGTCTGTCATTATCTGAATCATAAACAGCTTCCGATGGGATGTCATGGCTTTATGCATAAAAGCCGGATTCGTTTTTGGAAGCCATTTATTCCTTGTATCAAGACTATGCTATAATTAATTGAATACTTATAAATCTTATTTCTCATGGAAAAACAGACATTACCGAAACGATTGGAATCGTTGGATGCGCTTCGAGGCTTGGACTTATTTTTCTTGGTAGCTTTTGGTCCGTTAATTCGTTCGTTCATTCGGGCGGCAGATATTCCCTGGTTGAATTCTTGCGAATGGTTGTTTCAACATCAGGCCTGGACGGGCTTTTCTCCTTGGGATTTAATTATGCCTTTGTTTCTTTTTATGTCGGGAATTACGATCCCGTTTGCTTATTCCCGTTATAAAAAAGATCCGGACAAACAGCCTTTGATCCGTCGTCTGGTGAAACGTGTTTTACTGCTCTGGTTGTTCGGTATGATCGTACAAGGAAACCTGCGTGCGTTGGATCCGTCTCATATCTATTTTTATACGAATACATTGCAGACGATTGCAGTCGGTTATCTGGTGTCAGCCCTTCTTTATTTATATACTTCCCGGCGTACGCAAATCATAGTTTCTTTTGCCTTATTACTTCTTTATTGGGCCGCCATGCAATTTATTAAAGTCGGTTCATATGGCGGTGGCGATTATACACCCGATGGAAACTTATGTGAATGGATTGACCGGGCAGTAATGGGCCGGTTCCGTGATTCTGCGGAAGTAAAAGACGGAGTTGTTGTCTTTGCTGAAGGTTATTATTATACCTGGATCTTAAGCAGCTTGAATTTTGTGGTTACTGTGATGTCGGGTATGTTTGCCGGATATATTGCCAAAAGTCATGAATTGGTCGAGAAGAAAAAGGTACAGTTATTCCTGGGTATTGGTGTTGCTTTGGTTGTTTTGGGTTGGATCTGGAATGAAATACTTCCGGTGATTAAAACGATTTGGACGAGCTCGATGGTGTTTGTCAGCAGCGGATATTGTTTCTTGCTGATGGGCTTGTTCTATTATTGGATTGACTACAAAGGGCATCGTCAGCATATCACATGGTTGAAAGTATATGGAATGAATTCGATCGTAGCTTATATGCTGGCCGAAACGATTCGTTTCAACTGTATCGGCGAGTCGTTGTTGTTCGGTTTTGAGCAATATCTGGGGAGTTTTTATCCTCTTCTCATAGTCTTCAGTGAAGCTTCGATTGTCTTTTTTATCCTTTGGGTGATGTATAAGCAACGGATTTTCTTGAAGGTATAGTGTTGCGGGATTTGTTCTTCACGTATTTTGCATACATATTGAGTTTGTAAATTTGTCAATGTATTATTGTTTTCGGAAATGAAAGTATCATTTATTACGCCTCCTTCATTGGATAAATTTAAACCGGCCGAGAGAACGGCGGGTTGTACGAGAGTGGTTTATAATATGGTAAATATCTATGAACTGACAGTCGCAGCACTTGCTGAACAAGAAGGCTATGAGGTGGCTTATAGAAACTTTGTATTGGAAGAGGCTTCTCCAGATCAGTTTTTCTCTTTTTTAGAAAACGATGATAGTGATGTTTATCTTTTGTGGACGGTGAATCTTTCAATTCCGACAGACATCCAGGTAGAAAGGTTCATACATGCCAAACGTCCGGAAAGTTTCTGTATATTTTTAGGTCCGGGGGCAACTTATTTTGCTAAAAGTCTGTTAGGACATCCGGCTTCTGTCGTTGTTCGAGGAGAACCGGAAGATACAGTCAGAGAATTGTTACGGTATATTTCGGAAGGAAAGGATTGGAGAACGATTGTTGGTATTTCTTTCTGGAATGAAAATCAGGTGGTGGAAAATGCTCCGCGTCCGCTGATAAAGAATCTGGACGAATTACCTTTTCCTGCCATTCATTTTGTAGAACAATTTGTGTTTTTAAATCCGAAGCTAAAGGTTTCTCCTTACATGGCAATGGTGACTTCCAGAAATTGTCCATTCCATTGTATTTATTGTGTGCCCAGTTCCTTGACTTTCGCCCGAGAGATCGAATATAAAAAAGATCACAATGGGAAAAAACCTCCTGTTGGTTTTCGTTCTCCGGAAAATGTGGTGGCAGAGATTGAAAAATTGGCTTCTTTGGGCTATAAAGCCATTGGCTTTATGGACGATAATTTTATTGTTACCAGCAAACGTCTGCAAATAATAGGTGAGGCATTGAAGAAACATCATATTGTATGGGGTTGTCAGGCTCGTGTGGATGCTATTACCGAAGAGATTGCTGCTATGTTGCAGGAATATGGTTGCCAATATGTTGATTTGGGCGTAGAGTCGTTTAACAATGAGATATTGAAGTATATCAAGAAAGGAATAACCGAAGAGCAGATTTATACGGCTATCAGCTTGTTGCAGAAGTATAAAGTTCCTGTTAAGTTAAATATTTTGATTGGAACCAGTCCGTTGGAAACGGTCGAAACCATTAAAGATACCTTCCGAAAGGTCAAGAAATTGAAGGTGAGTCAGGTTATGTTTAATATCGTATCTCCTTTTCCGGCTACTGAATTTTATGACATCGCAAAATCAAATGGTTGGATCGAAGGTGGAGAATATGTACCGACTGATGTACAACGGAATTCAATATTAAATTATCCTAGTCTTTCATCCAGACAAATGGAACGTCTGTTATTCCAAAATAATTTGCGGTTCTTTTTATCTCCCGGTTTTATTTGGGAAAACATACGGAAATTTTCTTCGTTTTCTGATTTTTATATAGCGCTAAAAGCTTTGAAAGTCAAACTTTTTGGTTAGATATTAATTGGATGGAAGAAGTGAGTGGTTTTAAATAGTTGCAGTATGAAAAAACTAAGTGTAGTCATTATAACCTGGAATTCGGAGCGTTATGTTGAAACCTGTTTACGTTCGGTATGGATGTCTTTGGAGAATATAGAACATGAAATAATACTGGTGGATAATGGTTCGACAGATGGAACTCGTTCGGTTTTAGAAAAGTATGCGCAGCAGGCTTATGTGTCTTATTTCCCGCAGACTGAAAACTTGGGTGTTGCTAAAGCAAGGAATATTGGGATGCAGGCTTCTTGTGGAGAATATATTTGGCTGTTGGATATCGATACCGAAGTCAATCCTGAAGCTATTAGAGAAATGCTTTCTTTTATGGATGCTCATCTAGACTGTGGTATATGTGGATGTAAACTGCTGAATACAAATAATCTGGTTCAGGATAGCTGTCGGAAATATCCTTCCTTGCGTTATAAGGCTCTGAATGTATTCGAATCTATGGCAACCAAGCTGAGATTGCCTGCTTCGTGGAAAGATAAACTGGCAGAGTTGAATGCTTCGCAGTTTTATCATGCGCAAATGCTTGGACAGAATTGTTTTGAAGTGGAATATCTAATCGGTGCCTGTCAGTTGATCCGAAAGGATGTGGTACAACAAATCGGGCAATTGGATGAACATATTTTTTATGGCCCGGAAGATGCTGATTATTGCCAGCGTGCTTTTATGGCAGGATGGAAGATCTTTTATATTCCCTATGTTTCATTTTGGCATGATTATCAGAAAATAACCAATAAACGACTCTTCTCAAAAATGAGCTGGGTACATGTGAAAGCTTTACTGTATTACTTTTGGAAGTATCGTAAATTTTAAACATTCAAGTATCAATTTTATCGTTTCACCTAGGTGATTCGATCGTCTCACGTAGGTGGAACGATCGTTCCACAAGAGTGAAGAGATCGTTCCACCCGGATGAAACGGTAAAAATCCGGTATTAAACGGATATAGTTGTGATATAGAATGGATTTTTCCTCAAAAAGCAGGCAAATTCATGTAAAGCATCCAAACAAAATCTTAACTTTGCCAAAAGTAACAAGAAATGATCGTATCATGCATGTAGAAGAAAAATTTATGGCCCGTTGCTTGGAACTGGCCCGCCATGGAGCAGGACATACGGCTCCGAATCCGATGGTTGGTGCAGTGGTCGTCCATAACGGTGTCATTGTGGGTGAGGGCTATCATCGGCGTTGCGGAGAGGCCCATGCGGAGGTGAATGCGATTGCTTCGGTTCGAGATGAAGCAATCTTGCGTGATTCTACCATTTATGTCAGTTTGGAACCTTGTTCTCATTATGGGAAAACACCTCCTTGTGCAGAATTGATTATCCGGAAAGGAATTCCTCGTGTGGTTGTCGGATGTATGGACCCGTTTCCGGAAGTATCAGGTAGAGGTGTTCGTATGTTAAGAGACGCAGGTGTTGAAGTTGTGACGGGTGTATTGGAGGAAGAATGCCGTGCTTTGAATGAAGCCTTTATGACTTTTCAGTCGGAGAAGCGTCCGTTTGTGACGTTAAAATGGGCAGAAAGTGCCGATGGCTTTCTGGATGTTGCACGTACCTCTCCGGACATTTCACCGGTCGTTTTTTCCAATGCGGTAACAGCGGCCCGTGTTCATAAGCTTCGGGCTGAATCGGCTGCTATTTTGGTGGGAACGAATACGGCTTTGTTGGATAATCCGTCGCTGACAGTTCGGCGCTGGAGCGGTAAGTCGCCCGTTCGTTTGGTGATAGACCGGGAGCGGAAGATACCAGCTTCATATCATTTGTTGGATGATACAATACCAACCATTGTGTTTACAACCGGAGAAAAAAAGAAAATAGGGCAGACAGAATATATTCCTTTGGATTTTCGGATATCTATTGTGCACCAGATTCTTCAATGTCTGTTTGAGCGTCAGTTAAATTCGCTGATGGTAGAAGGCGGAAGCATTATGTTGCAACAGTTTCTTGATTCCGGTTATTGGGATCGCGCTATTGTTGAAGAATCACCTTTGACATTAGGTGCTGGTGTGAAAGCGCCAGTTTTCACATTTGGACAACAAAGTTTTGACTCTTTTGGCGGACATATTTTCCGGATTTATACACATCATCGGAAATAATTGAACCTAAAATATTATAAATATTATCGTTTTATAGGTGGAAAGAAAAAAATGTTTCTACTTTTGTGCCTTTATATGAACAAACTATGTTTTTGATGAAAAGTAAGATATTTTTATTGATAACAGGTTGCTTCGCTGTTTTGTTGACTTCCTGTTTAGGTGATTCAGATTATGATTCGTATTATGAGGTTGATAAGAATTGCCAAATTACGGAATTTTCGTTGAGTTCAGATTCTGTATCAGGACTTTCGGATGTAAAGTTCACGATCGATCAATTGAATGGACGTATCATGAACTTGGATTCTATGCCTTTTGGTACAGAGATTGAGAAAGTAATTTGTACAGTAAAATATGGTTCTTATGTGACGAAACTGGAAGTTATTCAGGAAGCCACAGGAGATACGATTGACTGGAATGCCGAGGATTCGTTGGATTTCTCCAAGCCGGTGAAATTTATCACTTCATCGTATGACGGAATGACTAAACGTGTATATGTGGCTCAGGTCAATGTTCATCAGGTTGTTCCGGATTCAATGGTTTGGCGTCAATATACAACAAACATACTGCCAACTAAATTCGTTGATCAGAAAGTTATTTCCTTCAATGATGGTAGTGCCGACTATTATTATATGTACGTTCAACCTACGGCCAATACGTCTTATAAGCTTTATCGGTCGAAGCAAACAGATGCCAAGAGTTGGGAAGAATTGCCATTGACTGGACTTCCTGCTAGCGGTGTATTACTTTCACAAATAACATCCTATAATAATTTATATTATGTAGCAACCAAAGAAGGTTCTCTTTACTCTTCGGCTGATGCTGTTAACTGGCAACTTGTTGAAGGAACACCTAAAGTGAAGTCTCTTTTAGGATATATTGATGAAAGTACCAATCAGCCGGCTGTACTATCTGCCATTGTGGAAGAAGATAACGGACTCGTATTTGCAGCGATGAATGTTGAAGGACAGTGGGAGACGGGTGAAATGGTACCTTCTCATTTCCCGGTAGAAGGTTTCTCGTCGGCTTCTATTTATTTAATGTATACAAGCCGTGTGATGGTTGTGGGCGGTAAGTCATCTGATGGTCAGCTTCAGAATGCTTCATGGGCAACGATGAACGCTTTGGATTGGGCAGAGCAAACTGATTCTTACGGCGATTATTTCACGAAACGTCAGGGAACGATGATGGCTTACTATGATAATATGTTCTATCTGATAGGAGGTATTGATGAATCAGGTAAACCACAGAAAGATATTTACCGTTCGTCAGACTACGGTGTAACGTGGAATTATGTAGATACATTGGTAGTTTTGCCTTCGTCTTATCAAGCCAGAGGTTTTGCCTCTATGTTGGTTGACAAGGATAATTATCTGATGATTTTTGGTGGAAAATCGACTATAAATGGCCAGGATTTGAACGATATTTGGAAAGGTCGTATTAATCGTCTGGGTTTCGAACGGCAGTAAATAACGGGCCGTTCGTATAATTTATAAAAAGATTTAGCGTTAGAAAAGAAATAGGTTTAATGCAATGAAGTTGTTTTTATGAATACATTTCTTTTTCGGCGTATCTTTTATTTGGTATTTTTGTTGGTCGGTTGTTGTTGGCTCGGCAAAGCACAAGAATATAAATATGAAATCGGCGGTATGGTAGGCGGTTCCTATTATATGGGCGATTTAAACAAGAATGCGTTCTTTAAGGGATTGAATCCTTCCTTGGGTGTGGTTTTTCGTTATACCCCAAATTTCCGTTGGGCCGTAAAGACTGACTTGTTATGGGGACGAGTATCCGGAAGTACCGATGGTTTGGAGAATGTCTTTCCGAATGGAGCGACTGCTTCTTTCGAACGGAATTTCTTCGAACTGGGCGGACAGATGGAATTTAATTTCCTTCCGTATAGTGATAAGTTTGCTTATCTGAATACAAAGCGGTTCTCTCCTTATATATTTATGGGCTTTGGGGTAACGGTCGCTCCGGGAAATCAAACGTTTGCAAGTTTGAATATTCCGTTGGGCGTTGGAGTCAAATATAAGGTCATTAACCGTTTGAATTTGGGTTGTGAGTTTTCTTTCCGCAAATTGTTCGGTGATTCGTTTGATGTAACGGATGGTAATAATGGCTTTTTGGATAATCCATACGGAGTGGCTAGTAGTGCATTCAAGAATAAAGACTGGTATTCATTGCTGATGTTTTCAGTTACGTGGGATTTTGGCCTGCGTTGTCAGCCTTGTAATAACCGATTTAGTAACGGTGTTTATTAAGATATTGGAAGAATGTCGTTAGAAGAAAAGATTGACAAAAATCACTTGCCGCAGCATGTGGCAATTATTATGGATGGAAATGGGCGATGGGCGAAGGCTCGTGGCCTTGAACGTTATATGGGTCATCAGGAAGGTGTTGTTTCGGTTCGTAAAGTAGTGGAAGCAGCTTCCGATTTAGGTATAAAATACCTTACGATGTACACGTTCTCGACCGAGAACTGGAATCGGCCAATAGAAGAGGTGCATGCTTTGATGACACTGATGGTAGCTGCTATCAAGCGTGAAACACCCGACTTGATGAAGAATAATGTCCGGCTGGATGCGATAGGCGATTTGTCTCGTTTACCAGAAGAGGCTCGGAATACATTGCAGGAATGTATTGAGGAGACATCGGTCAATACGGGGACAACCGTTGTCTTGGCTTTGAGCTATTCTTCCCGTTGGGAGATTGCAGAAGCCGTCCGGCAGATAGCAGGGAAAGTAAAAGACGGAGATTTGGATATAGCAGAGATAACGGAAAGTACAGTTTCTGAACACTTGACTACTCGAAATATTCCGGATCCGGACTTGTTGATTCGTACAGGAGGTGAACAGCGTTTAAGTAATTTCTTGTTGTGGCAATTGTCGTATGCCGAGTTTTACTTTACGAATGTTTACTGGCCTGATTTTAGAAAAGAAGAGTTGTTTGATGCAATACTGTATTACCAGCAGCGCGAACGACGTTTTGGTAAAACAAGTGAGCAATTAATTTTATAAACAATAGCTGTTAATATGTACAAAGGAATAGTGCTGTTTTTCCTTTTCTTGAGTGTAACCTTCGGTGTGTTTGCTCAGGAGAATGGAAGTGATACTGCGAAGGTTGAGAAACCGGCAGATTTGCCGGTGATTTCTTACTCGTTAACGCCGAAGAAGTATAAAATTGCGGATATTAAGGTAACGGGTGTAAAGAATTATGATGATTTTGTGCTGATCGGATTTTCCGGATTATCAGTAGGTGATGAGATTTCTGTGCCGGGAGATGAAGTGACAGCTGCTGTCAAAGCTTTCTGGAAGCATGGATTGTTTTCGGATGTAAAGATTTTGGCTAATAAGATTGAAGGCGATTCTATTTGGTTGGAATATCAGTTAAAACAGCGTCCACGTATTTCGGAAGTTAATTACCATGGTATCAAGAAAGGTGAACGGGAAGACTTGGAAGCAAAACTGGGCTTGAAGAAAGGATTCCAGATTACACCGAATGTCTTGGACCGTGCGAAGATTCTGATTGAAAAGTTCTTCGATGGAAAAGGATTTAAGAACGTGGATGTAAATATCCAGCAAAAGGATGATATGGCTCACGAAGGTGAAGTCATTTTGGATATTTATATTGACAAGAATGAAAAGACCAAGATTCATCGTATCTATTTTGAAGGAAATAACGCGTTGACGGCTCGTCAACTGAAGAAAGCCATGAAGAAGACGAATGAAAAATTCAGTCTTTTCAATGACTGGAAGTCGAGTATCTTGGAAATGTTCAGCACGAAGAAATTTACTACAGAAGAATACGAAAACGATAAGAATAATTTGATAGCCAAATACAATGAACATGGTTATCGAGATGCCGTTCTTTTGGCAGACAGCGTTGTGAACTTCAATGAAAAGAAAGTTGATATTTTCTTGAAGGTTGATGAAGGTGAAAAGTATTATCTGAAAGATATCCGTTTTGTCGGTAATACGAAATATTCGACAGACTATTTGATGGCGGTATTAGGTATGAAGCCGGGTGAAGTTTATAACCAGAAGAAATTGAATGACCGTTTAAGTATGGACGAAGATGCGGTTTCTAATATTTACTTTAATAACGGTTACTTGTTCTTTAACGCAGATCCGGTGGAAGTAGAAGTTGAAAACGATTCGATCGCTTTGGAAATCCGTATTCAGGAAGGTCCGCAGGCTACGATTAATCGTGTCATCATTAATGGTAATGACCGCTTGTATGAAGATATCGTACGTCGTGAGTTGCGTACAAAACCGGGTAAGTTGTTTAGCCGTGAGGATTTGATGCGTTCTGTCCGTGAAATTGCCCAAATGGGACACTTCGACCCGGAAAACATGAACCCGCGTCCTATTCCTGATCCGGAAAATGGAACCGTGGATATCGAATATAATTTGGTTTCTAAGGCGAACGACCAGATTGAATTCTCGGCTGGTTGGGGACAAACCGGTGTGATCGGTAAGTTGAGTTTGAAGTTTACGAACTTCTCTATGAAGAACTTCCTGAACCCGAAATCTTATAAGGGGATCATTCCGCAAGGTGAAGGTCAGACTTTGACATTAAGTGGACAGACCAACGGACGTTATTATCAGGCGTATAGTATTTCGTTTCTGGATCCGTGGTTTGGAGGTAAACGCCCGAATACGCTTTCTATCAGTGCTTATTTCTCCAAGCAAACAGATATCAGTACTTCTTATTTGAGTAATGCATATAATAGTTATAATCCGTATTATTATGGTGGTTATCCAGGTTATGGCGGTTATTATGGTGGCTATGGCGGTTATTATGGATATGGTTATGATCCCTATGGAAGCTATGAATTGGCTTTAAACCCGGATAAGTCTATCATGATGTTTGGTCTGGCTGCCGGTTATGGTAAACGTTTGAACTGGCCGGATGACTTCTTCCAGTTTATGGTTACTTTGAACTATCAGGTGTATAAGATGCACGATTGGGATTATTTCTTGGTAAACAACGGAACTTGTCATAACGTCAACTTGGAATTGTTGTTGCAGCGTAACTCTATCGATAACCCGTTGTATACACGTAGTGGTTCGCAGTTCTCGTTCTCAGTAGCAGCAACGCCTCCGTTCTCTTTGTTTGACAACAAAGATTATGCTTCTATGAGTGATCAGGATCCGGATAAGTTTAAGATGATTGAGTATCATAAGTGGAAGTTCAAGGCGAAGGTGTTCTCTCCGTTGGCTCCTGTATCCGTGAAGCGTACACCGGTCTTGATGACACGTGCTGAATTTGGTTTCTTGGGAACTTACAATAAGCATAAACGTTCTCCGTTCGAAACCTTCTATATGGGTGGTGACGGTATGACTGGTTATTCAAGTACGTATGCTACCGAAACGATTGGTTTGCGTGGTTATGAGAATGGTAGTATTGCCGGTAATGGTGGTTATAGTTCGTATGGTCTTGCTTATACTCGCTTGTCAATGGAGTTGCGTTATCCGTTTATTTTGGAACCGTCGTCAACCATTTACGGATTGGTATTTGCAGAAGCCGGTAATGCGTGGACCGATATGAGTAATTATAATCCGTTTGACCTGAAGCGTTCGGCTGGTGTTGGTGTTCGTATCTTCTTGCCGATGATCGGTTTGATGGGTATTGACTGGGCGTACGGTTTCGATGAAGCTAACTATGGATCAGGTGGTAAGCGAAGCGGAAGTAACTTCCACTTCATTATCGGTCAGGAATTCTAAGCGCCGGTATCTTGTTGAATAAAAATAGTCTATAAAATAATGTAAAATATAGCCGAGTGTTTAAAACCTCGGCTATATTTGTAGTCGATAGTTTAGTAATTTAAAACAGAAGATGTATGAAAAAGCTTTTTTTGATAAGTTGTTTGTTGGTTGTATGCGCTTGGATGGCTGATGCCCAGAAGTATGCCTTGATAGACATGGAATATATTCTGAAGAATATCCCGGCATACGAGATGACTAACGAACAGTTAAGCCAGGTTTCCAAGAAATGGCAGAACGAAGTGGATGCATTACAGCAGGAAGCGCAGAATATGTATAAGACCTATCAGAGTGATTTGGTGTTCCTTTCTGCCGAGATGAAGACGAAGCGTGAAGAAGAAATTGTGAAGAAGGAACAGGAAGCGCAGGATTTGAAACGGAAGTATTTTGGTGCAGATGGTGAATTGTATAAGAAGCGCGAAAGTTTGATGAAACCGATTCAGGATGAAATTTATAATGCCGTGAAAGAAATATCGGAAGACAAAGGCTATCAGCTGGTGATTGACCGTGCTTCGGCCATGAGTATTATTTTTGCATCACCGAAGATCGATATTAGTAATGAAGTGCTTGTAAAGTTAGGATATTCAAAATAATTGCGTAACTTTGTGCGCCTTATTGTGGCTTTTATCTCGATAAATATTAATAATCTATTATAATCAAGAAAAATGAAGAAACTTATTGCTTTATTGTTGATGATCCTGCCTTTTGCAGGAGTCGTTAGTGCTCAGGAAGCTAAGATAGCTTTTGTTAATACTCAGGAAGTGTTCATGGCTATGCCGGAAGTGGCAGATATGCAGAAGAAGTTGGACGAACTGAATGCTAAGTATAAGAAAGAGTTGGAGACAATGCAAGGTGAATACCAAAAGAAATATTCAGACTTTGTAGCTCAGCAGGATTCATTGACTGAGAATATCAAAGTAAGAAGAATGCAGGATATTCAGGATATGCAGCAGCGTATGGATAATTTCGTACAGGTTGCTCAGCAGGATGTAACAAAACAACAGCAGGATTTAATTACTCCGATCCAGCAGAAGATTTCAGATGCTATCAAAGCAGTAGGTGCAGAACAAGGTTATACATATATCATCGATCCGCAAGTGTTGCTTTATACAGGTCCGAATGCAATCGACGCTACGCCGATGGTAAAGACTAAATTAGGATTGAAATAACTTATTTGGTGATTAATAAATAAATGAGAAGAGGGTTGTACTTGCTGAGGTACGCCCTCTTTTTTCGTTATGGTAACAAAGTATTCATCTTTGCCTGGTCCGATCGGAATCTTTGATTCCGGTTACGGAGGTTTGACGGTATTCGATAAGATTCGGGAACGGATGCCGACGTATGATTATATCTATTTGGGCGATAATGCCCGTGCGCCGTATGGACCACGTTCGTTCGATGTAGTTTATCGTTTTACGCGGCAGGCCGTCATGCGCTTGTTTGCCGAAGGTTGCCAACTGGTCATCCTGGCTTGTAATACGGCTTCGGCGAAGGCTTTGCGGACAATCCAGCAACGGGATTTGCCCGTTTGGGATGAAACACGCCGGGTGTTGGGTGTTATCCGTCCGACGGTCGAACTGATGGATCGCATCAGCCGGAGTAAACATGTAGGCGTAGTCGGAACGGCTGGAACGATTGCTTCCGGTTCGTACCAGATAGAGATTGTCAAGATGTTTCCTCATATCCAGGTTACTTCGGAAGCTTGTCCGATGTGGGTTCCTTTGGTCGAGAACAACGAGTTTGATTCGCCCGGGGCCGATTATTTTGTCCGGAAGTATTTGGATGAATTGTTTCGGAAAGATCCCTTGATTGATACTTTGATCTTGGGTTGTACGCATTATCCATTGTTGATTGAAAAGATTCGTCGGTATGTTCCGACTGGAGTGACGTTGCTTCCGCAGGGCGAATACGTTGCCAGTAGTTTGGAAGATTATTTGCATCGGCATCCGGAGATGGACTGTAAGCTGACGAAAGGCGGTACGTGCCGCTTTCTGACTACCGAATCAGCCGAAAAGTTCTCGGAGGCTGCCTCCGTTTTCCTGAGCCGTCCGATCAAGGTCGAGCAGGTGGTGATTGATTAATTGTTTTATACAAATAAAGCTCCCAACTTTGGGATAATCATTTGCAGGTTGCAAAAGATGTTCCCAATGTTGGGATTTCTATTTTCAAATTGCGAGGGAATCTCCTTGCTTTGGGATGATCATTTTCAAATCACAAAAGAGATTCCCGATGTTGGGATTTTTATTTTCAAGTTGCAAAAGAAGCTCCCAATATTGGGACAATTGTTTTTAGATTGCAAAAGAAGTTCCCGGGAGTTCGTAAAGCGATTTTAGCTGGCAGGAAGAGAAAATAGGAGTACAAAAAAACTCCCGCGGATGGCGGGAGCTGTTCGTTGCGTTATTGAATGTTTTTTCCGAAAGGCGTCAAAGCTAATGCTGCCATTTTGAAGTGCTGCCTTCCGAACGGGATGCCAATGATGGTGATACAAAGCAGCAGACCGAAGAAAAAGTGTGTCAGGCAGATCCAAAAACCACCGATGAAGATCCAGATAATATTCATCAGCAGGCAAAGGCATCCGCTTGAGCCGCCGCTGTCTGTCACCGTCTTTCCGAAAGGCCACAACGCCAGGATTCCTAATTTCAGTGTTTGAAGCCCGAATGGAATACCGATGATGGTAATCATCATGACTAAACTGGCAAGGATGTATTCAACGGCAGTTAGCAGCCCGCCGAAGATAAGCCAAATGATGTTTCCGATTGTTTTCATTTACTCTCTTTATTTGAAGGTTGATTAATCTGTATCGAATCAGGAGCTTGCTTGATCTCCAAAATCGTGTCGGTATATTGCCGGTGCAGGCTGTCCAGCTCCATCAGATATCTTTCTTTGATCAGCAGGAAGCTGTCGCGCAATTCGGGTTTGACGGGAAGCGAAGGCGGTGCGTCCATAGCCAGCGGATTGATGGCTTCTCCGTTCTTATATACCCGGAAATCGAGGTGCGGACCTGTAGATAATCCGGTTGAACCCACATATCCGATCACTTCTCCTTGCTGCACATGGCTTCCTACGGAAAGTCCTTTGGCATATCGGCTCAGGTGCATGTAGGAAGTTGTGTACATCGAGTTGTGTTTGATCTTTACGGTGTGCCCGCCACCGTTCATATAACCTTTGGCTATAACGGTGCCGGCACCAATCGTCTTGACCGGTGTCCCGACGGGAGCCGCATAATCTACTCCGTGGTGAGCACGGTAACGTTTCAGGATCGGGTGGAAACGGGCGTTGCTGAAGCGCGAAGTGATGCGGAAGAAATCAAGCGGTGCTTTCAGGAAAGCCTTTCGCAAGCTGTTTCCCTCCGGATCGAAATATTCAAACACGCTGTCTTGTGTAAAAGGAATGGCTGTAAAAGCCTTTCCTTGATGGGTGAAGATAGCGGCATCGATCGAAGTAATCTCTAAGGCAATGGTATCATCAATGAAGGCTTCATGATAGATTACCTGAAACGAGTCCCCTTCTTTTACATCAAAGAAGTCGATCTGCCAGGCATAGACATCAGCAATCTTCAGTGCCAACAGCGGCGATGCACCTCCGTCCTTGATCACATTCCACAGCGAGGAAGTGATCGTTCCTTCGATATATTTACGCTTCAGCGTAATGTCTTTTGTGTATTCATACGCATGGATGGAATCTCCGGTCAAATCGATGACAGCATAATCCGTCAGTGACTTGGCAAAAGCGATGTATTGGATAGAAGCCAAAGAATCTAACGTTGTTAAAGTACAGTAGTGCATACCAGCTTTCAGCTTGGTCGGATCCAGAACATGGGCCGAAGCACGCGTGATACTGTCTGCTTTTAAGGCAGAAAATCCTAAACGGGAGAAGATAATTGCCGGATTATCACCTTGCCGGATTTCATATCGGTTCACATCCAGTGAATCGATACAGACGCCATATTCGTATACGTGTTGCAGACTGTCAACCCATTCGCTGTCCACTTCTTCTTCTACTTGCTTTTTCGGTTGGCAACTATTGGTAATCGTCAGGAATAAAAATCCTGTTAGAATAAAAATAAGGGTAAATTGTTTGTTCATATACTTTATTTTCAACTGAAAACAGTTCATCCGAACAAATGTAGGGAATAAAATCTACTCTGGCAAACTCATTTCCTCATATTTATTGTTTACATTTGTTCCACATCTATGGATTTTAAGGGCATGAAGCGAATTATATACCTCTTCTATCTGATACTTGGTTGTCTGTTGACAATCCCTTCGAAGGCAACTTTGTTGATGGACAAATGTAATCTACCGGACTTATCAAACAATGCTATTCTCTGTATGCATCAAGATCGGGATCATTATGTCTGGTTTGGTACCTACGATGGGCTGAATCTGTATAATGGGACAGATTCGTACGTGTTCCGTTTTGAGCAGAACAATGAAAATTCGCTGTGCAGTAATATTATCCATAAGATTACAGACGCCGAACCTGGCTATTTGTGGATAGCAACCTCATTGGGAATTAATAAGTTCTCTTTGGATAAACGGGCGGTAGTAGAATCATATCCGGGTTATCTGGAATGTTCTTTTTTGGCGACCGACCGGAAAGGAAATACATTGGCAGTCTGTAAGGATGGTTTTCTTTCCGGCTATTCATTAACCAGTGGAGGGTTTCGGGATTTACCGGATGATGAAATTTCCCCTTCAGCGGTGAAGAGTCTGTTTACCGACAGTGAAAATACATTCATGATGGTCTTGGCTTCGGGTAAATTAAGAACCCTCGAAACAGACTTCTCCGAACAGAATTTCCGGGTGAATTATACAGACCGGGAAATACATTCGCAGCCTATCTCGTATGCTACGGTTGAAGGACAGACTCTTTATCTGGTAGATGAGCAGGAGATTTTGTATCAATATGATTTGAGAACGGGAGTAAAACAAAAGTTGGCTGATCTGACAGGAATGGGACAGAAATACGGATCGGTTATTAATGTCATGTCGCATTGCGGACGGATCTTTGTCTTCTTCCGTGAAGGATATTTTGTCGATGCCATGACATCTCAGGTCGCCTTGCAAACGGGCTTTGGTGTATTTTGTGTTATGAAAGACCAGAAACAGAATCTGCTGTGGATCGGAACGGATGGAAATGGTGTACATGTCTATTATGATAAACCGCAGTTGTTCGGTTCGTTACTGGCCAGTCAGTTTCCGATGCGTATTTATAATCCGGTTCGTGGTTTATTTACGGACGCTTATAAAAACTTATGGATCGGAACGAAAGGTGACGGCCTTTATAAAATCTCTCATTATGATACGCATATCGGGATGATTCCGGCTTCGTCTGTTACCAAGTACACGATAAATGAAGGTTTACCAAGTAGCCGCGTCTATTGTTGTACACCCAGTCAGGATACAACCCGTTTTTGGATTGGCTCGGATGGTATCGGTATCTCTTATTATTCTTATAAGGATAAACGGATCCATACACTTGTTCAAGGGAAAGATGAGGTAGCTATCAAACATGTGCATGCTATTGCCGAAATCAACGATTCAATCCTTTGGTTGGCTACAACGAATGTCGGTTTGCTGGAAGTACATTTGCAGATTCAGCCATCCCAACTGAAAATACGGTCGGTGACTTCTTATTTACCCAAGCACGGAACGAATAGCTGCAATGAGTTTCAGTCTCTTTACTATGATGGAGATTCATTGCTTTATGCCGGGACTCGTGGCGGATACGGTGTGCTGTGTATGAATGTATATACCAAGAACTATCGATTTGCGAAGAAGAATTTTGAGGATCATTCGGCGATTGGAGATGTGCTTTCTATTTGCCGTTCGTCGGATTCCTTGTTTTATATTGGCGCCAGTTCGGGTATGAGCTTGTTAGGTTTGCAGGATAACAGGGCAACTTATCTTTATCATTATAATCGGAACGATGGTATTGGAAATGATATGATCCATGGAATATTGGAAGGTTCGGACCAGAGTGTCTGGATGAGTACGAATAAAGGACTAACACAGTATAATCCGAAGAATAAGTTATTCCATAGTTACATTGGTTCCGGACTGGAGGTCGTTGAGTTTTCGGATGATTCATATTGGAAGTGCCCTTATACCGGTCGTTTGTTCTTTGGTGGTGTCAATGGTTTGGTTTGGGTAAATCAGCAACATCCTTTTTGGATTGATGAAGGAATGGATTTACATTTCCTTAATGCCCGGATCGAAGATACATACATGCCTCTAGACAGTTCTTTGGTACGGAAAGGACTCTGTGTAGCTCATGATACACGTGAAATTCAAGTCTCGTTTGCCGTGCCAGATTATATTAATATCGGTAATTATGAGTATGCCTATTGTCTGGAAGGCTTCAGTCCGTCATGGAATGAACTGCGTCGGGGAAATAAGATTACACTATCGTGGCTGCCTCCTGGAGATTATCGGTTGAAGGTTCGGTTCAGATTAGGTGTTTCTGATTATACCGACAAAGAATATGTCTTGCCAATTACGGTCTTGCCGCCTTGGTATCAGACTACTTATGCGAAGGTAGGATATGGCTTTCTGACTATTCTACTGTTGTTCTTCCTGCATCTTTTGTATCGGAGGCAGTTACGTCGCAAGCAACAAGTGATCTTACAGGCGATGGATGAAAAGCAGAAGCAGAAGTTATATGAAGCGAAGCTAAACTTCTTCACGCATATCACCCATGAACTCTGTACTCCGTTAACCTTGATTACGGGAGTGGATGATTACCTGCAGCAATATTCTGCACAGCGGAAAGATTCGAAGTTACAGTCATATAGTCGGATTCTCCGGGAAAATGTATTGGAACTAAATCATCTGATACAGGAAATTCTGGACTTCCGTAAGGTGGAAGATGATGGATTCCGGAATGTGAAGTTTGCTCCAGCTTCGATATCCGACTTCTTGCAGCATGAGTGTGAACGTTTTGAGGCATTGATCGAACAACGCAAGATTCATTTCCACTTGCAAGTTGCTTCCGGATTAAATTGGAATACGGATATACTGTTGGTAAAGAAGATCTTTTCCAACCTTTTGTCTAATGCCTTTAAATATACTCCGGAAGGTGGAGAAATTCGGGTTTCGGCAGCCATAGAAAATGAAATCTTGGTCTTCCGGGTTTATAATACGGGAAAAGGAATTCCTCAAGAAGAGAGAGAACATATCTTCGACCGGTATTATTTACTCAAAGACGAGGAGGCCGGTGCTGCCACTTCTATGCAGATGCGTACCGGATTGGGACTTTTTATCTGCTTTAATTTGGTTCAGTTGCTGAAAGGATACATTGACATAGAAAGTGAAGAAGGGCAATACGCCGAGTTTATCGTTTCTTTGCCGGCGCAACCGTTGGAAGAATCGGCTTTACCGGAAGAATTGGAACCGGAAGAAACTCCTGTTCCGGCAGACACAAAGCAGAAAGAGTTGATATTGGTGGTAGATGATCATAAAGATATCACTTGGATGATTTCGGATGTCTTATCTTCAGACTATCGGGTACATGTAGAGTATTCGGCTACATCTGCTTTGGCTTTTCTGAAACAGGAAACACCTGTGTTGTTGATTACAGATATCATGATGCCGGGCATGAACGGACTGGATTTGCTGACTACCTTGAAACAGGATAAATATTTATCCCATATACCGGTAGTTATTGTGTCTGCCATGATTTCCGAAAAGGAACAGGCCGAAGGTCTGAATCGTGGGGCAGATGCGTATTTGACAAAGCCTTTCTCGTCGGTAGTCCTGAAGTCGACTGTTGACCGTTTGGTATCCAATCGGGAAACGATGAAGGAGTATTATTATTCTCCGGAAAGTGCATTCCAGTTCTCTGGAGGACAGTTGATGCACCAGGAGGATAAAGAGTTTCTGGAAAAGGTAACAGCCATTATCAAGGCAAACATGAATCAGGAAGGTTTGCGTCCGGAGTTTATTGCTGAGCAGTTGCACATGAATACGCGCTCATTGTATCGTCGCTTCAAGAAGATTTCAGATATGACACCTTCTGATTACATCAAGGATTGTAAATTGTCTTACGCAGCCCAATTACTAGTTACTACGAATATGAGTGTACAGGAGATTTTGTATGCTATCGGAAATACGAATAAGTCGTATTTCTATAAAGAGTTTTCCCGGAAGTATCAGGTAACACCCAAAGACTATCGCAGCATGAATCAAAAGATTGGGAATGAGTAGAGTGTCGTTGTCTGCATAAATTGTGTCAAAAATGATACTAGGGTAAATTTTGATACTATCATGGTCGATTTTGTTCCTTATTATCTCTGAAAAAGCGCTTAATATTGCCATTGAAATGATTTTTTAATCAACGAGCGGTAATATGAGATATTCAAAATTAATTGGTTCTTTGTTGGCTGCAGCTTGTTCAGTTGTGGTTTTTGCTCAGTCGTCCGTTATTGAACGGGTGAATCCGATTATTGGAACAAATGGTATGGGACATACTTTCCCTGGCGCTTGTGTTCCTTTTGGATTGGTTCAATTAAGTCCGGATACAGATACGATTCCTCATAACGTAGATGGAAAGTATCAGCCACGGGCATACGAATATTGTGCCGGCTATCAATATAAGGATAGCAGTATTGTCGGTTTCAGTCATACACATTTCAGTGGAACAGGACATTCGGATTTAGGTGATATCTTAATTATGCCTACAACCGGAGCATTGAAACTGAATCCGGGAACGGCTACCAATCCGGATGGCGGTTATCGTTCGCGTTATTCACACAATACCGAAGTATCCAAACCTGGATATTATGAAGTCTTATTAAGTGATTATGAAGTGAAAGCCCAGTTGACTACGACTCAGCGTGTGGGCGTTCATAAATATACTTATCCTGCACAAGCAAAAGAGCAACGCATCATTTTGGACCTGATTCATGGTATTTATAATTATGATGGAAAAGTCTTATGGGCAAGTTTGCGGGTAGAAAATGATACATTACTGACCGGTTACCGGATTACCAACGGCTGGGCTCGTACGAATTATACTTATTTTGCGATCTCGTTCTCCAAACCTATCGTTCATTACGGTTGTGAAGAAAAAGCCAAGGTGAATTATCGGGGAGGTTATGGAAAATTCAATATGAAAGAGAATTTCCCGGATATAGGCGGCCGGAAGATCGTTGCTTATTTCGAATTCGATCCAAAAGCTTCTCAAGAGCTGGAAGTAAAAGTTGCTCTGTCGGGAGTAAGTACAGCCGGTGCATTGAAGAACTTGCAGGCAGAAGCTGCATCTGCCGGGTTTGATGAACTGGCCAGCCGGGCTTCGAATACGTGGAACAAGGCTCTTTCTGTGATCGAAGCGAATGGTAATGACGATCAGTTGGCTATGTTATATACTTCTTTGTATCACACGATGATCAATCCGTGTGTTTATACAGACGTAGACGGTCAGTATCGTGGAATTGATCAGAATATTCATACAGCTGATGGCTTTACCAACTATACGGTTTTCTCAGTTTGGGATACTTATCGGGCATTACATCCCTTGTTTAACATCATCAACCGACAGGTCAATACGGATATTGCCAAGTCGATGATGAAACATGCCGAGCAAAGTGTACATAAGATATTGCCTATCTGGAGTCACATGGCGAATGAAAACTGGTGTATGATTGGGTATCATTCTGTATCCGTATTGGCTGATGCGATTGCCAAAGGATTACCGATCGACAAAGAAGAGGCTTTGGCGGCTATGATCAATAGTTCTACAATTCCTTATTTGGATGGAATCAAGGAATATATGGAAAAGGGATACGTCCCGTTGGAACGGAATGGAAGTGCCGGTTCGTTGACATTGGAATATGCTTATGATGACTGGACGATTTATCAGACCGCACTTCGTGCCGGAGATCAGCAGGTAGCTGAAACATACAAGAAACGGGCAGCTAATTACAACCAGGTATTTGATCCGTCAATTGGCTATGCTCGTCCGAAGTTGAAGGATGGTTCTTTTAAGAAGGACTTTAATTTACTGAGTACTCATGGTGAGGGATTTATTGAAGGTAATGCGTTGAATTATTCGTTCTATGTCCCGCAAGATGTGAATGGATTGATTCGGAATATGGGTGGCGAGAAGTCTTTTATAGCGAAATTGGATTCTTTGTTTACGATGCATTTACCGGAAGAATTCTTTGCCCAGACGGAAGATGTCACCAAAGAAGGTTTGTTAGGTGGTTATGTACAAGGAAACGAACCGAGTCATCATATACCGTTCCTCTATGCCTGGACTTCCAATCCTTGGAAAACACAATACTGGCAACGTGAGATCATGAACAAGATGTATCGGAATAATATTGACGGTTTATGCGGTAATGATGACTGCGGACAGATGTCCGCCTGGTATATCTTCTCGGCTTTGGGCTTTTATCCGGTTTGTCCGGGAACAGACCAATATGTATTGGGCGCTCCTTATCTGCCTTATATCAAACTGAATCTGGAAAACGGTAATACTTTTGAGGTGAAGGCTCCGAAAGTGAGTGATAAAAACCGGTACGTCAAGTCGGTGAAGTGGAACGGAAAACCGTATGATAAAGGTTTTATTACCCAGCAGGATATTATGAACGGTGGTGTTCTCGAATTTGAAATGAGTCCGAAGCCGAACAAGAAGCGTTTGTTTACAGGCGACAATCAGCCGTATTCATTGACGCAAGCTGAATAAATGTATAGTGAGTGTGTTTTTAATCTATTATATAAGAAAATGAAAAGTCGATTTTTAATATCATGTTTCTTTAGTTTGGCATGCTGCTGTTGTATCTCTTGTCAGTCGAATACCACAGAAGAGACGAAAGAAACCGTTTCTGCGACTTGGGATAATTATGATGTCGGTCAGATTGACTTTCAGGTTTTATCGCCTGAAACACGGGGAGCGGCGATTTACAAGGCAATTATTCCGGATCCGGATACATATATTACCGAGCAGGCTCGTAAAGTGTTGGCTACATTATACTTTTCACCCGAAGACAGTATTCCGGGCATTGAATGTATCCATTATAAATTGAGAGAATATGATGGCGTTTCGGCCAAAGACGGAGCACCTCCAGCAATCACAATTGAGTATAGTACAAAATGGATAGAGAAAAGCTTTGGTGAAGGTGATACTGCGAAGGTGGATTACGAAACACGGGGCGTTCTGTATCATGAGTTGACACATGGATTCCAATTGGAGCCGCAGGGAATCGGAAGTTATGGAACTAACAAGACTTTTTGGGCGATGATTGAAGGTGTGGCTGATGCTGTTCGTTTGTTGAATGGTTGTTTTACTCCAGAGGATCGGCCAAAAGGTGGTCATTATATGGATGGTTATCGTACGACAGGTTTCTTCTTGGCGTGGTTGACCGAAAATAAGGATAAGGATTTTCTTCGTAAGTTCAACAGAAGTACGCTGGAAGTCATCCCTTGGTCTTTTGAAGGTGGTATTCAATATGCTTTAGGTAGTGATCAGCATGTTGATGATCTTTGGAAAGAATACATGAAAGCGATGGGCGACGAGATCTAAGAAGTCTTTGAGTCGCTCGATCGGTAGATACGATACATAGGAAATGTGAATATAGATTATAAGAATTACAAAACCTGGCTATGAAGCAGTTGTGTTAATTATATATATAAATTAGTTGCGTGTTATTCAATCGGCTGTTTCTTTTCAGGGCATATGAGCTTCTGAAAAGGAACAGCTTTTTTATTATTGTTTGGAAAGTACCTGTAAGATTCATGAGTGGGATAATTCGAACCTTTTGGAAAAACTTTTGACAGAAATCAACTAATGATTTTCCAGAAGAGGAAATCAGAGCGGATATGAATGTCGGCAGATAACGTCTTTGTATCTTTGCAGCTCGAAATATAAACTGTTTGTGGGCATGAAGATAAGACGTTTACATTATCCGAACGGACTACGAGGCAAGTTGCTGAAACTGACCGGTCCGATTTTCCTTGAAACCTTATTGATTCTGACGTTGGGCGTAGTCGATACGTTGATGTTGAGCCATTATTCAGATAATGCGGTGGCAGCCGCCGGGGTTGTCAATCAGCTGTTGAATATGGTTTTCCTGTTGTTTAATGTAACGGCAGTCGGAACATCGGTCATGTGTGCCTTATATTTTGGTGCAAAAGACACCAAGAGTTTTACACAGGTGGTTGGTGTGTCTTTGCTTTTCAACGCTATTATTGGTATAATTATTAGTGCCCTGCTTACTTTCGGTGGAAAACAGATGCTGGTCTGGATGGATATTCGCCCGAATCTGATGCCTATGGCAGTAACCTATATGCAGATTGTCGGTGGTTTCGGTTTCTTTCAGGCTATCAGCTTTACTGTTTCAGCTGTGTTGCGTGCTGCCAACAAGCCGAATTATGCCATGCAAGTAACATGCTTGATTAATATCTTCAATATCATTGGTAACTATTCATTGATTTACGGGCATTTCGGATTTCCGGAAATGGGAATACAGGGCGCAGCCATCTCAACCTCTGTTTGCAGAGGCTTAGGCATGCTCTTTCTTTTCTTTGTCTTATTTAAGCGTTTGATTCATCGGATGCCTTTGGCCTATTTCCGGCCGTTTCCTTTTGATAAGCTCCGGGATGTCCTGAAAGTAGGAATGCCTTCGGCTGCCGAGCAGATTTCATACGATGCAGCTCAGGTTTGTGTGGTCTATTTCATCAATATGTTAGGGAATGAAGTATTGACTGCCCGGGTTTATATCATGAATATTGTGATTATCGGTTATATATTCTCTTTGGCTATGGCCAGTGCGACTTCCGTTTGTACCGGTAATCTGGTGGGAGCCGGCAAGAAACAAGCAGCATACATCCTAAGTTGGTATGCTTGGAAACGTTCGTTGATGATCACCTTTGTAGCTAGTATGGGTGTTTATTTATGTGGTCGTTTTCTATTGGGATGTTTTACCGAGAATGAATCGATTATCGAGATAGCCATGAGCGCATTGCTGATCGATGTATTCCTGGAACACGGGCGAGCTACGGTATTGATGTTCCTTTTCTGCCTTCGTTCTGTAGGCGATGTCGTTGTTCCGGTCCTGATCGAAATTGTCTGCATGTGGGTTTTTGCTGTTTCTTTCGGTTATTTCATGGGTATTGCCTTAGGCTTGGGCCTTGCCGGTATCTGGGTCGGCTTGGCTTTGGATGAAAGTTCCCGCGGAGTTGTCCTGGCTCTTCGTTGGCGTACACAGAAATGGAAACAACGGAACTTGATTCGATAACCAGATTTTCTAAAAGGAATTTTAAGAGGAAATGATTGTGTTTGGTACTAATTTTAGTATCTTTGTGAAAATACGAATTGGATGGGATCAAAAGAAAAACTGGTTGAACGATTCAAGAAGTTGCCTAAAGATTTTACATTTGAAGAAACTTTAGTATTGCTTCGTATCTTTGGGTATGAGAAACATAATAAAGGAGCAACATCTGGTTCTCGCATTCGCTTTAAGAATGAAGAAACAGGTCAATTTATAGATATACATCGTCCTCATCCAGGAAGTATTATGAAGCATTGGATGATGAAGGCGATTTATCAGCATTTATTAGATCGGGGATTATTAAAATAGCAGTTATGGATTATTTGGAATATAAAGGATATAAAGGTACTGTAGAATATAGTAAAGAGGATAATTGCCTTTTTGGAAAAGTGATAGGCATGTCTCAAGATGTAATCCTTTATGAAGGACAAACGTTAGATGAATTGCGTAGTGACTTTGAGGCAGGTATAGATGATTATATTGCCGGGTGTATTGCTGAAGGAGTAGAACCCAGGAAACCATTTAGTGGGCGTCTTAATCTCCGTATGCCTTCTGAATTACATGCGCGGGTTGCCAGTTTGGCTAATAGTACAGGTACGACCATCAACGATTTTATTAATAAAGCGATTATTCATGAGCTGGATCATCATTGTGCTACCTCTTGAAATGACTCTATTAAATATTAATTAGAGTTAAATATAAGGAAGCGGGTGAACATCTGACCCGCTTTTTCCGTCTATATAGTTAAATGAAATTTGATAATACAAATAGAAGAGAGAATATGAAAAAGTTTTTTATGTTTGCTTTGATGATTCCGGCTTTTATCGGATCATTGGTTGCATGTTCAAATGCCAAAATGACGGCTCAGCAATTGGAAGGAAAGTGGAATATTGTAGAAGTAAAAGGTGAAAAGGTAACAGCAGAAAATACACCTTTCATGGAGTTTGACATGAAGGAAAACAAACTGCATGGTAATGCAGGATGTAATATCTTCAACACCGCTGTAACGGTGGATGAAAAAGATGCTTCGGCTCTTTCCATCGCTCAGGGAATAACTACGATGATGGCCTGCCCGGATATGGATACAGAGACAAAGATTCTGCAGTCTTTTGAATCAGTAAAAGGCGTTAAAGCCGGTGCAAATGCCAACGAAGCTCAGTTGGTGGATGGCGAAGGTAATGTTGTATTTCTGTTGAAGAAATAAATTAAGTTGACAAGTTGACGAGGGAACAAGTTGACAAGGCTTGTTTCTTCGTCAACTTGTTCTCTCGTTTCCTAGTTTACTCGTTATAATCCGGATAAAGTAAATACTTTTTACGCATTTCTTTATAAACCTTCAATTCCTCCTGCCAAGAAGCCTTTATTTCCTCTTCTGTAAGTCCGTCGATGATTTGCTGACGGAGCTTATCGGTTCCTGCCAACAGGTCAAACCACTTGGCCCGTGAGAAGAAAAAGTCGGTATTCTTTCCTGTCTTCTGGTAAAAATCCAAGACGAAACGCAGTGTCAAACCTCCTTCAAAAGGATATTCCTGTAGGTTGATTCCATAACATAGCTTGTCTTTCTGCAACGGGTTGGTATCAAAGCCCGGCAGTGAAACAGGTGTGAACGTATAGTCTCCATATTTCTCATCCGGATAACCGATCATTTGAAAAGGATGATAGGTGCCGCGCCCGATACTGAATGGTGTTGCTTCGAAGAAACAGAGTGACGGATACAGCCGGATCGCCTGATCGTTGGGTAAGTTGGGCGAAGGTTTGATCGGTAACCAGTACGGATCACCATGTTTCCAGTTTTCAACCTTGACAATATGCAGATTACAGGATTTCTTTCCGGTCTTTAACCAACCTTCTTCGTTGATCATCCAAGCCAATTCGCCAACGGTCAGGCCGTGCAATAAAGGAATCGGGTCAACTCCAACAAACGATTTGAATTTATCTTGTCGGATCGGTCCATCCACAAAGTCATTCGGATTCGGACGATCTAACACGATGAACTGTTTCTTGTTTTCTGCGCATGATTCCATCACATAATGCATCGTACTGATATACGTATAGAAGCGGGTTCCTACATCTTGTATATCAAAGACAACGACATCTATATCTTTCAGCTGCGAAGCTGTCGGACTTTTATGCTTTCCGTAAATTGAAACGATAGGAATACCTGTTTTAATATCTTTACTATCCTTTACCTTCTCTCCGGCATCAGCCGTTCCTCTGAAACCATGCTCGGGTGCAAACACACATCTGACATCGATTCCGCGTTCGAGCAAGACATCCAGTAAATGCTGTTGCTGTTCGCCCAAACAAGAAGTCTGATTAACCACCAGTCCGACTCGCTTATCTTTCAGGAGCCGTGTTACTACTTCGATTCGCTCAGCGCCGACTTTAAGCTGAGTACTGCCTTGGGCTGAACAAAAAACTGGGGTATTCCATAAAAGAATAATCAAACATATAACCATTCGTATTCTTTCCATATCCGTTTTTAGATTAATTCCTGTTAGGGCAAAGATAAATAATTTTGTTTATTCGTTTCTATTTTATAGGCAGATAGTCTGGAAGAATCAATTGAAATTATATGATAAACTAATTGTTTGACATCTGTCGAAAAGTTTTACTACTACTGTCAAAAAGCTTTAGCACATATATGGAAAAGCTTTACGACATTTGTCAAAAATATAAATTCCCGTTATTTTTTGCCTTTGAGTTCATATGAATACATCAATAGACCTATGGATCAGTGATTGGAAAATATCTGAAAAGAATGAAGCCTTTGTATAATTTTTTTTACATTTGCCTTGAAAATAATATAAAATGAAAGACAAAGACTTTGCAAAGGTATATGAGCGGAATTATAAACGTTCGTTTCTGTTTGCCAAATCGTATGTACACGATGATTTGGTTGCAGAAGATATTGCTGCCGAATCTTTGTTCAAATATTGGCAAATCTGCCGGGAATCGGAAGAAAATGTTTCCGAAGCGATGCTGGTCACTATACTGAAAAACAGGGCAATCGACCATTTACGGGCAGAGATGCATAAACAGATAGCTTTGGAAAGTATGGCCGAAACGGCTATGCGGGATTTGGAAATACAAGTCACCGCTTTGGAAGCCTGTGACCCGAACGAACTGTTTTCGGAAGAAATCCAGCGGATTATCCAGCAGACTTTAAAAACGTTGCCAGAACAGACGCGGGAAATCTTTTGGTTAAGCCGATATGAAAACTTGTCGGTAAAAGAAATTGCCGAAAAGAAAAAACTGACACCCAAAGCTGTAGAGTATCACATCACAAAATCATTGAAAGCCATGCGTATCTCACTGAAAGATTATTTACCGCTGTGGCTTATCTGGTTCTATTGGTATCAGAATTGATCAGATTTCACACCCTTCACAGGAAATTGCTTATTAACAATGGAATAGACAGGTGTGTGAACCCTATTTTGTTTTTTAGAAATAGTAGTATGCCAGTATGAGGAAAAGGAAAACCACTCGTCTCATCCAATTTTTTCTCAAAAAAATCTATTTTTGTTTAGGGATATCTTTTCGTGAATCGTTATAATAGAAAATTCGGTAAGAATATGGATGAATTGTTGATGAAATACATAAAGGGAGAAACAACACCGGAAGAAAGAGAAAAGGTGGTGCGTTGGCTGGACGAAAATCCGGAACACATGCATCAGTATCGTTCTTTACGGAAGCTTTATGATATTTCTTTGTGGAGTCCGATTGAAGAAACCCAGCAAGAGGAAAAACAAATACGGACATTCAAGCCGGTTTGGATTGAATTCTTGAAGGTGGCAGCCGTTATCCTGATTACCTTTTTAGGAACAAAAGCTTTCTTTGACGGAAAAGATGATCCGGTAAATATGCAAACCGTAATTGTTCCGGCCGGACAACGGGCTGAACTATTATTGGCCGATGGTACTAAAGTCTGGTTAAATTCTCGTTCGAAGTTAAAATTCCCGGATCGCTTTCAAAAAGACGCCCGGAAAGTAGAATTGGATGGAGAAGGATATTTTGAGGTGACCCATCAGGAAGAAGCACCTTTTACAGTTCATACCTCCAAATATGATGTGAAAGTATTAGGTACCGAATTTAATGTAAAGGCATACAAAGATAAAGAACAGTTCGAAACCTCTTTGTTGAAAGGAAGCGTTGAGGTATCAAATGCGAATAAATCGCAGACGATTCGTTTAAAACCGGATGAACAAGTGGTTAGTGATGGAGATCAGCTGGTACGTTCAACCATTCAGGATAAAAATTATTTCCGTTGGAAAGAAGGATTGCTCTGTTTGGATGATGAGTCTATTGGTAGTCTGATAGAGAAGCTGGAGTTATATTACGATGTTAATATTGTAGTTCAAAGACCTTCGCTGATGAAATACCATTATTCCGGTAAATTCCGTATTCGGGATGGTGTAGAACACGTATTGAAAGTATTACAACTAAAGCATAAATTTACCTATACAAAAGAAGAAGAGCAAAATTTGATAATTATAAAATAAACAACCTATTAAATCGAATGCCTATGGTAAAATGACGAAAAGAAACAAAAAATTCGGAAGATGCTGCAACATCTTCCGATTAGTAAGTCAGTGAATAATTGACTTTCCCTTAAATCAATTTAGTACTCACTTTAAACACGACAAATGTATGAAAAATATTTGTATAGGGCTGTTATTGCCTAAAATAAAAACTCCCATAAAAACAAATCGAGCCATGAAGTTAACCTGTGCTTTATTGTTCGCCGCTTCTTTTGGTGTTTTTGCAACCGGAAATGCACAAACCATGCGTGTGAATATTCAGGTGGAGAATGTATCCACCGGGAAAGTCCTTTCAGAAATAGAAAAACAGACCGATTATCTGTTTGTCTATAATAAGAAAGAAGTAGATCTAAAGAGAAAAACGAGTGTAAATGCTGTCAACAAAACAACTGCCGAAGTTTTATCAACTATCTTTGAAGGTACGGATATCATCTATGCCATTGAAGGAGAAAACATCATGTTGATGAGGAAAGAGCAAAACCTGGCTGTTGTACCGGATGCTGTTCAGCAAGGAAATATTGTAACTGGAAAGATCGTTGATAAAGATGGAAATCCGGTAATTGGAGCAAACGTCTTAGTTAGAGGAACTTCAAACGGTACGATATCCGATATGGAAGGAAGATTTTCTTTGAATGTTCCCCAAAATGCAGTATTACAGGTCTCTTATATTGGTTATTTGACTCAAGAAGTACAAGTTAAGGACCAAAATAAACTGAATATTTTACTAAGAGAAGATACTCAAAGTTTGGAAGAAGTTGTTGTGGTTGGTTATGGAACACAGAAAAAAGGTGAAGTAGCTAGTGCTATTTCTTCTATAAAATCAGAAAAATTTATTAAAACTCCATCGGCAGACCCTGCTCAAATGATAAAGGGACAAGTTCCTGGATTAACTATTACAACTCCAGATGCAAATCCTACTTCAACCTCTGAGATATCTCTACGTGGTATAACAACCTTGAAGGCTAGTACAAGTCCTTTGGTCTTAATTGATGGGATTCCAGGTGATTTAAATTCAGTTTCACCGGATGACATTCAGCAGATTGATGTTTTGAAGGATGGTTCTGCAGCAGCTATCTATGGTACTCGTGGAACGAATGGTGTTATTTTGATTACTACGAAAAATGCATTAGGAGAAATGCCAACAGAGGTGGATGTAAATGCCTATGTTTCTACCCAACAAATCGTTAAGAGATTACCTTTTATGAATGCTGAAGAAATGCGTCAGCGAGTGGAAGAAGGTATTCCTGGAGCACAAGATGACGGTGCAAATACAGATTGGTTGGATGAAGTAACACGTACTCCATTTACACAAATCTATAATATTAGCTTACGTGGAGGTAGTAAGACTACGAACTATGTTGCTAGTTTTGAGTATCGAGGATTGAATGGTTTAATACAAAGGACCAATAACCAAATGTATTATCCACGAGTAGAAATTACGCATCGGATGTTTAATAATAAGTTGAAACTGAATGCTAGTTTGAGTGGATATAAACAAACTTATTTCTCAGGTTCTGATGGCGGTAGCTATAATAGCGAAGTTTATCGTAATGCTTTAATCTACAACCCGACTACACCAGTTTATCAACCGGATGGTAGTTATTCAGAAAGTACAAAGAATGAATACTATAATCCTGTTGCACTATTGAATGAGGTGGAAGGAGAAAATCAGGCAACCAATTTGAGAATGTTTGCGAATGTAACTTATACTCCAATTGAAGGATTAGATATCAAGTATTTAGTTTCATCGAATACGTATAATCAAGTAAGAGGATACTATGAAACGCAGAGTCATAAATCTACTTGGCGTGATGGTAAAAATGGTTTTGCTTCAAGAGGTACTACCCGAAAAACTCAAGATCTGTCAGAGTTAACGGTACAATGGAGAAAAACATTATTTAAGGATCATTCGTTTACACTGTTAGCAGGTTATAGTTGGCAAAAAGATCATTATCAGAATTATTGGATGCAAAATTACAATTTCCCGTCAGATGACTACACCTATAATAATATGGGGGCTGGACAAGCATTAAAGGATGGTAAAGGCTCTGAATATTCTGAGGCTAATGAAAGTAAACTGATAGGTTATTTTGGACGATTAAACTATAGTTATAAAGGGAAATATATGCTTGCTGCCAGTATTAGGCATGAGGGATCTACCAAATTTGGCGCAGATCATAAATTGGGTAATTTCCCTTCTGTATCAGCTGCATGGAATATAAAAGGAGAAGATTTCTTGAGCAACGTAGATTTATTGTCTGTGTTAAAATTACGTGCTGGTTATGGAATTACGGGAACCGTTCCTGATAATCCTTATATGTCATTGAGTACATTGAACTTTGATAATTATGTCTATTTTAATAATCAATGGATTAAGACTATTAGACCTAGTTCTAATGCCAATCCGGATTTACGGTGGGAAAAGAAGAAAGAGATAAATGTTGGTTTTGACTTTGGCTTTTTAGAAGATCGTATTAGTGGTAATATCGATTATTACAATCGTAAAACAGAAGATTTATTGTGGGATTATACAGTACCTTCACCTCCTTATTTATACTCAAGTATGGTCGCAAATGCCGGATCAATGAGAAATCAGGGAGTTGAAATTGGAGTTACAGTAGTTCCTGTACAAACCAAAGATTTCGAATGGATAACTTCAATGAATTATTCGACAAATAAGAATGAACTGCTTTCATTGTCAAATGATCAGTTTGTATCAAGTGGCTATTCAGACCAAGGATCAACGGGAGAACCGTTGCAAACGAATACTCATAGAATTCAAGAAGGGCAACCAATTGGTAATTTTTGGGGATACAAGGCTATTGATATAGATGAAAACGGACATTGGATTATAGAAGGAGCTGATGGTAATCCAAAACCCATTTCAGAACAACAGCCAACAGATAAGCAAATTATTGGAAATGGTTTGCCAAAGCATTACTTGAATTGGAACAATTCGATTAATTGGAAAGGATTTGATTTTAATGTAACGATGCGTGGTGCATTTGGTTTTGATATATTGAATATGCCAAGATTACAATATGGTGCTCCAGTTATGTTGGCAAGAGGAAATGTTTTAACTGAGGCTTTTGATACTAAGTTTGGAAAGGTACCATTAGCAGTTGATCAAGAACTCCAATATGTGAGCTATTATATCGAAAAAGGAAACTATTGGAAAATAGACAATGTGACACTGGGCTATACTTTTAATTTTAATACTTGGATAAAGCGGTTAAGGATTTATGGGCAAGTCTCAAATTTAGCGACGATAACAGGATATTCAGGTATAGATCCCGAAGTAAGTATTAGTGGTTTGGCACCCGGAGTTGATAATAAGAATCGTTATCCTTCTACTCGAACATATACGCTAGGTGTTTCAGTTAAATTTTAAATTATAATAGATATGCGGAACTATATAAAATTATTTTTAGGTGTTTGTTGTTCTGTTTCGTTATTTGTATCATGTAGTAATGATATGGATGAAACAGTATATTCTTCGATTACAGAACAAACCTATAATTATACAACAGAAGATTTTCAACCGGCAGTAGCAAGTGTATATAATTATTTACGTAGCAGTACAGATCATTGGGGATATTTTGCAGCGCAAGAAGTTAGTGCGGATGCTATTGTGATGCCGCCTAATGCTTCTGGATGGGATGATGGAGGAGTTTATAGACGTATGCATTATCAGACTTGGAACTCAGAACAAGACCATGTGAAAAATATTTGGTCTTGGTTCTATCAAGGAGCATTGTTATGTAATAAAGTTATAGAACAATTGGAAAGTGGAACGATTCCAGCGCCATCTGATGCTGATAAGGTTCAAGGCATAGCAGAAGTAAGGGCTATGCGAGCTTATTATTATTGGCAAATCTGTGATAATTTTGGAGATGCCCCCTTGGTTACTACAACTTCTATGGACTTACCTGCTAAAAATACTCGTAAGGAGTTATTTGATTTTGTAGAAAAAGAATTATTGGAAGTTATCCCGGACTTAAGCGAAGAATCTGGTGTAAATTACTATGGGCGTATGAATAAGTGGGCTGCAAAAGCCTTATTGGCAAATTTATATTTAAATGCAGAAGTATACGTAAATGAAAATAAATATCAAGATTGTATTACTCAATGTGATGACATCATCAATAGTGGTAAGTATACATTAGCCGATAATTATAAAGATCCATTTAGAGCTCAAGGTGTGGAGACCTGTAAAGAAATCATCTTTACAATTCCGTATGATGAGAATTTTGGTACGGGTAATAGTATTTGGATGTTTTCTTGGCACGGTGAGTTGAAGAAGAAGTATAATACGACAGATACTCCTTGGGGATGTGGGTCTGCGATGGGTGTTACACAATTTATAGATACATATAATGTGGAAGATTCTCGTTTAGAAGATACTTGGTTAATGGGGCCACAATATGCCGCAGATGGCGTAACTCCGTTATTAGGAACATACGATAAAATGGGAGAACCTATCGTTTATACAAAAGATATTCCTGATGGGAATTATACAAGTGAAATGGAAGGTTATAGAATGAACAAGTATGAAGTAGAAGCTGGTTCGTTTACAAGTTCTAATACAGATATCCCAATTTATCGTTATGCGGAAATTTTGATGATGAAAGCTGAATGTTTGTTAAGAACAGGACAAAGTGGTGCAGGTGCATTAGTGACTCAGGTTCGTCAACGAGCTTTTAAAGATAATCCGGAATTGGCGGTTGTTACAGATGATGAATTAAAACAGAATTCATGTTACCAATATGGATATGTAGAGAATTACCAGATTGTTGATAAAGGAAATACTGATCCAGTTCAATTTGGACGTATGTATGATGAATTAGGCTGGGAGTTTGCTTGGGAAATGCACCGTAGAAGAGATGCGATTCGATTTGGTGTTTATACAACAAAAAGCTGGTTGTCTCATAAACCGGAAGGAGAGTATCGTTCTGTATTCCCAATACCGGAAACAGTATTGACTTCTAATCCAAATTTGGAACAGAATCCTAATTACTTATAAGTTTATCCAAAGCCTGCTCTTTGGGGCAGGCTTTAAAATAAATAGATATGAGTCTTTTTAGAAGTTGGTTGGTATGTTTGGGATTGTCCTCATCAATTTTTTCTCAGGCTCAAATACTGAATTCTTGTTTGCTGGAGCAATATGTAGATCAGTTTAATGCAAATGATGAAGAATTATATACGCAATATATTTCTAATGCAGAGGCGAAAGAATTTTTGAGGAAAAATATTCCGTTGTTTGAGTGCCCGGATAAAGCGATAGAGGAAATTTATTATTTCCGTTGGTGGACTTATAGGAAACATATAAAGCAGACACCAGTAGGTTTTATTATTACAGAGTTCTTGCCTGATGTATCTTGGGCAGGAAAGTATAATGGAATTTGTTGTCCTGCTTGGTTTCATTTTCGAGAAGGGCGTTGGATACATAATAAGGTTTATTTAACGGATTATGCAGATTACTGGTTAAAAGGTGGAGGGGCATTACGTTCTTATAGTTTTCCTGTTGCGGATGCATTGAATCAGTATAGTCTTGTACTAGGGGATAAAGATGAGTTAGAGAAATATTTCCCTGAATTGTTAGAGAATTATTATGCTTGGAAAAAAGAAAAATTTGTTCCAAATGTAGGGTTGTTTTGGCAAATTGACGGGGAAGATGGCATGGAAGTATCCGTAGGAGGAAGTGGTTATAGAGCAACAATTAATTCTTATATGGCTGCTGATGCAATTGTATTATCAGAATTAGCAACAGAGCAAAACGATTCAATTGCAACTATTTTAAGTAATGAAGCAAAGAGTTTAAAGGAAAATATCTTCCAAAAATTATGGGATAAGGATGCAGAATTTCTTAAAGTCTTACCTAAGGGAGAAGAGTATATGTTGAAAGACGTTAGGGAATTACATGGTTATACTCCTTGGGCTTTTAGCTTAGCTGATGAAAACTATGCTGTAGCTTGGAAATATCTGATGGATACTAATTACTTTTTGGCACCATATGGATTAACTACTGCAGAACAATGTCACCCTGGTTTTAAAGTTGTTTATGAAGGACATGAATGTCAATGGAACGGACCGTCATGGCCATTTGCGACTTCCATGACTTTAATAGCTTTGGCTAATCTTTTGAACGAACAAAATCAAAGGTATGTGTCAAATAGGGATTATTATACGCTCTTATCTATTTATGCGAGAAGTCAGTATCGTTTGTTGGAAAACAGATTGAGAATTCCTTGGATTGACGAGAATTTGAATCCCTATACCGGTGATTGGTTATCTAGAACTATGTTGTTACAAAATGGTAGTGTTTTAAGAGAACGAGGCCGTGATTATAATCATTCTTCATTTTGTGATTTGGTAATAACAGGACTTATAGGATTAAGACCTAGAAAAGACAATATTTTAGTTGTCAATCCTTTGATCACGGAAGGAATGTGGGATTATTTCTGTTTAGATAACATATTGTATCATGGTAAAATAATTTCTATAGTGTATGATAAAACAGGAGAAAAATATAGTAAGGGCAAAGGCTTTTTCATATTTGTGGATGGACAAAGAAAGGCTTTTTCTCCGGTATTAAGTAAAATGAAGGTTGAATTATAATAAATCAGACATCATGAAAAATCTAATTATTGTATCAGCGGCTTGTTTGGCTTTGGTGGGTTGTACAGGCACGAAAGAAGCGCAGAAAGAAGAGGCGCCATTAAAGAGAATTAGTCAGGTAGACTTTTCGCATGTGAAAATAGAGGATGGTTTTTGGTCTCCTCGACTGAGTAAACATACAACGGCTACGTTGCCGGTTTGTATCGATCAGATTGAGAATCAGACGGGTCGTATCCGTAATTTTGAGAATGCAGCGAAAGGAGAAGGAGAACATTCGGGCATTTTCTTCGATGACTCAGATGTGTATAAGGCTTTGGAGGGCATTGCATATAGCTTAATCAACAATCCGAATCCGGAGTTGGAGAAAAAGGCGGATGAATGGATTGACAAAATGGCCGCTGCCCAGCAACCGGATGGATATATCAATACGTATTATACGTTGACGGGCTTGGATAAGCGTTGGACAAATATGGATAAGCATGAGATGTATTGTGCTGGTCATATGATGGAAGCAGCAGTCGCTTATTATCAGGCTACGGGAAAACGGAAGTTATTGGATGTAAGTATCCGGATGGCTGATCATATGATGAGTGTTTTTGGTCCGGGAAAACGGCATTGGGTACCGGGACATGAAGAAATCGAACTAGCGTTGGTGAAGTTATATCAGGCAACGGGAGAAACGAAGTATTTGGATTTTGCCAACTGGTTGCTGGAAGAACGAGGTCATGGTTATGGCAGTAAAGGTGATGAGGGAGACTGGAATCCGGAATATTATCAGGATGTAGTGCCGGTACGGGATTTGGAAAGTATCTCCGGTCATGCTGTCCGTTGTATGTATCTATATTGTGGTATGGCGGATGTGGCGGCTTTAAAGCAGGATACAGGTTATGTAGAAGCAATGAACCGTTTGTGGGATGATGTTGTATTGCGCAATATGTACGTTACTGGTGGTATCGGATCTTCTCGTCATAATGAAGGCTTTACAGAAGATTACGATTTACCGAATCTGGAAGCTTATTGTGAAACGTGTGCTTCAGTCGGTATGGTGTATTGGAATCAGCGTATGAATCAGTTTACGGGAGATTCCAAATATGTAGATGTACTGGAGCGTTCGATGTACAATGGTGCTTTAGCTGGTGTTTCATTGACTGGAGACCGTTTCTTCTATGTGAATCCGTTGGAATCGAAAGGTGATCATCATCGGCAGGCTTGGTATGGATGTGCTTGCTGTCCGAGTCAGATTTCCCGTTTCTTGCCTTCTATCGGGAATTATATCTATGGAGTTTCCAATGAAGCTTTATGGGTAAATCTGTTTATTGGTAATACAACGAAGGTGAAAGTGGGTGATCTGGAAGTGACGATCCAACAGAAGACTAACTATCCTTGGGATGGAAAAGTGGAACTGAAGGTATCAGCAGCACAGGCTTTGGATAAAGAATTGCGTATCCGTATTCCAGGCTGGTGTAAAGATTATCAATTGTCTGTGAAAGGTCAAGTTGTAAAGGCTTCGGTAGATAAAGGCTATGCGGTGATTAAGGATTGGAAACCGGGCGATGTGATTTCTTTGGAAATGGAAATGCCGGTAGAAAAGGTAGCTGCAGATCCGCGTGTAAAGCAGGATGTTGGTAAGCGAGCTATTCAGCGTGGACCATTGGTGTATTGTTTGGAAGAAGTGGATAATCCGAAGGGTTTTGATCAGTTACAATTAGAAGCCGGGACCACTTTCGAAGTAGTAGATGCTCCGGAACTGTTGGGCGGTGTTAAACTGATTAAAGCTCAGTCAGGAAAACAACAAATGACCTTCATCCCATATTATGCATGGGATAACCGGGAGGCAGGACAGATGAAAGTATGGATTGATTATCAGGAATAGTATAATAGATTTAACCATGAAAAGAAGAATAGCTTTATGGGCAGCTTCGCTGGCTGTGTTTGCCTGTTCCTCTGTGCAGGCAGAAGAAGCTGGTTTCTCCGGAAACTACCAGAACAATCGTCGGCCTTTGCTGCAGAAAGAATATATTGAGTTGCCTTTGGGAACAATCCGGGCAAAAGGCTGGATGGAAGATCAGTTACTTCGGATGAAGAAAGGGATGACGGGACATCTTGATCAAGTTTATGAACAAGTGATGGGCCAACGTAATGGCTGGCTTGGTGGGGATGGTGATGTCTGGGAACGAGGACCGTACTGGATTGACGGTTTGTTACCTTTGGCCTATATCTTGGATGATGAGGAACTGAAGAAGAAAGTGCAGCCGTGGATTGAATGGTCGTTGGCTTCACAAAAGGAAAACGGATATTTTGGTCCGGATACTGATCGTCCGTATGAACCCGGTTTGCAGCGGGATAATGCTTACGATTGGTGGCCTAAGATGGTGATGCTGAAAATCATGCAGCAGTATTATTCAGCTACCGGTGATGAACGGGTGATTCAGTTGCTGACCAATTACTTCAAGTATCAGCTGAAGACTTTACCGGAAAGTCCGTTGGGACATTGGACCTTTTGGGGAGAACAACGCGGAGGAGACAATCTGATGGTGGTATATTGGTTATATAACATCACGGGTGATAAGTTTCTGTTGGAGCTGGGTGAGTTAATTCATAAGCAGACCTTCAACTGGACGGATGTTTTTCTGCATCAGGATCATTTGAGCCGTCAGTTGAGTTTACACTGTGTGAATTTGGGACAGGGTTTTAAAGAGCCTGTTGTATATTATCAGCAGAATAAGGATCCGCAGCAGATTATGGCGGTAAAGAAGGCTGTGAAGCAGATCCGTAATACGATCGGATTGCCAACCGGTTTGTGGGGCGGCGATGAGTTACTTCGTTTTGGTAAACCAACTGCCGGTTCAGAGTTGTGTACGGCTGTTGAGATGATGTTTTCGTTGGAAGAGATGCTGGAAATAACGGGTGATGTGGAGTGGGCCGATTATTTGGAGCGAATAACTTATAATGTATTACCAACGCAGATTACCGATGATTATTCAGCTCGTCAGTATTACCAGCAGTTTAATCAGGTGAATGTAACGCGTGATTATCGGGAATTCTCGACACCCCATGACGATACGGATATTCTTTTTGGTGTATTGACAGGCTATCCTTGCTGTACCTCCAATTTACATCAGGGTTGGCCCAAGTTCGTACAGAATTTATGGTATGCAACAGCCGATAATGGTATCGCAGCTTTAGTTTATGGTCCGTCGGAAGTTATGGCAAAAGTAGCTGAAGGTGTAGGAGTGAAGATTCAGGAAGAGACAGCCTATCCGTTTGATGAGACTATTCAGTTCCGGGTTTCATTTACCGATAAATCAGTGAAAGAGGCTTTCTTTCCCTTCCATTTTCGTGTACCAAGCTGGTGTCAGCAGCCGGTAGTCAAATTGAATGGTAAAGCCATTGAGGTGGATTTGTTCCCAGGTGAAGTTGCTCGGGTAAACCGGACATGGAAAGAAGGTGATTGTCTGACATTGGAATTACCGATGGATGTAACTGTCAGTCGTTGGTATGACGGTGGAGCTGTGGTAGAACGTGGTCCGCTGTTGTATGCTTTGAAGATGCAGGAGAAATGGGAAAAGAAATCATTTGAAGCCGATAAAGTGGTGACTTATGGCCCCTGGTATTATGAAGTAACATCGGATACACCTTGGAATTATGCGTTATCGGAATCTTCATTTGCTCCTGAACGGATTCAGCAAAGTTTTATCGTTGAGAAACGTCCGTCGGTAACTGGTTATCCGTGGAATGTGGAGAATGCTCCGATCTCTATCAAGACTCAAGCTAAACGGGTTAAGAATTGGACGTTGGTACGTGGCTCGGCAGGACCAGTTGCTTATTATACACAAATGGAAAACGATACGGAAGGAGAAGAAACCATCGAACTGATTCCGTATGGTTGTACGACCTTACGTGTTGCTGAATTCCCGGTTAGGAGGTAAGTTCTGTTTGATGTATCTTGAGAAGATTGATAAAATAAATAAAGGTGCTTCGGGTGGTTATTCCGAGGCACCTTTATGATTAGGCAGAATGGATAAACACTGTTTTTACCAGTGTGACCAATAGGATAAGACCGATTCCACTACAGAAAAGGATTAATAAGTTCTTGACTGTTTGTCGAGAGGGTTTTGTTTCCTGATGGGTATAATTGGCATAATATTCTTTGAAAAAACAATAGAGTGCCGGTACAGATGCACTCGACAGCAAGAAATCTTCCGGAATATTGAAGTAATACGTTTTCGTTAATCCGATAACCGACCAATGTGTCAGGCAGAGAATCAGGAAAAGATTAATCTTTTCAGAGAAGAGCAACATAATGCCCAGCGTGAAAACTACAACCGAACAAGGCATGACTGGTGAGGTTATCATCGGGAACGTGAGTCCGCGTAATAAGGAAATCACGGGATAAACAAAAGGCATGGCCAGTAAAAGATAAGCCAGTTTGTCGTATTTGCGTGTACGGTTGAAGCTTGTGTAACCAACCTTCAAATCCCAAAGCCAGACAAGTGCCAGCAAAGCCCAGATTAAAGCCATCACTTCATTGTAAGCACGAGTACCGCAGTCGAAGTAATAATAGGCAATGGATAGCCACAGATAAACACCGGCCAGATAACATTTCATGCTGTTCTTTACCCAAGTCCGTGGGCGGTAAAACAACAAGACGCTTAATAGGATACCTATTCCGACGATGATTAGCTGATATATCCAGCTCCAGCTATTGTAATGTGCAATGGTTTGCCAAAATATTTCCATAGATTATTCCTCCTCTCCTGGTTTACGTCGGGTTAAAGAAAAAGCTCGTTTCGAGAATATGAAGTGCGGCAAAGTAGCCCCGGCAGCCAATAATGAGATGACTGTTGTCGTTACGATCGTATTTGAGAAGAACATACTCATGTATTTCATCTTTTCCTGTGGATCGTCCATTGTCTGCAAGAACATGATCAAAGAGAAGATCATGTTGTATGCAAATTTCCCCGGTACCATAGGTAATAAGGCCGGAATATAAAGTACGGTCATCGGACAGAATACTTTCTTCCCCAACCACAGACTACCAAATCCGATTGTCAGAGAACCGAATAGGGAAGAAGTGGCAATATCCCAACCTAAATATGTCATCAGGCAGAAACGGCAGGCGTGACCTACGGCTGCTAATAAGGCAATATAGCGGAAAGCCCGCAAAGGAGGATCTGAAATAGCTCCGAATCCCACACCGGCCACAGCGGCAAACAATCCATCCAGTAATATATCTACAAGTATCATATCAAACTGTTTTTAACCAACATCAATGTAAAAGACATGCCGATGGCAATACATATAATTAATAGAAAGGCACTGATCAGACGGGAGCAGCCGATGAGTGTCTCACCTTCTACAATGTCGATGATACCGTTGATCAGCGGTACTCCTGGGATCAGGTAGAGAACACTTGTAGCCAAGGCTATCTCGGAAGTCGTATCAAAGATCAAAGAGGTAGAAGCACATAGCGATGCTACAAATGCGCTGACGGCAAAGACCACATAATGATTGATGTGATTGGCTTGCATCCGTTGACGGAGAAACATACCGGTAATTGTAGCCGAAAGAACAATTCCCATCGACAACCAGTCGCCACCGAACAGACGACAGAAAGAAGCATTGGCAAGTCCTACAAGAATCAGTACAAACATCGGATCCATCTTAGGGGCAGAGACAATCTCGTTGTATTTCTGCCGGACCTCTTCAAGAGAAAGATGTTGGTCGTATGTTTCCCAACTCAAGGCACTCAGTTCAGCATTGTGTTCGAAACTGATTGGGAGAGCGGGAATATCAACGACTTCACTGTAGGTTTCCCCTGTTTCGTTATGGGTTGCCGAAATGACGATAGTCTTTTGTGAAACATTCAGTTTGATGTCGGTATTAAAAGCCTTGCCTATACGTTTGGAACTTCTTTTCACACGCGATGTATGCACACCACTACCCATCATGTGGGCGGCGTACTCGGCGATGAACTTGGCTACCGGCAGCAGCGATTCATTTCTTTCCATAAATAGATTGTATTGATAAAATATATAGTAAATAGATAACCTGCCTGTCGTTTTTCGAGTCTCCTCGAATCTTTTTCTTTGGAAACGGCTGCAAAGGTACAAAAAAGAATGCAACGAAGAGTAGAAACTGCCGGTTTTCGATTTGTCAGATGAAAAATAAGACAAACGGATTGGAGCATGTATGATTATTATCCTTATATTTGCGAAGAAATCGGTTCTGCGACGGATCGTCTGTCCGTCCGGATTAAAAGGGAATCAGGTGAGAATCCTGAACAGTCCCGCTGCTGTGAAGCTCCGATAAACATCTTGAAATACCTCGTTGCCACTGGTTTATTAACTGGGAAGGCTTCAAGATGGGAGTCAGTCAGAAGACCTGCCGTTGCTCATGTATGCTGTTTTAACTCGAGGGATTAGTAAAACAGTCGGATATAGTTGATCAGTGCTTTCTGTGAAAGGCAGATTTTCGTCAGGATTGAGGCTGACGGAAAAAGGATTATATCTGTTCCTGTCAGGCAATAGGAAATGGCTGTATATGTGTAGCTTTGCTATTGTCGTCTAATTCCCCTTTAAGATAGAATATTAGTTGTTAGTAATGTTTTTCTTTCAAGCAAACGCCGTGGAGCCTTCGTCGAAGTGATTCGCCGGAGGTTTTTTTCTGCTTTTATTTGAATCATCATGAAGATTTATTTTTCCTCGGGGAAAATATCTTTCATGAATTCGTCTAATAATAAGACATTAACTTTCGGGAAAGGTATGGATTTTAATGTCCTGAAGTGGGAATCTTCACTGACAATATAATCTGCTCCTGCTACAATCGCACAATCTACAAACTTATTGTCATCTTTATCTTGTTCAATAAGCCCAAAATGAAAATAAGGATCATTCTTGGCTATATTAGGTGATCTCATAAGGGTTTGCATGAACAAATAAGCAACTTTGGCAGAGGCTTTTAATGTAAGGATTTCTTCATATTCATTGACAATATCATTGGAGATACACCAAATAAAACGTTCTTGTAGGAAAGCTTCCCACAGACAATGATATCTGTTGTATCTTCCTAACATTTGTAATAGGCAATTCGTGTCAATGACGACTAACCGACGTGAATTATCATTTTTCATAGTTGTAGGGTGTACGAAGATGTTGAGAACGCAAATCGTCTAATTTTTGTTGGTTAAGTGTACCGCTTTGCCAAAGATTATCCAGTTCGTTCTCCAATTTACGAGCGTAATAATCGCGGATAATGCGACTTAGTTCATCGGCTTCTTCTTGTGATTGCATATTGGCAAATGTTTCAAGCAAACAAAGCTGAGCTTGACTTAATGTTTTGCTATTCATGTTATATTCTTTCGTTTGATTATTCTATGGCAAATATAAGTTTTTTCCGACATATTATTTATTTGAGTGTGAAAATATATGGTTTTAGAGAAAGAGGAAACGATAATGCTAATTTGTTTTTCCCTTTTAGGTATCCTAAATCTCAAAATCTTTATGTAGCTTTGTGGCGGAAAGGTGTAACAGCCAGTTGTCTCTGTCTGTTAGTAAAAGGGAATCAGGTGCGAATCCTGAGCTGTACCCGTAGCTGTATATCCATCAAAGCCTTCGGTTTCTTCATGCCACTGAACGTAGAAATGTTCGGGAAGGTGTCCGAAAATAGGCGGATAAGTCAGAAAACCTGCCTTGCCCTTAATCAGTAATCAAGCATCTCGGGTAAGATGTTTGGAAAGGAAAATGTATGTCAAATCAGCGTTGGAAAGGAAAGTTGTACCTTTTGGGTGCGAGTTGTTTGTTTTGTAGTTCGTTGTTCGGACAGGTCATAGATACCACTTCTTATCATAAACTGTCGGATGTAGAGGTTATCGGGCATCGGAAACCTTCGGTCTTGAAATCGTCGGCTCCGATTCAGATACTGAATAACCGGAGTTTTGAACAGTTGGGATTACAAGACTTGTCGGATGCCGTGAAACGCTTTTCGGGTGTTTCGGTGCAGGATTATGGCGGAATTGGCGGCTTAAAGACGGTTTCTGTACGTAGCCTGGGAGCCAAGCATACGGCAGTCAGTTATGATGGTGTTACCATTACCGACATGCAGAGCGGTCAGGTAGACATCAGCCGCTTTTCGTTGGATGATGTTGAGATGGTTTCTCTTTCGATCGGACAGGCGGATGATATTTTCCAGTCGGCACGTGTACTGGCTTCGGCAGGAACTTTGAGTATTCAGACGCGCTCTCCTTATCTGGAAGAGGATAAGTCATTCCGTTTGCAGGGTAAAATAAAGACAGGATCTTTTGGCTTGTTTAATCCGTACATGCGGTATGAACAGCGTTTGGGAAAAACGTATGCCTTGTCGGTACAAGGCGACTGGACACGGGCGGACGGCCGGTATCCTTATACGTTTACCAATGGTAATATCGTAACACACGAGAAGCGGAAAAACAGCGATGTGAATAGTTGGCGCACGGAATTAAACTTGTTTGCCGACTGGAAGCGGAACGGTAAACTGCAACTCAAGGGATATTGGTTTGATTCGGAACGAGGTTTGCCGGGTGCCGTAATTCTTTATAACGACTGGCATACCGAACGTCTGTTCAACAAGAATGGTTTCCTGCAGGCGAATTATGAGAACCGTTGGTTGCCGAAACTGGATTTCAAGGCATTGGCCAAGTTTGATTATGGATGGACACGTTATCAGGACTTTCACAGCCAATATGTCGGAGGAGTACAGACCGATGTTTATACCCAGCGGGAATATTATGCCTCGGTTGGATGGTTGTATCGTCCGGCTGAAGGGTTTTCTATTTCTCTGGCTGAAGATTTCTTCCTGAACACTTTGGATGCCACTACACCGAAATGTCCTTTCCCGACACGTTATTCATCCTTGACGGCTTTGGCGGCTCAGTATAAGAATGATCGTTTGACAGCAACAGCCAGTTTGTTGGGAACTTATATTACCGAGACCTTGGAAATAGGCGAGGCTGCGGCCGATCGCAAGCGTCTTTCGTCGGCAGCCAGTGTGTCCTGGCTGACTTGGCCAGAACAGCATCTGCGCATCCGTGCTTCGTATAAAGATGGATTTCGGGTACCGACCTTTAATGATTTGTATTATGACCGGATCGGTAACCGGGAATTGGATGCCGAGAAAGCTTCGCAATATAACTTGGGCTTTACCTGGAACAATGCCTTTCCGGCTTTGGCGCTCGATTTCCTGAGTCTGACGGTCGATGGGTATTATAATCATGTGCGGGATAAGATCGTTGCGATTCCAACCATGTTTATCTGGAAGATGATGAACCAGGGTGTGGTGAATATTTTCGGATTGGACGCGAATCTGGCGGCATCTTTTGCCTTGCCTGCCGACATGGCTTTGCAGTTAAACGCATCTTATACGTGGCAAAATGCTACTGATCGGACCGACAAGACGTCCAAAATCTATGGGGATCAGATTCCTTATACGGCAGAACATGCCGGTTCTGTATCGGCTTCGCTGGAAAATCCATGGGTAAACTTGGGTTGGAGCCTGACGGCCGTGGGTGACCGTTATACTTTACCGCAGAATCTGGAAGACAACCGGATTGATGGATATATAGAACAACAGCTTTCGGCAAACAAGACGTTTCGTATCGGGAAATGTTCTCTTCGTTTGCAGGCCGAGGTGGTGAACTTGGGTAATGTCACGTATGATGTAATCCGATATTACCCGATGCCGGGACGATCATTCCGGGCTACGATACAGGTAACGTATTAAAGGAATCCGAAAATAACGGCGAAGAAGTCCTTTCTTCGTTACCTTTTAATTTTTTGACATCTGTCGAAAAGCTTTTCGATAGATGTGCTAAAGCTTTTCGACAAATGTGGTAAAGCTTTTCGACAAATGTGGTAAAGCTTTTTGACGGCTGTTGAACAATTACTTCCCTATGGGAATGAGAGGAGCATGTTATATTAATTAAATGATAAAGTAAAATGAAAAGATCAAATGTGTTAAAAACATGGGCAATGATTGCCGCTTTGGCGCTTCCGATGGTAGCGTGTGATGAGGATGAACCAGGTATCGACGACAAACCAACCGTTGATCCTTCTACGTATGGATTGCTGATCCTGAACCGGGGAAATTATAATGCAAATAATGCTTCATTGAACCTGTATGATATGGAGTCGGCACAAATGACGGATTTGTATAAGACGGCCAATGGATCGGCTTTGGGAGAATCGGCTCAGGATATGTTGGTATATGGTTCAAAGATTTATGTGGGTGTGACTTATTCCAATCGTTTGGCTGTCTTGGAGAAAGACGGTTCGCTGGTAAAAGCCATTGAACCGAAAGACGAAACCGGCAGTCCGATGAATCCGCGTTATATGGCCGCAGCCAACGGCAAAGTATTTGCGGCTTATTATTCCGGACATTCGGTGGCTGTACTGGATACAGCTTCGTTGGAAATAGAAAAGGTTATTCCCGTAGGCCGTTATCCGGAGCAATTGGTGGTGGCAAACAATAAATTGTATGTCGCTAATTCCGGCGGTGGTGATTATCCGAACTACGGAAATACAGTTTCGGTTATTGATCTGAATACGTTGGCTGTAGAAAAGGAGATCGAAGTTGTACTGAACCCGGTAAATATGGTTGCTGATAGCGAAGGGGATGTTTATCTGGCTTCGATGGGGAATTATAACCAGGCTTCCGAAGGACAAGAGGCCATTAATAATACCTTACAGCGGATTGACGGACAGACAGGCGAAGTAACTGTTATGGGAAATGGAACCAAACTGGCTATCGCAAACGATAAGTTGTATGTTATCTATGCTAACTATTACGATACGAACATCACATATAAGATCTATGATGCGAAGACGGAACAGGTGGTTTCGGAAAACTTTATTACCGACGGTACAAAAATTGCTTCACCTAATTCGATTGATGTAGATCCGTTGACTGATTTGGTGTATATTACGAACTCTTCTTACGGTGAGACGGCTTCTATTTATGTCTTCACACCCGACGGAAAGCTGAATGGTACACCGATCGACTGCGGTGGATATGACACACAAGAGGTTGGTTTCTTGACAAAATAATGAAGTCCGCATTTTATTATATCATCATGCTTTGCCTGCTGGTAGGTTGTACAAATCCCGGCAGGCGAGTTGTGTTACCGGATTCCTGGCAACAGGATACTTTGTCATATGCCCAAGGTTTGACCATAGGCTATACTCCAGATTATGTTCAGGTAGATGTTCGTGATCCGTGGGATACAACCCAATTGTTACAACGTTATCTGTTGGTTGACCGGAATCAGCCGGTACCGGAAGGTTTGCCGAAAGGAACGGTGGTAAAAGTTCCCGTTCAGCGGGTTGTTGTCTATACATCGGTACATGCTTCTATTCTGGAGCAATTGGGCGAGAGTCATCGTATTGTAGGTGTATGTGAACCTCGTTATATGGATTCGCCGGAAGTACGTGCTGGTTTGAATGAAGGAAGAATTGCCGATTTGGGAGAAGCTACTTCGCCCAATGTAGAAAAGATGTTGGAGATCGGAACCGACGTGATCATTGCTTCTCCTTTTCAGAACAGCAGTTTTGGTCCGGTTGAGAAGTTAGGCATTCCTATTGTACAAGGAGCCGACTATTTGGAGTCTCTTCCGTTAGGACGTACAGAATGGGTGAAATTCTACGGACTTTTGTTTGGAAAGCAGGACGTAGCTGATTCTGTATTCAAGGAAACCGAAGAAGCATATCTGGCTTTAAAGCAACTGACTGCCCAAGTAACGACCCGACCAACAGTCTTTTCCGAAAAGCGATACGGTGCTTCCTGGTATATGCCCGGCGGAGAAAGTTACACAGCCAATCTGTTTCGTGATGCCGGTGCCGATTATCTGTTTGCTGATTTACCGGGAACCGATAGTCATCCGCTCAGTTTCGAAACGGTTTTTGAGAAAGCCTATCAAGCCGATATCTGGTTGTTGAAGTATAATCAAAGCAAAGACATGACGTATGCTGATCTGCAGCAGGAATATGCGCCGTATGCTCATTTCGAAGCCTTCCAGAAGAAACGGATTTATGCTTGTAATACGGGACGGATCCGGTATTATGAAGAGTCTCCGTTGCATCCGGATTACCTGTTGCAAGATTTTATCCAGATATTTCATCCGGAATTACTTTCCAGTCGCCCGTTGCGTTATTATCATTTGATGGAAGATAAATGATAAACAAAGAACCCGATTCTCTTGGAGAGAGAACCGGGTTCTTTCGTCTTTGTGTAAATAGTTTAGCATTTATATAGGGAGTGTGTGTATTAAGCTAATTAAGCATAGCCTTTCAGCATTCCATAGAAATACAAGGGCTTCAATACATATACTTTCAACAACCACGCTGTCCATTGTTCTTTCGACATATCCAACATCGAGAACGGGAACGAAATCTGCGGGTTCTTGTCGTAATCAAATTCGCATAATAATACGTGACCATAGTCCGTTACAATCGGGCAAGCCGCATATCCATTATACTTTTCTGTCGGTTCTTTCCCTTCCATCAGCGAGATCAGATTCTTGGCAGCGATCGGAACTTGTACACGAGTTGCAGCCGAAGTCTTGCTGGTTGGTGTTCCGGCAACATCACCCAATGAAATGATGTTCGGATATTTCTGATGAACCAACGTTTCTTTATCAACCATTACCCAACCGTCTGCAGCCAGTTTCCCATCCGGAAAACCTAATTCAGCTTCTTTGACAAAGTCCGGAGCCGACATCGGTGGAACAAAGTGTAAGAAGTCATAATCTTCTACGAACGGTGTAACCTTCTTTTCTCCATCGATCGTTTCGATCCGTTCAAAATGAACTTGCTTTGCAGCCGTATCAATTCCCTTGACACGTGTATTGGTTTGGATCGGTATATTTCTTTCTTTATAAATTTCAACCAGACGAGGCGTGAAGAAAGGAACATCATAAAGAGCCTTCTCTGCCGTGAAATAATCCAACTGGATATGATCACGCTGGTTGTTTTTACGTGCATGATGTTCTGTCAATAAACAAATCTTCTTCGGAGCACCACCGCACTTATGTTTTGTATAGGTATCCGTGTAAATACCACGTCCACCTTTAGCTGTAAACTCTTGTAAAGCTTTCCACGTTTTTTGGGCACCTTGGAAGTCGTAAATGCAATGTGCATTACCTACACCCAACTGGTCATAACTGAATCCTTCAATCTTATTCCAGTTTAATTGGATTCCTGGAGCTAAAACCAGAAAGTCGTAAGGGATTTTTCCGTTCTGGGCTGTTGTCACTTGGTTCCAAACCGGATCAACGGCAATAACCGAATCTTTTACCCATTTAATCCCACTGGGAATACAGTCTTCTTGTTTCTTCCATACATCGTCTGCCTTATATACGCCGGAAGCAATTAATGTAAATCCGGGTTGATAAAACTGACGATCGCTCGGATCGATCAAAGTAATGTCTGGTTCGTCCAACCAACGTTGTAATCGGACAGCCATACTAATACCAGCAGCTCCACCGCCTACAATAACTATTTTCCCTTTTGCTTTACTTGAGAAGGCTTTTGCATGTCTCGTATCTATGAATGATAACAGTCCAGCTGCAGCCATTATCTTGAAAAACTTTCTCCGAGAAATTCCTTTTTTCTCGAAAAGTTCGATTTGTTTCCGAATGATTGTTGATTCCTTGTCCATGTTCCTCGCCTATTAGTTTTAAGATTTGTTGCAAAGGAACGGGCTTTTTCTTGCGTGTACAAATAATAGGCTACAACAACGATTGCGCAAGGTAAAAAAAGAGGAATGATGTATTCATCATTCCTTTCTCTTCTATTTTTAGTATGTTGTTTATTAGTTGATTATCTATATATAAAATCTATATTTATATTTTATATGAGAAATATATAGCTTATAGCTTTAGCAAGAAATCAACCAGGTTAGTATCGTTGTTTAATTCTAATCGTTTACGCAGTCTGTAACGTCGGAGCTCTACGGCGCGGACAGAAATATTCAGAAGCGAAGCGATTTCTTTTGTGGATAGGTTCATACGCAACAGACAACAGATGCGTAAGTCTCCTGGTGTCAAATCCGGGTACTTTTGCTGAAGCCGGTTGATGAAGTTCTGATGGGCACTGTTGAAGTAGGAATCAAACAATAACCAATCTTCCTGGTCATTCAAGGCTTCTTCCATCAATGTCCGAAGTTTGTTATAAAGTTTATTGGGATAACGGTCGCCCAACGTCTCTTTTTGCTGGTTCAATTCATCCAGAAATGTCTGGATAGCTTTGTTCCTTCTGACGAGAGCCGACGTTTGGAGAGTAAGTTCGTTATTCTTGTTTTGCAACTCAGTTTCCAGCATTTGGTTTTTCATCTGTTCAACTCGTTGTTGCTCTAATTCTTCCTCACGGATCTTTTGAGCCTGTTCTTCCCGTTTAAGCCGTCGGAGCTGATAATGAAGAACACTCTGTATAATTATCCAAAGAAGGATGACATAAATACAATAGGCCCAGATTGTATTATACCAGGCCGGAAGAACTTTTATTTGTAGAGTAATTTCCGGAAATGTACCTTTGGTAACATATTTTCGGATACGCAATGTATAAGTTCCTTCCGGTAGTTGGGAAAAAGATATTTTCCCTTCTTTTTGCCATTCCGACCAATCCGTTGAAATTCCTTCTAGTAAATAAGAGAATTGATGATTCGGTGTAAACACAGTTGTACTTACAAAGAGATTTACTTCTTGAAACCGGTGTGGCAACGTGATCATGCTTGTATCCGGAACGAGATAGTGCATCCCTTGCGAATCGCTGTATCGGATGGAATGAAACGTTGGCATCGTCAGTTGCATATTTTGCGTCATGATTTGCCGTATATCAACAAGTAAAGCTCCTTGCATGGCCGATACAACATACATCGAATCATTTAATAAGAAAAAGTGCGGACTGCGTGTAGTCAGATTCATCTGATAGTTATCAAAAAGGATGCGGCACTTTTGGGTTGTCGTATTGAATTCATTTTGAAACAAAGCCGCTTCATTACCTTTGACAAGCCAGTACATATTTTCTGGAACCGGATATATGTATTTAGCTTTATTGAAATAACCGATGGATGCAGGCTCATAAAATAGATTTTCGGCGGGCTGCGTAATGATATCCGGTTGTTTCCTGAGATATTTTTCAGCTTCTTCTTGTGGTATGGAAGTAAAGGAATATTGAGTTCCTAACTCTTTACGGAAATAACCCAGATTGGTTTTTATGTACAAATAATCCTCGTCACTTCCTACTTGTTCCAATTTCCCGATTTGACTTCTTTTCCCTAACCGGCTGACTGGAGGATTGATATTAACTTGCGCGATTCCATTGTCAAGAGCTAACCAGATTTGGTCTACATCCTGGACACAAATGTCGTGAATTATATTATCTTGCAGTGAATTGTTCATGCTCAAATGGTGGAGGAGATTGCCGATTGAGTCCGTAATGAACAAGCCCTCATCGGTTGTGACAAATTTATATACGCTGGTTCCGGCATAAAGCTGAGGTTGGGCTTTTTCTATTTCTTCCGGAATAGAAAAAGGAGCTAGCATTCTGAAGTCGCGGAAGATTGAATCTGGAAGAGTTTCGGAAACAGGCGTATATTTCATAATCATTTCCTTGTTATAACGCCAGAAGCCGTTTGTCCGTTCTCCCCGACTGAAAAGGGTATCGTTTCTCATACCGATTTGAAACAGACTTTCTTGATCGTCTGTCTGATATAGATGCCAAGTGTTTCCGTCAAATTCTAATAATCCGGAGTTATTCGCTACGTATAAAGCTCCATGCTCAGATACATAGACATCCCAGTTCTGACAACTGGCATGATAGTCATTAATGGTATAATTTTGGACCAATACATACGGATTTTTGAAGGTCTTTTTGGCCCACAACTGAGAAATAGAACTTCCGGCAAGCCAGAAGATGAATAAAATCAGATATATATGGTGTTGCTTCATACGGCAAATATATAAAATAAAAGCGGCAGGTTCAAATGAAACCTGCCGCTAGTTTATCAGATTTTAATAATGTTGGATACATTATTATTTATATTCTTGCCAGCTCTTGATCTGAATGTCTTCTTCTTTCATTTCGCAGAAGGCATTGATAAAGGCACTTGCCAAGCGAGCATTGGTAATCAGCGGAATGTTATGGTCGATAGCAGCACGACGGATCTTGTATCCATTGGTTAATTCACGTTTGCTATGATCTTTCGGAATGTTAACAACCAATTCAAAGATGTGTTTAGAGAACATATCCATGATGTTTAATTCTCCATGTTCGTCTGGCCAGCAAACGGCTGTAGCCTTGATTCCGTTGTCATTTAAGAATTTGGCTGTTCCGGCAGTTGCATAGATATTATAACCTTTGCTATCCAATGTACGGCAAGGTTCTAATAAATCAACTTTACTCTTGGCTGCACCCGAAGAAACTAAGACGTTCTTCTTCGGAATACGATTTCCTACAGCGATCATGGCTGAAAGCAATGCTTCGTTGAAATCATCTCCGATACAACCAACTTCACCTGTTGAACTCATGTCTACGCCTAAAACAGGGTCTGCATTGTGCAAACGGGCAAAAGAGAATTGAGAGGCTTTTACACCAATCCAGTCAATGTCAAATGCACTCTTATCCGGCTTCGTATATTCAGCATCCAACATGATGCGGGCAGCAGTCTCGATGAAGTTGCGTTTCAATACCTTAGAAACAAACGGGAAGCTACGTGAAGCACGCAAGTTACATTCGATTACCTTTACATAATTGTTCTTAGCCAGGAACTGAATGTTGAACGGACCGCTGATATTCAATTCTTTTGCAATAGTCTTTACTACTTTCTTGATACGACGGGCTGTTTCGAAGTAAATCTTCTGAGCTGGGAATACTAACGTAGCATCACCTGAATGGACACCGGCAAACTCGATGTGTTCAGAGATGGCGTATTCAACAACTTCACCATTCTTTGCCACAGCATCGAATTCAATTTCTTTGGCTCCCTGCAGGAACTCAGATACAACAACCGGATATTCTTTAGATACTTTAGCAGCCAATCCTAAGAATTCGATCATCTGTTCTTTGGTGTGACAAACATTCATCGCTGCACCCGATAATACATAAGAAGGACGGATCAGGATCGGGAATCCGACTTTCGCAATGAATTCATCGATTTCTTCCATACTTGTCAACTCAGCCCAACGAGGTTGGTCGATACCTAGAGAGTCAAGCATTGCAGAGAACTTATGACGATTTTCTGCACGGTCGATTGATAACGGAGAAGTCCCTAAGATAGGTACATGCTGGCGGTGTAATTTCATAGCCAGGTTGTTTGGAATTTGTCCACCAACCGAAACAACTACACCTTTAGGCATTTCCAAATCAATGATATCTAATACACGTTCGTAAGAAAGTTCATCGAAGTACAGGCGATCACACATATCATAATCCGTAGAAACAGTTTCCGGATTGTAGTTGATCATAATGGCTTTGTAACCCAACTTACGAGCTGTCAGTGCCGTATTAACTGAACACCAGTCGAATTCAACGGAAGAACCGATTCGATAAGCTCCTGAACCCAAAATAACAACATTCTTTTCAGTCGGATAATAAGGAATATCGTGTGCTGTTCCGTCGTATGTCAGATACAAATAGTTTGTCAGTTCCGGATTTTCTGATGCTACTGTATTGATACGTTTTACGCTAGGCAGGATACCTAATTTCTTACGTAAGTTACGGACGCGGATATTTTCCTTTTCCATGTTGCCTGCCGGATTTTCTACGTAACGGGCAATCTGGAAGTCTGAGAATCCTAAGCGTTTAGCTTCTTTCAAGACATCTGCAGGCAGATCTTCAATCTTGTTATACAGCTTCAATACCTGTGTATAATCTACGATGTTCTTCAGTTTGTTCAAGAACCAAGGATTGATCTTTGTCAGTTCATAGATCCGGTCAACTGTATAACCTTGTTCCAAAGCCTGAGCAACGGCGAAGATACGCAAGTCTGTCGGATTCGCTAATTCATCATCCAGATTCTCAAATTCAAGTCCGTTATTTCCTACGAAACCGTGCATACCTTGTCCAATCATACGCAGACCTTTCTGCATGATTTCTTCGAAGCTCTTACCGATTGACATGATTTCACCTACTGATTTCATGCTTGAACCGATCTGACGGCTTACACCAACGAACTTCGTTAAGTCCCAACGCGGGATCTTTACAATCATATAATCTACTTCCGGAGCTTTGTAGGCTGAGTTAGGAGTTCCCATTTCTCCGATTTCATCCAAACCGTAACCCAAAGCCAGCTTGGCAGCTACGAATGCCAAAGGATAACCTGATGCTTTTGATGCCAAAGCAGAAGAACGGCTCAAGCGGGCATTTACTTCAATGACACGGTAGTCGTGTGTATCTGAATTGAAGGCATATTGAATGTTACATTCACCTACGATACCCAAGTGACGGATAGTTTGTGTTGACAAATCCTGCAACCATTTCAATTCTTCGTCAGTTAAAGAACAAGTAGGAGCTACTACAATACTTTCACCTGTATGAACACCCAGCGGGTCAACATTCTCCATGCTAACTACCGTGAAGCAATGATCGTTCTTATCCCGGATTACTTCGAATTCGATTTCTTTCCAACCTTTCAGTGATTCTTCTACCAGGATCTGCGGAGAATAAGCGAATGCGCTTTCAGCTAATTCGCGAAGTTCTGCTTCATTCTGGCAAATACCACTACCCATTCCTCCTAAAGCGTAGGCCGAACGGATCATGATCGGATAACCAATCTTATTAGCTGCCTGGATGGCGTCGTCCATATTTTCGACAGCTTGGCTGACCGGTGTTTTGATGTCAATTTCTGTCAGTTTCTTTACAAACAGGTCACGGTCTTCCGTGTACATGATTGCTTCTACCGAAGTACCTAATACTTTTACGCCATATTTGGCTAATGTTCCGTTAGTGTACAGCTCTGTACCGCAATTCAAGGCTGTTTGTCCGCCAAAGGCAAGCAAAATACCGTCCGGTTGTTCTTTTTTGATCACTTCTTCTACGAAATAAGGAGTGATAGGCAAGAAATAAACTTTATCTGCTACTCCTTCAGACGTTTGAATGGTTGCGATATTCGGATTCAGCAATACGGTACTGATACCTTCTTCCCTCAGTGCCTTCAGTGCTTGTGAACCAGAATAGTCAAACTCGCCTGCCTGTCCGATTTTCAGAGCACCGGAACCCAGGACAATCACTTTTTTGACGTTGCTTTTTGACATAGTGACTTTGTATTTTTTATTGTATGTTGTTTAATTGGATTCGCAAATTAATTATTTGAGGTGAATAGACAAAAAAAATGCGTTGACAATAATAACCTGTCACCGCATTTTCTTTATTTTAAAATGAAAATTAACGAGCCATTCCGACCAAAAGCCGGAAATTGTGTGTAAATTCCACTTGTTATCATTCATTCTCATCCGATTGTTTTATTATCCCTTAAAATGTTGCAAAGATAGTAATACTTTCCGGATTAATACAAATCATGGTCTTATTTTTCTTCTTCAAATGCTTCTTTTGCCTTTTGGGCAGCTTCTTTCAGGCTTTTCCCAAAGTCTTTTATGCCTGCTTTTGCCTTTAATGCGGCATAAGTCGTTTGACATTTAGCTATCTCTATTTTTTCTTCGGCAGTCAGTTCTTCTGCATATTTCTTGTAAATGCTGCCGGTGTATTCTTCAAATTTCTTATCTGCCTTTTTCCAGTCTTTTTCAGAATATTTGTCGGCATTGTCTTCTACTTCCTGAATAAATTGACTGAAGTCTTGCATGTAAGATTCTTTGTTGTCACAAGAAATGAATATAAAAAGTGCAAATAGGCTTATAAATATCTTTTTCATAATGAAGTCGATTGTTAAATTAGTCCTGTTGTTTTATTTTCTGCCGAAGCAAATATAAGTATTTATTTCGGGATATCCATGGCTTTTGATGCGGACTTACATGGGATAAAAGGAGTGTTTGTTTCCGAAGGTATGGGTTGAAGGAACGTTTCTGCCGAGAATCAAAAACGATTTTCGTTACTTTCCTTTGGGATTCTCGTTACTTTCGCGGCCGGTATTTTAATTAAATGTGTATCTTTGTCCGCAGTGAATTAAAACAAAAGAATAAAATAGAGAATATGGAAACAGTAGTTAGTGGTATTCGTCCAACCGGAAATCTCCATTTAGGAAATTATTTCGGGGCAGTGAAAGGGTTTCTGCAGATGCAGAATGAGTATAATTGCTTATTCTTCATTGCAGACTGGCACTCTTTGACGACTCATCCGCATCCTGAAAATATCCGGAACAGCGTACGAACCATTTTAGCTGAATATTTGGCTTGTGGTATCGACCCGGAGAAAGCTACCATTTATGTGCAGAGTGATGTGCCTGAAGTCGTAGAACTTTATCTGTATTTGAATATGAATGCTGGTATAGGTGAGTTGATGCGTACTGCTTCTTTCAAGGATAAAGCTCGTCAGCAACTGCATATTGACCGTGTACATACGACTGAAGGTGATGTAGAACGTGAAATCTTTAATGAAGGAAATAAACATAGTGTCAGTGCCGGCTTGCTGACATATCCAACGCTGATGGCTGCTGATATTATTATCCATAAGGCCGTAAAAGTGCCGGTTGGTAAAGATCAGGAACAGAACATGGAAATGGCTCGTCGTTTTGCCCGCCGCTTCAATGCTACATATGGTGTTGACTTCTTCCCGGAACCTGCCTCTTTTTATTATTCTCATAAGGCAGTGAAAGTGCCGGGATTGGACGGATCTGGCAAGATGGGTAAAAGTGAAGGTAATGCCATCTATCTGATAGACGATGAAAAGGCTATCAAGAAAAAGGTGATGAAAGCGGTTACCGATGCCGGACCAACCGAGCCGAATAGTGTGAAACCGGAACCGATTGCCAACTTGTTTACCATGATGGAAATCGTTTCTACCAAAGATACGTACGATTATTTCAATGAGAAATACAACAACTGCGAGATCCGCTATGGCGATATGAAGAAGCAGTTGGCAGAAGATATTAACAACTTCTGTGCTCCGATTCGGGAACGTATCTTGGATATCCGTTCCAATGAAGAGTATTTGGCGAAAGTAGCTCGTCAGGGAGCAGAAAAGGCTCGCGAAAGTGCAGCAAAGACATTGAATGAAGTTCGACAGATTATAGGTTTCAGACCTTATTAATCCTTACTATTCAGATAACGGGTTGACGAAGATTAGGGCGGATGCTTCTCAAGTCTTGTCAACTCGTTCTTGTTTTTAATAGGTAAACATGGAGAGAATCGCTATGGATTTCGAGCAGGAATTTAAGGTGCTTTATCGTCCGTTGTGCCTTTTTGCCTTGCAGTTTATACCACGGACTGAAGATGCGGAAGACATCGTGCAACAGGCTTTTGCTGATGTTTGGGAGAAATTGTGCGAAGGAGCTTCTATTCTGAACATGAAGGCCTACATGTATCAGGCTGTGAAAAATCGCTCATTACTCTTATTGACACGAGAAAAGGAAGAGTTGTTGGAAGGTAATATTCCGGATGAAGCCGACGATTCGGATGAAGAGCAAATCCGGATAGCAGAAAGAGATGCACGTTTGTGGACGGCTATAGACAAACTTCCTCCGGAAAGACGGAAAATATTCTTGTTATCCAAACGTGACGGATTGAAATACCAGGAGATAGCAGACGAATTACATATATCTGTAAAGACGGTTGAAAACCAGATTTCCAAAGCATTGAAGTCTTTACGGGATACCGCTATAAAAATATATACATTTTTCTTTGGTTAAGAGTAGGGGTTTTTCTCGTTTCCTTGTCTTGTAAGTAAAAACCGGATGACGGGGAGACGTTGAATAACTGTTATAGAGTGGAGCGAGAATTGCGGTTGAGCAGATACATCTGCACCCGGCATTCCGGTTTTCTTTTATTAATATAATGTATATACATGGATCAGGAAAGACATAAAACCGAATGGGAAGAGCGTATCCGGTTTGTTGCCCGATATTATCGTGAGCGCACGTTTGATCCGGAGATCGGTTGGAAGCAATTTGCGGACAAACAGAATATTCGCAGTCGTTTCCGGATACCTGTCTGGGTTTGGCAGGTAGCGGCGGCTTGTTTGCTGCTTGCCGGCTATGGCATTTATCGGATGATCGGGCAGCAACAACCCGAATGGGTGGTTATTACTGCCGATGCCGGTCAGGGAAAAGAGGTCTTTTTGCCCGACAGTTCGCAAGTATCATTGGCAGCTTTTGCCGAATTGCGGTATGATGCGAAGCGCTATGGTAAAGAAAACCGGCAGGTAGAATTAAAGGGAAAAGCTTTCTATCAAGTGAAGCATCGGGAAAATCTTCCTTTTCGGGTACAGACACATTTGGGAAATGTTGTCGTTTTAGGAACATCTTTTTTAGTGCGCGAGCTGCAAACCCAGATGGAAGTTCAGGTATTGCAGGGACGCGTCCGAATGGAAGCCGGAAAGAAGCAACCGGTTTTGCTGGAAGCTGGTATGTCTGCCCGGTATTCGGAAACGGATGAAGACCTGCAAGTGTTACAAGAGGCAGACGAGAATTGTTTGTCTTGGAAAACCGGAGAACTGGTTTTCCGGGAAACTCCTTTATCTAAAGTCATCCATGACATCGAGGTTTGTTATGAGGTTAAGTTGAAAGAGCTTTCCGGAGCTTCGGATTCGTTGAGGCTGTCCGCTTCCTTTAAGAAGAAACCGGTAGAAGAAGTGCTGCTGGTTATTAATCAGACATTAGATACCCAATTGGTAATAGAGAAAAGCAAGAGATAAATGATACTCAGGATTCGAATACTGATAATCCTATGGTTGATAGGTATGTGTTGGAACCGAGTGATGGCTACGGAACCGATTGTTTCTTTTTCGGTACGTGATATGCCGGTTGAACAGGTTTTGCTTTTGCTTGAGAAGCAGACCGGCTTACAGGTTTCCTTTGAATCGTCGTTGCTTGAACAAATGAAGCCTGTCACGTTATCGGTGAAGAAGCAAACCCTGTCGGTCTGTTTGTATGAATTGTTTCAAGGCTATGATATAGATTGGCAAGTAACGGATAGCTATTTGATCCTCAAACGCCGGCGACTTGCCGATTATTCCCCGAAAGATTCGATCAAGATGGTTTCTTTGCAGGAGTTTGTGGTCGAAGCCGACAGCTTGAGGCGGTCGTTTGCCTTGACGAATGAGCCGGGGAAAGAATTGTTGTCCGGTAACCAGATTCGTCGTTTGCCGGTTTTTATGGGACAACCGGACTTAATCAAGACTTTACAGCATCTTCCGGGCGTTGCTACCGGTACGGAAGGACTTTCGGGCATGTATGTGCGTGGTGGAAATAATGATGAGAATTTGTTTCTGATTGATGGTATGCCGGTGTATCAGATTAACCATTTGGGCGGGTTGTTCTCGGCATTCAACTCGGATGTTATTGATAAGCTGGATTTTTATAAAGGATTCTTCCCTGCACGCTACGAAGGACGTTTGTCGTCGGTTACGGATATTCAGACGAAAAGCGGTAATATGCAATCATGGCACGGAGGATTCAATATCGGATTAATACAAGGCTTGTTGAATCTGGAAGGACCTTTGGTGAAAGATAAACTGTCGGTTCATGTCTCTGTACGACGTACATGGGCTGATTTACTGGCTATCCCGACATTGGCTATTATCAGTAAGATTAATAAAGAAACGCATACCGGACGTTATTCCTTTCACGATATCAATGCCCGGATGGATTATCGGCATTCCGATCGTAGCCTTTGGTCGTTGAGTGTTTTTTCGGGTGATGATGTGTTCAGCCTTACAAATAAAGTAAATAATAATTATGCGAACGCCAAGGAAAGCAACCATTATAAGGTCCGTTGGGGAAATCTGGCGGCTTCATTGAACTGGCGTTATCGGTTGTCTGATCATTTTCATACCTTATTGACAGCTTCTTATACCCGATACCGGAGTAAATTGCGTTATTCAGACGAAGAATACTCGTATGTAGATGATGTGTATAAAAAGAATTCCGTTTTTTCTACGATGGTTTCCGGCATCGATGACGGACGTATAACCGCTCAGTTGGAATATACTCCTTCTTCCAAGCACCGGATTCAAGGCGGACTTTCGGCTCGTTTACAGGCGTTTCGTCCGGAATATGAAGAGATAAACCAGATAGAAGAATCTGTACCTACGCAGATTCGGCAGAAGAATGTACAGCGGATGCTGGGAAATGAAACCGTCCTTTTCGTAGAAGACCGTTTTACTCCTTCAGAACCCTTACGGATCGATGCCGGGATTTCGCTGTCTTCTTTCTATCTGGATCGTACCTGGTATTGGTCTTTACAGCCTCGTTTCTCGCTTCGCTATTTATGGAACGAACGTTGGTCTGCCAAGCTGGCCTATTCGCGGATGCACCAGGCTGTCCATCAGTTACCGGCTTCTTATCTGGAATTGCCGACAGATATCTGGCTGCCCAGTTGTAGTGGTGTGAAGCCTTCGGTATCCGACCATGTTTCTACGGGGGGTTATTTCTCTCCGAATCGGGATTATAGCTTTTCCATGGAAGGTTATTTCAAGTATATCCAGCATCTGGCAGATTTCAAACCTTGGGTAAACCGGTATCCGGACGGTATGGCTTGGCAGGAAAAGCTGACCGAAGGTGTCGGACGGGCGTATGGTTTGGAATGGATGGCCCGGAAAGAAACCGGCAAGTTAACTGGATGGATTGGTTATACCTTGTCTTGGTCGGAACGGAAGTTTGAAGCCTATAATATGGGAAATTATTTCCCTTCGCGTTATGATAACCGCCATAAAGTGAATATTGTCGCATCCTATAAGTTCAACGAAAAGATCGAATTAAATGCTTCCTGGTTTTTATCTTCCGGGAATTGGATGACGATTGTCCCTGAATCACAGGAAGACTGGCCTTATTTATATCGGAATAATTATCAGTTGCCTTTCAATCACCGCTTGGATTTGGGCTTGAATATTTACTGGAAGAAGAAAAAAGGGCGGATGGGAATTTGGAATATTAGTATTTATAATGCATATTGCCAGCGGAATCCGACAATTGCTTGGGCCGAATGGAGCGAGGGAACGTGGGTGAAGATTCGTCAGTTGTCTTTATTCCCGATTATTCCTTCTTTTTCTTATACCTATAAATTCTGATGTTTATGAAGTCTCGGTTATATCTGGTTTGCTTGGTTTGTGTATTGGCCTTTTCCGCCTGTTGGAAAGATGTCTGGGTAAATATCGATATAGAAAATCCGGTATTGGAAATCAATACCATGCTGGTTCCTGATTCGGTGATAAAGCTTCGGCTGGATGCAACGAGTTATTTGAATGGCATGTCGTTCAGGGAACTGAATCAACAGTCGGATGTTCGTTTATGGGTAAACGACGAATTCAAAGAATCTCTTCGTTTGGAACATGATGCGGAGTGGGAGTATTTCTATTTTATATCTGACTACCATTTGCGGGAAACCGACCGTGTACGATTGGAAGCTTGTTGTAAAGGATATCCGGATGCCTGGGTGGAGACAGAAGTGCCTTCGGTGGTTCCGATTGATACGTTTATTACAGTTCTGCACAATGATACGGTGAACGGGCGGATATGGGCTTCTTGTGAATTCCGGTTTACGGATGTCCCGGCAGAAAAGAATTATTATGCTTTTACCGTTTATCCGGAGTTTGTATATCCAGATTCGCTGACAGACGAAAATACTCCAATTTATAATTTTTACCCATATCACCTTTATCTGGTCAGTGATCCCGTCTTTAAGTATATACCTACTACGATTGAATATTTATTAGGGGAAGAAGAAGAGAAAGGAACGGCGCTTTTCTTTGACGACAGTTATATTGACGGGCGAACCTATTCGATACGTTTTTCTTTGGATTTTACGAATCCTTATTGGGGCGGCGGATATTATGGCCTGGAGAATTTGGATTCACTCAAGTTGCTTCTTAACTTTAGCTCGGAGTCGCTTAGCGGATATTATAGCAATGTTTCACACTGGGCTTCCAAAGGTATGCTGGAAGGCAATCTGTCAGAAGTCGGACTGGCTGATCCGGTTTCTGCCTATAGCAATGTGCATCAGGGCACAGGATTTGTGTGGGGACTAGCCGTAGCTGTTTGGGAAAATACATTACCTTTCCCCAAAGACTCTATATCCGAATAAACAGTTGGCTAGCGGTTAGAAACCTAAACGGAAGCGGGAACCGGCATTGCCGAATGGATAAAACATAAACTGTGGTTCCATCCGGTTGTTGAAGTGGTTGTGTTGGTAGTTCACTCCGATACCGAAACCTAAATCATCCGAGACTTTGAATTCCATAGATCCGCCTACGTTGGTCCGGTTCATCCAAGGATTGGCTACCATGAAAGGATCAGCCTTGTTATCTCCGTAGAAAGCGTATGAACCCCATGCCCGCATTGCCATCCAATCGGTTAATTCATAACGGGCTGTCGCGTTGACTCCGCCCCAATAACTTGGGTGAGGCGTGTAAGGCGTATAGTATCTTCCGGCAAAACCTCCGGTTGTAACCGTAAACGAACCTGCGCGGTGACTGACAGCCATACTGGCAATGTTAACTCCGCCCAATGCCGGCCAGGTTTCTTGCCTGCCATTTACCAGAACAGCCGTGTTGAAGGCTACCGGCTTGATATACCATTCATCATAATCAAGAGCCATCGGGTTGATACGCCATAACATGGGGGTATAAGGATTGAAGAATGGGCGATAGGCTTCCGATAAAACATTCATGTTGGCCGGACGATCGGCTTCCTGCAGATACGAATAATTGGTAAAAATGTATTCCACCCGGTTGAAAGAAGTGTATTTACGGTAGGCTTCGGCATATTTTTCCTGCAAACGCCGATTTTGTTCCGAAACAGAAGTATAACTTTTGTAAGTGGCTTCCGGAACTTTGATCTCGTAGTTTGTTTCTGAAGGAATGGCGAAAAGTTTCCCTTCTTTATCGACAATGAATTTTAATGTTGATTGGGCGTGGATGGAACATAAACTACTCAAACATAGACCTATTATCAGACAACACTTCTTCATAATCCCTCCTTTTTTACAAATGTAGGGATTATAATCGGGCTTCCTTCCTTTTTTTATCCGAAAGAACTCTATTTTTTGTTAAACCCTCATTACTTTTCATATTTTTGACAGCTGTCAAAAAGCTTTTCCATAGTTGTCAAAAAGCTTTAGCACATATATGGAAAAGCTTTAGCACAGTTGTCAAAAAATTAATTCCTAACGGGAATTTACCTTGCTTGCTTTAGGCGAGAGAAGATGGGTTTCAAAGATAAAAAATGAAAAATGAGGAGAATTTTTGAGGGAATACGTTTGGTCTTTACATTTTTTTTGTACATTTGCCCATTAGAAAAGCACATTTATTAAAAATAAAGATTTATGGAAGTTAAGAAATCGCCGAAAGCGGACTTGGAAGGCGGCATTGGCATGAGTATCCTGATGGGTATGATTGTTGGTTTGGCTGTTTTATTCGTAGGCTTCGAATGGGGTTCTAAGGATGTCCAGGTTGTGACTGCAGACGAAGGAGTTGCAGACATTATCGCTGAAGAAGAAATTGAAATTACGAGACCGGAGAACACGCCTCCTCCACCACCTCCACCACCAGCACCGGCTGCTACCGAAGTGTTGAACGTTGTGGAAGACGATGTGGAATTGGAGCAGCAGGAAATTATTTCATCTGAAGATGATGCTTCAGCTGCTCAGACAGAAACATTCGTGGCACCGGTAGTTGAAGAAGAGGAAGAAGAAGAATCTGCACAGCAGATCTTTACCGTAGTAGAAAAGCAGCCGGAATTCCCGGGTGGTACTGCCGAATTGTTTAAGTATTTGAGCAAAGCCATCAAGTATCCGGTAATTGCACAGGAAAACGGTATTCAAGGTCGTGTGGTTTGTTCTTTCGTTGTAAACCGAGATGGTTCTATTGTAGATATCCAGGTAATGCGTGGTGTTGACCCGTCATTGGATAAGGAAGCTATCCGTGTGATTAGCGAAATGCCTAAATGGAAACCAGGTGAACAGCGTGGTAAACCAGTACGTGTAAGATTTATCTTGCCGGTACAGTTCCGTTTGCAATAATTTAATTGTTTGGATAGAAAGAAGGCTGCACTTTTTGAAGTGCGGCCTTTTTTCATAAATAAGAATTTTTGAGTTGATAAGTTTAGGTGGTTATCAATTTATAAGTTGTATCTTTGTAGGGTTGTGAGTTGGAGAGGTGAGCTCAGAAACTCAGATCCGGAAAACTGAATAACTCAAAAAACGAAATACGTGATGCTGTCATTTGAAGAAATAAGAAAAAACGTAGAAAAAGCAATCAGTGAGTTGCGTTTCGACTATCCGCCCAAAAGTTTATACGACCCGATTGAATACACATTGGCGTTGGGAGGAAAACGGATTCGTCCGGCGTTGGTGTTGATGGCTTATAATCTATATAAGGAAGCGGTGGAGGAAGCGATGGCTCCGGCCATCGGTTTGGAAGTCTTTCATAACTTTACCTTGCTGCACGACGACTTGATGGATGAGGCAGACAAGCGACGGAACAAACCGACGGTGCATAAAGTATGGAATGCCAATACGGCCATTCTGTCTGGAGATGCCATGTTGATTGCTGCTTATCAGCTGATAGGGAAAACGCCTGCCTGTCACTTGAAACCAGTCTTTGACTTATTTACGCAAACAGCTCTTGAAATCTGTGGCGGACAGCAATACGATATGGAATTTGAAACGCGTACCGATGTGACGGAAGCGGAATATATTGAGATGATCCGTCTGAAAACAGCCGTACTGCTGGCTTGTGCACTAAAGATGGGAGCTATTTTGGCCGATGCTCCGGCCGAAGATGCCGAACATCTGTATCAGTTTGGTATTCATATCGGACTGGCATTCCAATTGCAGGATGATTTGCTGGATGTATATGGAGATACGGAAACTTTCGGAAAGAATATCGGTGGAGATATCTTGTGCGACAAGAAAACGTTCTTGTTGATTAACGCATTCCGTCTTGCCAATGAACAACAACGCAATGAATTGAACCGGTGGATAGGTGCTAAACCTGAAAATCCGGAAGAAAAGATTGCAGCTGTTACCTATATATATAATGAGTTACGCCTGAAAGAACTTTCGGAGCAAAAGATAGAAAGTTACTTCGCCCGTGCGATGGAACATTTGGAAGCCGTAAAGGTACAGCCGGAGAAGAAAGCCGTATTGAAACAACTCAGTGAACGATTAATGAACCGACAGTCGTAAGATGAAACTGATCGATACACATAATCATATTTATCTGGAAGAATTTGATCCGGAACAAGACGCCTTGATTCGGGAAGCACAGGATTCAGGCATTGACGCCTTGCTGTTACCGAACGTTGATCTGGAAACAATAGATCGGATGCATGCAATTTGTGACCGTTATCCGGACTATCTTTTTCCGATGATGGGCTTGCATCCAACCAGTGTGCAGGCAGATTATGCAGCCGACCTGAAGAAAGTCGAGTCCTGTTTCGGGAAACGGACATACTGTGCTGTGGGAGAAATTGGGATTGACTTGTATTGGGACAAGACTTATCGGGTACAGCAGATCGAAGTATTCGAAGAACAGCTGCGCTGGAGTCTGGATTTGGATCTTCCGGTAGCTATTCATACGCGTGAAGCCTTTCCGGATGTGTTTGATAGTATTTATAAGGTAGGTGCGGATAAGCTGAAAGGAGTATTCCATAGCTTTTGTGGTACAGCCGAAGATTTGGAAACCGTTAAGAAACTTCCCGGATTTAAGATCGGAATCAACGGAGTGGTTACATTCAAGAATTCGAAGCTGGGAGAAGTGCTTCAGGCAACAGATCTTTCACAGATCGTATTGGAAACCGATGCGCCTTATTTGGCTCCGGTTCCATTCCGAGGGAAAAGGAATGAACCGGTTTATATTTGGAAAACGGCCGAGAAATTGGCACAAATTTATCAAACAACCGTAGAAAACGTGGTTTCACTGACTCGAACCAATGCGATTACCCTGTTTAAAAATGTGAATAAAATAATATAGTTGTATAATTTACATTTTACTTAAAATTTCTTTCCTAGATATTGTGCATATATCAATCAAAAAGTTTAGATTTGTGCACTGAAACGTTTGTAATTGGGAAAAAATTCGTAATTTGCACTCGTTTTAGAGAAAGAAGGCTCTCAAGGAGAGATGCTCGAGTGGTTGAAGAGGCACGCCTGGAAAGCGTGTATACGCCTAAAGCGTATCGCGGGTTCGAATCCCGCTCTCTCCGCAAGTCGGAGACTATAAAGCTTGAAAAATGAAATAAACAAATATGAGAATTATTAATCTTAAAAATTAAACACACAATGAAAAAGTATTTTGCAAAAGCATTCTTGGGCTTGTGTGCCCTTGGAACTTCTACAGTAGCATTTGCTCAGGATGCAGCAGCTCCAGCTGTTGAATCAGGTATGCATCAGGCGTTGAAAACAAAGTTTATTGAAGGTGGTGCCGACTTCATGAGTTTGGTTGCTATCGCTTTGATCTTTGGTTTGGCTTTCTGCTTGGAAAGAATTATCTATTTGAACTTGGCTGAAACTAATTCAAGCAAGTTGTTGAAAGGTATCGAAGAAGCACTTGACAAAGGTGATGTAGAAGCTGCAAAGGCTATTGCTCGTGACACAAGAGGTCCTATCGCCTCTATCGCTTATCAGGGTTTGATGAGAATCGACCAGGGTGTTGATGTAGTTGAAAGATCAATCGTATCTTACGGTGGTGTTCAAGGTGGTCTGTTGGAAAAGAACCTGTCTTGGGTAACATTGTTTATCGCAATGGCTCCGTCATTAGGATTCTTGGGAACTGTTGTTGGTATGATCATGGCGTTCGATAAAATCGAACAGGTTGGTGATATCAGCCCGACCGTTGTAGCAGGTGGTATGAAAGTGGCCTTGATCACAACAGTAGGTGGTTTGATCGTTGCTTTGATTCTTCAGATTTTCTACAACTATCTGTTGAGTAAATTGGAATCTCTGTTGAACCAGATGGAAGACGCATCAATCTCATTGATCGACTTGGTTATCAAATACAACCTGAAATTTAAAAAATAATTTGACTTATGGCAGTTACTAAAATACGTAAAATATCCAGTTGGACATTGCTGATCAGTTCGATTATCAGTGTCATTGTACTGGTTATGTTCTACACAGGAGGCGTAGTAGATCCTGCTGCAGAAATGAAGGAGCCGATTTATACCGAGCTTCTGTTGAACTGGACTTATGTATTGTTCTTTGCGACAATCGCATGTACTGTTTTGATGGCATTGTGGCAATTCGCCGGAGCATTGAAACATGATGCAAAGTCGGCCTTGATGTCTTTATTGGTATTAGTTTTGTTCGTAGCTATGTTGGGTGTTACTTACTCAATGGGTGATGCAACTCCGTTGACTGGCTTGAACGCTGATTCTCAAGTTTACAACACGGCCGGTTGGTTGAAGATTACAGATATGTGGATTTATTCTACTTATATCTTAATCGCTTTGATCCTGATCGTAGCTGTATTGGGTAGTGTAAAGAAAATATTGAATAAGTAATAAGTTAACAGGAAAAGTAAAATGGGTAAGAAAAGAAAGACACCGGGTATCAATGGTTCTTCTTCAGCCGATATTGCTTTCATGTTGCTTATCTTCTTCCTTATTACAACATCAATGGATACAGACCAAGGTTTGGCAAGACGTTTGCCGCCTCCTGTACCTAAAGATCAGAAGAATGATACTGACGTTGATATCAAGAAACGTAACTTGCTGGTTGTATTGGTAAGTAGTACAAACCAGGTACTTTGCGGTAACGAAGTTACAGATGTCAAACAATTGAAAGATAAGGTTAAGGAATTCATTGATAATCCGTACAACGATGCCAACAAACCTGAAAAGGTTGAAGTGGATGTTCCGTTCTTCGGAAAGACGATGGTTACTAAGAATCACGTAATTTCTTTGCAGAATGACCGTGGTACTTCTTATCAGGCGTATATCGATGTACAGAATGAGCTGGCAGCAGCTTACAATGAATTACGTGATGATATTTCAAAGAAGAAATTCGGTAAAGCCTTCATGGATCTGAATGAGGACGAACAGAAAGCGGTACAGATGATTTATCCGCAGAAGATCTCTGAAGCTGAACCTAAAAACTATGGAGGTAAGTAACGATGGGAAAGTTTAGTAAAGCAGGCGGACGTGAAATGCCTGAATTGAACACGTCATCATTACCTGACTTGGTATTCGCGTTCTTGTTCTTCATCATGATGGTAACATCTATGCGTGAAGTAACTTTGAAAGTGCAATTCAAGGCTCCTCAGGCTACCGAGCTTCAGAAATTGGAAAAGAAATCATTGGTTACTTTCATCTATGTTGGTAAGCCGACTCCTGACTTGCAGAAGAAATTCGGTTCTGAAACACGTATTCAGTTGAACGACCAGTTTGCTGAAACTTCAGAAATTCAGGATTACATCGCTCAGGAGAAGTCAAGTATGAAAGAGGAAGATCAGCCGTTTATGACTGTTTCTATCAAAGCTGATAAAGACACAAAAATGGGTGTGATCACCGATATTAAGCAAGCACTTCGTGAAGCGTATGCTTTGAAGATTAGTTATTCTGCTGCTAAGCGTATTGAATAATTAATGCTTGATTGATAAATGAATAAGAAAGTCCCTTGATCCTTTTGGGTCAAGGGACTTTTTTTGCTTTAGAGAGATTTGAGTGACAATACAAAATATTTTCTCGTTTCTTGCTTGAAAAGTATAAGAATATCGTTATATTTGTATCAAAATGTAAGTTTGCATAATTTAAATCGTATTTATTATGGCACACCATCAGTTAGATGAACTAGATGAGAAAATATTAAAGTTAATTATAGGTAACGCGCGAATGCCTTTTTTGGAAGTGGCTCGTGAATGTAATGTTTCTGGTGCAGCAATTCATCAACGTATCCAGAAACTTACGAACTTAGGCGTTATAAAAGGTTCTGAATTTATTGTAGATAACACGAAAGTTGGGTATGAGACTTGTGCTTATATCGGTTTATATTTAAACTCTCCGGGACAGTTTCCCACCGTAACAGAGGCTTTGAAGAAGATTCCTGAAGTTGTAGAATGTCATTATACAACGGGGCAGTATGATTTGTTTATTAAGATTTATGCGAAGAATAATCAGCATTTGCTGTGTATTATCCATAACAAATTACAGCCGCTCGGTTTGGCGCGTACGGAGTCTTTGATTTCCTTTAAGGAAGCTTTCAAACGTCAGTTGCCGATCGATCTGAGTGATGATGAATAATAAGAATAGGAGTGAAGAACTGATTATTCGTCGTGCGCAGTTGTCAGACTTAAATGATATCATGCCTGTGTTTGCTTGTGCGCGTCGTTTTATGGCTCAGACCGGTAATCCTACACAATGGGCTGATGGTTATCCTGAACCTTCCTTTATAGCTGAAGAAATAGCCAGCGGGCACTGCTACGTATTCGTCGATCCATTAGGGAAGATCGTAGCCACTTTCTGTTATATTGAGGGCGATGATCCGACTTATCATGTAATTGAAGGCGGGAAATGGTTGAATGAAGCGCCTTATGCAGTGTTACATCGGTTGGCTTCGGATGGAAGTTATTCAGGAATTGCAGACTTATGTTTGGATTGGTGCTTCACAAAGACGGCTAACTTGCGTGTAGATACTCATCAGGATAATAAAGTACTTCAGCATATTTTATTGAAGCATGGCTTTACGTATTGCGGAATTATTTATGTGCGCAATCACTCTCCACGGTTAGCCTATCAGAAGATTCTTTGAGATGGTAATTGAAATATAAAGCAAAGGCGTACTTCTTGTTTTAGGAAGTGCGCCTTTGTTTTATTTATTCCTTAGAGTGAATTTAATAGCGTATTCGCTTTTTCTACCACTTCTTGCCACGGAAGCTGGCTGTTGTTGATATCTTTTGTACGGATCTCTTCCAGCACCTTATCCAATTCCTCCAGGTTTGCACCTTCTTTGCGTAATATCCTTACTTTTTCTGCTGCTTCAATGCCATCAATCAACCGTTCGAATCGGATGGATGAGCGAAGATACGGATAGACCAGATAAGTATCTCCTGAACTCCAATTGCCGAAGCGGGAATCATATTGCGGATTTTCTGGCCATGAGTTGTAAGCCCAGCGAAGCATACCGTCATAATCGCAGGCAAGACCATACCAGCCTAATAATTCGGCTTCGTATGGATGAGAGAAAGTAAATGTATTTGGATAGAACGGACCGCAACAAACGTAAAATGTTGTATTGAAGCCATTGGCACGGCGGGCAACGATATCGTCAGGATCGGCCTTTTGTCCTTGTGATACGCAAACATCACGCATCATATTATACTTCTTATACGATTTGTGATTATCTGCAATGGCAAATCCCATTTCCGGAGCACATTTTTCCAGTACTTTTACTGCTGCATCCATTTGCTCCGGTGAACGTTCATCCATGGCTATGTTGGTAATGCCTAACCAACCTTTTTCATCCAAATGTTTCTTGAAGTCAGCTAAGAAAGGTTCCCACATTTGAGCAAATTCAGGTTTTCCCGGTGTTGCGACAACGGTAACCTTTTTGTTCTCGGCTTCATCGAAGTAATCCAATTCGCAATTCCATGGAACCATCGAATAACAATTGATCATGCGGTTGATACCGATTGACAACATCATTTCTACCCAGCGATCGAATACCTGGTAATCATAGCTCCAGCTGCCATCTTTATGTCGTGTCCATTTGATCATGTCTTCGTAGGCATCGTAACATTGATGATTCCAGGGATCTTTATTGAGCGTGGCGGTAATAACTTTCTGACCGGCTTTTGCCAAAGGAATCATCGTCTGTCTTAAGGCTTCGAAGTGTTCGTCGCTCCACATCTGTAAACCTTCTGCCCGTGCTACTGCTGATGGATGTTGCCATAAATCCAGATGGTAACTCCATTGGTCGGGTGTTGGCAACAGATGGTCAATTACTTTCAGTTGGATCGGGAATGAAATCTTTCCCTTGTCCTGACTTTTTACCGTTACTGTAGAAGTATAAACACCGGCAACGGCATCTTGTGGTACTTGTATCGTAATCCATACCGGGCGAGTTGTGCGGGAAGCCATATCGAAACGAGACAATGAATCCAACATATCCGGCATCAATACGCTAGGACCGCCTTTCTTGAACTCCGGAGAATTAATATCTGCCAGTGTGTATCTCACGAAACGAGCCTGAGCAATCGTACTTGGTAAAGATGCATTGTCTGCTTTGAAGTCATCAATATGACAGGTGACGCCATTGGCTCCTTCAGCAGCCCAGAGAAGAAGTTGTGCGGAGGCTTTTTCTCCACGCCAGGCAGCTAATGCACAAGGTTTGTCTGCTGAAACCTGAGGGACTTCACTACGAGAGTAGCGCCAATCAATACTACCCCAAGCACCATTCAGCTGTTTTCCTGCCTGGTTCCAGAGGTTTTCTGCTTCAGTACTAATGGCTACCGGATCTTCTGCTTCCTGAAATGTCGTAACAGGAACATACTTTTGCTCTTGACAACCGAAGAAAGCAAGAGCTAGAAATGCAAGCATTGTGTTTTTCAATTCCATACTATTTATTTTAATTGAATAAATCATGAACGATTATTGATTCATTTATTAACTAAGAAATCTTTATTCGCCCAGGGCGAACGTATATTCGGTGTGGGCGATTATATATTCAACGTGGGTGAATATATAATCAGCGTGGGCGAACAAAGTAAAATTCATCTATTCTTTCATAAAACAATGCTATTATCAAAAGTATTGCTTGATGGATGAACTGAATTAGAAATTGTCAAAAAAAGAAGGTGCGCCCAACGTCTTGATTGGTAATACCAGTAAACGTTTTGACGCACCTTGTTTTTATGCGGATTTCTTAATTAGAATTCTGCATTATTCGGAGTACGCGGGAACGGAATCACATCGCGGATGTTGGCCATACCTGTAACGAATAATAACAATCGTTCGAAACCAAGACCAAAACCAGAATGAGGAACCGTACCAAAGCGGCGAGTATCCAAATACCACCACATATCTTTCATCGGGATATTCAATTCCTGAATGCGGTTGTAAAGCTTATCGTAATCAGCCTCACGTTCAGAACCACCGATGATTTCACCGATCTTCGGGAACAGAACGTCCATAGCACGAACAGTCTTTCCGTCTTCGTTCTGTTTCATATAGAACGCCTTGATTTCTTTCGGGTAATCTGTCAGGATAACCGGACGTTTGAAATGTTCTTCCACCAAGAAACGTTCGTGTTCTGAAGCCAAATCAACACCCCAGTAAACCGGGAATTCAAATTTGTGGCCTTTCGCAACAGCTTCTTCCAGAATCTTGATACCTTCTGTATAAGGTAAGCGGACGAATTCGTCTTTCAAGACACCTTGCAAGCGTTCGATCAAGCCTTTGTCGAACATATCGTTCAGGAATTTAACATCGTCCATACAATTGTCGAGAGCCCATTGTACGCAGTACTTGATGAATTCTTCTGCCAATTCCATGTTGTCGTTGATGTCATTGAAGGCAACTTCCGGTTCAATCATCCAGAACTCAGCCAAGTGACGAGGAGTATTGGAGTTTTCAGCACGGAAAGTCGGACCGAATGTATAGATCTGCCCCAAAGCTGTTGCAGCCAATTCACCTTCCAACTGACCAGAAACCGTCAGACTTGTCTGCTTCCCGAAGAAGTCATCGTCGTAAAGGATAGAGCCGTTCTCGTCTTTCTTCAAGTTATACAGGTTCTTCGTAGTTACCTGGAACATCTGTCCTGCACCTTCACAGTCGGAAGCCGTGATAATAGGTGTATGGAAGTAGAAGAAACCTTTGTCATGGAAGAATTTATGAATCGCATAAGCCATGTTATGACGAATACGGAAAACAGCACCGAATGTGTTCGTACGCGGACGCAAGTGAGCAATTTCACGTAAGAACTCCATCGAGTGACCTTTCTTCTGTAACGGATAAGTAGCCGGATCAGCTGTACCGTAGATTTCAATTTCGGTAGCTTGGATTTCGACTGACTGACCTTTTCCTTGCGACTGCACTAAAGTACCGTTTACACTGATACTGGCGCCTGTCGTGATCGGTTTCAGAAACTCTTCACCTAATTTATCTACATCAACAACGATTTGAACATTATTTATTGTAGAACCGTCGTTCAGCGCAATGAAGTTTACTTGTTTGCTGCCACGGCGAGTACGAACCCAACCTTTTACATTAACGGTAGAGCCAAAAGCTGTGCTTTTGAGCAAATCTACAATCTTTGTTCTTTTTATTGTTTCCATTATATTATTAGTTTTATTATTCGAAAGCACCCATGCGCAATGCGTTTACTTCTTTTTCGTTCAGATAACGCCATTTACCGCGGCCCAGGTTTTTCTTCGTCAGACCGGCGAAATATACGCGATCCAATTTAACGACGTGGTAACCTAATGATTCGAAGATACGACGAACAATACGGTTACGGCCTGAATGGATTTCGATACCTACCTGGCTCTTGTCTGTTTCGCTTGCATAGCTGATAGCGTCTGCATGGATTTCACCGTCTTCCAGTTCCAAACCGTTGGCGATTTTCTCCATATCTTCTACAGAAACGTTCTTATCCAACCATACATGATAGATCTTCTTCTTCTTGAATGACGGATGAGTCAGTTTAGAAGCCAGATCACCATCGTTCGTTAATAACAATACGCCGGTTGTATTGCGGTCCAGACGGCCTACCGGATAGATTCTTTCTGTACAAGCGTGTTTTACCAAATCCATTACAGTCAGACGTTCCTGCGGATCATCAGATGTAGTCACACAGTTCTTCGGTTTGTTCAGGATGATGTAAACCTTGCTTTCAATCTGAACCGGTTTGTCGTTGAAAGTTACTTTATCTGAACGGGTAATCTTTGTACCCAATTCTGTTACTACAACGTCGTTTACTTTTACATTACCTGCCTGGATGAATTCATCTGCCTCACGACGAGAGCAAACACCTGCATTCGACAAGAATTTGTTCAAACGGATCGGTTCGTTCGGATCTGCCAATACTTCCTTGTACTTCAATTGTTTCTGGAAGTTGTATTTAGCATTCGGATTGTAATTGTTAGAACGACGATTGTTGTTATTGTTCGGACGACGATTGTTGTTATTACGTCCGTTGTTTGCGTTATAACGGCCGCCACCGTATGCGTTTCCGCCACCGTAGTTATTACCGTATGGACGTGGAGCTGCTCCGCGATTATCCTGACGATTATCGAAGTTTGTACGGTTTTCACCTACACGCGGTCTTCTTTTCTTTACCGGTGCACCTTCCGGGTTGTTAGGTAAAGCATTGGGGTTGCTGCTATAAACCGGACGGTTGAAAGCACGTTGATCGTTGTTCGGATTGTAGGCCGGACGATTTCCATACTGACGGTTTTGATTATACCCTCCGTCACGATTCGGATTGTTGTAATTCGCGTTACGGTTATTACCATACTGGCGGTTGTTTCCATATCCGCCACGATTGTCATAACGTTGCTGATAACCTTGGTTGCCATAATCATTATACGACTGGCGATCTCCATAAGAACGATAACCTCCTCGGTCATTGTTTGCCGGTCGGTTGTACGGTCTGCGTTCATAGTTACCTTCCTGACGGTTGTAACCAGCGTTATAAGGTCTTCCACCGTCTTCTGCATTTTCTCTGTAGCCCGTTACTTTTCTTGGGCGTGCTGCTGGCTGCTGCTGTGCCTCGTCTCTTTCTTCTGTACTCATTGTTGTATTTTATTATAATAAAGGTTTATAATTGATAGCCTCACGGCTACCTTTGATTTTTTATTGTATGATTAAAATTAGGAGATAAAATAGCATTGATTCTGTTTATTATCAAAGTAGTCCGGTTGATCGATTAGCAATTGTCCGGAACTACTTTGATGCCCTTTTTCTCCTTGTTTTTAAATTCCTGTATAATTATGCGGTGTAATCGCTCTTAATTCTTCTTTTACGCGATCACTGACCTGCAATGTTTCAATAAAATCTTTGATCGACTGTTCTGTGATGCCAGCATTGGTACGGGTAAGCGCCTTCAATGCTTCGTAGGGCTTCGGATAACCTTCCCGGCGTAAAATCGTTTGGATTCCTTCTGCCACGACTGCCCAACATTTGTCAAGGTCTGCTTCCAATGCTTTCTCGTTCAGCAATAATTTACCCAAACCTTTTAACAGACTCTTGAAGGCAATTTCGATGTGTGCCATCGGAACACCAATATTTCTCAGAACAGTTGAGTCTGTCAAATCACGCTGTAAGCGGGAAATCGGAAGCTTTGTTGATAAATGTTCCAGGATTGCGTTGGCAATTCCTAAGTTTCCTTCTGCATTTTCGAAGTCGATCGGATTGACTTTATGCGGCATGGCTGATGAACCTACTTCGCCAGCTTTGATTTTCTGCTTGAAATATTCCATCGAAATATATTGCCAGAAGTCGCGGTTCAAGTCAATCAGGATGGTATTGATTCGTTTCATGCCATCGAAGATAGCACCCAGATTGTCGTAGTTGGAGATTTGTGTTGTCCACTCTTCGCGTTGTAATCCTAATGACTCACTGACGAACTTGTTACCAAAAGCTTTCCAGTCATATTCCGGATAAGCTACATGATGCGCGTTGAAGTTTCCGGTAGCACCTCCGAATTTGGCTGAAACAGGTATTGCCTTCAATAGGTTCAGTTGCTGTTTCAAGCGATAAACGAACACCATGATTTCTTTACCCAAGCGGGTAGGAGAAGCTGGTTGTCCGTGTGTCTTGGCCAACATCGGGATATTCATCCATTCATTTGCATACGTCTCTAATGTCTGGATCACTTCTTCCAGTCCTGGATAATAAACCTCATTCAGCGCTTCTTTCAGCGATAAGGGAATAGACGTGTTGTTGATGTCTTGTGATGTCAGTCCGAAATGAATGAACTCATGATATTTTTCAGCCAGGAAATGGTCTGTTTTTTCTTTGATGAAATACTCAACGGCTTTGACATCATGGTTGGTTACCTTCTCAATTTCTTTTACTCGCAAAGCATCTTCTTCCGTAAAATCTTTATAAACATTGCGAAGCCAAGTTTTTACTTCTTCCGTATTTAATTCACTTAATTGCGGAAGATATTCAGACAGAGCTATCAAATACTCAATCTCCACGCGCACTCTATATCTAATCAGCGCGAATTCAGAAAAATAAGCTGCCAGGTTCTCAGCTTTGTTCCAATATCGCCCGTCAACAGGCGAGATGGCTGTTAGTGTCGATAGTATCATTTTTCCTTTAATACATTATATATTATGTAGAGTTGCAAAGTTAATGCTTTTCCTGGTATGTATATGCAAAAGCAAAGTTTTTTTTATTTTTTCTCCGAAAATGTTTGGAGGTTTCAAAAAAAGCCGTACCTTTGCACCGTCTTAAAGAGATAAGGCGTACAAAACATGATGAATGAAAAGGGCGTTTAGCTCAGCTGGTTCAGAGCATCTGCCTTACAAGCAGAGGGTCGGCGGTTCGAATCCGTCAACGCCCACTTTTCAAAACAATCAACCGATTAATCGGGCGTTTAGCTCAGCTGGTTCAGAGCATCTGCCTTACAAGCAGAGGGTCGGCGGTTCGAATCCGTCAACGCCCACTTTTCAAAACAATCAACCGATTAATCGGGCGTTTAGCTCAGCTGGTTCAGAGCATCTGCCTTACAAGCAGAGGGTCGGCGGTTCGAATCCGTCAACGCCCACACTTCTATTAAGCATCCATTTGGATGCTTTTTTTGTTTCTACACAATTCATCGATTGTATTTATTACGACTGCTTTATAATTTCAGTTGGATTTGTCTGATTATTTCTTCCCGCTGTTCGCTGCTGGTGACATAAATCTTTCCGCTTTTCGTACGGATATAAAAGGCTTGGCTGTAATTTCCGATGAAAGCCGTGTATTTCCCTAATTCTTTATTTCGGAAAAGTCCGGTGTAACCTAAAAAGCCTCCGTTCCCCATCAGACGAGTGTCCGAATGATAATCCTTATATGGTTCGATTTTTTCTATTGCTGAAAAGGAAATTTCTTTTACACCTGCCAGCTTACAGATAGTTAGTTTATCATCGCTTAATTTTAAAGACATAGGGGCTTGTAAAACGAAATAAACACTCAAGAGTAATACGATTGAAAAAGCACTGATTATCCATGTGCTTAACTCGTTGATTTCCGTAGATAAGTAATAGATTGATAACTGATTATTGAGTATATATAGGTTATAAACTAATTAATTCATATAGGTGATCTAATTAATTTACACATGTGAATTGATTGATTCATATTTGTGATTTAATTAATTTATATTAGTGAATTAATTAATATATCAGCTATTTGATATGAAAAAGGGAAGGGGACGAATTTAGTTGGTGCGGGATTTGTCAGGAATTTTTCTTGGAATCCATCGGATTTTAAGGGAGGATGACTGGCTTCTGTTGGATAACATAATTGTCAAACATCACAGAATAAATTGTTTATCTCCGCAACAATTCCTAATTTGCGGTCGTGACTTCAAAACGTCACATATATTTCTATATTGTTAAACCTAAAAAAAGCTGATATCATCATGAAAGTATATCAAACAAACGAAATCAAGAACATTTCAATATTGGGCAGTTCAGGCTCTGGGAAAACCACTCTCGCTGAAGCAATGCTTTACGAGGGTGGAGTTATAAAACGTCGTGGTAGTGTTGAGAATGGTAACACTGTATGCGACTATTTCCCGGTTGAGAAAGAGTATGGCTACTCTGTATTCTCGACCGTTTTTAGTGTGGAATGGCAGGATCGTAAACTGAACTTCATTGATTGTCCGGGTTCAGACGACTTTATCGGTGGTGCTGTTTCGGCCTTGAACGTAACCGATACGGCTTTGATGGTATTGAATGCGCAATATGGTGTAGAAGTAGGAACGATCAACCAGTTCCGTTATACCGAACAATTCCATAAGCCGGTTATCTTTGTTGTCAATCAGTTGGATAATGATAAAGCCGATTATGACGGAACAATTGCCCAGTTGCAAGACCGTTGGGGAAGCAAGGTTGTTCCTATCCAATATCCGGTTACTTGCGGAGCTTCATTTAATGCCGTAGTCGATGTATTAAAGATGAAGATGTATCGCTGGAAACCCGAAGGTGGTGTTCCCGATGTACTGGAAATTCCGGCAGAAGAAAGCGAAAAAGCCATGGAATTGCATAAGGCTCTTGTAGAAGCCGCTGCAGAACATGATGATGTTTTGATGGAAAAATTCTTTGAAGAAGGAACATTGAGTGAAGACGATATGCGTGCTGGTATCCGTGCCGGATTGGTAACACGTGATATGTTCCCTGTGTTCTGTGTATGTGCAGGTCGCGATATGTGCGTACGTCGTACATTGGAATTCTTGGGAAATGTAGTTCCTTGTACAGATAAGATGCCGCGTTTGGTAACTACCGAAGGCGTAGAAGTAACTCCTGATTCAAATGGTCCGACAAGTCTGTTCTTCTTCAAGACAACAGTTGAACCGCATATCGGACAGGTTTCTTATTTCAAGGTATTGTCGGGAAAAGTTAAATCAGGCGATGATCTGCTGAATGCCGACCGTGGTTCGAAAGAACGTATTGCCCAGTTGTTTGTAACGGATGGACAAACACGTACGGAAGTTCCGGAAATGGTAGCCGGTGATATCGGTGCTACTGTTAAACTGAAAGATGTTCGTCGTGGTAATACCTTGAATGGTAAAGGTTGCGACTATCGTTTTGACTTTATTAAATATCCGGATCCGAAGTATCGTCGGGCTATCAAGCCGGTAAACGAAGCCGATGCTGAAAAGATGATGGAAATCCTGACTCGTATGCGCGAGGAAGATCCGACTTGGGTAATCGAGCAGTCAAAAGAGTTGAAGCAGACAATTGTTTCCGGTCAGGGAGAATTCCATTTGCGTACACTGAAATGGCGTATTGAAAACAATGATAAACTGCCGGTAGAATTCTTGGAACCGAAGATTCCGTATCGTGAAACTATTACCAAAGCGGCTCGTGCCGATTATCGTCATAAGAAACAATCGGGTGGTGCCGGTCAGTTCGGTGAAGTACATTTGATCATAGAACCGTATTACGAAGGTATGCCGGCTCCGGATTCTTATCGTTTCGGTGGTCAGGAATATAAGATGAACGTACGTGATACGCAGACCGTAGATTTGGATTGGGGCGGTAAACTGGTATTTGTAAACTGTATCGTAGGTGGTGCCATTGATGCTCGTTTCTTGCCGGCTATCTTAAAAGGTATCATGGGACGTATGGAACAAGGTCCGTTGACTGGTTCTTATGCGCGCGACGTTCGTATTTGTGTTTATGATGGAAAGATGCACCCGGTTGACAGTAATGAAATCTCTTTCATGCTAGCAGGACGTAATGCTTTCAGTACAGCCTTCAAGGAAGCCGGTCCTAAGATTTTGGAACCGATCTATGATGTAGAAGTTTCTGTACCGGCAGATTTCTTGGGTGATGTTATGAGTGACTTGCAAGGACGCCGTGCCTTGATCATGGGTATGAACAGTGAAAAAGGATTTGAGAAACTGTTGGCTAAAGTTCCGTTGAAGGAATTATCCAACTATTCAACTTCCTTAAGTTCAATCACGGGCGGACGTGCTTCCTTCACCATGAAGTTTGCTTCTTATGAACTGGTTCCGTCGGATGTTCAGGAAAAACTGTTGAAGGCATACGAAGCTTCACAAGCAGAAGAATAATTCAAACAGATAAAAAATGAGTACTTGGATTGTAGCCACTCGCTTTGGGTGGCTACAATTTTTTTATTACTTGGTTTCAGCGGTAGCTGGTTTTTCTATATTTTCACTGACAGCCCGTTCTTCCATACGTTTGATACGTAAATCCAAATCCGGGTGAGTTGAAAACAACTGGTTTAATTTACTACTGCCTTGTGCTCCGCTTTCTTCCTCCAGTTGTTTCAGCTTCTGAAATGATAAAGCCATAGCCCAAGGGTTTTTACCGGCCTTTTTCAAAAATTCATAACCATAATCATCAGCATCACATTCTTGTTTCTGTGAATATTTGGCATTGATCAGAGCTTCTGTTAAATCACCTATCTGAGAATCTGTTAAGGCAGCCGCTTTTCCGCCTTGAGACGATATGCCATCTTTCAGAGCCGAAGTAAGTAAGGCGGTACGAAATCCTTTTTTCGAATCGCGGTGAGCCACATGACCCACTTCATGACCAATCACACCTAATAATTCCTCGTCTGTCATAATATCCATTAAAGACGAAAATACCCGGACACTGCCGTCGGCACAAGCAAATGCATTGACATCCGTTACATAATAAACTTTGAAGTTCAAGGGAATGCCTTCGGCATCACCCAAACCTTCTGTCAGTTTCTTTAACCGAATCGTATATTCGTTATCGTCGGCACAAACCTGATTGTGGGTATCCATCCAATCAATATATTCCTTAACATAGGCAGCCATCTGTTCATCAGTTAATGTGACAGCTTGAGTTACCTTCGCTGCTCCACAGATTGCTTTCTTCAGGTTAAACTGTGCCATGACCGGGCCAGTCATTGTCGCACATACAAGCAATAAAAATGCTTTTAACAACTTTCTCTCTTTCATAAACTGTGTATTAAAATGATTAATTATTGAATGATCTTCTATTTTGTTCGGAAATAAAAGCCTCCGTAAATACATAACAGACCAAGACCTGTCAATAAAGTCCATAACCAGCATTCGGATGCAGGGAGCCGAATTTCTCTTGGACGTTCAGGATGATACCATACTGTTAATTCGTCTCCTACTTGCTGAAAGGGATTATGCGTAGTTTGTGATGTCGACAGGTTGCCATATTTTTGAGTAGGATAACTGATCCATATGGTATAATTATAGCGAACTTTTCGGGAACGGTATTCTTTCTTTTTCTGAAGCTTTGTGATTACCGCTGTTGTTGTTTCATAACTCTGAGAGGCAAGATATAGAGAATGAAATCCACTTATTCCACCTAAAAGGAGCAAGCTTCCTACTATATATGCCAACAAAATTCCTACTTTTAAATGTTTTGTATTCATAGATCTGTCCAGTTATCTACAAAAGTAGTATATTTTTCATGTATTCGGTTTGAGTAAAACAAAAACAATCTCTTTGTTGAGAGAGAAAATCTGGGTTTTATCATACTACTTAAAGGGTTACGGGATTTATCTTTTCTTTTTCCGGCTTTTCCAAGCTTATCCCAATAACATTTAATATCTTTGTTTAAACATTTATTTTTCGATATTATGAATCAGAAACAAAAGTCGGTCTTATATCAAGTTGTTTTTTTCTTTTTATGCTTGGCTGTAGGAGCTTTAATTGGAGCTTTACTGGCACGTTCGGATAAGTCAGCGATACAGCTTTTGCCTGCCCTTATTGAACTTTTGATCTTTATTCCGGCATTAATCATTTTGCAAATTATTATTCATGAAGCCGGGCATATGCTTGCAGCCTTGGCTTCGGGTTGGGAATTTCTTTCTTTTCGAATCTTTAAGTTTACCATTAGCCGGAAAGATGGAAAATTCCATTTCTCGGTCTTTCATATTCCGGGAACGGCTGGTCAATGTTTGATGATGCCTCCCGAGCGCCCTTTGAGTCCGTCGCAATTATCTTTCTATAATATGGGTGGTGTATTACTCAATCTGGGAACGGCTGTGTTAGCTCTTTTGTTACTGTTGATTCCGGCTATAAACCAATCCGGTACAGGAACTCGGCTATTGATCGTTTTTATGGGGGCAGGTATCCTTATGGCAGTTAGTAACGGCATACCTTTTGTAGCGGGTGGCATTCCCAACGATGGGATGAACAACCGGATGCTTAAACGAGATCCTCTTTCCCGACAAATATTTATAGATGTCATGCGTATCAATGGCTTTATTCAGAAAGGAATTCGTTTGAAAGATATTCCTTCTGCCTACTTTCATGCGGAAGATCAGCTGGATTGTGCCAATACGATACAGGTTATGGCATGTTTCTATCAGTTGGCACGTGCATTAGACCAATTGGACTTTGAGAAAGCGAACGAACTGGTCGATGAAATGGTCCGGCATAAAAAGGATATGGTTTATCTCTATCAGCAAGAACTTACTTGTGAGGAAATCTTTCTCCGTCTGATCCGTCAGACACCCAAGCAAGATATAGCACGGCTTCTCACGACCGATATGCAGAAATACATTCGTCTGAACCAATCATATCGGCCCTCTGCTTTGCGGTTGGTATATACTTTGGCTAAGCTGTATGAGCAAGATGAAGCCAAGGCTGAACAGCTTTATCAACAATTCTCGCGTTTATGTACCCGTTATCATTTGTTAGGAGAGATTGAAGGAGAGAAGGCGCTTATTGAATATGTAAAACAATTATAAACGAATGAACATGCAACCAATATTGAAAGTCGGCATTCTAGGAGCCGGACATATTGCCCGTAAGATGGCAACAACTTTACAAGGTATGGATCAGGCGGAACTTTATGCCGTAGCGGCTCGAGATCTGACTAGGGCAGAGCAATTCGCTTCCGAATTTCAGGCTAGGAAAGCTTATGGAAGCTATGAAGCTCTCGTTGATGATCCGGAAGTGGATCTGATTTACATTGCTACGCCGCATTCGCATCATTTCGAACCTGCCCGTATGTGTCTGCTTAAAGGGAAACCTGTTTTGTGTGAGAAAGCTTTTACAGCCAATGCCCGTGAAGCTGAAGAACTGATCCGGATCTCGCAGGAACAGCATGTTTATTTGGCCGAAGCAATATGGACTCGTTATATGCCCTTCTCAAAGACAATCCGAGAAATGGCAGAAAGTGGTATTATTGGTAAACCGATGATGCTGACGGCCAATCTGGGATACGTCATTTCAGAGGTTGAACGTATCGCCAGACCAGATCTTTGTGGTGGAGCTTTGTATGATTTGGGTGTTTATCCGATCAATTTTGCCCTCATGACATTTGGAAATGAGATTGAGAAGATTACTTCTATCTGTGTGAAGAATGCTGCAGGCGTTGATATGCAGAATAGTATTACGTTTACGTATCGCGATGGTCGTATGGCAGTGATGCAGACGACCGCCTTTTGTGCAACCGACCGTATGGGGATTATCTCAGGGGATAAAGGCTATATTGTAATCGATAATATCAACAATCCGCAGCTGGCTGTTGTTTATAATACGGAACATCAGGAAATCGCCCGTCGGACTTGTCCTCCGCAGATTACCGGATTCGAGTATCAGGTACAAGAGGCTGCAGACTCAATTCGTGAAGGACGGATTGAACCTGTTTCAATGCCTCACGAAGAAAGTTTGCGCGTAATGCGGATGTTGGACGAGCTTCGTAAAGAATGGGGAGTGCGTTTCCCAATGGATAAATAAGCTTTCCGACAGGACGAAAAGACTGATTCCGAGGTATAAATAATAGAGGGCAAGGACAAAAATCGTATCTTTGCGCGAAATAGACAGATACATAATATGATACAAGAGAATTTTATCAAGATTTACGAGAAAAGTTTCCAAGAAAACTGGGATTTACCGGCATTGACCGACTATGTAGAACAAAAAACACTGACGTTTGCCGACGTAGCCAAGGAAATTGCCCGTTTCCATATCCTTTTCAAGGAGTGCCAGATCCGGCGAGGAGACAAAATAGCCTTGATTGGTCGAGATTGTGCCAATTGGTGTGTCGTCTATATGGCTGCCGTCACGTATGGAGCGATTATCGTACCTATTTTACCCGATTTCAATCCGAATGATGTGCATCATATCATCAATCATTCCGAATCGGTCTTCTTGTTTGTGAGTGATCGGATTTGGGATACTCTGGAAGAAGAGAAAATCAGTGAAATCCGAGGCGTATTCTCATTGACGGACTTCAGATGTCTGCATCAGCGTGACGGAGAGAATATTCAGAAGCTCTTGAAAGAACTCGATAGCCGGTTTACGGAAGAATATCCGAACGGGTTCACCCGTGAGAATATCCGATACGCGGATTTGGACAATGATAAAGTAGTCTTGCTGAATTATACTTCCGGTACGACCGGCTTTAGTAAGGGTGTAATGCTGACGGGAAACAATCTGGCCGGCAATGTGACGTATGCCCGTACACTCGATGTCTTGTTCAGAGGAGAACGAGAGTTGTGTTTCCTGCCGTTGGCTCATGCGTATAGCTGTGCCTTCAATTTCCTGGTACCGATGGCATTCGGAGCACATGTCTTTCTGTTAGGAAAGTTACCTTCTCCGAAAATTCTGTTGAAAGCCTTCGAAGAAGTCAAACCAAACCTTATTCTGACGGTTCCGTTGATTTTGGAAAAGATCTATAAGAAGATGATCGCTCCACAACTCAATAAGCGAACGATGAAACTGGCCATGAGTGTCCCGTTGTTGAACGATCGTATTTATGCACAAATCAATAAGAAGCTGACCAACGCTTTGGGTGGTCGTTTCCGTGAAGTCATCGTAGGAGGAGCCGCTATGAATCAGGAAGTAGCCGATTTCTTGTACAAGATCAAATTCCCTTATACTATCGGATACGGTATGACGGAGTGTGGTCCGTTGATCAGTTACGATAATCATAAAGAGTACGTTCCGACATCCTGTGGGCAAATATTGAAGGGTATCATGGAAGTCCGTATTGATTCTGAAGATCCTTATAATAAGGTAGGCGAAATCCAGGTACGTGGAGAGAACGTCATGAAAGGATATTATAAGAATGAAGAGGCAACCCGGAATGTTTTCACAGATGACGGTTGGTTGAAGACTGGCGACCTAGGTACGATTGATGTCAATAAGCGCATTTATATTCGTGGTCGGAGCAAGACGATGATATTAAGTTCGAATGGACAAAATATCTATCCTGAAGAAATCGAAGCCAAGTTGAACAACCTGCCTTTCGTATTGGAAAGCCTGGTTGTTGAGCGGGAAGGAAAGCTGGTAGGTCTTGTTTATCCGGATTATGATACTGTTGATAGTACGGGTATTCGTCATGAAGATCTTCCTGCTATTATGGAACAGAATCGGAAAGACTTGAATAAGTTGCTTGCTCCTTATGAAGCGGTCACATCTATCATTCTATATCCGACCGAGTTTGAGAAAACTCCCAAGCGGAGTATTAAACGGTATTTATACGAAAACTATTGAGGCTTTAGCTGCTGGAAAAAGAAACTGAATTGGTTTGTAGGCATGAGAAAGATCTGAAAAATGAGAAAAATTTAAATTTTTTGATAAAAAAGTTGGTCTATGCTGTACAACATATAAAATTAATGCATACTTTTGCACCGTTTTCAAGAAGAAATTATAGACCGTTTAATTTTAGAACAAAATGAAAAAGTTAGTTGCTTTTGCTGCCGTAGTTGCAGCAGTATCATTTGCATCTTGTGGCAATAAGTCATCAGAAACTGCTGAAGTTGCTGAAGCTACTGAAGCAGAAGTTGCAGTTCCTGCAGAAGAAGTTGCTCCTGCTGCTGCAGATTCAACTGTTGCAGCTCCTGCAGATTCAACAGCTGCAGTTGCTACAGAAGCTACTCCGGCTGAATAATTTCAGTTGGTTTAGTTAGGAAACAAGGACAGTCTGTATGTGCCAAAAGCATACAGACTTTTTTATTTTGTTACCAAACAAATCTATCTTTCATCCGGTTCTTTTATCGAGAACATAATATCAATTTTATGAACAGAATATCATATGTTGTGACATTTCTTTGTTTAGGTATATCGGCTTATGCGCAGGATCTAGCCGGTGATACTACATTAAATAGAACAATAGACGAAGTAGAAGTGATTGGTAAATATGCTTCAGGTATAAGTGGAGGCCCGCTCAGAACTTTACAGGTAGAAAGACAATTAAGTGCTGTATCTGTTACTGCTGCAGAAGCTGTCAGGCAACTTCCTTCGATTGTTACAGACATAGAAGGTGGCGTCACTTTTAGAGGCAGTAATAAATCCGGTTTGTTCATTAATGGAATACCGTATGGTTTGATGGAAGAATATAGTGGAGATGTGTTGATTCAGTTGCCGGCTTTGTTCTTTAATAAAGTAGGACTGCAAGTATATCCGGATATTACATGGGTTCCTGATGGTGATGCCGGTGTATTGAATTTGTCGTCCTCCGTTTTTCCTTCTTCAGAAAGAGTATCTCCTTTGTCTCTTTCCTTGGGAGCTGGTTGGCATGAACGTTACAATGCCGGAGCTGTGTTGAATCTGAATCCCGGAAGATTTCATATCAATGCGAAGTACAATTATCGGAAAGAGTTTCGGTCACGAACATTCAGCAAGACAACGACCACAAAGCAGAATACTACTATGATGAATAATAATGCAGATGCTAGGCCGGATGTTCATTTGGCAGAGTTGCGACTTGGTTATGATATATCCGAAAACGATCAGATAGGTGTTTCTGGTTTATTTTATGTTATGGACTATAGCCGTTATGGACGTATCAATAATCAGGTATTCAATCCGCAGGGAGACAGAATGAAATATGTAATCCGAAATCGGTATAATGATCAATATCAATCAGCTTGGTCGGCAGATACTTATTGGAAGCATCAGTTTCAGCAGGGAAGTCATTTGTCGGCTCTCTTTCATTATAATAATTTCAAGTATGATGAGGATAATGACTATAAGAATGAGAACCCAAATAATCAGCAGATCATAGCTGAAGATAATCAGTTTATCAATCATGATAAACATAATTACTTTTGGAAATTGAACTATGTATATCCTTTCGGAGAGAACTATTCTTTTCAAGCTGGTTATATCGGTCGTTTAACCAATGAGTCGCATCGAAATGAAGTAAATGCCAAGCAGAATGGAGAATGGTCGCCGACGCTTGCCAAGAATTATGATTATTCGTTCCAGCGATATTTGAATTTGTTGTTCCTTTCATTTGGGAAAAAAACAACAAGCTGGAATGCAGAAGTCGGTTTACAGGCTGAATTGACGAACCGGAAGATAAATGAGACATTACCTTCAACCACCAATTTACAGGAAGCAAAAGCTCATTGGTTTCATGTATATCCAAGAGCCTTGGTGGCATATACCTTTCATCCACGACATACGCTTCAATTAACTTATCAGCAACGTGTCATCCGACCTTTGGGTTCTGAATTAAGTTCTTTTATAGACAATACGGATATAACACATGTAATTGTGGGGAACCCGTCTTTACACGATGAATATATTCATACGTTGGAGCTAAATTGGCAATGGGTATTATCTAATTTTCGTATGACGCCGGCCATATATTATAGGAATAGGCAGAATCGTATTGTAGAGATAGCAACACAGCAGGAGGAAGAAACTTTATGGCAGAAATGTAATAGTGGAACAAGTCAAACGGTAGGTGCAGATTTGTCTCTTCGTTGGCAACCTCTTCGCTTGTTGGATTTAGGTTTTTCCGGAGATATCTTCCGAGATGAAATTGATGGCCGGACAATCGGATATGATATTCGGAAATCTTTGTGGTGTTGGGATGTTAAGGGAAATGTATCCATACATATTACTCCTTCTACCGAACTACAAGTAGATGGTTTCTATATTTCAGATCAGTTGACAGTTCAGGGTAAAATAAAAAGTCATTATACTGTCAATGTCGGTTTGTCTCAATATTTTGCAAATCGAAAGTGGTGCGCTCAAATTAGCGTGAATAATTTATTTGATTCGCTGGAAGAAACAACTTTGATTGATTCGGATCAGCTGCAACTCACTCAAAAGCGGAATCGTGATCCACGTGTTGCTTGGTTAACTCTGACTTATACTTTATAAAAGAAAAGCGTCTCTTTGGAAGATGAATGTCTTTCATCTTTCAAAGAGACAGCTATCATATATATAGCTGTTAAGGTTATTTTTCCCGTTGTATAGTAGGAAATGAACTTAATTCCCCTTGTTCAATTTTCTGATTGAGTTCTTCTACGATATGTACATAGTCCATTCTTCTTCCGCATGCATGAATTTCCAATAATGGATTTTTATCGAGAATATTTTCCATCAAAGTATCCATGGCCGGTGCTTCAGTTAGTTTACTGTATTCTTCGTATGTAAATTTCAAGAATGCAACCTGTGGATTGATTCCTTTATTATCTAACCAATACGCTTGTTTTAAAGGCGTTGGTAAACATAATTTTCCACCAATCAATAAATCTTTGGGGTGTGGATAAGAGATGATACGGCTTTTGGATTGATCCATTATGACAGGAACATTATGTGAATAATCTGCCTTTGTCTTGTATACGTAAACAATTGGAGAGGCAACAGATGAAAGATGTTCCGTTTGCTGGATCTTGTCTTGTGTTGCTGATTCTTTTGTCATGCTATTATTTGTTTCAGATTCTGTTTGTACTGTTTTACAGCTGATAGCACCAGTAAGTATCCAAACAAAATAGAATACAATGTATTTATTCATATTGTTTATTTTAGGTTGGTAACAAACTCGATTCGAAGATTTGAGCAGCCGGATAAATCCGGCTACTCAAAATGAAGCTTAGTCTTAAAGATTATTCTTTTCGGAACTTGACCGAATAAGTTTTACCTTCTGTTGTTTTTACAACCATGATATAAATACCTTTGTTCAGTTGATTGACCTGGAAAGAATAATTATTTCCAATACCCGGAGTCAGTTGTTCTTGATGCACCATTTGTCCTGCTATGCTATAGATCGTTACAGTATTTGCCAAGCTGGAAGTCTGGATACGTAATTCATTACTTGATGGTGTACTGAAGACTTTCAATCCTTCAACATCTGATATTTCTTCTATGCCTGTAGGTGTTGCAGACACTTCAAACGGAATTCCTTGGGTTAATTGTACAAACTGACCATTAATATATTGATATAAGACAACGGCATATTTCCCTGCTGTAACATTGGGATTAAAACTCATGGACAACTTGTAGGGTAAATTGTCTCTTTCAATGAATATTGAAGATGAATGCATATTCTGGGTGGAAGTTTGTCCTTCTGCAAAGATAGCAGCTATAATGATGTCATTATAGACATCTCCTTCTCCATCCAAAAGAATGTCTGCAGTTATTTCTAATGGTTCATCTATTCCGATTTTGGATTTGGCTGCTGTTGCCTTTTCGACAATGATTTTCTCACAAGGCTTACCACTTTTAATTTGTATATCGATAAGATCTCCTATGGGATATAAATAATTACCCCATTGAACACAGGCTGCGGCGAAATATTCTCCTTCTGGAATGTTTACTGTCGAGCCTGAATCTGTTATTATACTTAAGTTTCCAGAGACTAGAAGCTTTTGTTCTTGTGTATTGGCTGGAAGCAACAATTGTGTTTCTCCAAGAACTGTCACTACTTCTGGCTCTTTGTCTTGGGTTAATAGCATAACTCCAGCTATACCATAAAATTCATTTTGTGTACTTGTATTGGAGAAAGTTAGTTCAAACTCTCCATTCATGCCTGTGTATAAGCCATGTGATGCTTGGATTGTTACATTCAGGTCTTTTTCGAGGTTTAAGAATCCACTGAATATATTGAGTTCACATTTCTTGTTCTTTATGGTCAGTATATATGCTGTTTCACTACCCATAATACTACGAACCCGACTATATTGACTTTCCCGAACTTCTTTTGTTCCAATATATAATGTATAAGTTCCATCCTTGATCTCAGACGGGATAGTTATCTCTTCAAGATGTAATGTATCAACGCCATAGTTTGTCTTTATATCCTCTTCTATTAAGTAAGTTTTAATGGGATGTGGAATATCATCTTCTCCTTCAAGGATGATTCCTATTTCACCTTTATGGAATGTAGATGTCATGTTGCTAAGTTTGACTGCTGTCAAATCAAAGCTTTCATTTTGATTAAAAGAAGTTTTGCTGGTCTTTAGTTCTTCTAAGGAGAAATAAGATGTATATGATGTTGATTCTGATTCAGGTTGCATACCGATTATCATCCCTTGATCAAAGATATAACCGCCACCCATGCTACTACCTCCTCCGATACCGGGAGAAGTTGGTTCTAAGGAAGCAATTTCGAAGTATCCATTATTCATACCACCCCAACCCCAGTTAACGTGGACTAAATTATTTTTGTCGTATCCGTCAAGAACAAATTCATGGCCGACTTCTTTTGAGGCTCCGTTGTATAGAATGGGACGTTTTTCATTCAGTTCCTTTTTTACCATATCCATCCATTCTTGGGTATTGAAGTAATTACGGGATACATATCCCATATTCTTGTTGTAACCGAAATATTGGATAAGCGCATCTGCTACGATACCGGAATATGCCCCGGAACCATCCGGTGAATATTCCATATCAACAGCAACTCCACAAGCATACATTAACTCGGCAACTGCTTTCCCTTGTGCATCGGTATATTTACCTGGTACATATTGCGGTAACATATTTCCCCAATCAAAGGAAGTAGCTCCAAAATCGAATGAACATTTAATCCCGCTGGAAGTATTATAGGAGTGTGATCCGATTCCTTTTTGCGGATATTCGAAATATTTCATAACCATAGCCATTGCTGTGGCTACACAACCAGAAACAGATCTCTTTCCGTTAACTTCTGGACATAAATTGAAATAAGGTTCATCTTGATTCCAATTGATTTCTCCTAATAACGGTTGTACGTCTTTGCTCAATGAATTGGAAGAACGGCTTAAAGGCTTGGGTAAATTTTGTTGTTTGTCAAGTTGCATGTAAAGATCATGATAAGCCGTCAGTAAGGCTTTCATGTTAGATGGAATATTCTCTACAACGAATGCTCCCGTATGAGAATACGCTAAAATAGGTTTCATTCGATCATCTCCAGACACAATGGCATAGTATGAGTTACCCTGATTAAATACGTAAAAAGCCGTTTGTGCAGAGGTACTTCGCAATGGCGATGATTCAATTAAATCTCCAGACAAAGCAACCAAACTAATGTCTCCAGCTGAACGTAAACTTCCAGACTGGTTGAAAAAACTACGAGCTACCTTCCATGCTTCATCTTGGGTAAGTTGTTTAGCCCATACGGAAGAGAAGCATAACCATACAAAAAAAATAGTTGCAATCTTTCTCATAAGTAGATTGTTTTTGAGTTAATAAAAAAGTTTGCCAAGATAAGAAAAAAAGAAAATAGACCAATAATTTATCAATTAATTAACTAAATCGGCTTACTGGAAGTCTTTTTGGGGTATATAAGTGTATAAATTGACTATTTTTCTTATAAATGGAGAAAAAAGATATTTCTGGGTGAAAAAGATAAAAATAGATAAAACTCGGATTTATTAAAAATATAATCTTAAGAAAACGTATTATTTAAAATATTTATTTCTAACTTTGTATTTAAGATGAGAGTTGATATAATTATGCGTGTGTTTTGGGCATAAGTTTTATGGCTCTTGACTGATTAATGTTTGAGAAATAGAGAGTAAGACATATTTTGATTTTGACATTCTTTGATTTGATGAATTTCAGGAAATGAACATGGGGGCATTTTATGGATTTATTTATGCAATGAATACAAAATGATTGTCTATATGGAATTTCTGATTACATGATTAAAGGCAGAGGATGGAGATTCAAATGGTTTAAAAGATGGTTCACTATAAATCAATGTAAAAAATGGCAACTAAATTTTTATTGCAAGATAGTAGATATAAGACTACTACATTGAAAAAACACTTGATACAACATTTGATCATATCGGGAAGTTCTTCGATTGCCGATATTGCTAAGGAATTGCAATTAAGTATCCCGACTGTGACAAAATTTGTATCTGAATTAATGAACGACAACTATATTCTAGATTTAGGCAAACAAAACACACCAGGTGGCAGAAAACCAAATATTTATGGTTTAAATCCGAATGCTGGCTATTTTGTTGGAGTTGATGTGGAAGTTAAGAAGGTATTGTTGGCTACGATTGACTTTTGCGGAAACGTCATTGATGAAGGATATGTGGTGAGATATAATCTGGAAGATACAGAAGAGGCTTTTGACCGTTTGTGCGAAATTGTTCAGGATTATATTCATCAGTTGGAGATTGATACGAGTAAAGTCTTACAGGTCGGCATCAATTTAGGAGGAAGGGTAAATCCGAAAACCGGTTTTTCATATTCTTTCTTTCATTTTGATGACAAACCGCTGACTGAAAAGATAGAGAAACGGATTGGTATTCCGGTCAATTTAGAGAATGATTCACGTGCGATGATGTACGGAGAATTTTTGGCTGGTGTAGTTAAGAATGAAAAGAATATTTTGTTCATCAATATTAATTGGGGATTAGGTGCAGGAATTATCATCGATGGAAAACCTTATTATGGAAAATCTGGTTTTTCAGGTGAGGTAGGGCATGTTTGTGCACTTGATAACGAAATTATCTGTAATTGCGGAAAAAAGGGATGTCTGGAAACTGAAGCTTCCGGATATGCTATTGAGCGGATGTTGCACGAACGGAAAGCTCAAGGCTGTACATCTATCTTATGGGATATGATGGAAGAGCATGGAGAATTTCTTTTAAGCGACTTCGTAGAGGCTGTTTTGCGGGAAGATGTTCTGGCAATTGAAATTGTTGAACATATTGGTTTTGTATTGGGCCGATGGGTGGCAGGTTTAATTAACTTATTAAATCCAGAAATGGTCATTTTAGGTGGTCCGCTTTCTGCTACCCAAGATTATTTACGTTTGCCGGTTCAGAGTGCGATACGGAAATATTCTTTGAATTTGGTTAATCAGGATACGCAACTGGTCGTATCTAAATTGGGCATTCGTGGTGGATTAATCGGAGCCTGTATGTTGTCTCGCAGCCGTTTGTTGGGAATGATTTAACAATGATCTAAAAAATAAATACTATGAATTATGCCATTTTAGCAGAGAAATACAAAAAGGAATTACTTGAACAGGTGGTTCCTTTTTGGTTAGAACATTCGCAGGACCGCCAGTGCGGAGGGTATTTTACTTGTTTGTTGAGAGACGGAAAGGTTTTTGATACAGATAAGTTTATCTGGTTACAGGGGCGAGAAGTCTGGTTTTTCTCATTCTTATATAATAAGGTAGAAAAGCGTCCGGAATGGTTGGAGTGCGCTGTTCAAGGAGGAGAGTTCTTGAAAAAGTATGGACATGACGGAAATTTTAACTGGTATTTTTCTTTAACGCAAGATGGCAAGCCTTTGGTGGCGCCTTATAACATTTTTTCTTATACCTTTGCAGCCATGGCGTTCGGACAGCTGAGTCTGGCTACCGGAAATAAGGAATATGAAGAAATTGCCCGAAAAACCTATGCGCGTATTTTGGGGAAAATGGATAATCCAAAAGGACAATGGAATAAACTGATGCCGGGTAGCCGTGACTTGAAGAATTTCGCCTTACCGATGATCATGTGTAATTTGTCTCTTGAGATTGAACATTTATTGGACAAAGAGACGATGGACAGGACAATTGAGTTATGTGTTCATGAGGTAATGGATGTTTTCTACCGGCCTGAACTGGGATTAGTGGTTGAAAATGTATTGACCAATAACCAATTGTCTGATTCGTTTGAAGGCCGTCATCTGAATCCTGGACATGCTATTGAAGCCATGTGGTTTATTATGGATTTGGGTGTTCGTCTGAATCGTCCGGATTTGATACAGAAAGCTACGGATATTTCGCTAAAGATGATTCGGAAAGGTTGGGATGAGAAATACGGAGGTATTTTCTATTTCATGGATCGTCTGGGTTATCCGCCTCAGCAACTGGAGTGGGACCAGAAGCTTTGGTGGGTACATATCGAATCGATGATTTGTATGGCGAAAGGATTTTTATTGACCGGCAATGAAGAATGTTGGCAATGGTTCGAACGTGTGCAGGATTATGCCTGGACGCATTTCAAGGATCCGGAATATCCGGAATGGTTTGGTTATCTGAACCGGCAGGGGGAAGTACTTCTGCCATTAAAAGGTGGTAAGTGGAAAGGTTGTTTCCATGTGCCGAGAGGCATGTATCAGTGTTGGCAAACATTGCAGCAGTGTGCTGATAAATATAAATAAGTGGAAATAAGGGATGTGCGGAAAACACATCCTTTTTTATGGTATTTTATTCATAAGTTGTAATAAAAGAGATGCAAGCAATCAAGAATCTGACAGAAGGTCCTATTAGTAGGCAGTTGTTTAATCTGGCATTACCCATTATGGGGACTTCCTTTATCCAAATGGCTTATAGTTTGACGGATATGGCTTGGGTAGGACGATTGGGGAGTGAAGCAGTCGCAGCCATTGGAGCTGTAGGTATTTTAACGTGGATGACACAGTCTATTTCGCTTATGAACAAAGTGGGAGCGGAGGTAACTGTCGGGCATTCCATTGGTGCACAAAACGCTGAAGAAGCCAAAATGTTTGCATCCCATAACCTGACTATCGGATTATTGGTCTCACTTGTTTGGGGAGCTTTGTTGTTTATCTTTGCTCATCCGGTGATCAGTCTATACAAGTTGGAACCCGAAATTACCGATATGGCAGTCGAATATCTGCGTATTGTTGCCACCGGTTTCCCGTTTGTCTTTTTAGCTTCGGCATTTACCGGTATCCATAATGCTGCCGGTTTGAGTAAAATTCCCTTTTATGTAAGTGGAAGTGGGTTGTTGTTAAATATGATTCTCGATCCGCTCTTCATCCTTGGTTTTGGTTGGGGAACTGCCGGTGCGGCTTATGCAACTTGGTTATCTGAATGTGCCGTTGTCTTGTTGTTTGTTTACCAACTGAAGGTGCGCAACAAACTTTGGCTCGGTTTCCGTTTCTTCGTCCGACTCAAATCAACTTATAGCCTGAAGATCGTACGCATAGGTCTTCCGGTTGCTTTATTGAATGGTTTCTTTGCCATTATCAATTTGTTGATGGGACGAACGGCTTCGACGTATGGTGGACATATCGGATTGATGGCCTTGACGGCCGGTGGGCAGATCGAGGCGATTGCCTGGAATACATCACAGGGATTCAGTACGGCATTAAGTGCCTTTACAGCTCAGAACTATGCAGCCCGTCGGCGGGAACGTATTGATCAGGCTTATCTGACTACCTTGAAGATGACTTCCGTATTCGGACTTTTCTGTACGTTGCTCTTTGTCTTTTGGGGGGCAGAAGTCTTTTCTATCATTGTACCCGAACCGGCTGCATACGTAGCGGGTGGCGATTTCTTGCGTATTGATGGATATTCTATGATCTTTATGATGATAGAAATAACCATGCAAGGCTTGTTTTACGGAACAGGCCGTACAGTTCCTCCGGCTGTGATCAGTATTACTTTCAATACATTACGAGTTCCCTTGGCCATGGGATTAGGTGCTGCCGGTTTGGGAGTAGCAGGCGTTTGGTGGGCTATCAGTATCTCCAGTACCTTAAAAGGTATTGTCTCTTTTATCTGGTTTCGTATTCTGCAAAAACGTATTTGGTAAACTCTTGTTTATCAGTATGTTTTTCCAAAGTAAAAAATACGCCGGCTTTTTGTTGAAATACGCCGGGAATTGATCAAAAGCCGGCGTATATTCATGAAAAGCCGGCGTATAGTAAAATAAAAGTAACGAGTATCGTTTACAATCCTCGTAGGATTCGTTTTCGATACTCGTTACTTTTGTCTTATCAGCTGATGTCTTCTTCTATGATCTCTCGTTTATCACATGAAAAAGCCGAAGCATAACCTTTTCCCAATGTTTGATATGACAACTTAGGTAACTTAGATTTCTTAATCTTTAAGAGAAATATGCTACTGATATTTCCTTAATTTCGTATTTTTGCCAACAAATATCAAATATAGAAGCCAAATGGAAAATAAATTTAAGCCGGAAACGCTGTGCGTACAAGCCGGATGGAATCCGAAAAAAGGTGAACCTCGGGTTTTGCCGATTTATCAGAGTACAACATTCAAATATGAAACCAGCGAACAGATGGCTCGTTTGTTCGATCTGGAAGATAGTGGTTATTTCTATACGCGTTTGCAGAATCCGACCAACGATGCAGTGGCTTCAAAGATCGCTGCTTTGGAAGGTGGTGTGGCTGCTATGCTGACTTCTTCAGGACAGGCGGCTAATTTCTTTACCTGTTTCAATATTTGTGAAGCGGGGGATCATATTGTCAGTGCAACCAGTATTTATGGTGGAACCTATAATCTGCTGGGTGTTACCTTGAAGAAAATGGGGATCGATTGTACATTCATCGACGAAGATGCCAGCGAAGAAGAGATCAGCAAAGCTTTCCGTCCGAATACAAAACTGATGTTCGGAGAAACCTTGTCGAATCCTGGAGTGAAAGTTCTTGATATCGAAAAGTTTGCTCGCATTGCCCATAAACATGGTGTTCCTCTTGTAGTGGATAATACATTTGCAACACCTATCAATTGCCGTCCGTTTGAATGGGGTGCTGATATTGTTACGCATTCTACGACGAAATATATGGATGGTCACGCTACCAATGTAGGCGGTTGCATTGTGGATAGTGGAAACTTCGACTGGGAAGCCCATGCTGATAAATTCCCAGGATTATGCCAGCCCGATGAATCTTATCACGGATTGACTTATACGAAGGCTTTTGGTAAAATGGCTTTCATTACGAAAGCTACCAGTCAGTTAATGCGCGACCTGGGAGCGATTCAGGCTCCTCAAAATGCTTTCTTGCTGAACTTGGGATTGGAAACGCTGCATTTGCGTGTACCGCAGCATTGCAAGAATGCGCAAGCTGTTGCTGAATGGCTGGAGAAATGTGATAAGGTAGCGTGGGTCAACTATCCGGGTTTGAAGAGTAATAAATATTATGACTTGGCTCAGAAATACCTGCCGAATGGTTCGTGTGGTGTTTTGTCTTTCGGTTTGAAAGGCGGACGGGATGTTGCTATCCGCTTTATGGATCATATGAAGTTGGCAGCAATTGTTACCCATGTGGCTGATGCCCGTACCTGTGTCTTACACCCGGCCAGTCATACGCATCGTCAGTTATCCGATGAACAATTGAAAGAAGCCGGTATTGCTCCGGATCTGATCCGTTTCTCGGTGGGTATTGAAAATGTAGATGATATTATTGCTGATATCGAACAAGCTTTGAATGCTTAATCCTTATCAGAAACGATAAAAAGAAAAGGCACGGAATCGCTCGTCAAAAGAGCTGGGTTCCGTGCCTTTTATTTATTTACCATTCATCCACTTGTTGTTCTTGGCGGAAACGGTCTAGCTGTTGTTGCAGCCGGTCTTGTACCTCTTTGTATTCAGCCTTCCCGTATAAGTTGTTCTGTTCATTCGGGTCTGCCTGCAAATCATACAACTCATTGCAGTTGATTGCTTCACGATGTTCATCTTTATCTCCGTAAAAATGAATGAGCTTATATTGTTTGTCGCGCACACCATCATGACGGCGTACCATGTGAATGGCAGGATAATCATAATAATGATAGTATAAATACTTTCGCCAGTCGGCAGGCGTCTTTCCATCCAGTAACGGAACGAGTGACGTTCCTACCATATACTCCGGTTTTTCTACACCCGCAATATCCAGATAAGTAGGCGCATAATCAATATTCTGTACGAGGTCTGTATTTTCAATACCTTTAGCCTTGCCCGGATAGCTGATAATCAGTGGGGTACGGAAAGACTCTTCGTACATGAAACGTTTGTCAAACCAACCATGTTCACCCATATAAAATCCTTGATCGGATGTATAGACAATCACGGTATTCTCCATCAGGTTGTTCTTTTCCAGATAATCCAGCAAGCGGCCCACTTCATCATCGACCGTTTTGATACAACGCAGATAATCTTTCAGATACTGCTGATATTTCCATTTGGCCAGATCTTTACCTTGGGGATGCTTCTGTTTGAAGTCTTCATGTCTTGTTTTGTAGGCTGTTTCCCAGGCTTCTCGTTGTTGCGGATTCATCCGGTCCAACGAATTTTGCAGGCCTTGGCTACTCCATTCTTTATTATAAGGAGGCGTATCTTTCAGTTCATTCAGTTTCAAGTCATAGACCAAAGTCATGTGATCGACAATACGCATTTCCTGTGTCCGGGCAGCATCACAACGAGTAGCATAATCGTCGTCGAAGGTTTCCGGTAAAGGAAATTCTACATCTTCATACAAGTGAAGATATTTTTCTTCTGGCATCCAGTTACGGTGTGGTGCCTTTTGATGCACCAGCAGGCAGAACGGTTTGTTCGGATCTCGTTTCTCCAGGAATTCCAGCGCATAATCGGTTGTCAGCTTCGTAGCATAACCTTCGCGCTTGACGTATTCTCCATTCGTTTCCTTACTTTTGAATTCCGGATTGTAATATTCTCCCTGATCCCACAAAACCTGATAATAGTCGAAACCCTTGGGTTCACATTGCATGTGCCACTTCCCGACAACGGCTGTCTGGTAACCATGTTGTTGTAATATCTCGGAGAAGAACACTTTGGTGGTATCAATGCCTTTTCCTAACTGCCGCTGTCCGTTCTGATGACTATATAATCCGGTCATCAGACAAGCCCGGCTGGGTGTTGACAACGAGTTTTCTACAAAAGCTTGTCGGAACAAAACACCACGGGCCGCTAAACGGTCGATATTGGGTGTTGGGGCTAATTTCCCTAACGCATGCCCATACGCACTGATCGTTTGGAACGAATGGTCGTCCGTCATGATATGAATAATATTCAGCGGCTTAGTTTCTGTCGCCTTTTCTTTTGTTCCGCTGCAAGCTGACAGCAGCAGAACTGGAGCCATCAGGCTCATGGATTGGAACAAATTCTTTTTCATAAGCGATTTAAATGAATAACAAAAGTAAGTAATCATCCGGAGAATCTTTACACGGATCTTAAGATGGCAACACTAATTAACATCAGAATCATAGAATCTCTTCTAGTTTTCTGTAAGTTTGTAACACCTATAATCCATAAATCATTTTATCATGAAAAAGAGAGTTGATAGAATATGTAGTTTCCTGATGGCATGTTTACTCCTGATTCATATCAGTTGTACAGAAAATAATTCGGTAGAAGATCCCAGACAAGAGTTGCCAGAAAATATTCAAAGCAGTTTACAAGAGCTTTATCCGGATGAAATCCCTCAGTCAACAGAGCAGCTTATCGATCCGAATACAAGTGAGGTCTGTTATTTTGTAAGTTTTTCCGATGGAACCTATTTTGTATTCAATGCTGCAGGTGAGTGGACGAGTGTGTGTTGCTATACGAAGGTTCTTCCTGCTTCCATCCAAACAACTTATAAAGATGCTATCCTGCAAATAGAAGCCGAAACATCATCGCCTATTCAGGCTCTTGATAAGACATTGTATGGTATTGCTTTTGGTGTGGAAGACCAAAGATGGCTGGCTTACAGTACAGCGGATAAGAAATTACTGGGAGAGGAAATGGAACATAACACCGGTCTGCAACCGAATGAGTATCTGCCGGGTCCGGTTTATTTCTTTGTGAGTTCTTCTTTTGATGCGGAAATCGAACATGTCATTGTTCCGCAGGATGAAAACCAGTCCGACTTTCGTTATTCTATATGGTTAAGCAATCATATGGTTGTCGACTTCAATCAAGACAACGATTGGCTAAAGGTTCGTCATGCAGAAAAGGCTTACTTGCCTGATAGCTTTTATTCATTGTTGCCTGGAGATGTGGTAGAACAGTTAACAGAAGACTGTCCTGAAAAGAATATTTATCTTGTCCGGCAGATCAAGTCAGAACAGACGATTCAATATGAATTTGAAACAGATGAGCAAAAATCATGGTGTTACGCGATTCCTGATCCGGATTATACACCGCCAACCATATTCCCAGATAAAGGAATTCGGGCTTTTATTGATAAATATTTTGGAATAACTTCATCTGTTTCTATGGTCTTGTCTTTAGATACTAAAGATCGGGTTATCGTTTCTCTGCCCAATGGATTCAATTTTACGGTCAATATGCAAGGCGAATGGATAAATATAGATAACCATAATTGGGGTTGGTCTGCGCTGAAAGAAGAACTCATCTCTTCGGAAATCTTGAAAGCTGTAGAAGAGAAATATCAGACGACCATTACCTCGATTACTCGTCCGCTCGATCAACCACAAGTCCAATATATTCTGGCTGATGAGGGCGATCAAGTCTATTATGTGTACTCGGCAACAGAATTTGTAGCACAAGATTCGCCGCGTACTCCTTATGAAAAGGCTTATCGGTATATTCGTCATCATTATCCTGCAGAGATTTCTTTCAGGCTTTTGTATGAACAAGGTCGATATCAAACTACTTTGGACGATGGAACTTTATTGCTCTTTGATGGAAAAGGCGAGTTGATCAAATGAAATTTTAGTTTATAAGGAAATTACCAGCTATTTTCCGTAATTTTGCAAACTATTAGTTCAGGAGATTGTTTCATAGATATGATAGATCATACAGTTTTTGAAAATAAGAAAGCTGCCTATTATACATTAGGTTGCAAATTGAATTTTGCCGAGACTTCGACTATCGGAAAGGTCTTGTCAGAACAAGGAGTCCGAAAAGTCCGTCCCGGTGAGAAAGCTGATATTTGCGTTATCAATACATGCTCGGTAACAGAGCTGGCTGATAAGAAATGTCGTCAGGCTATTCGTCGTATTAGTAAACAACATCCCAATGCTTTTGTGGTGGTGACGGGTTGTTATGCCCAGTTAAAGCCGGAAGAAGTGGCACACATTGAAGGAGTAGATCTTGTTTTGGGTGCAGAACAAAAGCTGGATATCCTGCACTATCTAAATGATTTGCACAAGACCGATGCTGATGGAGAAATTCATACTTCGGCTTCAAAAGACATTCGTACTTTTACGCCTTCCTGTTCAGCCGATGATCGGACTAGGCATTTCCTGAAAGTACAAGACGGATGTGATTACTTCTGCAGTTATTGTACGATACCTTTTGCCCGTGGCCGTAGTCGTAACGGTTCGATTGAAAGTCTGGTGAAACAGGCGGAGGAAGTTGCTGCCCAAGGAGGAAAAGAAATTGTCCTGACAGGAGTAAATATTGGAGATTTCGGAAAAACAACGGGGGAGACTTTCATAGATTTGATTCGTGCGTTGGATGAAGTGGAAGGGATTGAGCGCTATCGTATTTCTTCTATTGAACCGAATCTGATTACGGATGAGGCAATCGATTTCGTAGCAGGCAGCAAACGGTTTGCTCCACATTTCCATATCCCATTGCAGAGTGGAAGTGATGATGTGCTGAAACTGATGCGTCGCCGGTATGATACGGCATTGTTCCGTCATAAAATCGAGAAGATCAAGTCTATTCTTCCAGATGCTTTTATCGGAGTAGATGTAATCGTCGGTACACGTGGGGAAACGGATGCTTACTTTGAAGATGCTCGTCGTTTTATCGAAAGTCTGGATGTTACGCAATTACATGTATTCAGTTATTCCGAACGTCCGGGAACACAAGCGCTGAAAATCGACTATGTAGTGGATCCGAAAGTAAAACATATCCGTAGTCAGATTCTGTTGGATTTGTCGGAGAAGAAGCTTCAGGCGTTTTATGAAGCCCATATAGGCCGGGAAGCCAAAGTCTTGTTCGAGCATACGAAGAAAGACGGTATGATGCACGGATTTACAGAAAACTACATCAAGGTTGAAACTCCTTATGACGCTTCTTTGATTAACGAGACTCGACGAATTCGGTTAGGTGGATGGAATGCAGATAAATCTGCTTTGCAAATAGAATCTTTTATCGGGTAATTTTCTTGAGACTGATTGTATGTGGACACAGATTCAATATGCACTGATTTATGGTTGGATTAAATTACATGCATTACTGCCTATGTCGGCATTGTATGTATTATCTGATTTCCTTTATTTTATCGTTTATCGGATAATTCGTTATCGTGTATCAGTCGTACGTAGGAATTTAAAGGCTGCATTTCCGGGGAAAAGTAATAAAGAACTTCTGCTTTTGGAAAAGAAGTTTTATCATCACTTTGCCGATTATGTAGTAGAGACGTTGAAATTAGCCCATATCTCTTTGGAAGAATTACAGAAAAGAGCCTATGTACAGAATCCGGAACTTATTGATCAGTTAATGGACAAAGGTAATCCTTGCTGTTTGTTGTTGATGGGACATTTTGGTAATTGGGAATGGTATTCAGGATCTACTTCCCGGTTTAAAGATGCTTGTTTGTATCAGATTTATCGTCCTTTAAATAATAAGGCTGTGGATAAACTTTTTATCCATTTGCGGACGAAGTTTGGTTCATTCGGTATTCCTAAAAATGATACAGGACGTGAAGTGGTACGGCTTGTGCGGAATAAAGTCCGGTCGGCAGTTATCTTTTTGGCTGACCAGACACCAAGCCCAAGTAATTTGCATTATTGGACAAACTTCCTGAATCAGGATACAGCTATTCTTACCGGAGCAGAACGTCTGGCCCGGAAGTTAAATACTCCGGTTGTATTTCTGGATGTGCAGATGCTGAAACGAGGTTACTATACACTCGAAATACAGTTGATTACTGACAATCCCAAGGAAACTCCCGAGAATTGGATTACCGAAGAATATGCCAGACGCATGGAAAAAAGCATCCTGCGTAAACCGGAAGGATGGCTTTGGACGCATAAACGTTGGAAATATAAACGGAGTGACGCAGTAACTCATCATGGAAATAACTAAGAATAAGAAAATAGCAATTGTCATATTGAATTGGAACGGCTCTGCCTTGATGGAAAAGTATCTTCCTTCGGTAGTCCGTTATTCTCCGGCTGAATGGGCTGATGTCATAGTTGCGGATAATGGGTCAACGGATGATTCCTTGCAAATGCTGGCCGATAAATTCCCTTCCGTGCAGATTATCCGGATGGATAAGAATTATGGATTTGCAGAAGGTTATAATCAGGCTCTGAAGCAAATCTCTCATCCTTATTGCGTCTTGTTGAATAGTGATGTGGAAGTAACTCCGAACTGGCTGGATGCTCCTTGTCGATTATTGGATACACACCCTGATGTTGTTGCCGTTCAGCCTAAGATCAAAGCTGACGATCAGCGTGCCTTCTTTGAGTATGCCGGAGCTTCGGGTGGTTTTATGGATAAATACGGTTATCCGTTTTGCCGGGGGCGCTTATTGCATATTGTAGAGGAAGACAGCGGGCAGTATGATACTCCAATAGATGTTCTTTGGGCGACAGGCGCTTGTCTGTTTATCCGTACGGATGTGTATAAAACCGTAGGAGGATTGGATGGTGATTTCTTTGCTCATCAAGAAGAGATTGATATGTGTTGGCGACTTCGGGCACGTGGTTATCGGTTGGTATGCACTCCTCAGTCTGTCATTTATCATAAAGGAGGTGGTACATTGAATGTGGAAAGTCCGCGCAAGACATTCCTGAATTTCCGGAATAATCTGTTGATGCTTTATAAGAATTTACCGGATAAAGACTTGAAACCGGTGATGCGGCTTCGTTTTTGGCTTGACTATTTGGCTGCTCTTAAGTTCTTTTTGACCGGGCATGTAGCGAATGCCAAAGCGGTTTATCAGGCTCGGCGTGAGTTTTATCAGCTTCTTCCTCAATTTGAACATAAACGGATGGAAAATATGCGTAAGATGGTTCTTACTGAGATACCGGAGCTGAAATCATATAGTTTGTTGTGGCAGTTTTATCTGAAAGGACGAAAACATTATTTTGAATTGCCGCAATAAGATCGTGTATTTTACGTTATAAGTAAGATATTTACTGATATGTCACTAGTAATGAATCAACAGAAATCCTACATATTTGGTCTATTGGGCATTTTCCTTTCGTTAATGTTCTTTTCTTGTAAAACGGCGAAGCTGAGTGATGCTGAGGAAAAGCATCGTATCGGAGAATATTATGAAGCTGCCGCTATCTATCGTAAAGTTTATACAAAAACATCGCCCAAGAAACGGGATTTGAGAGGTTACATCGCTTTCCGTATGGCTGAATGCAATCGGTTGATCAATAGTACGGACAAAGCTATCAGTGGATATATGAATGCACTGAGATATGAATATCCTGATTCTATCTTGAATTTACGTTTAGGACAGATGCTTCAGCGTAAGGGACGTTATACTGAGGCAGTCAAACAGTATGATGCTTATTTGATGTATAATCCCGAAAGCCAATTGGCTTTTAATGGAATTGAAGGTTGTCAGTTGGCTCCTGTGTGGAAGAAGAATCCAACCCATTATGAAGTCCGACGTATGGAAAAGTTCAATTCCCGCCGTGGTGAGTTTTGTCCGATGTTGACAGGGGAGAAGTATGATCAATTGTATTTTACCTCTTCACGAACGAAAGATAAGGAAGCAAAGGTTAGTGCTATTACCGGACAGTATAATAATAACTTTTTCTTGGTCAAACAGGATGAAAATGGCAATTGGTTGAATCCGGAAGAACTGGAAGATGAAGTGAATACGGAGTTTGATGAAGGAACGTCTTCGTTTTCGGCAGATGGGAATACAATGTATTATACGTATTGTTCGCAGGATGAAACAGGCGACCGTACTTCTGAAATATATGTTTCTACCCGTAGTAGTGCTAAATGGGGAAAAGGAACGCGTACCACGATAGTAAAAGATTCAGTGACGGCTTTAGGTCATCCAGCCATTTCACCGGATGGGAAATATCTTTATTTCACATCAGATGTTGTAGGAGGATTTGGAGGAAAAGATTTGTATAGAGCCCGTGTGGCAGGACGTGATTTTGGTCCTATGGAAAACTTGGGCCCGGAAATTAATACGACGGGTGATGAAATGTTTCCTTATGTACGTGATTCTGTAACCATATATTTTGCTTCCAATGGACATCCGGGTGCAGGTGGTTTGGATTTGTTTAAGGCGACTCAAGACAGTACAGGACATTGGAAGGTAGAAAATTTAGGTTTTCCGATAAACTCCTCAAGTGATGATTTTGGTATTACGTTTGAAGGAAATAAGGAAAAGGGCTTTTTCAGTTCGAATCGAAATGATGCTCGTGGGTTTGACCATATTTATTCTTTTGAGAAGCCAACAATTACGGTACGTATTGAAGGTATCGTAAATGATGTGGATGAATATCCGATAGAAGATGCAACGGTCCGGATTGTAGGAAAAGACGGATTGAATGCCAAGGTGCAAACGAAGAAAGATGGAACTTACGAAGTGGAACTGGAACGGGATATTAAATATGTCATGATGGCCAGTGCCCGTGGTTTCTTGAACCAGAATTATGAATTACATACCAGTCCGGAAGAGAAAAGTGAAACCTATATTGTTGATTTCTTCTTGTCGCCGATTAGTAAGCCTGTGGTTATAGAGAATATTTTCTATGACTTTGATAAAGCAACCTTACGTCCGGAATCGAAGAAGGCTTTGGATGAGATGATCAAGATGTTGAATGATAACCCCAATGTAACCATTGAGTTAGGTGCACATACTGACCGGAAAGGTACAGATAAATATAACGAAAAGCTGGCACAACGGAGAGCCCAGTCGGTTGTTGATTATCTGATTGCCGGAGGTATTGCGGCCGATCGTCTTGAAGCTAAGGGATATGGAGAAAGCGTACCGAAGACGATCAATAAAAAGATGGCTAAACAGTTTGATTTCTTGAAAGAAGGTGATGTCTTGACGGAAGACTTTATTCTGAAATTAACTCTTGAACAACAGGAAATAGCTGATCAGATCAATCGTCGTACAGAGTTTAAGGTGTTACGTACCAATTATAACTTGTTCTAAATTTCTTGCGCTGAAAAAAGTAGGTTGAATCGTTCGGAATCTCCGATAAATCTACTAACTTTGTCGATTGCGTTAGGGAATGTAAAGGAATAATGGTTCAATAACGCATACAAGCGAAATATTAACGGCCTATATAAATAAAAGCAATGAAAGTAGATGTTTTATTAGGATTGCAATGGGGTGACGAAGGCAAAGGTAAAGTAGTTGACGTTCTTACTCCGAAATATGATGTGGTCGCTCGTTTTCAGGGTGGACCGAATGCAGGACATACATTAGAGTTTAAAGGCGAGAAATATGTGTTGCGTTCCATTCCTTCAGGTATTTTCCAGGGAGGTAAAATTAATGTGATCGGTAATGGCGTGGTTTTGGATCCGGTTCTGTTCAAGGAAGAAGCGGAAGCTTTGGCTGCCAGTGGCCATGATATTACCAAACAGCTGTATATTTCTAAGAAAGCACATCTGATCTTACCGACTCATCGTATTTTGGATGCGGCTTATGAAGCAGCCAAAGGCGCAGGAAAGATTGGTACTACCGGAAAAGGTATCGGTCCGACTTATACAGATAAGATCAGTCGTAATGGTGTACGCGTAGGTGATTTACTGCGTGACTTCGATTCTATTTATAGTGCCGCAAAAGCCAGACATGAAGCTATTCTGAAGTCATTGAATTATGACTATGACATTACGGAATTGGAGGCTAAATGGTTTGATGCCTTGAATTATCTGAAGCAGTTTAAGCTGATTGACAGCGAGCATTTCATCAATAACCTGTTGAAGGACGGCAAGAATGTATTGGCTGAAGGTGCTCAGGGTACTATGCTGGATGTTGATTTCGGTTCTTATCCATTTGTTACTTCTTCAAATACAATTTGTGCTGGTTGTTGTACCGGTTTAGGTGTTGCTCCCCGAAATATAGGTGAAGTGTATGGTATCTTTAAAGCTTATTGTACTCGTGTTGGTAGCGGACCTTTCCCAACTGAATTGTTTGATGAGGTAGGTGATAAGATCGGTCAGCTTGGTCATGAGTTTGGAGCTGTAACAGGACGTAAGCGTCGTTGCGGATGGATTGATTTGGTAGCTTTGAAGTATGCTGTGACAATTAACGGTGTCAGCCAGCTGATCATGATGAAGAGCGATGTATTGGATACGTTTGAAACCATTAAAGCTTGTGTGGCTTATAAGATTAATGGAGAAGAAGTAACAGAATTCCCTTATTCAATTGATGGTGAAGTAGAACCTGTCTATGTTGAATTGCCGGGTTGGCAGACTGATATGACCAAGATGTTGAGCGAAGATGAATTCCCGGAAGAATTCAATGCTTATTTGACATTCTTGGAAGAAGAATTAGGTGTGCCTATCAAGATCGTATCGGTTGGACCGGATCGTGAACAGACCATCGTTCGTTACACAGAAGAATAAGAATAGACAAATTGGCGGATTAACAAGTTGATAGTTTGTTCTTCCGACTAAGGATATTGTCAGGAATGGCAGAAGAAGTGTTTGATATGGCACATCTTTCTGCCATTTCTTTGTTTGGTAAGGATTTTGTTCTATATTTGAGGACTGAATTATTTTATTTATAGTAATTTACAATTATGTATTGGATTATTTTTATAGGATTCGCCCTATTGAGTTGGTTAGTATCTGCTAACCTGAAGCGAAAGTTCGAGAAGTATTCTCAAGTGCCCTTACCCAATGGAATGACAGGACGTGACGTTGCCGAGCAAATGCTTCACGACAACGGTATTTATGATGTACAAATCACTTGTACGCCCGGACAACTGACAGACCATTACAATCCCATGAACAAGACAGTGAATTTGAGTGAAGGGGTTTATTATAGTAATAGTATTGCCGCTGCAGCCGTCGCTGCACACGAATGCGGTCATGCCGTGCAACATGCAACTGCTTATGCTCCGTTAAAGATGCGTTCGGCTTTGGTGCCAGTAGTAAGCTTTGCTTCCAACATTGTATCTTGGGTATTGTTAGGCGGAATGTTGCTATTGCATAAGTTCCCGGAACTGATGTTGTTTGGTATTATTCTTTTTGCTACCACAACTTTGTTTAGTTTTATCACTTTGCCTGTGGAGATTAATGCCAGTCAGCGTGCTTTGGTTTGGTTGAGCCGGGCAGGAATAACGAATGTATATACACATGATAAAGCTGAAGATGCGTTAAAGTCGGCTGCTTATACCTATGTGGTTGCTGCTTTGGGTTCATTGGCTTCATTAATGTATTACATTATGATTTTCATGGGTGGAAGTCGAGATGAATAACAGACATAGAGACAAAAGAAAAGAGCCGGATGCGAAAGCGCCCGGCTCTTTTCTTTTCTTGTTATGTATCAAAACTTAGATCGTATACAAAGAACTGATAGATTCACCACTGCATACACGACGGATGGCTTCAGCAAACATGTCTGCAATAGACAAGATCTTTACTTTCTCACACTTCTTAGCATAAGGAATAGAATCGGTAAAGATCATTTCTGTCAAAGCTGACTGATCTACGCGTGTAGAAGCCGGATCAGACATTACAGCATGACTGGCAATGGCACGAACAGATTTAGCTCCGTTTTCCATCATCAGGTTAGCTGCTTTTGTGATAGTACCGGCTGTATCAACCATATCATCAACCAACAGAACATCCAAACCTTTTACATCACCGATGATACGCATTTCGGCTACTTCGTTAGCACGCAAACGAGATTTATGACAAATTACCATCGGCAATCCTAAATATTTAGAATAGCTGCTGGCACGTTTTGTTCCACCAACGTCAGGTGTAGCGATACACAAATTGTCTAACGGCAGTTCATTCTTGATATAATCCAGGAATACACTAGAAGCATACAAGTGGTCAACCGGAACATTGAAGAAACCTTGAATCTGATCTGCATGCAAGTCCATTGTGATCAGACGGTTGATGCCGGCAGCACTCAGCATGTCTGCGATTAATTTTGCACCGATAGCCACACGTGGTTTATCCTTTCTGTCTTGACGTGCCCAACCGAAGTAAGGGATAACTGCAATGATTGAATGAGCAGAAGCACGTTTGGCAGCGTCGATCATCAGGAGTAATTCCATCAGGTTGTCGGCATTGGGAAACGTTGATTGTACCAAAAATACATCACGGCCACGGATAGATTCTTCATACGAAACAGAGAATTCTCCATCTGCGAAGTGTTGAATATTCATTTGTCCCAGAGGACAACCTAAACTGTTGCAGATTTTTTCTGCCAAGTAACGGGAATTTGTACCCGAAAATACTAAGAAAGGAGTTTGTGCACTCATTATTCCGAATATTTATCTTTAGTGAATAAGTTATTTGTCTGCAAAATTACAAAACAATTACAAAAGGACAACTATCTGGTCCGAATAATATGTATTTCTAGTAAGTAAACTTCAATACTTTACCCGAACATGCCTCTAATTTCACCTTGAAAGGCCAGGCTGTTGTCAGTGTACTGATGGTTTCAGTTCCTGTAAGCAGGTCTTTCAACATGGCCGCTTCATTATCCTTTATGTCGAGTGCCTTGAATGCATCTTCCGGAATATTGACCCATACGTTTTGTTCGGAATGGGTAAAGTTGGCAACGACCAGGATGACTTCATTCTTATGTTTACGCAAGAAGGCATATTGATTCCGGTTGTTGAAGAAGCGGTTCTTTTCGTTGGTATACATCAGGTCGAAGAATGAACCTTGGGTAATGGCCGGCTCGTTCTTGGCGATGTTTAGGATGGCAGCATATTGCTGACGCAATTGCTTTTGCTTTTCCGTCAGTTTGCCTCCGTCATATTTTCCACCGTTTTTCCAGTTGCGTAATGTCGATACACTCCAATAATCGAAAATGGTCGTTCTGCCGTCGATTCCGCTGAAGCCTTCTTCGTCCATGCCTCTTTCTCCTAATTCCTGTCCTGAATAGATCATCATCGGATTGGTATTCATAAGGGCCGAAACCATCAGTCCGGAAATACCAGCCGAAGGATCTTTGGCAAAGAAATCGGAAGCCAGACGTTGTTCGTCATGATTTTCCAGGAAGTTCAACATGTGCGACTGGATTCCTTCGAGCGACTGCCAACAAGCCGGAATATTGCTGGCCGGAGCCTGTCCGCAAATAACAGCCCGCAAGGTATCGTATAAACCGACTTTATCATACAGGTAATCGAAGTGTCCGTTGAAAATATAGTTTCTGTATTCTGCGGGGTTATATACTTCGGCAATGAAAATGACTGGATAATCTTTCTTGACAAGCGGAATAGCCCATTCCCAGAATTCAACCGGAACCATTTCTGCCATGTCACACCGGAATCCGTCTATTTGTTTGCTAGCCCAGAAGCGAAGTATGTCCAGCATTTTGTGCCAGGTGTTGGGGATAGGATCAAAATGCTTACTTCGGCCGTTCAGGTAGTCGACACCGTAATTTAATTTGACGGTTTCATACCAGTCATTGCAGTTAGGAAAAGCATCGAACCGGTCGTTTCCTGTTGCTTTTGCGGGGAATTCGCTATATCCCAAGCCTTCATCATCGTTTGTAAACGGCAATGTCAAGGGCTGACCAGGGATATAATAGAAATTATTGTTCGGATCGAAAGCTTTCGATGTATTGTCGTTTTGTCCGAGTTCTTCGATAAAATTGTATTGGGCATCCGAATGATATTGCCGGGCTACGTGATTCGGAACAAAATCAATGATGACTTTCATTCCGGCATCGTGTGTACGGGCAACTAATGCTTCGAATTCTTCCATTCTGTTTTCCACATGGTCGGCCAAGTCTGGGTCAATGTCGTAATAATCTTTGATGGCATACGGCGAACCGGCTTTCCCTTTTACAACGGCTCTATGGTCTTTTTGAATATGATAAGCCGTATAATCGGTTTGTGTAGCATGTTCGATTACGCCTGTGTACCAGATATGTGTGGTTCCTAGTTCTTTGATCTTACTTAATGCCAGTGGTGTGAAATCCGAAAATTTACCGACTCCGTTTTCTTCCAGGCTTCCGTTACGGACAGGCTTAGTATTTGTATTCCCAAACCACCGGGGAAACACTTGGTAGATGATCATCTTTTCTGTTTTTCTTGATTCCATATTTGTAGAGTTTTTATTTATGATTTATGGCAGTAAGCTATTCGGATGTGAGTTTATCGCTTTGATCAGGTTCTCGTGTTTCTTTTCCTGAATAACCTTTTGGAAAGCTTTGACTGCCGCTTCGTAACCAATTTCAGAAATCAGGTTAATATTTTCCAGATCAAACGTCTTGTAAAGACCCACTTCTTTAGCTTCTATTAATATGTCACATAATTCTCTGTCTTCAATGGCATTTGCTTTGAACACATAATGATAGGTGCGTTCGGCAATATGCAAAAGGGTCTGTTTGTATCGTTGAGGAATCAATGGACTTACATTTACACCGATAACGTATTCGCATTCGTCGCGTATGGTCGAAACCGGAAAGTTCCGGAAGAGACCGCCGTCAACATAATGCACGCCGTTGATAAGAACCGGACTAAACACGATGGGCATGCAACAAGAAGCGGTTACAGCTTCGACAATAGGACCCGAACGAAATTCATGGCTGCATCCGCGATCCAGGTCGGTGGCTACAATAACTGTCGGAATTGGCAAATCCTCGATTCGCTTGCTCCGCAGGTGCCGTTTTAGGAATTCCTGAAAACGGTCGTAATTGAATAAACCGGACTTGGGAATCTGTAATTGTGCAAATTCGGAGAATTCTCTTCCGATAAACATGTTTTTGATTTCATCGGCCGAATATCCGTCGGCGAATAATACGCCCATCAGCGAGCCTGCACTTGTTCCTGAAATAATGTCGGGTTTTAATCCACTTTCTTCTAGTAGTTTGAAAACGCCCAGATGTGCAAATCCTTTGGCGCCGCCTCCGCTGAGTGCTAAACCAATCTTATAGGGTTTCGGTGTTGCTTCCATGCTTACTCCTCAATTTTTGAATCTCAACTTAAACCGGGGTCAAATATGAGACTTTTTTTACAATATCAAAAGGATTTACCCTTTTTTCTTTTGTTTTTCTCGACGGAAACTGCTGAGACAGGGACTGAACTGGTCTGAGATAGTAGAAAAACACCCTATACAAAGGTTGGATTCCTGGATTATAAAATAGTTGGGCTAATCGTAAATTCTTTAGTTCACGGCGTGAACTAAGTAATCCACGGCGTGAACTAAGTAATCCACGACGTGAACTAAGTAATCCACGGCGTGAACTAAAGTTTTGTTCGTGATGTCTGGAAGTTTGTTCAGGCTGATCTGTAACAAAAGAAAGACGGTTGAAAACATTTGTGTGCAGTCTTCCTGACTTTCTACTTTTATCTATATTAAAATTCCAATTTCTTTCTCTAATTTTGCAGCCGAAATCATTCTAAATGGTACAATATGTCTATATTCCGCTTTAATGCAGTAGAAAAAGCTTCCAATCGGAAAGCCGTGGAAGCTAGTACTCCCGATCAGAAAGTATCGGAATATTTTGGAGAGAACGTATTCAACCGGAAGACGATGCAAAAGTATCTCTCCAAAGAAACCTTTAAAGCTTTAACACAATCTATCGATAGTGGTACACCGATTGACCGCGAAATAGCCAATCACGTTGCAGCCGGCATGAAGATGTGGGCGCTGGAAAAGGGTGTGACGCATTATACACACTGGTTCCAACCTTTGACAGACGGTACTGCCGAAAAGCATGATGCGTTTGTTGAGCACGATGGAAATGGTGGTATGATAGAAGAATTCAGCGGAAAGCTGCTGGTACAGCAAGAACCGGATGCTTCGAGTTTCCCGAACGGCGGATTGCGTAATACGTTTGAAGCCCGTGGTTATTCAGCTTGGGATCCGTCTTCTCCTGCTTTTATAGTGGATGATACGTTGTGTATTCCGACGGTATTTATTGCTTATACCGGTGAAGCGCTCGATTATAAAACACCGTTGATCCGTTCTATTGAAGCGCTGAATAAGGCAGCGACGGATGTTTGCCGTTATTTCAGTGATGATGTCAATAAGGTGATTGCTTATTTGGGTTGGGAACAGGAATACTTCTTGATTGATGAGGATTTGTATTCGGCTCGTCCGGACTTGTCTCTGACAGAAAGAACGTTGCTGGGACATGAAAGTGCCAAAAACCAGCAATTGGACGACCATTACTTTGGTGCTATTCCTTCGCGTGTGCAGGAATTTATGAAAGACTTGGAAGTGGAATGCTATAAATTAGGTATTCCGGTCAAGACACGCCATAACGAAGTGGCTCCGAACCAATTTGAATTTGCTCCGATTTACGAGGAATGTAATCTGGCCAACGACCACAACCAGTTGCTGATGTCGGTGATGAAGCGAGTAGCCCGTCGTCATAACTTCCGGGTACTGTTGCACGAAAAGCCTTTCAAGGGTGTGAACGGTTCGGGTAAGCACTGTAACTGGTCGATGGGAACGAACACAGGAATCAATTTGTTCTCTCCGGGAAAGGACCGCGAAGACAACCTGCGTTTCATTACCTTTATTGTCAATACAATTACAGCTGTATATAAATACAATGCGTTATTGAAGGCAACGATTGCCTCGGCTACCAACGCTCACCGTCTGGGAGCCAACGAAGCGCCTCCTGCTATTATCTCTACTTTCCTGGGTTCTCAGATCTCGGAAATTCTGGATCGCTTTGAAAACAGTTCGATTGAAGACGCAATCGAAGTAGACGATAAGAAACGTCTGCATCTGGGCTTCGGACAGATTCCGGAATTGTTGCTCGATAATACCGACCGTAACCGTACTTCTCCGTTTGCCTTTACCGGAAACCGTTTTGAATTCCGTGCCTTGGGTTCGTCGGCCAACTGCGGATCGGCTATGTTGGCCCTGAATTCGGCCGTAGCTTATCAGCTTCGTCAGTTTAAGACCGATGTAGATTCGTTGCGTGCTCAAGGAAAGAGCAAGGAAGCGGCTATCTTCGAGGTGCTGAAAAACTATATCAAGGAATCGAAACCGATCCGCTTTGACGGAAACGGATATAGCGATGCCTGGAAAGAAGAAGCCTTGCGCCGTGGCTTGGATTGCGAGAACAGCGTTCCGTTGCAGTATGATGCTTATCTGAAACCCGATGTAATCAAGATGTTTGGCGAGACAGGCGTGTTGAGCCAGAAAGAACTGGAAGCCCGCAATGAAGTGAAATGGGAAATCTACATCAAGAAGGTACAGATCGAAGCACGTGTACTGGGCGATTTGTCATTGAATCATATCATTCCGGTTGTTATCCGTTATCAGACTATTCTGTTGGAAAACGTCACTCGTTTGAAGGATGTCTTCTCGGAAGAAGAATATGAAACCCTTTCAGCAGAACCTCGTCGTCTGATCCGTAAGATTTCAGCCCATATTGCAGCTGTCACAACGAAGGTGGACGAAATGGTTGAGGCCCGCAAGAAAGCCAACCGGATTACCGATATGCGCGAAAAGGCAATTACTTACCATGATACGGTAGCTCCTTATCTGGATGAGATACGTGATCACATAGATGATCTGGAACTGATGGTCGATAACCAGAGCTGGCCGTTGCCGAAATATCGGGAATTGTTATTTATCCGATGATCAATATGTTTGCCATAAGCATATAAATTGGGGAATTGGTGGGATCTCTTCGGAAATTCCGCCAATTTCTTTATAAAAACCTTTCCTGACGACGGGATATTAACCGGACTTTAGCTTGGGACTTTCAGCAATAAATCACTCTCTCATATACTTTTTTACTCTTTTATCCGTTTTCTTTACATGAAATCGGCGTATCTTTGAACCCTGTTATAAAAGAAGTATGAGAAAAATCCTGTTTTTTCTATTGATAAGCCTTTGGGCAAATACGACTTGTGCGCAGTTGGGCGATGAAGCATATAGCTTTCTTCGTCTGCCTTCTTCTACCCGTGTCGGTGCGTTGGGAGGTGATAATATCTCGTTGGTGGAATGCGATCCATCATTAGGTTTCCATAATCCGGCCCTGTTGGGAAAAGAGATGGACAATATGTTGAATCTGAATTATATGAATTATATTTCGGATGTAAATATCGGAAGCGCTATTTATACCAAGGCCTTTAAGGATAAAGGAGCCTGGGGCGTGGGTGCCAGTTTCTTCAGTTATGGAAAAATTCCCGGATATAACGAAGAGAATCAGCAGACAGGTGACTTATCGGCAAAAGACATGAATATACAGGGTTTCTTTTCGTATGATTTGAGTGAGAAATGGCGCGGAGGAGTCTCGCTGAAGTTCTTGTATTCTTCGATGGCCGAATATAATTCGTTCGGAATGGGTGTAGATGCCGGATTGAGTTATTATGATTCGGAGAAGAACTTTTCTTTTGGTTTCATGTTAAAGAATATCGGGGCACAGTTTAAGTCGTATTATGATGAACGGCAAAAGATGCCTTGGGATATCCAGCTGGGTATCAGCAAACGGATGGCTCATGCTCCGATACGCTTTTCGCTGACGGCCTTGTATCTGAATCGTTGGAAGTTTGATTATGTAGATGATTCGGATAAGGAATATGATGGCGATTCGTTCGCCCAAGCCTTGCTGAAGCATTTTGTCATCGGCGTGGACTGGCTTCCGTCGGATAACTTCTGGGTAGGAGTTGGGTATAATCCGAAGCGGGGAATGGATATGAAGCTGAGTGGAGGAAATGCCTTGAGCGGATTTTCGGCAGGGGCGGGTATTCATATCAAGATGTTTGATGTGAGTGCTTCGTTGGCAAAATATCATCCGTCGGCTATGTCGATGATGGTTACGGTAACGACTTATATATCTGATTTCAAGTTATAAGAAGATGGAGAAAAAGATTATTATAGCAATTGATGGCCATTCGTCGAGTGGTAAAAGTACGATGGCGAAAGATTTGGCCCGTGAGATTGGTTACATTTATATTGATACCGGTGCGATGTACCGCGCAGTCACTTTGTATTGCCTGCGGAAAGGATATATTCAGGGAGATACGATTCAGGAAGAAGCGTTGAAAGCCGACTTGGATCAAATGGATATCTCGTTTCGTTATAACGCCGAGACCGGCCGGCCGGATACTTATCTGAACGGAGAAAAGGTAGAAAAGGAAATCCGTAGTATGGAAGTGGCCGATAAGGTCAGTCTGATTGCTGCTTTAGGCTTTGTCCGTCGGGCCATGGTGGCAAAACAGCAGGAAATGGGTAAAGCTAAAGGTATTGTGATGGACGGACGTGATATCGGTACGGTTGTTTTCCCGGAAGCAGAACTGAAAGTATTCGTTACGGCTTCTCCTGAAGTACGGGCACGCCGTCGGCTGGAAGAATTACAGGCGAAAGGGGAACAGACTACGTATGAAGAAGTATTGGCAAACGTGAAGAAGCGGGATTATATCGATTCCACCCGCGAGGAAAGTCCGTTGCGCCAGGCTCCGGATGCGTTGGTGCTGGATAATTCGGAAATGACAATTCCGGAACAGAAGAAGTGGTTGCGTGATCAATTCGAAGCAGCAGTATGTTCATCGAAATAGACAGCGGATCGGGGTTCTGCTTTGGTGTGGTAAATGCCATCAGTAGTGCGGAACGGGAACTGAAGAATACGGATATCCTGTATTGTTTGGGTGACATCGTGCATAACAGTCTGGAAGTGGAACGACTGGAAGCATTGGGCTTGCGGACCATCGACCACGAAGAATTTGCCCGGCTGAAAGGAGAGAAGGTTTTGTTGCGAGCTCATGGCGAACCGCCTTCTACCTATGATATAGCCCGACAGAATCAGATACAGATTGTAGATGCGACTTGTCCGGTGGTATTGCAATTGCAGAAGAAGATTCATCGTTGCTACCAGGAGACACGCGATACGCATACCCAATTAGTCATCTATGGGAAGAAAGGTCATGCTGAAGTAAACGGACTGGTCGGACAAACGGAAGGAACGGCCATTGTGATCGAAAAGGTAGAAGACTTGGATAAGCTCGACTTCACCCGGAACATTGCCTTGTTTTCGCAGACGACCAAATCGCTTGACGGTTTTCGGAAAGTCGTAGCAGAGATCGAGAAGCGGATTTCTCCGGATGTCTCGTTCCAATATCATGATACGATCTGCCGGCAGGTAGCCAACCGGTTGCCCAATATCCAGCGTTTTGCTTCGGAACACGACTGGGTTTACTTCGTGGCTGGTAAGAAAAGCTCCAACGGAAAGATGCTTTTCGAAGAGTGTCGGAAGGCAAATCCCAATACGCAGTTCATCTCTTCAGCTGCTGAAATTACCGAACGTTTGCCGGAAGGCGTTTTGCGGGTCGGCGTTTGTGGTGCGACTTCCACGCCGAAATGGCTGATGGAAGAAATTGCCGAACGGGTGAGGATTTTGAACTTGCCTGCTTCGTTATGATTAAAATTATAAACATTTTCTATCTCGAAGATGTTATTTTTGGCAGAATTACTAATTTTGCAGCGAACTTTAAAATTTGAATCCTATGCCAGCAATAAAGTGTGTCGGAATCTTAACATCCGGAGGTGATGCTCCGGGTATGAATGCAGCGATTCGTGCCGTGACACGTGCTGCAATTTATCAAGGTATTAAGGTGAAAGGTATTTACCGGGGTTATAAGGGTATGATCACGGACGAGATCGAAGAATTTAAAACTCAAAACGTAAGTAATATAATCCAGCGTGGAGGTACAATCCTGAAAACAGCTCGTTGTGCTGAATTCAAAACTCCGGAAGGACGTAAGCAGGCTCACGACAAGTTGATGGAACATGGCATTGATGCTTTGGTGGTGATCGGTGGAGATGGTTCTCTGACAGGTGCCCGTATCTTTGCAGAAGAATATAATATGCCGATTGTTGGTCTGCCGGGTACAATCGATAACGACTTGTATGGTACGGATGTAACAATCGGATACGATACAGCCCTGAATACAATCATGGAATGTGTCGATAAGATTCGTGATACAGCGACTTCCCACGAACGTTTGTTCTTTATCGAAGTCATGGGACGTGATGCCGGATTCCTGGCATTGAACGGTGCCATTGCTTCGGGAGCTGAAGCGGCTATTATCCCGGAAATCTCGTTGGAAAAAGACCAATTGGCCGAAATGATTGAAACAGGTTTCCGTAAGTCCAAGAACAGTAGTATCGTATTGGTGGCAGAAAGCGATGTAACGGGCGGTGCTATGGGCGTTGCTGAACGTGTGAAGAATGAATATCCGCAGTTCGATGTGCGCGTTTCTATCTTAGGACACTTGCAGCGTGGAGGTTCTCCTTCGGCGCAGGACCGTATCTTGGCTACTCGTATGGGTGTGGCTGCTGTAGATGCCTTGTTGGATGGTCAGCGGAATGTAATGATTGGTATCCAAAACGATGAAATCGTCAACGTTCCTTTCTCAAAGGCGATCAAGAACGATAAGCCTATCAATCGTGATTTATTGGATGCTTTGCGCATCTCATCTATTTAATACGTCAATCGAATTAATTGAAAATGCGGAAAGGGGGACTTCTTCGGAAGTCTCCTTTTTTTGTTTCTAAAAGGCGTTGTCAGCGAGCCTGATTCTATGAAAATAATTCCAATGGGAGAGTTTTAGAAGCTGATTCTCTCTTTTTGATTCAAAACGAAGAGTAATACCGGGTAATTCTCTCTCTTGAATTGAAAAAGTAGAATAATCCTGGATGATTCTTCGTTTTGAATTGGAAAAGCAGAAGAAAGCCGTCCGATTCTACTGTTTTGTTTTAAAAAGTAGAAAAAACTGCTCCGAAACTATTTATTGAAATAAAAAAGTAGAATCGGGTGGGCTTTTTGGGAAAATATTCGTTTCTTTGCATCGGAAGGGCGGTCCTTTCGGGAACAAGCATAAAAACGATGCGATATGGATGAAAAACGAGTCTGCAAAATCCGGCAGTTTACGGTGGAAGAGCTGTATGTAACGGTTCTGAAAGCGGAATTTGTGAAAAACGAAGAGGAGGGATGGTTTAAGATGGAACAACTCTCGCGCGAGGTGCGTCCATCCGGCTCGCTCATTCTGGATGCCGTGGTGGCCGAACTGAAGGATTCATACGTCCGCGACAATAGGGAACTGGCAGACAGGATCGGCGTGGATAGCGTCAAGCTGGGCCATGCGGTGAGCCTGCTGACGGGACTTGCGTTGAACGAGTTTATCACCCGGTATCGGATTCTGGAAGCGAAGGAATATTTGTCGAAAACCTCTTTGTCGCTGCCGGAGATAGCCAAGCGTTGCGGTTATGACAGCGTGAGCGCATTTGGCTTTTATTTCCGGAAGCAAGTGGGTATGCCTCCTTCTGGTTTTCGTCGGAAGTATCGGCCAACGAATTATAGTATGTTTTATCGGTGGGAATGAATGGGAAGAAAAAAGCCCTTGCGACGCCATGCAAGGGCTTTACAAAAAACGTAACAAAAGATAATTACCAAATTCCATCATATATATGATGGGCCATAACTATGTGAAAAAAATAATTGTCTAATTGAATTCGTTGCAAAGATATAATTAGTTTTTGAAAAAAAAATAGGAAAGAAGAATTTTCTTATAAAAAAATATGAAAGAAGAATTTTCTTATATAGTCGATCAGTTTGCCGATTTACAAATCCTGCGCTACAAAGTGCCGGGATTTGAAAATCTCTCTTTGCGCCAAAAGCAGTTACTCTATCATTTATCAGAGGCTGCTTTGATGGGACGTGATATTTTATTCGATCAGAACGGCCGTTATAATCTGGTGATCCGCCGGACACTCGAAGCGGTTTATCAGTACGGGACAGTAGATAAATCATCCGCCGATTATCAAGCCTTCGAGGTCTATCTGAAGCGGGTTTGGTTTGCCAATGGTATTCATCATCATTACGGAGAAGATAAGTTTATACCCGGTTTCTCGGAAGCTTTCTTCGATACGGCAGTCCGTTCGGTAGATGCTTCTCTATTGCCGTTGAAAGCAGGAGAAACAGTTGATACCTTGCTGGCTCGTTTGAAGCCGGTGATCTTCGATCCGGTTGTCATGCCTAAACGTACCGTCCAAAGTGGAGATACCGACTGGATCCAGGCTTCGGCCAATAATTATTATGGTGAAGATGTTACCCAAGCTGAAGTAGAAGCTTTCTACGGGAAGATGAAGGCCGAAGGCGACAGCCGCTGTCCGCTGTCTTATGGTTTGAATAGTCGCCTTGAGAAAGAGAACGGTCAGTTGGTTGAACGGGTTTGGAAAGTAGGAGGTCTGTATTCGGAAGCCATCGAACAGATTGTCGCCGAATTGGAGAAGGCCGCTGCTTTTGCCGAGAACGAGAAACAACGGCAGATCATCGCTACGCTGATAGATTATTATCGTACCGGCGATCTTCGTACCTTCGATGCCTATTCCATTCTTTGGGTAGAAGATACCGACTCGCAAGTTGATTTCGTAAATGGTTTTATCGAAACCTATGGTGATGCCTTGGGATTGAAGGCGAGTTGGGAATCGACGGTGAATTTCCGGAACGAAGAAGCCACTCGTCGCACGCAGACCATCAGTGAGAATGCTCAGTGGTTTGAAGATCATTCGCCGGTGGATCAGCGGTTCAAGAAGGAACGGGTAAAAGGTGTGAGTGCGAAGGTGATCACGGTCACGATGTTGGGTGGCGATTGTTATCCTTCTACGCCGATAGGAATTAATCTTCCGAATGCCGATTGGATTCGTCGTGACCACGGTTCGAAGTCGGTTACCATTGAGAATATCATGGAAGCTTACGACAAGGCTTCTCAAGGCAGCGGCTTTAGTGATGAGTTTGTCTGGAGCGATGAAGAACGTAATCGTATTAAGACCTACGGTTTCCTGACGGATATGCTGCATACTGATTTGCATGAATGCTTGGGTCATGGTTCCGGTCAGTTGCTTCCCGGCACAGATCCGGATGCCTTGAAAGCCTATGCTTCTACGTTGGAAGAAGCCCGGGCCGATTTGTTCGGCTTATATTACCTGGCAGATCCGAAGATGCAAGAGCTGGGCTTGGTACCTGATGGAGAAGCCTTCAAAGCCGAATACTATAAATACATGATGAACGGTTTGCTCACCCAGCTGGTTCGTATTGAAGAAGGTAAGGATGTAGAAGAAGCCCATATGCGAAACCGGCAGTTAATCGCCCGCTGGGTATTTGAACAGGGAGCAGCTGATAAAGTAGTAGAACTGAAAAAACGTGAAGGAAAGACCTTTGTTGTCATTAACGATTATCAGCAGTTGCGTGCTTTGTTCGGGAAACTTCTGGCAGAAGTTCAGCGTATCAAGAGCGAAGGCGATTATGAGGCTGGACGATCGCTGGTAGAGAACTATGGTGTCAAGATCGATCCTGTATTACATCATGAGATTCGTGAACGTTATGTCCGTTTGCTTTTGTCACCTTATAAAGGGTTTGTCAATCCGGTTATGCGTGAAGTAAAGGATGATTCAGGTCATGTAACCGACATTACGTTGGATTACACGGAAGGATATGCCGAACAGATGCTGCGTTACAGTCGGGATTATTCTTATTTGAGTTTGTAAGTGAAGTTTCAGTTGACAGGTTAACAAGAAACGGGTAAACAAGGTGTTTTAGTCTATAGAAAACCTTGTCAACTTTAGTTATAGATTTTAGTTTATACAATTGTGGAAGATTTAAGAGATATACGAAAACAATTGCGGCTGGCGATGAACGGAGTAATCTCCACCAGCATGCGTCAGAAAGGTATGAATTATAAACTGATCTTCGGAGTCCCTATTCCGGAGATCAAACACATAGCTGCCGCACACGAACCCGATGCAGAGTTGGCTCGTGCCTTGTGGAAAGAAGATGTCCGGGAAATGAAAATCCTGGCTACTTTACTTTTCCCTGCGGGCAGTATGACGCAGGAAGAAGCTTTGGCCTGGATGCGTGAAATCCCTTATCCGGAGATTGCCGAACAATGTTGCAATAATCTTTTCCCCACGGTAGAACAACCGGATCAGTTGGCTTTAAAGTTTTTGGCCGATAAGAAAAGTCCGTTCGGACGCATGTGTGGTTTTCTGCTTTGGGCGCAATTGTTCAAGAAGAATCTAGCAGTCGAAAAGAGTCGGGTAGAAGCCTTTCTGGCTGAATGTACGTGTACGATGCATCCGGATGTAGAGGCTGGAGCAACAGAATCTTCCTGGCAAGAGAAACAGGCCGCGGTACAGGCGTTGAAGTTCTTCGGTCGTCTTTCTCCTGCAAATGCTCAGGATGCTTTATCGGTTATCGCAGAAGACGGGCAGCCCAAAACGGAAGAATTAAAAGCCTATTACGATGATCTGCAGTTTGAGTTTGCTTATTATGAGGAAAAGTAAATGAGTCTTGGGTGAAAGAGTGGCTTACTTTTACCGTAAGCCCCAATCATTCCCCAAAGAAATAAACGAGAATCGGAAATGTTTCCCTTTGGATTCATTTTCGATTCTCGTTTGTTTTGAAAGGCTATGCAGTAAGAATAGCCGGTGTCTGCGATTATTCAGTTACCAGGAGTCGGTTGCCTTCGGTGTGACTGATGAATTCGGGTGCATACAGGCATTGAATGGAGCTGATGCCGCCGGTATATGAACCACTCCGGGAGACAACGACCGGATATTCCAATACAAACGTACCTTGTGGCAAATGTTCGATGTAGATGTTCTCGGAAAGGTCTTTCGATGAACGATAATACCAGATGCCATCCCGGTATTGGCTACCGGAAAGTACTTGGGTTGGTTCGAAACAACCGGCACGCAAGTCTTTCAGAAATACGTATTCCATATCACGATCGGAACGGACGGTCAGACGGACGATGACTTTATCTCCCACTTTCAACGGTTGTTCTTCGGTTACCGGACGAATTTCTCTCTTACCTGATTCGTTCGTTTCCACAAACAGTTTCTTCTCTACATTCAATACACCTTTTTGCTTTTCTACTTCTTCTAAGGGTGCGAAATACTGGATATAGATGGAACCCCAAGCCGGAGCCTTTCCGCTTTTCTGGATACGGACAACCGGACTCTTCACAGATGTAAGCTGGGTGATTGTCGGATTCACTTTCAGATAACCGGTGCCTGTTTCACCATCTGTAGTGCTCCAAGTCGCATCATTCAGACGGATGTGGCAAACATTCGTTTCTTCTATCCACGAATTACCCGTCAGTAACAAGGCATAGACGGCATTTTGTGTTGCCGGAACTGATTCCCAGTTTTGGGTTCGCTTCTGATTCAACAACCATTGTTTCATTCGGTCGGTCTGTTTCTGATTCGGATCGGTCTGCTGGAAGAGAGCCATGATCAGACAATGCGTCTCAATGGCACTCCGGTTAGATGCAAACGTATTCCGGTTGTTAGCCCAATACATACCTTTCTCGGCATGATCGGTTGCCGTCTTTCGGAACCACGCAACGATATCCTGTGTCGTTTCTTTCTTTCCGTTTTGATACATGAGCCAGGCTATGGCTGCCCTGCTGTACAATCCGTATTCTTTCCAGTTCGTTTCAGCCTGCCGGGTGTAGTAACGGATGGCTTCGCGGGCTTCACCCAATTCCGGAATATCCCGATAGAAACTGCGGACAAACAGATATTCTACTTGTTCGTCGCTTGGAATAGTTGTGGGTTCTCCTTTTATCTTCAACAGTTGTTCGTAATCTTCCTGTATGGACTGATCCAGGAAACGAAGGGCTTTCATCTGCATTTCCTTTTCTGCCTGGTTGTAGGATACGGCATTCAACTGAATGAGTTGTGCCATCCCTTTCAGGATCAGTAAGGTGATATGCCGGCTGGCGGGCATACCTTTCATCCAACTCCAGCCACCATTCGGAAGCTGTTGTTTCTGCAATTGCTGCAAGGCTTCTTCCCGTACTTGGGCAGTCCGGTTGGTATCAAACAGCAATTGCAGGCGCTGTTTCTGTTCGGTCTCGTTGGCAGCATCCAGCACCCAAGGTGTTTCTTCCAGTAAAATCGTCTTCAGTTCCTCATTCTTTTCCAAGTTGGAAAGAAGCGTTTCCGTATTTTCTCCGGCAGCTTTCCATTGGTCGATTACCTGTTTGATGCGCGGATGAGCCTGGGCTATATAAGCAGATAACGTATTGCTGTAATAAACGCTGAACCACGACAGAATATCTTCCTGCTTCGGCTCGTTTAATGTGGATAATGCTTGTACGGCATACCAGATCGGATTGCTGCTGACTTCGAAAGTGATCCGGTACGGATTTGTCAGGGCTTGTTTCGGAAGCTTGATGGCCAGTTCCTTTTCATCCGTCAGGTAGAAAGGAATACTTTCCGTAATCAGTGTCTGGTTCGGGAGAACAGGTAGCAGATGTTGTTCACCGTCACTGCCGGCTGCACCGACAGCCTGAATACGACAACCCACTACACCCAGTTTATCCCAGTCTTTTACCTGGAAGTTCCATTGTATCGTTCCGGTTTCATCGGCTGTCAGCGAGAACGGCTTCTCTACCTGCAACAAGATTTCTTCGGTCTCCGGATTGAATAATTCCAGTTTGGCTTTTCCTTGGATAGCTTCCGCCATCTGGTTGATGATCTGTGTCGAGATAACGGCTTCATCTCCGTTTCGCAGGAAGCGGGGTAAATAAGGAGAGACCATTATGGGCTTACTGGTGACGGCTTCTTTCGACAGATACCCGTATTTCAGGTCTTTTGTCTGTGCCAGTAATTGAAGTTTCCAGGTAGTATTACTTTCCGGAACGGTAAAGTTGAAGGAAACATGTCCGGTTTCATCGGTCTGTAATACCGGATAAAAGAACGCCGTTTCGGCAAAGTTTTCCCGGAAGGAAACCGTTTCTGTCTGGGCTGGTGCCGGAGCCGCGATGGCTTCTTCTGCCATGACGGTATTCGTACTGCTTACTTCCGGTTCACTCAATACGGCACAGTCTTCGGTTATTTGTAAGACTTCAGTAACATTGGCAGCTGATTTAGCCATAGTGCCGCGGAGCTTTAGTCCACCTGTCAAGGATCTGGTCGACGATGCCGCATAGAACCGCAGATTCTGTTGCAGCATTTCCGTCCAGGCCTGGTACATCTGGTCGTAACTGTAAGCCGGAACATCCTGCAAAGACAGTTCTGCGTATTGCGAACGGTTCTGGGTCTGGAAAGAAAGTCCGGTCTGGAAATAGTTTCTCCAGAGATATACGTGCCGCTGAGGTGTGAAATACCAATGGAAAGGCAGGAGCTGATCTAAAGAAGCATCATACATACTGGCCAGGACTTCCGCCTGAACAGCCGAAGAATCGGCATCTACCAGTCGGAATTTCCAGTTTTCCTGACTACCCGGTAACAGATGATCCCGGAATGTTTCCGTATGGAATGTCAGTTTCCGCTCCGGTTCTTTCCGAACGATGGAACAGCTATTACTATACAGCTTGCCACCTTTGACGAAAGAGAAAGAGGCTGTCATGCCTTCGCCATACGATTCCTGGTACAATACCGGGAATGCCCGGTTTTCATTCCGCATGGGAACGAGTTCCCGATGAATACGGGTTCCGTTGGCGGCAAAGAGTTCATATATGACGTATGCCGGACTTTCGGAAGTACCGAAATAGACATCGATGGTTTCTCCCGGAAGAGCCTCATAACTTCCATTCGGCATCCAGGAAGATATGAATACCGGCATGTGGCGATCTTGCAGACTGTATAAAATGAAATCACCTTCAGCTTTTACTTTCACGCCTTTCTGATCCATCGAATGGACTTGTAAGCGATAGCGTCCGGATGTCAGATTCTTGAAGGCATCCGTAAGGGTTTGATCCGTAGAGAAAGGTCCGACGGCCAAAATCGAATCCGTCTCGTAAGTGATTGAACCGGTATTCGGCTCTTTCTTCTCAGTCAGTTTATAGAGGGTATAAGAACCTTGTGCCTTTACCTTTTCTCCGTTGAGGGTTTGTGCGATGACTTTCGCTTCGGCTTTTTCCTTTTCCTGCCAGTAATTGAGTTGAAGAGAAAGCACGATGCCTGCATCTCCTACCGAGAAGACATACGATGTCTCCTGCGTTTCGCCTTTACTATCGGTCAGGCGTGCCTTTACTTCATACGACTGGCAAACCGGGCGGTCGGAATCGGTCTGCTCTCTTTCCGGAACAAAGGTGAATTGGAATTGCCCTTTCTGATTAACATCGGCTGTTCCTTGGGCTACTTGTTCATAACTTTGGTTATACGGATTAGGCATATATGCCCGTAACCAGAACGGACGGCGGGTGATGGTCCATTCTACTTTCCCTTCTTGCAACGCTACGCCCGAGAACGATTCGGCTTTTCCCTGAATCTGCACTTCATTTCCGAAGCTGACTTCCTCTTTTATCGGTTCGATATCCAGTCGGAACGAAGGACGTTTATATTCTTCTACGCGGAAAGATGCAGAGGTTTTGTCTGTTACCAGGGTAAAGTTCCCGTTCAATCCTTGTTGAGGCAAGATGAATTCACCATGGAAAGAGCCAAAAGCGTTGGTCGTAAATTCTTTCCAGGCGATTTCCTTGTAATTGGCATCGCGCAGGGATACCGAAATTGTTTCACCTTCGTTGGCTGTTAACTGCTTTTTATCGTCTGTATAGACAATTCCCTTGAAGGCCACTGTTTGTCCCGGTCGGTAAATACCTCGGTCTGTAAACAGAGAGACATACGTTTGCGACTTGTTGCCGGTCATCTGTCGGTATGAAGCCGAAATACCTGTCAGCAAAGCCGCTGTATCCTGAGGCAGAACCGGACGGACTGCATCAATCTGATTCCGGTTTTTAACGGCAAGCAAAGCAAATCCCTTTGCATCGGTCTTGACAGTTGCCAGTTCTTTTACTTCCCATTGCATGGTAGTATTGTAACAGATCACCGGAATATCCGCCAGTGGTTTCCCCGTTTCAAAGTCGGTTACAAACACTTCCTGTATGCCTTCCGCATTCGGACGATAGGTAAGAGCCAAGCGACTTACACTAAACGGCGCACGGTTTGTCAGACTTTTATCGGTTGTGGATACTTCATACATAAACAAGCCCGGTTGTTCCATCGGAATAAGCAAGGTTGTATCTTTTGTCAGCAAAGGAGAAACCTGGGGCAAGCGGACAGTCATCTCTTTGACGAGCTTTCCATAGTAAGCCGTATTGTCTTTGCTTCCCTGACGTAAGGCCGTTACCGTAGCAGCCTTGTTTTGGTACACTTTCACCCGGAGTTCCGTTACATGCTTATAGCGGATTTTGAGTTCTTGTTCTTTTCCCGGATAAACTTGATTCTTATGCTGGATAGAGATAGAGGCTTGTTCCATCCGTTCGATAGCATTCTTGAACTCATTAGCCCGTGGATAAGCAGCAAATGCCTGGACTTGCTGCTGGCAGAAGTCATAAACGATTTGGCGTACCGAATCCTGTTGGGCATTATTCTGATAATAATACGGTTCTTGCTGCAACCAATCCAGACGGTTCAGTTGTATTTCCAGCTGGGATTCCGGATCAGTCGTATGAGTTAATAACGAATCGAGCGACTGTTTGTACGTACTTCTTGTTTTCTCTCCTTTCCGGTATTGGTATTGCAGGTAATCCAAAGCTACTAAAGTTTCGGCTTTTGGATTTACTTGTGTCTTCCGGAATTGTAACCACGTCTGATAATAGGCATCGTCGGCTTGTATGTCGATCGCCCGTTGCAATAGGAAATCATATAAGGTTGGGCGCAATGTCCGGGCGTCCTTTCCTAATTCCATCACCTGGGCATATTTTTCGGCCGGTGTGTTCTGAAGTGTCTGAATTGGAGATAAAGACTGCTTCAGTTCTTCCTTTATCTTTTCTTCAAACAAGTTGGCTGTCCATTCCCGTATGTCTTCCGGCACATAACCTTGTAGCGGTGTACGCTGGTGAATCGTCCATCCATTCTGGTTATAGTAGGACTGATACATTTCGGCCAGCAGTGAATGTAAGAGGGATGCGGTAGCCGAATCCTGAACCTGTTGGGTATATTCGGTCGTTTCCTGAATCAGATCCGGAAACTTATCCACATCTTTTTCCAGTTCATCGTGCATTTTTTGCACAAGCGTCTGAATGACTTCCGACGGACTTTTATCTTTCGGAATCGAAAACCCGGAACTTGTTTCCTGACGGGCAGCTGCATAATAGGCCGTTAAGGCAGCAGCCGGGATTAATAGGACGGAAATAAAAAATGCTCTTATCTTCATATCTTATCTATTTAAATTAAAGCTTCGCCCAAGTGCGAAACCAGAATTTCTCTCTTTATATATAAGATACGAAGTAAGAGCAAAAAGTTGTAAAGAGTGTGTTAAATTCGAGTAAAACTTATGCTTTACGAACGTATGTCAGGAAAGTATAAGGATAAGCGTTCTTCTCGTCTGCCGGAAATTCCTGCCTATCTACTTCTTCCCATAAGTCCCAGTTCACTACCGGGAAGAAAGCATCTGCATTTTCAAACTCATGATGAACACGCGTGATATACATTTTGTCTGCTTTGCTTAATGCCTGGCGATATACCAAGGCTCCTCCGATAATGAATATCTCATCTTCCTTTTCGCACAAGTCTAATGCGTCGCGCATGGACTCGCAGGCGAAACAGTTTACAAATCCTGCTTCAGGAAGAGAGGTAAGTACTACATTTTTACGATCTGGCAACGGACCGTTGGGCAGTGACTCGAATGTCTTTCTTCCCATAATAATGGCATGACCGGTTGTCAATTCCTTAAAATGCTTCATGTCGGCCGGTAAATGCCACAGAAGCTGCTGATTCTTGCCAATAGCGTTGTTGTCGGCTATGGCAGCGATAATAGAAATAGTACTCATAGTATAACACAATTATTATATGTTCTTATTTGATCAGACAGCGACAACGCCTTTGATGTGCGGGTGTGGGTCGTAACCGATCAAATGAAAATCTTCATATTGGAAATCAAAGATGCTTTTGACATCCGGGTTCAATTCCATGCGCGGAAGCGGACGCGGTTCGCGCGTCAACTGGAGTTTTACCTGCTCCAGGTGATTGGAATAGATATGGGCATCGCCTAATGTATGAACAAAATCTCCGGCTTTCAATCCGGTTACCTGCGCCATCATCTGCAATAACAGGGCGTAGGAAGCAATGTTGAACGGAACACCCAAAAAGATGTCGGCGCTACGCTGGTACATTTGCAGGCTTAATCGTCCGTTTGCCACATAGAATTGAAAGAAAGCATGGCAGGGCGGCAGATTCATATTATCCAAATCTCCCACATTCCAGGCGCTGACAATGATACGGCGAGAGTCGGGATTATGCTTGATTGTCTCGACAGCTTCGCTGATCTGATCAATCGATCCTCCTTGATAATCGGGCCACGAACGCCATTGATAACCATAAATGTGTCCTAAATTTCCATCCGGATCGGCCCATTCGTTCCATATCCGCACACCATTGTCCTGCAAATACTTTACGTTGGTATCACCTTTCAAGAACCAGAGCAATTCATAAATGATGGATTTCAAGTGAAGCTTTTTCGTTGTCAGCAACGGAAAGCCGTCTTCCAGGTTGAATCGCATCTGATGGCCGAAGATACTGGTTGTGCCCGTACCGGTACGATCTTCCTTATGAACGCCTTCTGTCAGTACACGGTTGAGCAAATCAAGATATTGTTTCATTCTATTTTTCTGCTTAATGGAACAAAGGTACTATTTATTTCTGTATTTCCGGGTGTGATAGTAGAATTCTTTCATCAGAAAGCACCGGGATATTTCTTTTATTGGCAGGAATTAAACTTCCATCGATACCGAGATATTCTTTGAAATCTATTCCTGCTGGGACTTTAGAAATAAACCGGATGTTGGAAGTATTTATTCAGCCTATATTCGTACTTTTGCAGGATAAAAAAACAGGAAGATGAGTAACAAGACACAGCAAATACGTATAGAAGAGTATGATTATCCGTTACCGGATGAGCGAATTGCCAAATTCCCTTTGGCAAAACGGGATGAATCAAAACTGTTGTTATATAAGGACGGACAAGTTTCGGAGAGTGTATTCAAGCATATTGCTGATTATTTGCCCGCAGGTTCGTTGTTGGTCTATAACAACACACGGGTAATTCAGGCACGGTTGTTGTTCCAGAAAGCAACAGGTGCACGGATTGAAGTCTTTTGTCTGGAACCGGCTGAACCGCATGATTATGCTTTGATCTTTCAGCAGACAGAACGTTGCAGCTGGATTTGTCTGGTTGGAAATCTGAAGAAGTGGAAGGATGGTTTACTGACTAAAAAGGTGACCATTCAAGGAGAAGAAGTGATTCTTTCGGCGGAAAAGAAAGAAAGTCATGGCGATAGTCACCGGATTGAATTTACCTGGGATAATCCGAAATATACGTTTGCTGATCTGTTGGATGCGGCAGGTGTTCTTCCGATTCCTCCTTATTTGCATCGGGAAACGGAGAAGAGCGATTTGGTAACCTATCAGACGGTTTATTCCAAGATAAAAGGGTCGGTAGCGGCTCCGACTGCCGGTTTACATTTTACACCCGAAGTCCTGGCAGATGTGGATGCGCATGGCATCGGAAGGGAAGAAGTAACTTTGCATGTAGGTGCCGGAACTTTCAAACCCGTCAAGAGTGAAACCATCGAAGGGCATGAGATGCATACGGAGTTTATTTCCGTTCGCCGTTCGTCAATCGAGCGTATCCAGAAGGATTTGGGAAAGATCATCGCTGTAGGAACTACTTCCGTTCGTACGTTGGAAAGTCTATATTATATAGGTGTCAAATTAGCGTCGCATCCGGATGCGACATCCGAAGAGCTTGTTGTAAACCAGTGGATGCCTTATGAGGCAGAGAATAACCGGATTCCGGTAGCCGAAGCGTTGCAACATATATTGGATTATCTGGATCGGCATCAGGCCGACAAACTGGTAACAGCAACGCAGATTATCATTGCTCCGGGCTATGAGTTTAAAGTTGTTCGTGGAATCATTACCAATTTCCACCAGCCGAAGAGTACCTTGTTACTGTTGATTTCTGCTTTTGTCAAGGGCAATTGGCGGACTATCTATGATTATGCCCTCAGTCATGATTTCCGTTTCTTGAGTTATGGAGACAGTTCGTTGCTGTTGTAAGCAGATAAGCAGACGGGTTGTTCTTCCTCTTGTTTTTTCCCGGGGTCAGAACTCCCTTCCAACCATAAATATCGATATTTGTCACTAACCGGCGTTCCGTTTAATGCGTCATATCGATATTTGTCACCAATCGGCACTCCGTTTAATGTGAAATATCGATATTTCCCGCTGACCGGTGTCCATTTAGTGCCTCATATCAATATTTGTTACCAATCGGACGCCGTTTAATGTAAAATATCGATATTTGGCATTAATCGGCGGTGTAGCAAGCCTGACTTTTGCCTGTTTCATATTGTCTGGAGACGAATTTTCCATGTTTGAGGGTTGGCAACTTGCAAAAGCGTGACGGAATGCCTATTTTTATCGACAGTAGTCATTGTATAGAGTTTTAATACTAAAATAGATAAGGTAAATGATGAAAAACTGGATTGTTTATGTATTGTGTTTGCTATTCCCTTTTTCAATCTATGGGAAAGGAGATAAGGAATTTACGGTTTTGCAATGGAATATATGGCAGGAAGGAACCGTAGTAGAAGGAGGCTATGAGGCCATAGTTAATGAGATAGTCCGCTTGAAACCAGATTTCGTAACGTTTAGTGAGGTGAGAAATTATAACCAGACCCGTTTTTGTGATCGGATTGTACGGTCATTATCTCAGAAGGGAGAAACATATTATTCTTTTTACAGCAATGATTCTGGACTTTTAAGTAAGTATCCGATAACCGATTCAACGACGGTTTTCCCTTTGAAGGATGACCATGGAAGCATTTATCGTCTGGTTTCTTCTATATATGGTCGGGAAATAGCCGTATATACGGCCCATTTGGATTATCTGAGCGACGCTTATTATAATGTAAGAGGGTATGATGGCTCTACCTGGAAGGAAATTCCTATACCGGAAACCGTTCAGGAAGTTTTGGCTGTCAATGATGCATCTTTGCGGGACGATGCGATTCGGAACTTTGTGACTGCTGCGAAAGAAGATATTGCAGCCGGAAGAATTGTTGTTTTAGGTGGGGATTTTAATGAACCATCTCATCTGGACTGGATACGCGAGACCAAGGATTTGTATGATCATCACGGTTTGATTATTCCTTGGACTGTTCCGCTTATTCTGGATAATAACGGATTTATAGATACATACCGTGAAGTTTATCCGGATGTTTTAGCTTATCCGGGTTTCACTTTCCCTGCAGACAATCCCTTGATCCCGGTTAATAAGTTGACTTGGGCTCCTAAAGCGGATGAAAGAGATCGCATTGATTATATATTCTATTATCCTGCAGAAGGACTGTCTGTAAAAGATGCGGTTATTTTCGGTCCGGAAGGAAGTATTTGTAAAAGTCAGCGCATCAAGGAAACTTCCAAAGATCGTTTTATTACCCCATTGGCTGTTTGGCCTACAGATCATAAAGGTTTATTGGTCACTTTCGGACTTACTGCTAATTTAGGAAGATAACCAGGAGGGTAATATGTTTGCGTAAAAACTTCAACGCTTCGGAGACCTGATGTTCGACTGTCTTTTCCGACAGGTGCATCAGGTCTGCTATTTCTTTATAACTTTTGTGTTCCTTTCTGCTGAGATGGAATATCTTCTGTCGTTGTGGAGGCAATTCGGCAATCAGCAGGTCAATGTAAGCACTTAAATCTTTTGCTTCCAATTCTTTTTCGATGTCATAACTGTTCTCTTCCGGCATATTCTCCAACGCCTCCAAAAGGGAAAGCGTATAGAAATCATGGTTAAAGCTTTTGCGGGTTTGGTTAAAAACCAGATTGCGTGAAATGATGAATAGCAGGCCCTTAAAATTATCATTTTCCCGTAAGAAATCACGGGATTGCCATAAACGGACAAAAACATCCTGTACAACTTCTTCGGCTTCTTCCGTATTGGTCAGATATAGCCGGCAGAAATTGTAAACCTGCTTCCAATATTGTTTATAAAGGATATTGAAAGCCTTTTCGTTTCCTTGTTTCAAGGCAATTATAAGTTCTTTTTCTTGATCCACCAATCTATTGTTGTTGTGTTTGCCAGTTGTTATCCTTAACTTTTATTGTTTCGTTTTTCAACAAAAATAGATAAAAAGACGTTTCTTGTCAATACTATTGAAAAAATACATTTTTTTTAATCGGGAATAGGGGGGAGATAGGATATCGCGTGTATTTATTAGTAAAGGCGAAAAAAGTATGAATATACAAGAGAAAAAACATATAGTCCAGAAATTGTTGTCTGGGACATTATCCGAAGAAGAGAAAGCAAGGCTGTCTCAAAGTCCGGAAATGGAACAGATCTGGCTTCAACAATGGGAACAGGCATCAGACAGGAGTCAGGAGGTGAACCCTGATCAACTGTGGGCCGGTATTCGGCAACAGACCGGTCAAAAAAATAGACCATGGAAGTCTTATTTTTATAAATGGTATAGTGTGGCGGCATCTATCTTGCTTGTCATTGCTTTGAGTGGAATTACCTATTTGTGGAATCAGAAGACTGCCGCACCGGTTTATGTGGTTACTTCCGGTATTCAGAATCTGGAAAAAATTCAATTACCTGATGGAACCCATGTTTGTTTAGGACCTGGTAGCCGGTTGGAATATCCATCGGAGTTTAGAACCGACAGCCGGAATGTCCGCTTGGAAGGTCAAGCCTTTTTTGATGTAGCGAAAGATCCCTCCAAACCTTTCCGGGTACAGATGAATGATGTACAGGTAGAAGCTTTGGGAACGGCATTCGAACTGTTTAATTACGAAGACTCGGAGGATATGGAAGCCATCTTGGTGAATGGAAAAATCAAGGTCGGTTTTGAACGGGATAAGAAAGTGGTAAAAGAACAGATCATGAGTCCGAATGAACGACTGATTTGGCATAAGAATACCCATAAAGTAGAAGTTGGAAAGATCAATGCTGATAAATATACTTCATGGAGAACTGGAGTCTTGTCGTTCGAAAATGAGAATCTGGCCATGATCATTCCACGTTTGGAACGTTGGTATGGGCGGAAGATTCAATGTGAAGAAAGTTTGTTGAACAACTATCGTTTCACGTTTAAAGTACGCGATGAATCGTTGGATGTAATCCTGTTTATCATGCGTCAATCGGCACCTCTACAATACAAAAAGGATAATGATGAAAGCTATATATTAACCAGAATAAAATGAAATGCCTATGAGAAAGGAGTAAGAAGTTAACCTAAAAGAAACGGAAGATACCGGCAAGTACCTTCCGTTCAAGCTGAGAGTTTAAGAAACACAAGCCTGCCAAACGGAGTCCAAGCCAGTGGCAAGCCTCATTTATGTATCAAAAACAATACAAAAGTATGAAAAAAAATGACAGGGATCGCCGTGTCCCACTGTTAACAAAAACAATCCGTATCATGAAAGTTACGTCTTTGTGTAATTTATTGGCTGTTTGTTCCATCTCTGCTTCAACTTATGCACAGAGTTTGAAGTTTTCAATCCATAAACAGAACAGCAGCATCAGCGAAGTTTTCAAGGAAATTGAAAAGAAAAGCGACTTTACATTCTTTTTCAACGATAACCAGATTAATGTAAAGCAAAAAGTGAATGTTAGTGCCAACAACGCCAGCATAGAAGATGTATTGGCACAAGTCTTGCAAAACACAGGGTACAATTACCAGATTATCGACAAACAAATCCTGATCAAGGTATCGGATAAAGAGGTGATGGCTGTTCCTTCTGTAGCCCAAAGCGATAAGAAAATCACCGGTACGGTATTAGATGCTACCGGCATGCCGGTAATCGGAGCCAATGTGATGGTAAAAGGAACTACCAACGGAACCATTACCGATATGGACGGTAAATTCTCATTGGATGTAGAAGAAGGTGCAACTTTAGTTGTCTCCTATATTGGATTTGCCAATCAGGAAATCAAAGTAGGAAAACAGACTAATTTATCGATTGCTTTAAAAGAAGATTCGAAAGCTTTGGATGAATTGGTAGTTGTTGGATATGGAACAGTCAAGAAAAGTGATTTGACAGGTTCTGTAGGATCTGTTTCTATGGAAGATGTAAATAAGGTTGGAATTACAAGTGCGGATAGGGCTTTGCAGGGACAAGTAGCCGGAGTACAAGTAAATGCCCGTAGTGGCCAACCTGGGGAATCAATGATGATACGTGTTCGTGGAGGTAACTCGTTGAGTGGAGGAAATGAACCGCTATATGTAATTGATGGCATGCCTGTAGAAGGAATGAGTTCTGATATAAATCCAGAAGATATTTTATCGATGGAGGTTTTAAAGGATGCTTCTTCTACTGCCATTTATGGTTCTCGAGGTGCAAATGGTGTTGTGATGATTACAACAAAAAGAGGAAAGGAAGGGAAAACAGCAGTTGATTATAATGGATATATTGGTGTTTCTCAGTTACGAAAAAAATTAGATTTGTTGGAAAAAGATGACTACATTGCGATGGTCAACGAGGTATCAGTTAATGATGGAAATGGTATTCTTATTACTCCAGAGCAAGCTGCATTATTACCCAATAATGATTGGCAAGATTTAGCCTATCAAACAGCATTGACACATAGTCATCAATTTTCTGTATCTGGAGGAAACGATAAGACGAAGGTTTATTCATCATTGAATTACATGAACCAAGAAGGTATTATTAAAGGTTCTAACTATAATCGATTTGCATTACGTATCAATGGTGACCAAAAAATAACAGACAAGATTTCTTTGAATGCGAGTGTTGCTTATTCTTATGGAACACAAAATACTGCTAATAGTAATGCTGATGGTTATGGAGCTATTGCATATACGGCAATGGTTATGGCTCCTATACAGGACATAAAAGACAAGGACGGTAATTATACAGCTTTTTCAGGAGTACCTTGGGGTGGAACAAATCCGGTTGGTATGGCCGAGTTATATAAAAATCAAAATATAAACTCTAGATTATTGGCAAACTTGGCTTTATCTTGGGATATTATAGATGGATTAAATTTCCGGGTAAACGCGGGTGCTGAGGTCGTGGCTTCCGAAAGTGATCGCTATATACCGATAGGGTTATCTGCTGGGGGGAAGTTAGACGGCGATGCCAGTAAAAGTAAATCCAATTATTATACGTTGATTAATGAGAATATTCTTACTTATAATAAGACCTTTAATGATATTCACGCTTTGAATGTAATGGGTGGTGTCACTTTCCAGTCGTATGAGTACAACAGTTTGACTGGATCTGGTACTGGCTTCTTAAGAGATGTTTATGAGACCAATAATTTAGGGGTGGCGATGACTCCAGGAATTCCAAGCTCTGGTTATAGTGATTATCGAATGGTTTCATTCCTTGGTCGAGTAAATTATGGATTAATGGATCGTTATTTATTAACGGTGACAGCACGCTATGATGGATCTTCCAAATTTAGTAAGAATCATAAGTTTGCATTCTTCCCTTCTGCCGCGTTGGCATGGCGTGTATCCGAAGAGGGTTTTATGAAGGACATAGAATGGTGGAGTAATTTTAAGGTAAGAACTAGTGTTGGACAGACGGGAAATCAATCCATCAGTCCTTACCAAACTTTTGCAAGGTTAGGCACAAATTCTCCCATATTCGGAAACGGAAAAGTAATAGGCTTTGGGTTGTCTTCAATTGCTAATGATGACTTAAAGTGGGAAACAACTACTCAAACAGATTTGGGAGTAGACTTTGGTTTCTTAGATAATAGAATTAATTTCACCATTGACTATTACTGGAAACAAACTCGAGATCTATTGTATAGTGCTACATTACCTCCTTCTTCAGGGTTTTCTTCCATGTTGAGAAATGTTGGTAGAATCGATAATAAAGGATTTGAAATATCAATCAATACAATCAATATGAAAGGGAAGGTAAATTGGACAACGTCATTAAATATCAGCTCGAATAAGTCAATTGTTAAAGATTTAGGAACAGATGTTTATGGGAATAAAATAGAACGAATGGATGCTCCTATAGCTGGAGGTAATTGGTTTCCCTTATTCTTAGGAAAAGCACCATTCCAACTATACGGATACGAAATAGAAGGAATTTATCAGACGGATGAAGAAGCTCGTCTGAATGGAGAAGCAACTAAACATGCAGGAGATTATCGCTATAAAGAAATTGATGGTAAACCAGGTATAACAACAGGTGATAAGACTATCTTAGCCAATACTCAACCCAAATTTACTTTCGGATTGACTAATACGATTAATTGGAATAACTTCGAACTTTCTTTTTTAGTGACAGGTAGTATCGGTGGAGATATTGTTAATGAATTTAATAAGAGTATAACTAATCTCGGAGGTACTTGGAATGTAAGAAAAGATGCTTGGGAAGGTCGTTGGCAAGAGGGAAAAGGAGGTAAGTATGCAAGAGCCTCTGCTTCAACAAAAGATTATTTAGCATTTGGTGATCCTAATTCAATCTGGGTAGAAGATGGTTCTTATGTCAGATTTAAAGATATAAAATTATCATATACTTTACCTAGTAGTTGGTTTTCTGGTTCCAAAAAGCCTAATGTATCTTTATATGTCAGTGGACAAAATCTAATTACAATAACAGGATATTCTCACTATGATCCAGAAGCGTCTTGGACTAGTTCAGCTGTAAATGGATGGGATAGAGGAGTATATCCGTCTGCAAAATCATACACATTGGGGTTAAATGTAAAATTTTAATTAGTAATTCGTATGAAATCAACTAAAATTATTCGATATTTTTCAATAGCGGCCTTATGTGCCACTACAATGTTAAGTTCTTGTGCGGATTGGTTGGAAGAGGATCCAAAAACATTTATATCTCCGTCTTCTTTTTATCAAACCGAGGAAGATTTTGAGGGAGCATTAAGAGGTTTATACCCTCAAGGACAAAATTTAAACTTAACTGAAGTATTTGCAGATTATAATGACAAACCAGAGTCTGCAGAACAAGTTGGAGATATATGGGCTAATAACCCTGGCTATGGATTTTATGCCTTTAGAAATGCTTGGTCAGGTGCTTATTCTACAATTAAAAATGCCAATATGATTTTGGAATCAATTCAGAACAAGGAATTTTCGGAAGAGGTGAAAAATAAAATTATTGGAGAAGCAAAATGTTTGCGTGCGTGGTCTTATTTTACTTTAGTTCAATTATATGGTGATGTACCTTTGAGAACTAATGTTGTAACAAGTGAAAATCAAATTGCAATTGATAGAACTCCTGAAAAAGATATTTATACCTTTATTTTTGAAGATATTCTGGAGGCAGAAAGTAAATTACCGGAAGAATCTCCAGAAATGGGACGAGTTAATAAATATGTAGCGAAAGCGATATTGGCTAGAATCTATTTGACTTCAGCTGGTTTCCCTATGAATATGACGGAAAACTATAACAAAGCAAAAGAAAAGGCTTTAGAAGTAATCAATAGTGGAATGTATCAGTTAATGCCCACATTCGACAAAGTATTTAAGACTGAAAAATATACAGCTGAAACAATTTGGGCGACTCTTTATGAAGCTCCAACAGCCTATAGTGGAATGCACACGGTTTCTGCACCTATTGGTAGTCAAACTGCATTATATTTACCCACGGATAAATTTATTGCAAGTTTTGAAGATGGAGATATGCGTAAGGAATGGGGTATTAAACCTAATTACATAAATGCAAAAGGTAATGAAGTAATTAAACGTACTTATTATAACAAATATATTAATGAAGAATATCTTGAACAAGAAATGCCAGCATCTAACACTAATATTTTAACTTGGCAAACTCAGTTAATTCGTTTGGCAGAAATGTATTTAATTGTAGCAGAGGCTGAAAATGAAGTGAATGGACCAACGCCAACGGCATATCAGTATATTAATACAATTCGTAAACGAGCGAGAGGTGATGCTTCTAATCCGGCTCATGTACCTGATTTAAGTGGATTATCAAAAGAACAATTTAGAGAAGCTGTCTATTTGGAACGGAAACATGAATTGTTTGAAGAAGGTTTTGCCTGGTTTGATCTGAAACGTACGCAGACTTTTAATAAGGTTCAGGAAGCGAGAGGTGATAAACTAAATGTTCCGATTGGTATATATAACAATACATGGCTTATTCCTGATTTTGAAATATTAAATAATAACATACCTCAAAATCCGGATTACAGATAACTAAGAGGATTAAAATAAAAGGAGTTATAGGAGCTTTGCCGATTTCTATAACTCTTTTTTAAAAGATAATAGAATATGAGATGTTCATTGTATAGTTTATTCATAATGTTGCTATTAAGTTGTTTTTCGGCCATATCATCGTCGCCTTCTATTCCAGTTATCGGTAACGATATTGTTCGATTAACTCCCTACATGGCAACCTATGATGAAAAAGTCAGGTTATTTTATCCAGATGAACCTTATAAAGGTTTTTGGTTGGAAAATCTGAAAGATGAAGATCAATTTATCAAGTGGACATTTAACATAAAAGATAAGTCAGAATATCGGGTGGAAGCGCTAATCTGTGTAGAAGGACTGACGGATGAAGCAGAAGCCGTATTGGAATTATCGGAAAAAGGAAATACCACAGAATGCCATGTCAAATCTTCAGGCTGGCAAAGAGTCGTGTTTGATAAGAATATCTTGTTGGATAAAGGGAATTCGGATGTCATACTAAAAGTGAAGAAAAAAGTCAATTCTACATCTTTTGACGTGAAACTATTTTCATTAGAAATTTCTACTCCGAAAGCATATGACTTACAATTGAAGAGAGCAAAAGAGATGAAGGCAGATGTTAATTGGATGAATGAAATTCCTTATGGTTTTTTTATTCACTGGAATTCAAAAAGTATGCCTGAAAAAGGAGATCAACTCAAATATGCAGATGCGGTGAATCAGTTTGATACGGATCAGTTTGCTGAGATGGTACATGATTGCGGTGGAAAATTGGTTTTCTTCACGACAACATGGGCTGAATACTATTTCCCTGCTCCAATTCATGCAATTGACTCTATTTTGCCAGGACGCACAACTAAAAGGGACTTGATAGTTGATTTATCTACCTCATTATCCAAATATGGGATCCGGTTGATCTTATATTATCATGTAGGACATGGTGATAAAGAATGGTGGAAGCTACAGCATTTTTCTCGTCAAGATGCTCGGTTATTATTTCAGAATGTAGAAACAATAATAAGAGAAATAAGTACAAGATATAAGGATAAAATTGCCGGTTTGTGGTTGGATGATGGAATAGGTTACTATCCGAATGGGGCTTCTTTTGAAAGAATAAACGCTGCTGCCAAAAGTGGTAATAAAAATATGGCAGTTTGTTTTAACCCTTGGATTTTACCTCGATTGACAGATTTCCAAGATTATTATGCTGGAGAGATTGGACTTTCGGTAGAAAGTGCCGGATTGAATAATCCTTTTTTACCTGTTGGTGGAAACGGATATTTTGTGGATGGACCTCAAAAAGGATTAAAAGCGACCTATTCAGGAACGTTTGAACCAGGAAATTGGACACATATTTATAAAGATTCTATTATTGGTGATCCGATGTATTCATTGGAACAACTAAAAGATATTTTGGATGAATCTCAAAAAAGACGTAATCTATTAATGATAAATGTTCGAATCTATCAGGATGGGAGAATTTCTCCGAAAACTTATAATTTGTTAAAACAGTTAAAAGCCTATGGTATTGAAAAAGGGTATTATTGATATGTTTAGTGTAAAATATTTTAGAACTATATTATCTATATTTTTTTCTTTCTGTTCAACTTCTTTATTTTCCCAAACCGAATACTTTATATCTGTTGAAGGGAAAGACAGCAATGCGGGTTCTGTAGAAGCACCTTTTGCTTCTCTGGAAAAAGCGTTGGAAGAAGCCCGGAAAGCATCAGGAGAAGTAACCTTATTCCTGCGGGAAGGAACTTATCGGTTACAGAAAACCATCGTACTGACGACGGCAGACGGTAACCGGAACAAGACGTTGAATATTCGTTCGTATCCGGGGGAAAAAGTAGTGATCAGTGGAGGACAGGAATTGGATTTGGATTGGAAACCTTACAAGAAAGGTATCATGCAAGCCCAAATAACAGATCAGGTCCTGATGGATATGCTGTTGGTAAATGGAGAAATCCGGCACATGGCCCGTTACCCGAATTATGATGAACAGGCAATCCGTTTCAACGGAACATCCGCTGAAGCTACCGCTCCTTCACGGGTGAAACAGTGGAAACATCCGGAAACCGGATACTTACATGCCATGCACCGGAGCGACTGGGGCGACTTTCATTACCGAATCACTGGAAAGGACAACAAGAACCAGCTCACGTTGGAAGGTGGATGGCAAAATAACCGCCAGTCCGGATTACATCCGGACAATCGTATGGTCGAGAACATCTTCGAAGAGCTGGATGCTCCGGGAGAATGGTTCTTTGACGTAGAGAAGAAACTGCTTTATTACTATCCTATGCCTGGAGAAAATATGGCGCAGGCTGTCGTTGAAACTCCCCAGTTGAAGCATCTGTTTGAGATCCGGGGAACCGCTTCCGAACCGGCAGCCAATATTCACTTGGAAGGATTGCAGTTAACCCAGACAGTACGTACCTTTATGGAATCCTACGAACCTTTGTTACGTTCTGACTGGACCATCTATCGGGGAGCTGCCATCTTGATGGAAGGAACAGAGCATTGTTCATTGTTGGATTGTGATCTTTACAACTTAGGTGGCAACGCTGTATTCTTCTCCAAATACAATCGGGACGCTGAAGTTTCCGGCTCTCACTTCACGAATATAGGCGCCAGTGCGATTTGTTTTGTAGGAGATCCGCAATGTGTACGTTCTCCCAGTTTTGAATACAGTCAGTTCGTTCCTTTCGATCAGTTGGATCGGGAGAAAGGTCCGAAAGGAAATAATTATCCGGCCGATTGCCTGGTTAAAGATAATCTGATCCACAAAATCGGTCTGTTTGAAAAACAAATCACCGGAATTGAACTGTCCATGTGCCAGTCGATCACCGTTTCTCACAACAGCATTTACGATACTCCGCGTGCCGGAATCAATGTAAGCGAAGGGACCTGGGGAGGACATATCATTGAATACAATGATATATTCGACACTGTGAAGGAAACCGGAGATCATGGTTCTTTCAATTCGTGGGGAAGAGACCGTTTCTGGCATCCGGACTATAAGACGATGGAAGAAATGACAGCCAACCATCCGGAACTGATCCTATTGGATGCAGTCAAGACAACAACCATCCGCCACAACCGCTTCCGTTGTGACCGGGGTTGGGATATCGATTTGGACGACGGTTCTTCCAATTATCATATTTACAATAACCTGTGTCTGAATGGAGGTATCAAGCTACGCGAAGGATTCTATCGTATCGTGGAAAATAATATCATGGTCAACAACTCTTTCCATCCGCACGTCTGGTTCCTGCAAAGCGGAGACGTCTTTACCCGTAATATTGTCATGACGGATTACAAACCTATTCAAGTGCGTCAATGGGGATTGATGACAGATTACAACATCTTTACCGATTCCACAGCATTACTGACGGCCCAAAAGAATGGAACAGACACACATTCATTGGTCTGCGAAGTCGTCTTTGCCAACCCATCAGCCGGAGATTTCACCTTATCCGACGATGCAGAAGCTGTAGTAAAAGGAGGATTTCACAATTTCCCCATGGATGAATTCGGAGTACAATCTCCTCGGTTGAAATCTATTGCCCGCCAGCCGGAAATGCCGGCGCCCATAGTTTCCCGCAGTAACTCTGAAGCACCAATAGAGGTCTGGCAAGGTGTAGAAATCAAAAATCTGACTACGCTGGGAGAACGTTCAGCAACTGGAATGGATTCAGAACGTGGAGTCTATGTCCTTTCTGTCAATCCGTTGAAAAGTATGCACACGCAGCTAAAGACAAACGATGTGATTCTGAAAGTCAATAACCAACCCATCAATACGACCCAAGAATTCAAAGAAGCTTTAAAAGAGCATAAGGCAGGAGATAAGATTATACTCACAGTCTTTCGCTCGCAAAAAGAAGTCTCATTATCAGTGGTTCTGAGATGATATGAAAGAAGCTCGAATAAAAGTAAAAGTCGAGCTTCTTTATTATATTCTCCCTTTCTCTCCATATCCCAAATTCCAAACAAGGGTTCACACACCCCTTTACTTGTATAGTATTCAATGAATTACTGTGAAGGGTGTGAAACCACCCGATATAAATTACCATAACGGGTATGGATGCGTTCTATACCGATAGCCGATAAGGTTTATGCCAGACGTTGGACGGATATGTTGCGCATTAACTCCGGACTTTTCTGTTTCAGTCAGTGGTAAATTTCTGCTGCCGAATACGTCTCAACAGATTCGCCGGGAAGAGTTTTGTGATAATAGCGGTTGAAGACATCTTCTTCGGCAGAGATCCGATAAAAAGATTGGTTGACTTTTTTCCAGGCAGCTTCTTCTTCCTTGTTCATCAATATCGTTCGCCTATTATTTTCCGGCAACCAACGATCGTGTGCCTTGTGTCTTTATTGAGAATGACCGGGTAGATGGTTTGGACTGCAAAGATCCTATTCAGGTATCTTATCGCCAAAAAGTGGGAGATGAGCCGACCGGAAAAAAAAATCCGGAGCTACTGGCTTTACCTTATCATTTGGGACATGACGGAACGATTGTCAACGGGATCAGTCGTATCGGCTGGATGAGTGGTGGAAAAAAGGCTTGGTGGAAGGATGAGGAAATGGCTCAGGTATTGTCAGACAAGGCCGTGTCTTTTATCCGAAATAATAAGAAAGAGCCTTTCTTCCTGTATTATGCTACACACAATGCCCACGAACCGCGTGTCCCTTCGGCCGGTTTTCGAGGAAAGTCGGAAGCAGGTATTTATGGTGACGTGATCGAAGAGTTCGACTATTGTGTCGGTCGTATCATTGAGACCTTAAAATCAGAAGGTTTGTATGAGAATACCATCATTATAGTAACAAGTGATAATGCGCCTATGATCAAAGAGGGATACAAAGATGGAGCTTTGGAAAATATGAATGGGCATAATCCTTACGGAAATCTGAGAGGAGAGAAATATTCCTTACATGAAGGAGGAAACAAGGTCCCATTTATTTGTACTTGGCCTGAGGTTATCCAGAATCCTTTTGAGCAAGAACAACCCTTTGTTTATTTGGACTTATTGGCAACTCTTCCGGCTTTGATAGGTTTTCCACTTCCGGAAACAGCCAGTGCTGATGCAAAGGATGCTTCAGACTTGTTTCTCCAACCCAATGCTCCGCTTTATCGCCCTTATATTCTGACGCAGAACAATGGTGGTAATATAGCTTTGCGTAAAGGGAAATGGAAATTTATCCCAGCTCATGGCAGTCAAGGTGCAGAACTGTATGACTTGAGTCAAGATCCTTCTGAATTACATAATGTGGTATTTGCGTATCCCCATGTTGTAAAGGAAATCCAATTGTTGGTGAAGGATAAATAGAAACTGAGAAAATGCAATTAAGAAAAATACAATTGAAACACACTCCTCGTTTGATAGAATATTTACCCCATAATTCAATTTGAATTATGGGGTAAATATTGCTACTTTGAAATATAGGTCACCACAAAATAATAGGGTTAATAATCGGTCTTTTTCCCTGTTTCTCGCTTCAGCTGTTCCAGCCTGATCATCATCTTTCGCAATTGTGTAGGATGTTTGTCTGCCACATTTTCAGTCTGTCCCGGATCGTTCTTCACATTATATAGTTCATACACACGATTAGGACCGTAAGGGGGGATCAGTGTCCAGTCGCCCTGGCGGAAGGAGTAGTTAAAGTAACCTTCCATCACCAGTTCTTCACGCCCCTTTCCGCTGAAACCGAGAAAGACAGGAAGTGTGTTTTGGCTATCTGTGCGTTCTGAATAAGATTCACCAACCAAGGCAGACAACGAGGCCAACAGGTCCATCTGGCAGACTAAAGCTTCCGAGACACCTGGTTTCACCACCGAAGGCCAGCGAAGCAGGAAAGGCACACAGGTGCCGCCTTCGTACATCGTAGTCTTCCACCCACGGTAAGGACCTGCAGGTTTGTGACTGCCGACCCGCTCCTCGGCTTCATCCTTATAGCCGTCGTCCAATACAGGACCGTTGTCGCTGGTTAGGATTACCAGCGTATTTTCCGTAAGATTCAGGCGATCCATTTCCTTCAGAAACTCGGACACGCACCAATCGGCCTCCAGAATCACATCTCCGCGGGGGCCCATCCCCGATTTTCCCTCGAAACGCTTGTTCGGTACACGGGGTACATGGGGTTGATGCAGACCGTAATACAGGAAAAACGGTCTGTCCTTGTTGTCACGCAGGAAGGCTTTTGCCTTTTCCAAAAACAGTTCCGCCATCTCCTCGTCCTTCCACTGCGCTTTCCTTCCTCCCGTCTGGAAGCCGATGCGTGGCACACCGTTCACGATGGAACCTGCATGCCCCACACTGGGATGCATACGGAGTAGTTCAGGATTGTCCTTCCCCGTCGGTTCACCCTCGAAGTTCTTTCGATAACTTACATAAAGCGGATCATTCTTCTCCAGACCGACACCTTTACCGTTCTCAATGAAGATACAGGGAACACGGTCGTTCGTGGCAGCCTGGATGAAAGAATAGTCGTAACCTACTTCATGCGCGCCGGGATAAATCTGCTCATTCCAGTCTACAGAGCCGTCACCCAAACCCAGGTGCCACTTACCGACACTACCCGTCACATAGCCGGCTCGTTTCAATACCTTCGGAAGCGTCAGTTGCTCTGTTCCGATAATCAGGGCTGCATTACCTGGAAGAATCTTCGCGTCCGGATTGCTCCAGGGATACATGCCTGTCAGTAAAGAATAACGGCTGGGCGTAGATGTGGCAGCCGTACAATGTCCTTGGGTGAAACGTATACCTTCCGAAGCCAGACGGTCCATACCGGGCGTCTGCAAGGTCGTAGCACCATAGCAACTCAAGTCGCCGTAGCCTAAGTCGTCGGCTACGATGATAATAATGTTGGGTTGTTGGGGGACGGATACCTGAGCCAATCCCCATGTAGGCAAAGCCACCAATCCAACAGCAATTCCTAAATTCCAACTATTTTTCTTTTCCATTTTAACAATAAGGACTAAAACATGTTACGTGTAGTAATGCGATGAACTCTACTTCTATTCTTCTTTGTGATATTTAACCTGCCACATTTACTCCCCGCTGCAAATTGTTTTCACATTCTGACAAGAGTTTTTCTTTCAACCGATTTACTATTTCTGGATATTCGTTGCAAAGATTCCGTTCCTCACGAGGGTCTTCCGGTAGGTAAAACAATTCGTAAGCATTAAATCGCTTGTGATATCTCAGTTTCCATCCATCCGAAGATACGATGGCTGGACCTGTATTGGAACCGAACACCACAAATCTTTTCTTGTCAGGAACGGCATGTTTTTTTGGGGAAAAGGCATGCTTATAAGAAATACCGTCTTTCTTTGTGGTAAGAGATACACCCAACCAATCGGCTACGGTAGGCAGAAAGTCATAGTTTGCCACCAAGTCGGATATGATTCTTCCCGAAGGGATAAGTCCGGGGGCGTAAAAACACAAGGGAATGTGGACCCCTCCTTCCAGATTACTGCGTTTCAGTCCAGCCATACCGGCATTACCATTGAAAATATCGCCGCTTTTGTCGCTGTAGTATTTATTCCCCCAATCGTCAAACAATTCACCATTTTCAAGATTCCGATAAGGTTTTTCACAGCGGCCTTTCTGGGCATAATAAATTTCATGACCATTATCTGCCGCAAAGACAATGATGGTCTTGTTGGCAATACCGGCATCGCGAAGCTGTTCCAAAATATATCCCACTGTATCATCCAGTTTTTTGACCATCGATGCATATTCTTTTTCCTGAAGAGTCAGTTGAGAATTGGACATGACTTCAGGATGGACAGATGGAATAGATACGGGACCATGTGGCAGTTGGGTTGGGTGGAACAGAAAGAATGGCTCCTCTTTATGCGCTTGAATAAACTCTCGTATCTTTTGCAGAAAAATATCTTGGGAGTAAACACTCTTACCCTCTCTGTTGTTTTGTTTCCGGATTTCTTCTTCCTGCCCTGATTCTACATTTTTTCCGCAATTGGTCCATGTGTTTCCCGGTATGTTCACAATCTGTCCATTATCAAATAAAAAAGGAGGATAAAAACCGTGACAACGGACATGATCCAGATAGCCGTAATAATAATCCCAACCATGGTCTCGCATTTGTTTGCGGGTAGCAGTGAATCCCCATTCCAATTTTCCGATTTGTGCCGTTGTGTAACCCGCCTGTTTGAAAACCTGGGGCAGATACAAATCCCCTTCAGGCAACCGGACATCCTCCAAGTCGAGTACTCTCTCTCGTTCAGAAACTAGGGCCGTGTCTTCCCAATTCACGGCAAACAGTCCGCCCTGTGATATCGTCCACTTATCATAGCCATGGCAATCATGATAACCCGTCAGCAAAGAGGCACGAGCCGGAGCTGACAACATACATCCGTAAGCCCGGTCAAAAGAGGTCCCCTCTTTTATCAACCGGTCAATATTAGGAGTCGTGAATTGTTGCTGACCATATGCGGAAAGCATGCCTTTACCTAGATCATCCGCATAAACAAAAATTACATTATTTTTCTCTGAGGCTTCTATTGTAGAGAAAATAGCCAATGATAATCCGTATAAAAGTACTTTTTTCATAAAATCATATCCGTTGAATGAATTGTAAATATTTTGTATATTAGGTGATGATCGAAATAGGTTGCTGATCTATCATGCTACATATAAAGAATCACGAATAATAGCCGCTATGATCAGCGAGAGCAAAGTTATAAATTATTTTGTATGACAGATGATTTCTGCAAGGTGTTTTGTAGGGTATAGCTAATGAATAAGTACAATCTCCATGAAAATCCGCTCAAAAGAGATTTACAAGAAGATTAACTCGTGTTTGTAAATAGAAAATCGCTACAACACGCCATTCGGTTATGTGTTGTAGCGATTCTTTTATTTAAACACCTCCACTTTCATCCGTTCCTTCATTCTTGTCGACGGTGAAGCGGTTGAACTTGGCGAGGTTGCGCATGTCGCGCAGGCGTTTGCCGGGTGAAAACACGACCTTGGGCCTGCGGATCATGACGGCGTTGAAGTCTTCCGGATTGGATACGCCCGGACTGCCGATGGCGATACGGAAATTACCCAAGTCGGCAAACTGGACGATCTCGCCGTTACGCAGATGTGTCACCATCGCCCAGATCACACGATCCAGCACTGCCTTGATGTCGGCCGAAGTCAGTGTACAGGTTTCGGCGATCTCGTCGCATAGATCATCAAACACCACCCTGCGCGACATGACGGCTTGCGCATAGAACAATTTTGCACCTTCTAAGGCTCCTTTGCTCATGTCTTTTCTTTGTACCAATGTGTATGTGATAGCCATAATTGTATCAGGACAAGTTTTTTACAGGTTCGGCAACCGCGCCTCTTCCTCTCTTGTCACACCACAAAGGTATGGTGCCTCCCAAACGTATGGTTGACGTGTGTGTCTTTTTAGGTACGTTCAGGTATGTTTGGGTATATTTTTGTTTTTATGGGGTGGTTTTGAACGTTGATGGCACGTAATGAGACTGGATGGCTGGTGTTTTTGTGACAGGAAACAACAAGGCGCAAAATATACGTTGTAAGTTTATGAATATACGTTGTATATGGAAAAAGATACAACGTATATTTTTCTATTTATAATGTATTTGTTACTATATTTTATTTAATATAGAATCAATGAATTAACAAGTAAGTAAAAAACTTATTGTTGATAATTTGTAGTGTTAAAACAGATAAAATGTAATTAATATATTGTTTTTTATTTCTATTTTATTTGTTGTAATAAAAATATATTGTATATTTGCCTTTGTAATGTTGCAACAGTTACGAAAAACACAATTAATTATTAACTGATAAAATTATAAAAGTAATGGAAAACTCTAGAAAAGCACAAATGCCAATTCTGACCTTAGAAAACATGAACACAGCCTTAGATCTTTCTATGTCGGTTGTTGCAGAATTAAAAGAAAGAGGAGAAAAGATTTTAGCAAACCTGAATCCTGAAAACGAACCGGAAGAGGCCGCCCTTCAGTTGGTTGAGTTTATTAAAGATTGCAAGAATGGCTATTATACCATCTATTCATCCCGTAAATTGTTTGCAGAGAGGCTGCTGGCTTGGCAGAAGAAATTTACATTCCAGGAAGACGAAATCAATCCCTTGAAGCAAGGCTCGATCGCTAACAGTTGTTTGATGTGCTTGGAATCGTTTGATCCGGATCTTTTGACTTCGATGCCCCAGTTGGCAGGAGAAATCAAGATCCGTCGCGAACCGTATCCGGTAGATCCGCAGGGCTTCTTCGAGCTATTCGAATTCTGGTGGGAGGAAAAAGGGCAATACCTGCCGTACGAGGATCTGGAGCGTTTCTTCAAGCATCCTCTGTTGTATGCCCGTCAGCGAGCCCAAAAGGGTTTTTTCATCGAAAATTCTTCGGTCGGATATCGGTTGGTACCGACACTCAGGTTGAATTGATGAACCTGTGATTGTTATGAGGTTGAGGCTGTGTCGAAATCGATTTAAACACAGAGACACCGAGTTGCAGAGTTCTTTATTTTATTCATATTCAATAAATATTCTCAGTGTCTTTGTGTCTCCGTGTTTCATTTTTTGTGTTTTGACACACCTTCATCCATTGAAAACTTAGCATGGCAAAATAATTAATCTAAAACAAAAAGAAAAGTTATGGCAAGACCTATAAAATTGGGATTGGATTATTTCCCAATGGATACCAATGTTTTGAAAAACATAAAAATCAGGCGGTTAATGAAAAAATATGAATCTTCCGGAGTGCTGTTATATTTTAGTTTATTATGCGATATCTATGGAAATTCATATTATATACAAATCAACCAGGACTATTTATTTGATTGGGCGGATCAAATGGAAAAGGAAGATGCGGAAATAAAAGCTATGTTGGACTATATGGTAGAGATTGATTTATTTGACGCCGAACTGTGGAAACAAAATATATTGACATCCAAATCCATCCAAGAACGATACATCACGGCAAAAGGCCGCTATTTGAATGAAAAGAAATTAGAGAAACAGTATTTGTTGGTTCCGCTCCCGGTAATCAAAACGCGGGTTTCCCCAGAGAAAACCCCGGTTTGCACGGTGAAAAGTGCACAAAGTATAGGAGAGGATAGTAGAGTAGAGTTTTTTAATCATAGTTGTCTTCCTGACGCGAGCGAAAAATTTCAAAACATCGCTTTAGAATCTCCTTTCCTGCAGGACTGTGAGAAAATGCGAAGAGAATTGCTGACGGATGAAGAGTGGTTGTATTCTGTCTCGATGTTAAGTGGCAAAGGGCAGCGGGCTATTGAGCTGTTGCCCCAAGTGATGCCCTTGTTTGAATTTCATCTGATCACGATGGGAGAAACGGAGACCGTCGTAAACGTAAATAATTACAAACGGCGATTTCAAAATTGGTGGCGGTGTTTGAATTTTGCTTCCGCGAATGAAATCATGGAACAAAATCAGAAAAAGGAATGTTCCGCGCGGCGGACTTCCCGGAAATCCTCTAAAATAGAAGAAGCGATGGTGGTGGCCGAGCGTGCTTCTGAGATGGCTTATCAACTGATGCAACAAAACCCGTTATGAAGATAGATCTATTTACCAACCGAATGCGGATGGCATTCCAAACGCCCCGCATTACAGATGTTCCACCCAAAGAATTGACTGAGTTTGTAACCAACCAGATTATACAATGTTACATCATGGTTGGTTATCAGACCTACAATGAGAAAGACATAAGTGTGCTGGCTGCCAAACTTTGTTCGGATTTGCGCGAATCCTATTCTTTCTTGCGGTGTGGTGAACTTGTTATTTGTTTTGAATTGGGGGCCAAAGGTGAGTATGGCGATTTTTCCGGCGTCAACTTGCGTACGTTCTGTAAATGGCTGAAAGGTTATAAAACCAGCGACTTGCGCTACCGGGTGATCAAACAGATCGAACAGGAAAAAGTAATGAAAGCCTTGCCGGCGGTGAGCCGCGAATACAACGACCAGAAAATGAATCAGCTGATCATCAGACGATTTCACGAATATAAAAATCACCCGGAGTCTGATATCCCATTTGCCAGCATTTTGTATCAAGACTTGCAAAGTCGCGGCTTTATCCATAATAGCCGGGAAGAAAAACTCCAAGCGATGGCGCAGTTTTCCCGTTGGCGACCGCAAAACAACCTGCGTGTCAGCGAAGATCACCGCCAGGCAATGATCAAACTCAAAGCCCAGGAATGGTTATTGAAACAGTATTTCAATTCACAAACACGCTTGCCGTTTGAGTAAGAGGTGTCAAGACAGTAACTATATGAAAATACACACATTCTATGTAAAAGAATTGGCTGCCTTATATTTTGTAAACAGTTCGCCAAGGGCAGCCACAACACAATTAAGACGCTGGATAGACCGAAATCAATCATTGAAAAGCGAATTGACTGAAGCTGGATATAAAGATGGACAGCGAGTATTTACCCCACGCCAAGTGGAGTTGATTTTTCGTTATCTGGGGGAACCGTAAGTGTTTGGGGATTCTCTATGTTTGATCATATACTAGTGATCCTTTTGCTATTTCATGATACCTGATTTTGGGATTCTGATGTAATTAGAGTATCGTAAATGATAAGATTGTACAATATTCATCTTTTATTTTACAAGAACTTAATGGTTAAGTTAGATACATTTGCGAACAAGATTTTTGAATGTTTAATCTATTGATTATGGAAAACATGTATTTGCAGAAAGAAAAAATCAGATTGTTAACCATCGCAATTTTAGGTTCTTCCTCATTAACTGCGCTTGCGGGAGATATTGTGCCTATAAAACGGATGGATGTGATCTCTGAAACCACAGAGAGTGTTCTTCAAGAGAAGAAGATGGTGAATGGAGTTGTAGTAGATGCTACTGGTATGCCGGTAATCGGAGCCAATGTGATGGTAAAAGGTACCACCAATGGAACGATTACTGATATGGACGGTAAGTTCTCGTTGGAAGTAGATAAAAATGCGACTTTGGTTGTTTCTTACATTGGGTTTGCCGATCAGGAGATCAAAGTAGGGAATCAGACGAATTTATCGATTGCTTTAAAAGAAGATTCGAAAGCTTTGGATGAATTGGTGGTTGTAGGATATGGTACGCAGAAAAAAGAAAATTTGACAGGAGCTGTTGCTACAGTTGCGTTGGATGACACTCCGGTATTATCTTATAATAATTCCAGTTCAATGTTGGCGGGTAAAGTTCCGGGGGTTTCTGTTGTTCAAAATTCTGGTCAACCAGGTAAAAATACAGCAACAATACGTATTCGTGGTGTTGGAACGATGAATGACAGTAATCCTTTGATTTTGATTGATGGAATGGAAGGTGATTTAAATGCTGTTGATCCGAAAGATATAGAAAATATTTCAGTCTTAAAGGATGCATCATCTGCTGCAATTTATGGTAATAGGGCAGCTAATGGTGTATTGCTTGTTACAACAAAAAGGGGAAAGAGAAATGAAAAAATATCATTAAGTTATAATGGCTCTATTGGTTTTCAAAAGGCAACTCGTTTACCTGAAACATTAAATACTTATGATCATGTACGTTTGTATAATGAAGCTTTGGAAAATTGTGGTTTAGCTAAAATGTTTACAGATGATGATCTACAGAAATTTAAGGAAGGTACTGAAGATGGTTATAAAAATACAGATTGGGCAAAAGCTTTTTATGATGGGGCTAAACCAGTTACGACTCATAGTTTGTCCTTAAAAGGAGGTGGTGATAAGATTACTTCTTTTTTGTCTTTGGGATATATGTATCAAGAGGGTATTCGTTATAAACAGTCTTTTGACCGAGTAAATATTCGTTCGAATACACAAGCTTTTTTCTTGGAAGATGATAAGTTACGTGTTCAAGTTTTATTGGATTTTACAAGAGGAAAAAGAGATGATGGCTTGGAAAAATATAATGGTGGTAGTGCTTTGGATGATGCATCTCCTTATATGCAGGTGAAGTATAATGATCCTCAAAATCCAAGTAAACAGGTATTTGGTTCGTATTCAGGGTTGTATTTTGCTGCAATAGATCAAGGGGCTTATAATAAGGAAACCAATTTTAATTTGAATGGTAAATTCCTTATGGATTATGAAATTGTGAAAAATTTAAAATTAAATTTCGAATATGGCGCACAATATCAATTGGTAGATAAAGATGTTTTTCTTCCATCGGTAACGGGATATTATTTTTGGTCTAATGTTTTTCATTCTTGGGGAGCTTCCTCAATAAAGAGAAGTTTTGCGAATAATTTGCATACAACTTTAAATGCATATGCAGATTATTCTTTCAATATTAGAGATTCTCATCATTTTAAATTGTTGGCTGGTTATTCTCAAGAAGAGAGTATTTATAAATCGTTTAATGGTAGTAGGAATAATATAATCAGTAATAATTATCCAGAATTAATAATGGGAGATGTTGAAACTGCACAGAATGGAAGTGATGCTTGGGAATATGCATTGAGAGCTGGATATGGACGTTTTACCTATGATTATAACAGTAAATATTTATTTGAAGCGAATGTACGCTATGACGGATCAAGTCGTTTTGCCAAAGGTCATAGATGGGGCGTTTTTCCTTCTTTTTCAGCTGCTTGGAGAATTAGTGAGGAGAGTTTTCTTAATAGTATGGAAAACTTGAATAATTTGAAACTTAGACTTTCTTGGGGTAAATTGGGAAACCAGAATATTTCGAACTATGCTGCGGCAGATCTCATAAGTATGGGGCAAAATGCTATATTGAATAATAATATTGTGCAAGGGGTGTCATTAACATATTTGGCAGATGAAAATATATCATGGGAAACAATGACTCAAACGAATATTGGTATTGATGCAGCTTTTTGTAATAAATTTAATTTGGGATTTGATATTTATACTAAAACAGCATCTGATATATTGAGGCAATTACCGGTGCCTGCAACAACAGGTGTGTCAACACCTGCTTGGCGTAATATTGCAAAGGTTAGAAATACAGGTTTTGATTTTAATATCCAATACGCTACTGATTTAGGAAAAGACTGGAGTTTATCAGCTAATTTGAGTTTGTCTCATTTTAAAAATAAAGTCCTTGATATGGGAGATCTAGGAACACAGTATGATGGAGTCAGTATTATTACCGAGGGCCAACCTTTTATGGCATATTATGGATTAGAGGTCGGAGGAATAGTTCGTTCGGAAGAAGAATTGAAAAATATACCTAAACAGATTTTAACGACATCTGTTGGTGATTTATGGTATAAAGATCAGACAGGTGATGGTGTAGTCACAAATGAAGATGACCGTGTTGTTATAGGAAATCCTTATCCTAAGTTGAGTTATTCTTTGAATTTGGATGTAAAATGGAAAAATTTTTCTATTACTGCATTACTTCAAGGTGATCAGGGAGTTGATGCTTATTGTAGTGGTGCCATTATAGAGCCATTTACTTGGGGATATACAACTGGCGCATGGTGGAAGGATCGTTGGACACCGGAAAATCCGAACGCATCAATGCCTAAATTATATGTGAATCGTCTTAAAACTTTGACTTCTGATTTCTTTATTGAGAATGCATCTTATTTACGAATGAAAAATCTTTCATTTTCTTATACATTACCAAAACAATTATTTTCGGGTATAGGTATACAGAATATGATGTTTTATATGACTGCGTATAATTTGTTTACAATAACTAATTTCAAGGGATATGATCCCGAAAGAGCTTGGGGAAGTAGTGGCTTTAATACATACCCTCAAACCAAATCATACACATTAGGTGTTCAAGTAGTATTTTAAATTTAAAATTATTGCTGTATGAAAAAAATCGTTGTTTTTTTATGTCTTATAAATATAATGATCTCATGTGATAGTGATTTTTTATCACGTGATCCTTTAGTTAATTTATCTCCTAATAATTTTTTTAATAATGAAGAAGAATGTAAGGTTTTTATGACTTCTTTCTATAATAAAATAACTTATCAGGACTATACTTTTTTAGATGAATATACAGATGATGTATATTCTGTGGCTCAGGTTGGAGGAAGTGGACAAAGATTCCTTCAAGGTGATTTACATTCTTATGATTCCTATGCGAGGGATCGATGGCGGAAAAACTATCAGAATATTGGGAATGCTAATCTCGCAATTAATTCGATAGAGCAGCAAGTTGCAATAGAGGAATCTGTTCGTAAAAGATTTGTTGCAGAAGCAAAATTTTTTAGGGCTTATTATTATTATGATTTGATAGCTTTATTTGGTGATTGTCCTTTAGTATTGACTAATCCTTCTGTCTCTGAAAATTTGACTCCAGAAAGATGTCCGAAAGATCAAGTTTTACAGCAAGTTCTGAGTGATTTAGATTATTCAATAGAAAATTTACCAATTTCATATGAGGGCAATGATATCGGTAGGGTTACTAAAGGAGCCGCACTAGCATTTAAAACAAGAGTGTTGATGTTTTTTTCTCAATATGAAAAGGCTTCAGAGGCTGCTAAAGCTTGTATTGATTTAGGAATCTATGAGTTATTCCCTGATTTTCGTGGATTGTTTTTGGAAGGGAATGAATACAATAAGGAAGTAATATTTGATAAAGGATATCTAAAAGATATATTACCTTCCGGTAGAAATATGAATATTGTTACTCAGGATATGTATTTGCCAACGGTGTCATTAGCCAATGAATATGAAATGACTAATGGAGAGATGATTACTTCGGAAAATAGTGGTTTTGATCCTTTGAATCCTTTTAACAATCGAGATTCTAGATTGTCTTCAACTATTTTGTTGCCGGGAGAAATAAAGGAAGGGTTATATAATCCTGATGGAACACCTCTTATTTTCATACCTGCAAACGATTTATCGGTTACTAGCATGCGATTAAAGAAATCGGCAGATTATACAGATCAAGTTAATGGGAATTCAGGTACAAATTTTATTATACTTCGTTATGCGGATGTCCTATTAATGTATGCAGAAGCCTTGAATGAATTAAATGGACCTGTTGCTGAAGTTTATAATGCAGTTAATCAGGTAAGGAAACGGGCTGGGCAACCTGATCTCAAGTCTGGTTTAACAAAAGAAATGATGCGTGAAAAAATAAGACATGAGCGACGTGTTGAGTTTGCAGGTGAAGGTTTGCGTTACTTTGATATTGTTAGATGGCAAATAGCAGATGAAGTTTTTGCTAAAGATTTAGAAGGTTATGAGAAACAAAATTTGATTAATCCGAATAATAGCGAAGATTGGCAATTTGTTATTAAGTCTATTTTGAATACAAATTGGAATAAGGATAAAGGATATTTATGGCCTATACCAGGAGAGGAAATTTTGTTAAATAAAAAATTGACACAAAATCCAGGATATTAATTATTAATAAAATCGTTCATGGAGTATTTTGATATAAAATTATAAATATTCCATGAACTCATTTTGATAGAGCTGAGAAATGAAAAATAATATATGAAAATCATAAGTTGTATGAGAAAAATTATTTATTTGTGTATTCCTTTTTTATGGAATATTGTTCTACCGTCTTTTGGTCAAAACGAAATTTATGTATCACCAGAAGGGAATGATAATAATAAAGGAACAAAAGAGTACCCTTTTCAAAGTATAGTGAGAGCAAGGGATGAGATCAGGAAGTTACGGGGGAAAGGGGAAGTAGATTTTACTGTATATTTTCGTGAAGGGGTATATCGTTTTAATAAACCAGTCGAATTAACTTCTGAGGACTCTGGTGCGAAAGATCATCCTGTGGTTTATAAAGCGTATGAAGGTGAAAAGGTAGTCTTTTCTGGTAGTAAAGAATTATCTGGAACATGGAAGTCCTATAATGACTCTATCTGGTATATAGATGTGCAAATGTCAAATGTATTAGGTTTTACTCCCCGGACAAGATGGGTGAATGGGGAATCTATGCCTTTGGCCAGATATCCTAATTTAGTACGGGGAAAACGCCCGTTTGGAGGAGTTGCACCTGATTGTATTTCTTCTCGACGTGTTGCCTCATGGAAGTCTCCAGAAGGAGCATATGTACATGGAATGCAACATGGAAAATGGGGCAGTATGCATTATCAGTTAATTGATGTGAAGGAGGATATTCCACATTTACGGTTGGTTTCAACGAATACAACGACGATGTATAATGAGGCACAATTACATAAAACGGATCGATTTGTGGAGAATGTATTTGAGGAATTGGATGTTCCAGGAGAATGGTTTTATGATTCATTAAGAAAAAAACTATATTATTATCCTTTGCAGGATTTCACAGATATTCAGCAGTTAAAGTTTGAAATACCTGAAACATCTACGATTATAGAAATGAAAGGTTCTGCTTCAGACCCGGTAAAAAATATAATTTTTGATGGAATCCAGTTTGAGAAGACACGTTCTACTTGGTTTTTGTCCACGGAACATTTACCAGTGGGTGATTATGCGATATATCGGGGTGGAACAGTCGTTTTTGATGGAACAGAAAATTGTGTAATACAGAATTGTAAATTTGAACAGATAGGAAGTAATGGAGTTATATTAAGTAATTATAACCGTTATTCAGCGGTAAAGAAGTGCCATTTTCAGGATTTACAGGCCAATGGAATCGTTCTGGTGGGAAATAGAGATGCGATGAGGGATTCACCTTGGTGTACAGTAACGGATGATTATCAAGTTGTTGATTTATCAGATAAGTGGGGTTATATATTAACTTATCCCAAATGGGAAGAGCCTTATCGGGAAAAATGCCAAAGTACTGATTTAACGCCAGGACCTAAAACAGAAAACTACCCGCGTTATTGCCTAATTGAAGATAATCTGATCACCCGAGCTGGTGATTTGGAGAAGCAGGCAGCAGGAATATTATTGTCTATGTGTTCGGAAAACAGGATTAGTCATAATTCGGTGTATGATTTGCCCCGTGCAGGTATTTGTATTAACGACGGATCATGGGGTGGTAATATTATTGAATATAATGATGTTTTCCATACAGTTTTATCTACGGCGGATCATGGTCCATTTAATTCTTGGGGTCGAGACCGCCATTGGACAATGCGTGCTCATGGTGTCCAAAAAATAGGTCATGAAGATTCGAAAGAACGTGCTTGTTTGGATAGTTATAAAACCACAATTATTCGGAATAATCGGTTTAGTCATGATGTGGATACTCATTCTTGGGGTATTGATTTGGATGATGGCTCTTCTAATTTTCACATATATAATAATCTGACAATAGGTTGCAGTTTTAAGTTGCGAGAAGGATTTTTTAGAACAGTTGAAAACAATATTTGTATCGGAGTATTTCCTCCGGGTAAACATGTTTGTTTTGATCGTCCGGATGATATCATACGACATAATATTTATGTGAATACAGAAGAGGATGTTGTATTTGAAGGTATCTATTGTAAACCGACAGAGGTTAAAGAATACGATTATAATTTATATTATTCTTTGCCAGCTAAGAAAAAGGTTAAGTTTAAGTTGTCAGGTTCCACTCCGGAAGGCTTTTTGCCAGTGATGGATTTAAAAGAGTGGCAGGCTAAAGGGTTGGATACTCATTCTTTGGTAGCTGATCCATTATTTGAAGATTTGGAAAAAGGAGACTATCGTTTAAAGAAGAACTCACCCGCTTTTAAACTGGGATTTAAAGAATTTCCTTTAGATAATTTTGGTTCAACTGTACAAGAATATCGGGTAGAAACGGAACAGGCCCATAAGCGGTTTGACAAATTAGTTTTGATTACTGAAATGACCCAAAAAGGGAAGGACGAAATTCAAACTTGGCTTGGAGGAAAGATAAAAAACATGTCGACTGATACCGAGAAATCTGCCGCAGGAATAGATGATATCAAAGGAATTATATTGATAGATGTACCAACAGAGTCTACCCTGTATAAGATGGGAGGTCGGGTAGGAGATGTAATATTGAAAGTTAATGGAATAGAAGTCAATACGATTGAAGATCTGTTTCAGAAGATACGGAAACTGAAAAGAACACACAATGATTCTGTTACTTTATGGGTTGAAGGGAATCCTCCTGCACATGAGATTGTGTTAGATCTTTAATGTTATGACATTTAGGAAGATTGGAAGAATGTTGTAAATCATTGTTTGATACCGAAAGACTTGGCTTTGCTAATTGCAGAGGAACGTACGATAACACCGGACGGTCCGGTTATCGGTAAGCTGACGTTGTATAGTAGAGTTTATATAGAATAAGGTACAGGACTATTGAAAATCAGTATTCTAAAACCTTATTCTATATATTGTCTAATGAATCCGAATCGGGTGAAGAAGTAACTGTTATAGGTGTAAATGATCCGTCAAAGATCATCTTTATATTCCCGACAGGTTTATTAACTGGCAAATATCGGTTAGAGATAGAGACTTATTTCACAACCGGGAGACACTGTTAAAAGAACCTCGTACGTTGGTATGTCCGCTTAAACTCAAAGTTAGTTAATAGAACTTAGAATCAGTATAGGTCGTTTGTGAGTTTCCTCAAAAGGTACTTGTGGCGTTCTTCACAATGTGTTTGTGACGAGGCTCACAAGATGCTTGTGACG
>ERZ836877.34-NODE-34-length-191364-cov-4.749259_pt1 | contig 191364 bp, 153 predicted proteins | sample MGYA00519469_ERZ836877 | MGnify/ENA primary metagenome ERZ836877 (study PRJEB31850, sample SAMEA3708809) | human gut metagenome | biome: human gut; feature: human-associated habitat; material: faeces | place: China | collected 2014 ... | reverse complement strand
CTAAAAAAGCGCCGCACGGTCCGAAGTCCGTGCGGCACTTATGTTTGGTTCAGGCATCCGGCTTAGCCGGATACTTGAGATTAATTCTTAGAGCGTGTTCGCGTAGTTTCTTACAGCCTCGTCATTCGGGCGCAGTTCCAGATACTTGTTGAACATTGCCTTGGCGTTTGCGTTATCACCGCCTTTGACATAGTAGTTGCCCATATACAGATACATGTCGCAAGCGTCCTTGATGGCGGCGTTGCTGGGCTGCTCAAGGCTCTCGAACTCAGCGATAGCCTTTGTGTACATCGGCACGGCTGCAGAGGGCGCATCGGCCTCGGATGCAGTCTGCTTGTCGATGTCTCCACGCATCTTGTTGGGCTTGTAGAAGCCGGGATATGCCTCGGCTGCTTTGTTCAGGATCTCTCTTTCCTCATCGAAGTACTTGTTGGCCTCTGTGGGGTTGTCCTTGTTCTGAACTCCGGCATAGAACAGGAATGTAGCCTGCTGTATGTAGTCGTTGTAAGTAGGCTCCTCTGTCTTGGCCAGATACTGCTTGTATGCATTGGCTGCGCTTACCAGGTCGCCCTTGTCTACGTAAACCATTGCAAGCTGCTTGTCCAGGCTGGAGTTGTCGGGATTTGCGGCGATACCGTTCTTCAGCACGTCAACGGCCTCGTCGATGCGCTTAGCCTTGTCAAGCTCGTCGGCGATAAGGGTGTAGTCGATGATGGCCATCTTGTTCTTCTCGGGGTTGGCCTTGTGGGCTGCGTACAGCTTCTCGGCCAGCTCCAGAGTCAGCTCCTTCATGTCGGGCAGCTGGGCTGCGTTCATGAACTGATAGCGCTGTGCGGTGAAGTCGCTGGGATCTTCTTTCAGACGCTTGGTGGCGAAGTCGTAACCCTCCTTGAACTGACCGCCGTAGAACAGCAGGAACGCATAGCGGTTCTCGTCGCTATCAAAGTGGCTGGGATTGTTTACGTACGCACCATACTGCTTGACGGCGTTGGCATAGTCCTTCTTGTTATAGTAGGCGTTTGCCAGCTCGCGCTGTCCGAGAGCGGACTGCGGATTCACGGTCAGCAGCTCCTGAAGCATCTTGACTGCGTAGTCGGGGTTTACGCGTGTGAACAGGTTGGCATACTTAACGTAAGCCTCCGTTGCGTTCTTATCGTAGTTCTTGGCCATCTCGTACTTGGCAGCGGCACCGCCCACATCCTTCTTGACGCGAAGCTGGTCGCCCTCGAATACGTAGATGGCGGGGTTCTTCATGTTGTACTTGCGGGCCTTCTCCACGCACTTGGTAATCTGCTTCTCATACTTCACGGGATCAGAGTCCTCGTATGCACGGGCTATGGCTATCTCCAGACGGGGATCCTTCTTCGAAAGCTTCTGTGCCTCCTTGAACGAGGCCTCGGCACCCTTCAGGTCACCGCCTGCGAGTTTCAGCATACCCTGGCCCACATAGTTGAACGGGTATTCGGGGTTGGCCTGTACACCGGCTTCGAAATACTTGGCGGCTGCCGCGTTGTCCTTCTCGTCGGCTGCAATCATGCCGAGGTAGTAGTTGGCCACGGCCTTGTCCGTGCCGCTGTTGGACAGCGCGCGTGTCAGCAATTCCTTGGCGTTCTCAAGTTGGTCTGCCCGGTAGTACTCCTGACCCTCCACATGGGTCTGGGCATATACTCCCAAGGCGCTTGCTCCGGCTATGCAGAGCGTCATTAATCCTTTAAGTTTCATATATGCAGTAGGTTATTTGATTTCCTATTCTGTTTCTTTCTGTTTCTTTATTTCAGTTCCACACGGCGTGCCGTCACGTTGTACGGCAGGATACCGGTCATGGATATTATCTTCTGTCCGGCGAATCCGGTCACGAACACATAGAAACTGTGCAATACGTTGCTGTTTCCGGCCGTGGATATCATGTACACCTTTCTAAATAACGGATATTCGCCCGAATTTATATAAACCTGATAAGGCATATACGCCGTCGGATCGAAGTCATTGTCGGGTGTAGGATTGCTTATCTTCATCACGTTTACCTCGGTTGTGAGGTTCGTGGCAATCGTATCGTTCTGATTCTGATAGTCTTCGTAACGTTTGTCCACAGGCACGTCCTTGGCCAGACTCAGGTCGTCGCCCAGCCATGACACGCTGATGATGCCGAGTGCATTTTTATCTTTTTTCACAACATCGAACACCGCCGCGTTGTTTTTCTGGGCGAAGGCATGCGGATTGTCGGAGATCTTCGCACCCTTGGGCATGAACTTGTCGCGCATGTACGAAATGGTGGAGCTTCCGGCGTTGTCGAACACCAGCTTGATGGCCGTGGTGTCGTTGCCTGCCAGCTCGCTCCATCTGGTCAGCTGGCCGTTCAGAATCTTACCTATTTCAGTCACGGACATTGCCTTCACGTTGTTGTCCTTGTTGGTAATCAAGGCCACGGCATCAACGGCGATGGGACGCTGACGTACCACGCGCTTCCATTTGTCCTTCATGTATTTCACCTGGTCCTTGGTCAGCTCGCGAGTCACCACGATGCACTGGGTGCCGTCTGCCAGGAGGGTGTCGATGGCCGACTGCTCGTCTACGTAGAACGGTATTATCGAGCTACCCGGGTAAGAATATTCGAAAACTTCGATTTCCTCATCGAGTATCTTCTTAAAGCCGTCGTCGCAGAACACTGTGGCTGTGCCCTTGGCGTATTCCCCACGCTTGATCTTGGTGCATGATGCCATGCCGAGTCCCAATATACCAAGAAGTCCGTATATGGCTATGTTCCGTATCTTCATGTCCGCTTCCCTTCCTTATCTTTATATACAAGCCAACCGCCCATATATCGTATGTCTTATTGACAACCGACACATGGAACGGTTTACTTTATTACCATTCAAATCTTTTGTTCCTCAAGGTTTCTTTTTTATGGCGAAACCCGGGGTTAAGCCTTCAACCTCAGTTTACGCCTTTATACAGTCTGTACCCTCGCCAGATGCCGTATACGAACAGCAACGCGCCTATGATGACGCTTACCGTCTGGTTGTCGATGCTGAACACATTGAGTATAAACAGCAAACCGACTCCCAGATATACCAGAACCATAATGATTCCGAACACCACACGTGCCGATTTTGGCGCCATGGATCTGTTATCTTCCGTACCTCTCATAACTTTGTGTTTTTGATTGTTTCTATTTTATTAACAATTGGAGAGGGATTGAGTTCATATACTTCTTTGCGCTTGTAAAATTAACAAAAATTTGTTAATGGTCAAAATCCGCGCACGAATTCCACACAGATTTCCTTGTCGGCTCATGCGAACCCTCTGACCGTCTACACCCTTCATGATAGCGCGATGGTGATTTATTTGGCCATTTTAAGATTTTTTTGTACTTTTGCAGTTGATGCGATTAAAGAAAAATATCGTCAATTCGCGACTCACAGCCGCGTTTGGCGTAATTGTTTGTCTTTTAGCATATTGTAGTCACCATGCACGTATGCCCGCATCCTGTAACACCATAATCGGACTTTGTAGTAATGTCAAAGGTTATCAAGATTAAGAAAGGGCTGGACATTCCATTGACGGGGGAAGCCTCCGCCCGGATTACGCAAGACACCGTCACGAAGACATTCGGACTTGTGCCTGACGATTTCCCGGGCTATAAATGGAAATCGGCCGTCAAGGAGGGAGACACCGTCAAGGCAGGCGATCCCCTGTTCTATGCAAAAGAGGACGAGAATCTTCGCATCGTCAGCCCTGTAGCCGGATCCATAGCCGAAGTGCACCGAGGCGAACGACGCAAAATCGAGTATATCAAGGTCGATGCCTCAGGCAATGAGACAGCCGAACTCAAGGCCGATGCCTCGTCGCGCGACGCCATCCTGATGTCGCTGAAGCAATCGGGTCTGTTCGCAATGATGCGCCAGCGTCCTTTCGACATGGTGCCGTTCATGCCCCAGGCTCCCCGCGACATATTCGTCACGGCATTCGATTCCGCGCCTCTTGCATATTCCATGTTGGACAACATTGACCTGAAGATGCTGGAGAAGGGTCTTGCCATTCTGTCTCAGCTCACCGACGGCAAGGTTTACCTGTCCGTTCCATACGACGCCGACATCGACAGCAAAGCCGCCGAAGTAGTGGAATTCAAGGGTCCGCATCCCGCCGGCAATGTCGGCACGCAGATAGCCGCCATCCGCCCGGTGGACAAGGGTGATGTGGTCTGGACTCTCGACGCTGTCACAGCAGCGCGCATCGGCAAATTCTTTGACAGCAACGTGCTCGACTTCTCCACAGTCGTGGCTCTGACAGGTCCGGAGGTCAAGGATCCGCACTTGGTGCAGACTCTGATCGGAGCTGCGGTCAAGGATATACTGAAAGGTCAGCTTGTGGACGATGGTCAGAACAAGCGAATCATATCGGGCAATGTCCTGACAGGCTCGCAGGTCAAGGCAGAAGAAGGCTTCCTCCGCTACCCCTACCGTCAGATCACGGTGATAGAGGAAGGCGATACAGCCGACGAATTTATGGGCTGGGCCTCGATGTCGCCCGTCAAATATTCCGTACACAACACCTTCCCCACTTTCCTGAAGGGTCTGGGCAAGGGATTCCATTTCGACGCCCGTATCCGTGGCGGTCACCGCGCCATGATCATGAACAATGAGTATGACCGCGTGTTCCCGATGGACATATATCCCGAATACCTGATCAAGGCCATCATGGCCAAGGACATAGACCGCATGGAGAAATTAGGCATCTACGAAGTGGCTCCCGAGGACTTCGCCCTGCCCGAATTCGTGGACACCTCCAAACTGGAACTCCAGAAGATGGTGCGCGAAGGTCTCGACTACCTGCGTCAGGAAACAATCTAACCTCCCCGAAAACATTCTAACACCTTTATATTGTGAAAGGATTAAAAAAGAACATAGACAAGATCAAGCCGCAGTTTGAGAAGGGAGGCAAATACTCCAAGCTCCAGTCTGTATTCGACGGCTTCTACACCTTCTTGTTCACGCCCAACGAGACGGGCAAATCCGGCGTTCACATCCACGACAGCAACGACTCGAAGCGTGCCATGATCACGGTGGTCATAGCGCTCCTGCCCTGCTGCCTGTTCGGCATGTGGAACATCGGTCTGCAGCACAACATGGCGATCGGTGACGCCGACCGCAATTTCTGGTCGTTATTCTTCTATGGCTTCTGGGTCGTCCTGCCTCAGATCATCACGGCATACGCCGTAGGTCTCGGCATCGAGTTCATCATCGCCCAGATCCGCCACGAGGAGATTCAGGAGGGTTTCCTGGTCTCGGGTCTGCTGATTCCGATGATATGCCCTGTGGACACTCCCGTATGGATGCTTGCAGTTGCGGTGGCATTCTCGGTTATCTTCGCCAAGGAAGTGTTCGGCGGCACAGGCTATAACTTCCTGAACGTGGCCCTGGTGACGCGCGCCTTCCTTTTCTTCAGCTATCCGTCGAAGATGAGCGGCGACAACGTGTTCGTGCAGCTCGGCAGCCAGTCCGCCGTCCACGGATATTCCGGCGCTACGCCTCTGGGTCAGCTTGCTTCGCAGACCGAACCCACGGGTATTGTCACCAACATATTGGGCGATCCCCTGTCGGCGACCGACATATTCATGGGATTCTATCCCGGATCATGGGGCGAGACCTCAAGCCTCTGTATCTTCATCGGTATGGCAATCCTGCTGCTGTCGGGCGTAGGCAACTGGCGTATCATCCTGTCCGGTCTTGCCGGCGGTTTCCTGATGGCTGTCGTGGCCCACAACTGGGCAAGCCCGCTGTACCCCGTCACCTATCTCAATCCTCTTGAGCAGCTCGGACTCGGCGGCTTCCTGTTCGCCATCACGTTCATGGCCACAGACCCTGTGACGGCATGCCGCACACGCGTAGGACAATATATATATGGAGCGCTTATCGGTATCGTCGCCATCCTGATTCGTTGCTACAACACCGGTTATCCCGAGGGCGCGATGCTCGCGGTTCTGCTCATGAACTGTTTCGCTCCACTTATCGACTACTGCGTGGTCAACTCCAACATTCGCAAACGTATGCGCCGCTTGACGGTCCGCAACCTTTAATACTCAGATTATGAACCGTCAAAGCAATACATACACCATCATCTATTCCACAGTGCTTGTGGTGCTTGTGGGAGTCGTGCTGTCGGTGGTCTATCAGGCACTGCGACCCAAACAGGTAGAGAATATACAGAACGACACGCGCCGCCAGATTCTGGCCGCCGCGCTGATCACGCCCTCTGAGGGGCAGGATATAGCCACTCTGTGGCAGGAGCATATCACGGCTTCATATATCGTGAACGACAAGGGTGAGAAAATCGACGCCTCGCAGGATCCCTTCGATGTGAAGGTTGACCAGGAAGTGAAGAAAGCTCCCGACCAGCGTCTGCTCCCCGTGTTCGAATGCAATACGGACAAGGGCTTGAAATACATTCTGCCCGTTTACGGTGCCGGACTCTGGGGACCCATCTGGGGTTACATAGCGTTCGACAATAACGGCGACACCATCTACGGAGCCTATTTCGCACATCAGGGCGAGACTCCCGGACTTGGCGCCGAAATAGAAAAGCCCGCTTTCCAGAAGCAGTTCGAGGGCAAGGACGTATTCTCGACCGACGGTCAGTTCCAGAGCGTCAAGGTAGTGAAGAACGGTCAGGAACCCGCCACGGGCGCCTGGGTACATGCCATATCGGGCGGTACCATCACATCGCAGGGCGTTCAGAAAATGCTTCTTAACTCGTTGGAACCTTACTCGGCCTTCCTCGCCGCACTAAAATCTGATAACAAATGAACTGGAAAAAATCATTCATACCTTTGGTAAACCCGTTGTCGAAGGACAACCCGGTCATAGTCCAGATTCTCGGTATATGTTCGGCGCTGGCTGTGACGGCCAAAATGGAGCCGGCCGTGGTGATGACCATCTCGGTAACAGCCGTGCTCGCATTAGCCAACGTCATTATCTCGCTGATGCGCAAGACCATCCCTTCGTCCATCCGCATCATCGTGCAGCTGGTGGTCGTGGCCGCTTTGGTTGTGATAGTCGACCAGGTTTTGAAGGCTTATAATTACGAAGTCTCCAAAGCGCTGTCGGTGTTCATAGGCCTTATCATCACCAACTGTATCATCATGGGACGCCTGGAGGCTTTCGCCCTCAACAACCGTCCCTGGCCGGCATTCCTCGACGGTATCGGCAACGGACTCGGCTACGGTATAATCCTGATTATCGTCAGCTTCTTCCGCGAGCTGTTAGGCAGCGGCACCATTTTCGGATTCCAGATATTCCCCGACTTCTGGTATGAGGCCGGATATATGAACAACGGTCTGATGATTCTGCCTCCCATGGCGCTGATCGTGGTGGCCTGTATCATTTGGGTGCATCGCTCCGTCAACAAGGACCTGCAGGAAAAATAACCACATTCGCTTGAAATAATGGAAAATTTAAATTTGTTCATACGGTCGATTTTCATCGACAACATGATATTCGCCTATTTCTTGGGAATGTGTTCGTTCCTGGCGGTATCCAAAAACGTTAAGACGGCTTTCGGACTGGGTGTGGCGGTTACGTTCGTACTGCTGATCGCACTTCCGGTGTCGTGGTGCATCAACGAGTATCTGCTGAAACCCGGCGCGCTGAGCTGGCTGGGCAAGGAATATGCCGAAACCGACATATCGTTCCTGGGCCTGATTATGTTCATCGCGGTTATCGCCGCCCTGGTACAGATTCTGGAAATGGTGATCGAGAAATACACCCCTGCGCTGTATAACTCGTTGGGTATATTCCTGCCTCTTATCGCAGTGAACTGCGCCATCCTGGGTGCCGTGCTGTTCATGCAGCAGCGCGAGTTCAGCAACGCCTGGACAGCCACTGTTTACGGTGCCGGTTCCGGTATCGGCTGGCTTTTGGCCATCACGTGTCTTGCCGCAATCCGTGAACGTCTTGACAATTCCAAAGTACCCGCCCCGCTGCGCGGCGTCGGAATCACTTTCATCATCACCGGCCTCATGGGCATAGCCTTCATGAGCTTCCTCGGTATTAAACTTTGATTCTATCGGCTATGTATATCTGCGATATAATTTGGAACAACGTTCTGGTGGCAGGCCTTATATTTCTTGTGATAGTCCTGGCCCTGACCATCATCCTGTTAGTGTGCAAGCATTGGCTTGTGAATTCGGGCGAGGTAGCCATAGACATCAACGACGGCTCCAAGCTGCTGCATGCCCAGGCGGGCAAGTCGCTGCTGGCCACATTGGGCGAGAACGGCGTGCATCTGTCGTCGGCCTGCGGCGGTAAGGGCAGCTGCGGACAGTGCAAGGTTCAGGTTCTTTCCGGTGGCGGCGACATCCTCCCCACCGAGGCCGTTCATTTCAGCCGTAAGGAAATCAAGGACCACTGGCGTCTCGGATGTCAGGTCAAGGTAAAGAACGACCTGGCCATCAAGGTGTCGGAATCCGCTCTCGACGTCAAGGAATGGGAATGCGAGGTTATCTCCAACAAGAACGTGGCTACGTTCATCAAGGAGTTTATCGTGAAACTGCCTGAGGGCGAGCACATGAACTTCATCCCCGGCAGCTACGCCCAGATCCGCATACCTAAATACGAGATGACCTACGACGGCGACATCGACAAGTCGTTGATCGGCGACGAATACCTGCCTGCATGGCAGAAGTTCGGTCTGTTCGGCCTTAAGGCCAAGAACGACGAGGAGACGGTACGTGCCTACTCCATGGCCAACTATCCCGAGGAGGGCGACCGCATCATGCTGACTGTCCGCATCGCTACGCCTCCCTTCAAGCCGAAGCCTCAGGTCGGCTTCCAGGATGTGCCTTGCGGTATCGCCTCCAGCTACATCTTCTCCCTCAAGCCGGGCGACAAAGTAATGATGTCCGGTCCTTACGGAGACTTCCACCCCATCGTCGACTCCAAGGCCGAGATGATATGGGTGGGCGGCGGCGCCGGTATGGCTCCCCTCCGCGCACAGATCATGTGGATGACCAAGACACTTCACACCACCGACCGCAAGATGAGCTACTTCTACGGCGCCCGCGCGTTGAACGAGGTGTTCTATCTCCAGGACTTCCTGCAGCTTGAGAAGGAATTCCCCAACTTCAAGTTCCATCTGGCTCTGGACCGTCCCGATCCGGCAGCCGATGCGGCAGGCGTGGCGTACACTCCCGGCTTCGTGCACGACGTGATGTTCAAGACATACCTCAAGGATCATCCCGCTCCCGAGGATATCGAGTATTATATGTGCGGCCCCGGCCCGATGAGCAACGCCGTTAACAATATGCTCTACAACCTCGGCGTCGAGCCGTCGTCCATACATTACGACAACTTCGGAGGCTAACTTATCCGGCAGCATCATACTGTGGTGGCACCCCGCGGGCGCCACTTCCGGTACTCGTCGCCCCACAGCCCCATATTACAGCCCCACAGTAGTATAAATTAAATCTCACCTTAATACGAACACAACCATGCAGAGAGACAATCAGATTTTCGACATCATCGACCGCGAGCACTTGCGTCAGCGTCGCGGCATAGAGTTGATCGCCAGCGAGAACTTTGTCAGCGACGAAGTGATGCGCGCCATGGGATCATGTCTCACCAACAAATATGCCGAAGGCTATCCCGGCAAGCGTTACTACGGCGGATGCCAGATAGTGGACGAGGCTGAGAATCTGGCCATTGAGCGTGCCAAGAAACTGTTTGGCGCCGAATGGGCCAACGTACAGCCTCACAGTGGCGCACAGGCCAACATGGCTGTGTTCATGGCTTGCCTCAACGCAGGCGACACCTTCATGGGCATGGATCTGTCTCATGGCGGTCACCTGTCGCACGGCAGCCCCGTTAACTTCTCCGGACTTATGTTCCGCCCCATCAGCTATACTGTTGACAAGGAGACGGGACGCGTCAATTACGAGGAGATGGAAACCAAAGCCCGTGCCGAGCGTCCGAAGCTGATCATAGCCGGCGCAAGCGCTTACAGCCGCGACTGGAACTACAAACGTATCCGCGCCCTCGCCGATGAAATCGGCGCCATCTTCATGGTGGATATGGCTCATCCCGCAGGTCTTATTGCTGCCGGTCTGCTCGATAACCCCGTGAAGTATGCTCACATCGTCACCACCACGACCCACAAGACCCTCCGCGGCCCCCGCGGCGGTATGATTCTGATGGGCAAGGATTTCGACAACCCCTGGGGCAAGACTACTCCTAAGGGCGAGATCAAGAAGATGTCACAGCTTCTCGACTCCGCCGTATTCCCCGGCGTACAGGGTGGCCCGCTTGAGCATGTCATCGCCGCCAAGGCCGTGGCTTTCGGCGAGGCACTGCAGCCCGAGTGGAAGGCTTACGCCGAGCAGGTGCTGAAGAATGCCAAGGCTCTTGCTAACGCTCTTATCGCACGAGGCTATAAGCTGATTTCCGACGGTACAGACAACCACTGCATGTTGGTTGACCTCCGCACCAAGTTCCCCGAAATGAGCGGTAAGAAAGCTGAGCGCGTGCTTGTCGAGGCCGACATAACCGCCAACAAGAACATGGTGCCTTACGACACCCGCAGCCCGTTCCTGACCAGCGGACTCCGCTTCGGCACGGCTGCAATCACCACACGTGGCGCCAAGGAGGATATGATGGAGGTCATAGCCGATTTCATCGACCGTGTACTTACCGATCCCGACAACGAACAGAACATCGCACAGGTTCGCTCGGAGGTGAACGAACTGATGAACGCTTATCCCATGTTCGCATGGTGATGCAGTGGCCCGAACGACTTTTCATTACCGGCATCGATACCGATGCCGGTAAATCATACGTCACAGGCCGGCTGGCAGTGATGATGATGCAGGATGGACTGAGGCCCATCACGCAGAAATTCGTACAGACAGGCAACCGAGACGTTTCAGAGGACATCGAGGTACACCGCCGAATCATGGGTACAGGGATGCTCCCCGTGGATAAGCAGCGCCTCACGGCTCCGCTCATCTACACCTACCCCGCTTCGCCCGAGCTTGCCGCAAGCATCGACGGCACAGTCGTGGATACCGACAGGATTGCCGAATGCACCGAATTGCTTATGCGCGAATACGACCATGTACTGATTGAAGGCGCCGGTGGCCTGATGGTGCCGCTGAAAGGCGATTACCTCACCATCGACTATATCCGCGACCACAATCTGCCCGTGGTGCTGGTCACAAACGCCACACTCGGATCCATCAACCATACCCTGCTGGCCCTCAACGCCATCAATACACACGGACTTAAGCTGTTCGCAGTGGTGTTCAACCACCATTTCGACAACGACAAACCGATAGCCGAAGACACTCACCGATACGTAAAATCGTGGATCGAGAGGCATAATCCCGAAACCCTGTTCATCGATGTGGAGTCATTGACATGATTTCCGTTACAATTTATGCGCGGAAATTTCGTTAACCACAATAAGAGATAGTATGAATGTCAATACACAAACGCGACAACCTTTGAAAGACGCACAATCAGATATACAGAATACAGAAACGACAGAAACCAAATTAAATTCCGCCCCTACAGATGTGGAACGAGTAGTAAGCATCTCCAAGCAGGAGCTTGCAGTGCTGCCCGTGGCCGCATTCCCCGGCAAGATTGTTATGGTAGACCGCCCCGAGAAAGTATCTGAAGCCGTCAGCGCATTGTGTACCGAAACTGTTATCGGGTTCGATACCGAGACCAAACCCAGTTTCCGCAGGGGACATTCCAACAATGTGGCGCTCCTTCAGCTGTCCACACATACCACGTGCTACCTGTTCCGCCTCAATATGATAGGGATGTTCCCCGAGGTGCGCGAGCTTCTTGAGAATCCGGACATCATCAAGATTGGAGTCTCGGTTCATGATGATTTCCATAACCTGCACAAACTTTATGACATGAAGCCACAGGGCTTCATCGACCTGCAAAGTTACGTTAAGGACTACGATATCATTGACAACAGCCTGTCGCGCATCTACGCCATATTGTTCGGCAAACGCATCAGTAAGGGACAGCGTCTCACCAACTGGGAAGCTCCCGAACTCACCTCCCACCAGCAGGAATACGCCAGCCTCGACGCATACGCCTGCATCCAGATATACGACCATCTGAACCAGAACGGCTTCGATCCCGCCTCCTCCCCCTACTATCATACCCTCGAAGAACTCCATCCCGCCCCTGTAACACAGGACCAGCATACCGCCTGATTTATCACACAGAATCTGCGCACAGCCCGATTTATCATGAATAGAATCCCGGATTCTCGTAAACGCATACCGCGTTCAGTATGGCTGCCAACGCTATTGCTATGCTATCTGGCCGGCATGAGCATCTATTTCGGCGGCGACCTTATCCGTAACGGAGAAGCCCTCAGACTAATCGTAGTCTCTCTGATCGAACTGGCCCTTATCGCAGCCCTCTACTTCTTCCTCAAAAAGAAAGAGAGCCGCAAGAAATAGTGGCCATGCCAAGTCTCCAAACCAGACAGAACGGCCGCATACGCTGTCCCGGTCACGATTACCGCTCCAGGTGTATTTATCACATCGTACTGAACAAGGCCCCCGGCATCCCGGACTTCTCCACCGTTATAGGCATTCCCGGCGACCGAGACTGGAGACCGCGCACCGAACTTACGCCAATAGGCAAAGCCGTGGCCGCGGCCCTTTCAGGCCTTAAAGCAGAATTCCCTTTCACATCGGTATTGCGCCGCTGCATAATGCCCGACCACGTCCATATAGCTTTCTACGTACGTTTGGCCTCGGACACGCATTTAGGCATCATGATAAAGGCCATCAAGAATAGCGCCCGCATAAATCTCGACATGCAGGACAGCATTTTCGAGGAGGGTTATTACGACAAGATTCTCACGAAGCAAGGGCAGCTGGACAGGATGCTGGCATATATCAGCGATAATCCGCGCCGGCATCTGATTCGCGCCCAGAATCCGGGCTACTTTCACCGCTTTTGGATCACTGACGGTTACATCCGTTACGAAGCCTACGGCAACTGGGACCTGCTTGACGAGGAACTTATTGAGGCTGTCAAGGTAAGCCGCAGCTACACTCCCGAACAGCTGATAGAGAAGAAACGGCTGTGGCTACGCACCATACGAAACGATGGAGTTCTTGTTTCACCCTATATACACCCTGATGAAAAGAAAGTGCGCGATTGGAGCATAGATAATGGCGGCGCCATAATTCAACTTACCAACCAAACACTCCCGGCCAGATACAAACCCTCCGGCGCCCTATTCGACGCCTGTGCCGAAGGCCGGTTGCTGATAGTGTCAATACCGGAACGGAACGACGCGATATTGCATCCTGATCCATTCAAATCGCAGACTGATCCATTCAAGCACGAAAAACCGAGCCGTGAGCATTGCCTCTACATGAACTCGGTAGCAGAGCGGATAGCGGCGGGGCACCTCACAGTGCTGAAATAAGCACATTCGGGCCGGAGCAGGCGAACTCGCGGCGAGGTAAGTGCGCTTCGCGCAGGAGCATAGCTCCTTACGGAAACAGCTCCGCGCTGATACATGCTGCCTATACTACATTGCAAGCCTCCTGCCGGCTGCCACTACCCTAATGCCGTTCCCGCTCCTCGCTTGCCGGCTGCCGCTCCTCTCATGCCGGCTGCGCTGGGTTGACGCGGAGCGGTTTCCGTCTGGAGCTTTGCTCCACGCAGCTAACGGCTGCGCACAGAGCAGACTATATAGGCGGCAAGCCCGGACCGCAACGAGGGCCGCAAGAGCAGGCAGCGTATGCCGCGCGCCGGGTTCACACCGGAATGGAGGCGAGATCGAAGCGGGCGCCGTCCCAATGGCCGTAGCTGAAATGCGTGATCCAATCGCCCAGCACTATCATCTCGGCGTGGGGTGCCTGCGGTGCTCCTGGCGGCAGTGCCAACTGCTCACGATGCATGACGTGCAGGTGGCCGTAAATGAAATAATTGATGTCGGGGTGAGTCTTAAGGTAGTCAATGCTGTATTTGCGCAGGTTTTCCACCATCGCGCCCGTGGATTCGTAACCCGAACTGCCGCCGGTCTTGCGGCTGTGACTCGACCAGTTATAGGCAAACGGCACCGTCCATCGCGGATGAATGCCGGAGAATAGCTTCTGACAGAACTTGTTACGGAACAGACTGCGCATCAGCCTGAACGCCGGCTTCAATTCCCCGACACCGTCACCGTGCGTCATATAGAACTTCCGCCCGTCTATCACTTCTGTCAGGTCGCCTTCCACTACCTCTATGCCCAATTCGGTCGGGATATAATCATAAATCCAGATGTCATGGTTGCCGATCAGCCACACAATGCGTATGCCGCTGTCGCTGAGCTCGGCCAGTTTCCCGAAGAATCTCACGAATCCACGGGGCACCACATATCGGTATTCGTACCAATAATCCAGAATATCTCCCAACAGATACAACACGTCGGCCTTTCTCTTGATGGAATCAAGAAAACTGACTACCCGACGCTCCGCCTCAATCCTGTCTTTGAAATAAGGCGCTCCTAAATGTAAGTCGCTCAGGAAATATGCCTGCATTTATCGGTTTCGCTATCTTATTATGGTTTGGAATTATATTGTCATTTCAGAGGAAGCCAAGCTCCAGTTTTGCCTCCTCGCTCATCATGTCCTGGTTCCATTCCGGCTGGAACACAAGACGAAGATCCACCTTCTTGGGACCTTCGATGCTAACCAGCTTCTGTCGCACATCCTCCAGGAGGAAATCGGCAGCCGGACACGAAGGCGCGGTCAGCGTCATGTCAACATGCAGCGTTTTCTCGGCCTCGTCATACTCCACCCGATAAATCAGCCCCAGATTATATATGTCAACGGGAATTTCGGGATCATATACCGTCTTTAGCAGATCCACTGCCGCCGACTCTATGCGAAATGCCTCGCCTTCTTTCCTCTCCTCTTTTTCTTCCATAATGCTTAGAATAATACGGCCAAATTAACGAACCAGCTGTTGGTCTGCGCCGAGAAGTTATCAAGCTGGATGGTGCGCATGTCGTAGGTAAGACCCCACAAATAACCGGCTGTAATCTGATAGCGTTTGTACAGCTCCACGCCGAGACCGCATTGTATTCCGACCGAGCCTGCCGGATTCTCGATAACCGGACACTTGGAATGGTCCAGGTTGAAGTTGAACAACGGGCCTGCGAATACTATGGGGGCGAGATAATTCTCGAATCCGTTCATGCGAGTCCATTTGAAACGCAGGTTCACGGGAATCTGAAGGGTATGGAAATAGAGGTTTTCGTTACCCATACCCTGCGAGGCCCAAACCTTCTGGTCGCCGAAATGCACCCGGGCACCGCGCATGGTGTATTTCACGGCCATATCGATACCGAAACCAATACCGGGTATCATCAACTCGCCCATCACGCCGGCGCTGAATCCGCACAACTGATCGGTCTCAACTAACTTCTGCTTCCACAAATAATCACTGACGGTCAGACCGACAGTCGGGCCCCAGCGAAACTTCGCCGAGGCTCCGAATGCGATCGTGGCCATCAATATGATTGCCAATACTTTTTTCATCTGTTGTCGTAAACGCGCCGCCATTATTTAAAATGCGACGGCTCAGTTATATAGTATTTAGAACAGCCATGCAGCCGTCACAGTCCAGTAGCCTGTCTTTGCCTTCACTTCTCCAGTCTGCAGGGTGGTTCCCGCCACCTCAAAGTCCTTTACGATATTGTTCATACCGAAACCATAGCTGGCTCCAATTTGGAGATGGTTGATGAACTCAAGACCGATACCTAAGTTCCATACCCACTGCGCAGTCTTTGTATTAGTCTTTGCATTGATAGATCCCATGTTATATCCCTTGTCCTTGCCCAGCTTCAGAGCCACCGAAGGACCTGTGAATACATACGGCGAGAATATTTTCTTTACCACAGGGATTCCTATCTTATACTTTATATTCAGTGGAATCTCGATGAAATTCTTCGCGAATTTGGGATGCATGTTTTGGTTTGTACCCGTCATGTCCTCTTCAACCTGATAGTCCATGTATGTGTACATCAGAGACAGATCGACACCAAGACTGATGGGCGTCATATACTCAGCCTGTACACCGACGGTAAACCCACAGTTATTGGATGAGTCAAACAGATCTCCGATTTTTCCGGACGTACTCAGTTTGTTCACGTTCAGACCGATACGCGGTCCGATCTTAAAACCGGCCTGTACCTGGGCCGCGTAGCCGAGACCCATCGTTACAACCAGCAGTAATGCAAGTGTCTTTTTCATATTCATTAGTATTTGGTTATTCTCTTAGTTTTTACCCCACAAAGTTAACAAAAAATTTTGTAAATTTGCATTATGTTTGCCGAAGTAATACTCCCGTTGCCTCTATATTCGAGCTTCACGTACCTGATTCCGCCCGAAATGGAGGAAAATATCAGCATAGGTAGCCGTGTGCTGGTGCAGTTCGGCCGTAAGAAGTTCTATACCGGCATCGTGTCGCTTATCCATAACGAAAAGCGCGACTACGAGATCAAGCCCATCACCGAGATTCTTGACCCGACGCCTGTGCTGCGCTATCCGCAGCTCAAACTATGGCGCTGGATTTCGGAGTATTACTTATGCAGCGAGGGTGAGGTGATGAAGGCGGCCATTCCCACCGGTCTGAAGCCTGAAAGCGAGACATTCGTAGCCCTGAACGACGATTTCGACATGCCCGAGGGCTTTTCCTTATCAGACAAGGAGGCTCTTGTTATGTCGGCTTTGCAGCACAATGGCCGTATGCGCATCTCCGACCTGGAAAACGAGCTGAAAATCAAGAACACGGCCCGCATCGTAAGCCATCTCCTTGACGCCGAGATAATTCAGATTGACGAACGTGTGGTGGAACGTTACCGTCCACGCACAGAGTATTACGTATCCATCGCCTTGGAACGTGGAGACGAGGCCGGCATGCATTCTCTGTTCGATGCCGTGAAACGCTCGCCCAAACAGGAGAAAATGCTTCTCACCTACCTTGACATGAGTGGTTGGCTGCAGACCAATAAGCCGCTTAAGGATGTGAAACGCAGCGCCCTGCTCGAATCCACCGGCTTGAATCCCGGCATACTGCGCGCCCTGATCGACAAAGGAATCCTCGTAAACGAAAAGCGGGTCATCAACCGCTTCAATCCGCAGACATCCAGCCACGAGCCGGTGCTGTCGGCATTGTCCGACATGCAGCGCACGGCATACGACCGGGTGCTTGGCGGATTCAAGGACGGCAAACCTGCCCTGCTGCACGGTGTCACCGGCAGCGGCAAGACCGAGATATACGCCCATCTGATAGCCGCAGCGTTGCGCGACGGCAATCAGGTTCTCTACCTCGTGCCAGAGATTTCGCTGACCACCCAGCTCGCTGACCGTCTCCGCGCCATGTTCGGCGACGCACTGTTGGTGTATCACTCCAAATTCTCGGACAACGAGCGCGTGGACATCTGGAAACGCCTCCTTCACTCCAATGACCCTGTCGTGGTATTGGGCGTACGGTCGTCGGTATTCCTTCCCTTCTCGCGTCTCGGCCTTGTTGTGGTGGACGAGGAACATGAAAGCAGCTACAAGCAATATGATCCGGCCCCGCGATATAATGCCCGCGACACCGCGATGGTGCTGGCCCAGATGCACGGCGCGAAGGTCCTGCTCGGTTCCGCCACTCCATCTATCGAGACATATTACAAGGCCGTCAACGACAAATTCCGGCTCGTGGAACTTACCGAACGCTTCGAAGGCTCTGTGCTTCCCGACGTCCGCATTGTCGATATGCGACGCCAGCGCAAGGAAAAGACCGTGAAAGGCATCCTCTCATTACCGCTTCGTCAGGATATTACAGAAGCCATCAAAAGCGGTAGGCAGGCCATCATATTCCAGAACCGGCGAGGTTTCGCGCCGATGGTGATATGCCGCCAGTGCGGATGGGTGCCCAAATGCGACAACTGCGACGTCTCGCTGGTTTACCACAAATCATCGGGCTTGCTGAAGTGCCATTATTGCGGCTTTACAAAGATATTGCCTACCCTCTGCCCGGCCTGCGAGGAGAATTCCATCGTGTCGTATGGCTACGGCACCGAGCGCATCGCCGAGGAAATTCATGAAGAATTCCCCGACCAGCGCATCGCCCGCATGGACCTGGACACCACCCGCAACAAGGATGCCTATCAGGAGATTATCGAGACATTCTCACGCCATGACACCGACATCCTTGTAGGCACGCAGATGATTTCCAAGGGCCTTGACTTCGACCATGTCAGCATGGTGGGTGTGGCCAACGCAGACACTCTGCTTAATTTCCCCGACTTCCGCAGCAACGAGCGGGCCTTCAACATGCTGGAGCAGGTGGCGGGACGCGCCGGTCGCCGCAAGGAGAAGGGACTGGTGTGCATACAGACCACCAAACCCGACGAGCATGTCCTTGAGTTCGTCAAGGCTCACGATTACAAGGGATTCTATGACACGGAGATACAGGAACGCGAGAAGTTCGGCTATCCCCCCTTTACGCGCATAGTGAACATATACGTCAAGCACAAGGACTGGCGCATGGCCGACAAGATTGCGGTGCGTCTGGCTCTGGAGCTACGCAAGATATTCGGGCCAAGGGTGTTGGGTCCTGAAAAACCTTTCGTCAGCCGCGTCGCGCTGTGGTATCTGCAGTGCATCATGCTGAAAATCGAAGCCAATGCGTCGATGCAGAAGGTAAAGGCATTGCTGCGTCAGGTTTACGAACTGATGGCGCAGCTACCCGAAATGCGGGGCACGCAGATTTATTATGACGTCGACCCCGCCTGAACAACATTACGATAGAAACAAGACAATGGAGAATTTTGACGAATTCGACCGGGAACATTTATGGCATCCATACACAGGCACGCGCAATCCGCTGCCTACATACAAGGTGCGCGAGGCCCACGGCGCTGTCATCACACTTGCCGACGGCACCGAACTGATAGACGGCATGTCGTCGTGGTGGTGCGTCATCCACGGCTATAACCATCCTGTCATCAACCGGGCTGTCAAGGACCAGTTGGAGAAGATGAGCCATGTCATGTTCGGTGGTTTCACCCACCAGCCGGCCATAGACTTAGGCAAGTTGCTGCTCTCGATACTTCCTCCCTCCATGAACCATATCTTCTATGCCGATTCCGGTTCGGTGGCTACGGAGGTGGCCATGAAAATGGCCGTACAGGCGCACGACGACCCGAAGCGCACGGATTTCGCCACCATCCGCAGCGGCTATCACGGCGACACATGGAACGCCATGTCCGTCTGCGACCCCGTCACCGGCATGCACGGGGCTTTCGGTCCGGCACTTCCCATACGCTACTTCGCACCGGCGCCTCAGTGCCGTTTAGGCGATGAATGGAATCCTGAGGACTTCGAGCCGATGAGGCAGCTGTTGGAGGAGCACAAGGACACACTCGCGGCGGTGATATTGGAGCCGATAGTGCAGGGTGCCGGCGGAATGCGATTCTATCATCCTCAGTACCTGCGCGAACTTCGCAAGGAATGTGACAGGCTTGGCATCCTGCTGATTTTCGACGAGATAGCCACCGGATTCGGCCGCACCGGCAAACTTTTCGCATGGGAACACGCGGGCGTCGAACCTGACATTATGCTGATAGGCAAATGTATCACAGGCGGTTACATGACGTTCAGCGCCGTGGCCACGTCGGCCAAGGTAGCGGATATGATCGACGCGTCGCAGTCGGGCGTGATGATGCACGGCCCCACATTCATGGGCAACCCGTTGGCATGCGCCGTGGCATTGGCCAGCACGAAGTTGCTGCTTGAGTCGCCGTGGCAACAGCGCATACGCGAAATAGAAGCCATCATGCACGAGGAGATGGACCATGCCCGCTCGCTTCCATTCGTGGAGGATGTGCGCATACTCGGCGGCATCGGAGTGATTCAGACCGTGCGTCCCGTGGACCTCGGAACGTTCCAGAAGCATTGCGTGGAGCGCGGCGTATGGATCCGACCCTTCGGCAAGAACGCCTACATCATGCCACCATATCTCGCTGTTTCCGATGAACAGGTGCGTAAACTGGCCCGTGAACTCATCAATATCCTTAAGCTGGAATTCGCCGAGCAATGAGCCGCACTCTGAATTACGAAAAGATATTGCAGGGATTCCGCGACGAATCGCGCCTGCGCTCCATACCCGCCGACCGTTCCGAGTCCGATGTGCTTGACCTGTGCAGTAATGACTACATGGGGTTGCGACACGTCATGCCCGAAATGCGCAAGGAATTCGATGCACGCTTTCCGGACGTGTCTTTTTCGGCATCAGCCTCGCGCCTGCTTTCCGTAGACCAGAACATACACAGGCAGCTGGAATACAGGCTTGCGGAGTTGTATGGCCGTCCGGCATTGCTGTTCAATTCCGGTTATCACGCCAATACGGGCATCATATCGTCACTCAATATTCCCGGCACGCTTTTCGTGGCCGACAAATTGGTGCACGCCTCCATGATAGACGGCCTGACACAAGGCCGCTGCAACTTCAAGCGCTTCAAACACAACGACGTTCAGGCCTTATCCACTATCATTGAGCGGGAGACTGCCAATTACAGCCAGATTGTCGTGATGGTCGAGAGCATATACAGCATGGACGGCGACATGGCCCCGTTGCGCGAGATTGCCGCATTGCGCGACCGTTACGACAATGTGCTGCTGTATGTAGACGAGGCCCACGCTTTCGGCGTCCGTGGCCGTCAGGGACTCGGGCTTTGCGAGGAACTCGGCCTCATGGACAAGGCGGACATAATCATGGGCACACTCGGCAAAGCGGCTTGTTCCTCAGGAGCGTTCTGCGTCGTGTCGCCGGAATTGAGGGATTATTTCATCAACGCGGCCCGCAGTTTCATATTTTCTACGGCACTGCCTCCTGCCAACATCGCATGGAGCCTTATCACCATAGAACGGCTGGTCGGCATGGAAGCGCAGCGCAAGCATCTGCGTGACATTGCGAAACGCGTTCATGATGTCCTCGGCACTCCCGGCTGCGACACTCCTATCGTACCTTTCTATACATACGATGCAGCCAAAGCGATTCGGAAGTCTAAAGTCCTTGAGTCTAAAGGGATTCTGGCATTACCGATACGGCGCCCCACCGTCCCGGCCGGAACGGAACGGCTTCGCATATCTCTGAACGCATCGCTTTCCGATGCAGACATTGACAAACTACTGAATATTCTGGCAGAATGATACTTAGCTTTCTGAAGCATACCGACAGCAAACGGCTCATACTGATATTCTCAGGTTGGGGAACCGGCCCGGAGCTATATACCGGTCTGGACATTCCCGGCTGGGATGTGGCCGTGGCGTTCAAGATAAACAACGACCGTTTTGATTCGGCCCGGCTGAACCAATACGACACCATCTATCTGTTCGCCTGGTCGTTGGGCGTGTATATGGCCGACAGACTGCTTGACCCGGAGCGAATCACGCGGGCTTTCGCCATCAACGGCACCGTCACTCCGGTGTCCGATACGACAGGTATTCCCGTGGCCATATTCGAAGGCACGGCACGTAACCTCAATCCCGCCAACCTCACCAAGTTCCGTCGCCGCACCATGCCTGATGCCGCCACTTTCCGTGCCATTTTCCCTGAGGAACCCTCTCCTGTCATGGCTTCATGCCTGGCACGCGAACTGGAGAACGTCATCGGCTGGACGTCGGGGGCTGATTCCGCACATCAACCGCGTCTGAAGTGGAACCGCGCATATATCTCGCAGAGCGACCGCATCTTCCCTCCGCAAAACATGGAGCGGGCATGGCGCGGATGCTGTACGGAAACAATATCTTTGGAGGGCGCCCATTTCATTGACATTCCTGCCCTGATTCGCTCCGTCATTGCCGACACCTCCGTGGTATCGTCACGCTTCGCCAAGGCAGCCGACACTTACAATTCACACGCGTTGCCGCAACAGATGATTGCGCTGCGCCTGGCGTCCTTGCTGCGTCAGCATCTGCCCGCATCGCCTCGCCGCGTTCTGGAAATCGGTCCCGGCACAGGCTTCCTGACACGCGAATGGAGCCGTTTCATACATCCGGAACATACTGATTTCGTTGACCTGACAGATGTAGGACCATTTCATACCGCACCCTCCGAATCTTACGCCGTCACTGACGCCGAGGAATGGATAGCGGTAAAAGCTGCCGATACCACATCGCCCCAATATGATGTCATCCTCTCCTCGTCCGTGATACAATGGTTTGCCGACATTCCGGTGTTCATACATAATGCCGCACGGTTGCTGCAGCCTGACGGCATCATGGCCATATCCACATTCTTGCCCGGCAATCTCAGCGAACTTGACGTATTGCGGCCTGCGCCACTGCTCTATCCTGATGTCGAATCGCTGACAATGGCTTTACATAAAGCCGGTCTGAAGCCTCTGGTCATTGAGCAAAACGAGATACGCATGGAATTCGCGTCACGACGTCACCTGCTGATGCACCTGAAGCACACCGGCGTGGCAGGGTCACAGACAAACGGCACCCGACTGTCGCCGAGTGCCGATTTCTCGAAATTAACTTATCTTCCGGTCTATATCATAGCCTCAAAGGGAGTGCTGTGACTGAACTACAATCATAGCGTGATTGAGCCCCCGGCCGGGATATTCACTTTCTGTTTCTTGCCGTTGACCGTCACGGTGGTCTTGGCACCTTTCTCGCTGCTCAGTGTGGCGGTCTGAACCTTGCCATCCTTCCAGGTCATGCTGACCTCCACGCCTCCGCGTGCGCGCAGGCCGCTCACGCTACCGTCGCTCCAAGCCTCGGGCAGTGCAGGAAGCAGTGTTATTGTTTCGGGCGTGGACTGCACCAACATCTCGGCCACACCGGCCGTGCCGCCGAAATTACCGTCAATCTGGAACGGAGCGTGTGCGTCGAGCAGGTTGGGATAAGTGCCTCCTCCGCGACGTGCGTCCTTACCTTTGTAGTTGTCGGGGCTTACATATTTCAGCAGAGTCCTGTACGTATCGTATGCCTTGGGGGCATCCTTGAGCCGGGCGTACAGATTCACGCGCCATCCCGTGGACCATCCGGTAGTCTCGTTGCCCTTAAGCTCCAGCGTACGCTCGGCTGCCTTCGCAAGTTCGGGATTGGCATCAGGCGTGATGTGACGGCCGGGATATATGCCGTACAGGTGTGACTGATGACGGTGCCACGGCTCCTCGTTAAACCAGTCGTGATACCATTCTTGGATGTTGCCTCGTTCTCCGATCTTATACTCGCGCAGTTTAGGAAGCACCTTGTCGATGCGCTTCACCAATTGCTTGTCTGTGCCGAGCTCCTTAGCGGCGTCGCGGGTATCCATCAGACACTGACGAATCATAGCCAGGTCGGCTGTCGTTCCGTATGAAGTGGCACCGTGGTATCCCTTGTCCGTCACATAACGGGCTTCGGGCGATGTTCCGAGCGGCGTGATCAGTTCTCCGTCCTTTTCGGTCAGCCAGTCCAGGCAGTAAAGGGCGGCTCCCTTCAGTGACGGATAATCACGACGCAGATCTTCCTTATTCTTGGTGAAAAGATAGTGGTCCCAAATGTGAGACGACACCCACGCTCCGGCCATGTTCCAGTTGGCCCATACGGGGTCGCCGCCATGCAGTCCTACAGGGTTGGTAAGCGCCCAGATGTCGGAGTTGTGACCTGCAGCCCAGCCGCCGTTATCGATGCCGTAATAATCCTTGGCGGTCTTCTGACCTGTGATTTCGCCCGACAGTGCCTTGATGAATCCGAACAGTGGCTGATGGAACTCGCTGAGGTTGGTGGTCTCGGCGGGCCAGTAGTTCTCCTCAAGGTTGATGTTCATCGTATAGTTGGCGCTCCACGGCGGCAACAGGTATTCGTTCCAGAGACCCTGCAGGTTGGCGGGCACTCCTTCGGTGCGCGAACAGGCTATCATCAGATAGCGTCCGTACTGGAAATAGAGCTCCTCCAAGTCTGGATTCTTCTGGTTCATGTCGGTATATTGCAGTAGCTGAACGTCTGTCGGCAAAGCGGCGATGTCAACGGAAGTCTGTCCGAAGTCAACCCTTACGCGGTCGAAATACTTGGTATAATCGGTCTCGTGACGCTCCACTATCTGCGGATATGTGTGCGTCAGTGCCTGGTTCAGACGGTTACGGGCTGTCTTCCTGTAATCCTTGCCTTCGGTAGCGGGATTCTTGTCAAAGCCGTTGAAACTGGTGGCGTTGGTCAGGTAAACGGTCAGTGTCTTCACTCCCTTGGTCTCAAGTCTGTTACCTAAAGTGTTAGTCAGGCTTCCACCCTCGTTCACGGCGCGCAGCAACGTATTGAAACGCATACCGCGTTCGGGGTCGTAGTAATTCTTGGTCTCGTATCGTGTGTAGCTGGGAAGTCCGAGATAAGGAGCATAACCGGTCGACGACAGCTCGTTGGCAGTAGCCGTCACGGTGTGGGGCAACTGCGAGTCGAGTCCTATCACGGCATCGAAACCGGCGGGATCGGCCGTGGTGATCCTCACCACAATTACCGAGTCGGGAGCGGATGCGAAATATTCCGTCTCCACAGGATAACCGTTCACGCTGTATCCGGCCGAGGCCCTGGCCTTGGCTATGTCGAGTTCGCGATGATAGCCCGTCACGCCGGTTCCTTTCCTATTGAATTCGTCGAGGGCGTCTATTGCTGCGGGATGACGGTTCAGATAGTCGATGGTGAGCGTACCTAACGGCAGATAGTTGTTCACATAGTATCCCTGCACCTTGCGCTGAAGCGAGTCGGCGGCACGATAATCCTCGCGCGCCAATGCGGCCTTGATCTCCGGGATTGTCTTGTATGCTTCGGGATCGAACGACTCGGGACGAGGCTCCCCGCTCCATAGCGTAATGTCGTTGAGCGACAGTCGTTCGCCGAACTCGTCGCCGTAAACGATAGCTCCTAACGTTCCGTTGCCTATCACCAATGCCTCCTCGAAGTATTTGGCCGGTCTGTCATATTTCAGCTTCAGTTCGCCCGCCTGCAGTCCCGATGCCGCGAGCAATACTGCTCCTGTCAATACGATTGTCTTTCTCATTATATATTGTTGTTTATGTTTCTCTATTTATTTCACGAATCTGAAACTTTCCAATTCGCACAGCGACTTGCCTTGGGTCTCGGAATTGAACACGAAGTACAGCGCGTGCTTGCCGTTGTAATACTGCAGGTTTGGCACATCTACCGTGGCGGTGCGCATCCCTCCTGTCTCAGCCGGAATCTGCAGTGTGCCGATCTTGACGGCACCACGGCATTTGCACGGAGCGTCAAGATATATGTCCATAGTGCCGGCCACTCCTTCAGGCACATACTTCACCTCCAGCTTCGTTCCCGGATTACCGTAGGTATCCGAGAAGTTGAAGTATTTGTAACCGACCTTCGAGCCGGCGGTGTTGTTCACCAGCGTACAGCGGTCACGCTCCGGTGCGTAGGGATCCGACTTGCCGTCGTAGGCGGCGCGTATCACCTTTGAGTGCGAGCCGGAATACACCACATTGGGGTACTCCTGATACGCGGGCGTCGGACCTGTGAAATAACAGGCGATTCCGGCCGGCGTCCACTTGAAGGGGTTCAGGCCTTCGGTCTCGAAACCCTCGCAGGTGAATTCGCCCTGACTTATCCTGACAAAACCGGCGGGACCCTCAAACACTTCAACGTCTATCGGCGCTACCATGGCCTGACGACAGTATTCGTTCGTATCGGCCTGACGGTGATAGAACACCCACCACTTGCCGTTTATCTCACAGATGCTGCCGTGAGTGTTGCCGTTCGGCACGGCTGTCGGCACGTTTTTGCCATGTATCTTCTCGATGCCGCGGCCGTCGATTATGGTACCTCCGTATGTCCAGGGACCTAACGGACTGTTGCTCCATGCATACGCCAGCGTATAGTTGGAGCCGGGAAGTCCATCCTCGCCGTCGTTGGTCCATCGGCTATACACCAATACGTACTTGTCCTTGATTTTACGCATGGACGATGCCTCATAAAATCTGAACTGGTTCACCGTGTCCTTGCCGGGGAGGGTCTTGACTATTTGGGTACCGGGCTTTACCGTAGCCATCGTGGCAGTGTCCAGTTCGCAAGCATATCCCTGATTGAAACCCCAGTAGCCGTATGCCCGGCCATCGTCGTCCACGAATGCGGCAGGATCGAAAGCAAAGGGTCCGACGGTCTTCTTGGGGTCTTTCGGATCCCAGTTACACACCGTGAACGGGCCGTCGGGTCTCGACGACTTGGCCACAAGGTTGTTGCGTTCGCCCTGTACGTTAGGATACAGGTAATATGTCTTGCTGCCGTCGGCATTCGTCTTTACGGCCACATCGGGAGCGTACAGCACATCGCCGCGACCATCCGGAAACAATTTTTTTCCCTTCGCGTCCAGCTTGTTCTCGAATATCACTCCGTCATAGCGCCACTTGTTGAGACTGTCAACCGGCGCCGACCACACCACCTGGTCCAGTCCGCAATACATCTTGCCCGTCTGGTCGTGCGAGCCATATATATATACTCTGTACGATCCGGGCTTATCCGGGTCTTCGAACACGTAGGGTTCGCCGTCCGGAATACATTCCCCCAAAGGCAGATAGGGGTTGCGGGCATGTGTTGAGCCTATTGCCGACGCACACAGCGTCAGCAATAACGCGCTTTTACGTAATGATATCATATCGTTCTGAATGTTGTGTTTTTCTTATCTATAATAACGTATTACAAGGCAGGATATTCCCGGGCCGAGGTTATCCTATGGCCTGCAACGAGCATCTGATGATTCTACGTGCCAGATACAGCTGGTTGTTGACGGTGCGCAGTCCAAGGCTCATTTCTTCAGCAACATCGCCGGCTGTTTGATCTTCTAATTCGACTTTGCGGTAGATTATCTTGCGCTGTGGCGAAAGTTTAGAAATCTCATGCATAAAGTTCCGCTCAAGCTCGCGGTAATGCACCTCATCCTCAACCAGATTTGCCGACAAAGGCATCCGTTCCTTTACGGCTGTCTCAATATTCTCCCTGCGGTAATATTTCCGTATGGCATCTACTACAAGATTGCGCGCTATCGCATACAACAGACAACAGGAATGACTGTTGATCTCAATCCTGTTCTCCAGCATTTTCGTGAAGGCTTCCTGCGCCAGATCCTCGGCACATTCACCCACCGGAATGCGGCTTCTGAAATAATTGCACAAGTTATCGAAGTTTTTCTCGTAAAACTTCTCAAAGCTGATTTCATCTGTTGACATCTCTGTCTGCATAGCGCTTGGTAGTGTTAAGGAACCATTTTTTCAAAAATGGGATTCCAGAGTTCTTCAGGTTTACACTAAGCCGAAATCACCCCGGCGCATAACATTGCCGACGGTTTGTTTCGGACATTGCAAAATTACCTAATTAATCTGTAATATTCCGTATAATTTGTTTACTAAATTATAAATTATGTTGCATCGTCACCCATTTTGTTGCGCATTTGTTTCTGTTTGTCTCATTTTGCCTTTTTGCTACGTCTCTTAGGGTGCGATTTGAAAAATAATGAGTACTTTTGTCTTACCATTCTCACAGCATAATATCAACCTATCGATACATGAAAACGAAACTAATAGTCTTAAGCCTGCTTGCGACTGCCATAGCCGGCAACGCCGCAATCAAGCTTCCGGCCGTGCTGAGTGATGGCGTGATACTCCAGCGCAATCAGCCGGTCAAGATATGGGGCATAGCATCGCCCGGCGAAACGGTCAACGTAAAAATCGGGAAACAGAAAGGCACGGCCGTAGCCGATGCTTCCGGCAACTGGCTCGTTACTCTGAAACCCTTCAAAGCAGGTGGCCCTTATACTCTTACGGCCAACGACGTGACTGTTTCCGACGTATTGTTCGGCGACTTATACCTCGGTTCGGGCCAAAGCAATATGGAACTCCCCGTGAGCCGCACACTCGATTTCTATGCCGACGAGGTGGCTAACTATAATAATGGCAACATCCGCGAGTTCAAGACCCCGAAGGAATATGCTTTCCATGGTCCACAGAAGGACGTAAAGGCAACACCATGGAAGAAAGCCATTCCCGAGGATGCAAAACAGTTCGGTGCCTTGGTATATTTCATGGCCAAGGATCTGTACGAGCACAACGGCCACGTGCCGGTGGGCATCGTAAATTCCAGTTGGGGCGGTTCCAAGATACAGACATGGATCAGCGAGGAGGCGCTGCAGGATTATCCAGTGCTCCTGAACAGTCTGCGCATGGTGGAGGATGATGACTACCGCGCGGCTCTGTCCAAAGCACAGCAGCGCGGTCAGTCGTTATGGTATGGCGTGGCCAACAACCGCGAATTAGGCAACACAGGCACTCTCCGCTGGAACGCACCGGCACTTGATGACAGCGACTGGCAGGAATACGACCTGCTCAGCACCGAATGGGGCAAACGCCCCGACGGTTCGGCCATAAACGGAATACACTGGTTACGCCGTCATTTCGATCTCACCGCCTCGCAGGCCGGCAAACCGGCCGAGCTGCGTCTCGGTTGCATTGTGGATGCCGACTCGGTTTTCATCAACGGCAAGTTCGTGGGCTGGACTGCCTATCAGTATCCTCCCCGTATATATAAGGTGCCGGAAGGACTGCTGAAAGAAAAGGATAACGTCATAGCCATCCGTGTGCAAAGCAACTACGGCGCCCCTCACGTGGTCAGCGATAAGCCTCACAAGTTGATTTTCGACGATAAATCCGAGTATTCGCTCGAAGGCGCATGGAAACACCGCATCGGCATCGAAATGCCTTCCACACCAGGGTCTAACGATTGGTTTCAGACGCCCTCTGTGCTTTACAACGGCATGATTGCTCCGATGCTCCATCTTCCTTTCCGTGGAGTAGTGTGGTATCAAGGCGAGTCTGACATCGACATCCGTAACCAATACAAAGGCCTGATGAAATCGCTTGTCAAAGACTGGCGCAAGCAGTTCAACGACCCGGATATGCCTTTCTACATTGTCGAGCTTGCCGACTTCCTGCACGAATCGGACGTAAATGGCCGCAAGGCATGGCAGGAAATGCGCGACGCACAGCGCCTCGCCGCCGACGAGACACCGCGCGTCTACCTTATTAAAAACGACGACATCGGCGAATGGAACGACATCCATCCCCGCGACAAGAAGACACCGGGCACCCGCGTCTCCGCCGCCATCCAGGCCACACCAATCTCCAGATGATCGGTATCAATAAATAAGCTCGCCTCAACCGGCGAGCTTATTTATTCTTTATTCTTAACTGTTTTCAACAGAAAAGGCGGCAACAATGCCGCCTTACTTTGCGGAAAGAGAGGGATTCGAACCCCCGGAGGTGTGACCCTCAACGGTTTTCAAGACCGTCGCAATCGACCACTCTGCCATCTTTCCTATTTCACCTCGATCCATAGACCGGGCCACTATTTTTCTTAGCGACTGCAAAGTTAGTCTTTTTTTGTCACTTTGCCAAATTTACTTCCTATTTCTGTTCCATTAGAACTTATTTAAGAAATTTATGCATTATTTTTACATTTATTTTTGGTATTTCATAAACTTTAAGCTATTTTTGTCATCTTAAAGACAAGATTGTGTTTATTGTCAGGTTAATTAAAAATGATAAAAGCGACAACAATGAATAAGACTCTCAGACTGTTTGCAGTGGCCTGCGCCTTGTTCGCCGGCATCTTCAACATTAGCGCCCAACTCCCGTCAGTGCAGCTCAAGGACCTGAGCGGCAAACCTGTGGACAGCTCCACACTGAGCAACGACGGCAAGCCCTTCATCATCGATTTCTGGGCCACGTGGTGCAAGCCCTGCGTCCGCGAGCTTAAGGCCATACACGAGTCATATCCCGACTGGGTAGACGAGACGGGCGTAAAGCTATATGCCATCGCCACCGATGATGCACAGAATTCGTTCAAGGTCAAGGCTTTCGCCGAAAAGCAGGGCTGGGAATACGTCGTGCTGCTTGATCCGAACAGCGATTTTCTGCGCGCCATGGGCGGCAGCAACGTACCCCACACCGTGCTGCTGGACGGCAACGGCAACATCGTGGAGTCACATTCCGGCTATACCGACGGCTCGGAGGAACACCTTATAGAGCAGGTACGTAAACTTACGGCTAAATAATCACGGCTAAACATTCGCGACATGAACCTACGTCATGCACTGATATGCGCCACAGCGGCCGGGTTTGGCCTTTGTACCACGCCAGCGCTCGCACAGAACAAGGTGGCTGTCCACGGGTCCGTTCAGGCCGACATTCTCTTTCCTGAGAAAGACAAGGCCATCGGCGCAGTCGAGGACTACGACTCCCCTATCCTGTTCAATACCTACGCCGACGTGACACTGGCCAGCAAATACGTGGACGCCGGCCTACGCTTCGAATTCATGAAGTGGCCGCTTCCCGGTTACGATCCCGACTTTTCCGGCTGGGGTTTCCCGAACATATATGTCAAAGGGAAGCTGAAAGGAGTTGAGATTACCGCCGGCAACTTCTACGAGCAGTTCGGAGCCGGCTTCATCCTGCGTACCTACGAGGACCGCGCCCTGGGCATAGACAATTCCATCCTTGGCGGGCGCCTTAAGGTGAACGCAATCAAGGGCCTCAGCATCACGGCCCTGGGCGGAATCCAGCGCGTGTTCTGGGACTGGAACAGACATAACCAGGTGTATGGAGCCAATGTGGAGGGTTATTTCCAGGACTGGTTCCAGGGGCTGCGCGACCGTGACGTGTCGCTGACGGCCGGACTCAGCTGGGTCATGAAGCATGAACAGGAGGAAAACGTCACTCTCGCCGGCACCGACTACCGTCTGCATCTGCCCAAGGAGGTGAACGCCGTTGACGCCCGCATCGGATTCAACAAGGGAGGCTGGAACCTGCAGGCCGAGTATGCCTGGAAGGGCCAGGATCCGTCGTTTGACAACGACTATACCTACAATCACGGTCAGGCCGTCATGCTGACCGGATCATACTCGCGCAAGGGACTCAGCGCCACGCTGCAGGCCAAGCGCAGCCAGAATATGTCGTACCGCACCCAGCGTATGCGCGACGGCCTTCCGGCGTTCATCAACTATATGCCGGCATTCACCTACCAGCACACCTACGCCCTGCCGGCCATATATCCGTACGCCACGCAGTATGGTCCCGGCGAATGGGCCTTCAACGGGTCGTTCGGTTATACTTTCCCCCGCAAATCTCCGTTAGGCGGCAAATACGGCACAAGCCTTACCGTGAACCTGAGCTACATCAGCGGTCTGGTGCATGAGGGCGACCCAAAGAACCCCATCAACGGCTCCGTAATGGGAACCGACGGCTACAAGTCGCCCTTCTGGAAGATGGGCCATACCAACTACTGGGATTTCAACCTGATGCTGGAGAAAAGACTGTCGCGACCCGTCACCATGCAGTTCATGTACATGAACCAGCGTTACAACAAGAAAGCCATCGAGAACGAGGGAGGAAACATCTACAACAACATCCTTGTGCTTGACACCAAATGGAAAATCAATCGTAAGTTCGTGCTTCGCGGCGAGGTGCAGTACATGTTCTCGCACCAGGACAAGGCCGAACGCGAATTCATGGCCGAGCATCCCGAACGCGACCAGAAGGACTGGTTCTACGGACTGGTGGAATTCTCGTGGACACCCTATCTGATGTTCTCGGCCTCCGACATGATCAACGTCGGTGGCACCGGCAACAACTACTATATGTTCGGACTGACAGGCACCTATCGCAACAACCGGCTGATGCTCAGTTACGGACGCACACGCGAGGGCTTTGACTGCTCGGGCGGCATGTGCCGATACGTGCCTGCCACCAAGGGTTTCAAGATTTCCTATTCCTACAATTTCTAAGAAGCATACCTAAAATGACTATAATAAAAAGAATAGCATACACAGCCTCGTTGCTGGCCGCGCTGACCGCATCGCTGACCTCGTGCGACATCGCGTCCGACGACCGCTTCATACTCGAGGACAAGGTGGTGCCCCAGCGTAACGTACTGCTGATGGACTTCACCGGTCAGGGATGCATCAACTGTCCCAACGCCCACGACGTCATGTCCGAGCTGTCCAAGCAATACAACACCGACGGAAAAACCAACCTGATTACCGTCAGCATCCATGCCGGCGCGCAGGCCATGTCGGTGGACCGCACCGACTTTTCTGCTGACCGCATCGGCCTGATGATAGCTGAAGGCCAGGAAATGAACGATGCCTTCAGCATCAACGCATGGCCTACCGGAGCCGTCGACCACATCAACGGCAAGGACAACGCCCTGCTGTACGCCGAATGGCCGGCAGCCGTCCGCTCCGCTTTCGAGAAACCCACGGACATAAGCATCGAGGCTACGGCAACGCTGAACGATGACCGCATCGAAGTCTCTACCAACGTGCACTCCACTTCCGACCAGGACATAGCCCTGCAGGTATGGGTGATAGAAAACGGCATCAAGGCTTCCCAACATCTTCCCGACGGCAGCTTCGACACGGAATACATACACAACCATGTACTTCGCTTCGTGCAGTATCCCGTCAAGAGCGGCAAGCCCATGCAGCTGAAGGCCGGTGTGATCGGTACCGACGAATGCACTATCCCGCTGAAATGGACCGACAAGGAGCGCTGGAACCGCGACAACCTGCAGATTGTGGTCTTCGCCTTCCATGGCTCCGACATCCTCAACTGCACCATCACCAATCCCGTCCCCGCTACTCAGCCCGAATAGCCAGTGCGGAGCCGTCCTGAACTCTCTCCGTAGCGCGGAGCCGTTCTGTTAAGGAGCTTAGCTCCTTCCCGTTTTAACTTAAACCAAAACACCACAATATGAAGAAACATTTACTCTTAGCATTAGCGCTTCTGCCTGGCGCACTCACCGCCAACGCCGCCATCGACATGTACATGGGCGAGCAGAAGCTGGACATCGACGGCACCTACACCTTCAACACCATCACGGACTACGACCTGGGTGGATATATGATCGACCCGGGGCTGGAATTAATGAGCACAGTAGACGCAATGGTGAACATCACGGCCAAATGCACGTCCGGTCAGACAATTCAGCTTTGTATCGGTGGGATATGTACTCCCGGTACAACCGTGGTTAAAGAAGACATTGAACTTGAGCCTAATAAAAAGACTAATCTTGAGTTCGAATACATCAATCAGGATGTAACGGATCCGACACTTCTTCCCAAGAACATCACCACCGTCTTTACTATTGAGAGTGACGTTCAAGGCTACGAAGATCTGACGTATACCATCGTACTGAATGCCGACGGAAGTGGCATCGCCGCCGTAGTGGATGGCGACCGCAACGTAGCTTACGCCAACGGTGAACTGATATACAACGTCAGCAAGCCAGGCACCCTCACCCTGTGCGACGCCAACGGCCGCATCGTGCTCGACGCCGCTGTAAGTGGTAACGGCTCCATATCCCTCGCCAACCTCGCCAAGGGCATCTACATCTACCGTCTCGGCCACAACGCCGGCAAGATTCTGGTTAAATAATAATTAATCAAACCATACCGCAATATGAACAAACTGTCAACACTATTCCTGTCGCTCGGCATGGCTATGGCTACGTCTTTCGGAGCCTCGGCCGACGACTTCACGCTCGGCTATGCCCACGGAGACAATACAAATGCCACAGCATTAGAATATTCTGATAACGGGGCTACAGCCAGCGCCGCTATCCATATCTCCGCCGATTTCGCAAAAACCATGAGCGGCGACAAACTCAACGCAGTGTCTTTCTATGTACAATCCCGCGTAAACATGACATCCTGCAAGGTTTGGGTTCGTGAAAGTCTGGACGGTCCTAACGTGGCTGAAAGTTCAACGTTGTCCCTAACCAGCATTTACAACCGAGATTGGAACAAGGTGTCTCTTACCTCTCCTTATACAATCAGCGACAAGGGTTTCTATATCGGTGTTACATGGGAACAGAAGAACCAATGCAAAATCATCTCGTACATTCCTACCCTTTGTCCTGACGCCTCATGGACTCAGGCTCCCGGCAAAGCGTGGAACAACACAGACATCCAGGGTACACTTTGCATCGACGGCCTTGTCAGCGGCGACAAACGTTGCGGCTTTGACGCTATGCTCGTCAATGCTTCCATTTTTAAGTATTTCTCATTGACAAAGGGTTCTGTTTCCTGCGATGCGACAGTCATGAATCAAGGCACCAAACAGATTGAAGGCCTTACATTCGAGGTCGGAATCGAAGGGCTGGATCCCGTCACGATTACCAGCACTGACATAATTCCTGCCGGCCAGAAGGCTGTAGTTACTCTCCGGATCGAGGCCCCCATCACCGGGCTGAATCCTGATAAATATAATGTAAATTACATAAAGATAACCAAGCTCGGCAATGGTACCGATGAATTCCTGGCAAATAACGAACTCAAGGATGTCGGCTCATTCTCAGTAGTGGAACGAACCTTCGCAAAACGCGTTCTTATAGATGAATTCACCGGCGAATGGTGCCCGAACTGTCCTGCTGGCGCTGAATTGATTCACCTGATTCAAGAAGAACCCGCGTACGCCGGCAAAGTCGACGCCCTATGCCATCATGTAGGTGATGACTTCGCTATTAGCGTGGATAACAATTTACAACTATTGTATAACCTTCCGGCAAGAGACAATTATGTATTCTGTCCTGGATTTGCCGTAGACCGAGTATCTGTAGAAAGCACTTACAATAATAAGAAATACACGGCACCTATATTTTTCCCAGACCCCGTATCAATAATGACCGATTTACTGGACCAGCAGGTTAATGAGGCTTCTTTGATAGGCGTGTATGTCGATTTTAATACTCCAGAAGCAGATGCTACTAAACTGGAGGTCTCCTGTACGGTTAAGCGCGTCTCCGACATTCTGCAAGACAACGGACGTCTGACCGTATATCTGGTCGAGGACAATGTCAAGCCCGTTAGTCAGGCTGGCGCAAACGCATCATATCTTCACCAGAATGTGACACGTGCAGCAAATTCCACATGGGGTGAACCTATCATCTGGAACGATGATAATGAATTCACCTTTACTTATGAGTTCACTCTGAAACCAGAGTATGACCTGCAGAATCTGCGCGTACAGGCAGTGGTCACGGAATATGAGACCATGAAGTACGGTAACGGTGTTACAGTGAACTGGGATAAGGCTCAGGTCTACAACACCAACTACCGCAAGGTTTCAGACGGCTATACTCCAGGATCGGGCATTACAAACAATGTGATTGACAAGGATATTACCGTCAAGGCCATCTACGACTTGAACGGGGTGCAGCACAATAACTTCGTAAAGGGCGTCAACATCGTGATAATGTCCGACGGCTCTACGCGCAAGATTCTGAAATAATGCTCAATGCGCTTTGACAATGCGCTTATACATGACAATTCGAAACCGCTCGGCGTAAGCCAGCGGTTTTTCTTTTTACCAAATATACGAACTTCTCAGTATTAACAGGATTCTTGGGATTATTCTACATATTTTTAAATCATTATTTATGTTTTGTTGTTATTATTGATAATTATCACTATATTTGCACCCATATTGTATAATAATACATAGCGGTTAATCACGATTATCTCGATTAATCCCGATTATCCGGATTATTCCCGATTATCTTGATTATCTCGATTAATCAAGATTTAACCCTATTTAACCCGACCAACCGATTCAACACTATAAACACTATGGAAAAGAAGAAACGCTACATCCTGGACGAGGACCGGATTCCCCGCCAATGGTACAACATACAGGCGGAGATGCCCAACAAGCCTATGCCGCCGCTGAACCCCGCTACCAATGAACCCCTCAAGCCCGAAGACCTATACCCCATCTTCGCCGAGGAACTGTGCCGGCAGGAACTGAACCAGCAGGATGCCTGGATCGACATCCCCGAGGAAGTGCGCGAGAAATATAAGTTCTATCGCTCCACGCCGTTGGTGCGCGCATACGAGCTGGAGAAAGCCTTAGGTACGCCGGCACACATATACTTCAAAAACGAAAGCGTCAGCCCCATGGGTTCGCACAAACTGAACTCGGCAATCCCGCAGGCGTACTATTGCAAGAAGGAGGGTGTGCAAAACGTCACCACCGAGACCGGCGCGGGCCAGTGGGGCGCCTCATTGGCTTACGCCGCAAGCATGTTCGGACTGGAGTCGGCCGTATATCAGGTTAAGATCAGCTACGAACAGAAGCCATACCGCAAGAGTGTGATGAGGGTGTTCGGGTCTCAGGTCACGCCGTCCCCTTCCATGTCCACGCGCGCCGGCAAGGACATACTTACCAAGACGCCCAACCATCAGGGATCGCTCGGAACGGCCATATCCGAGGCCATAGAACTCGCACGGACCACACCGAACTGCAAATACACATTAGGTTCCGTTCTGAGCCACGTCACGCTGCATCAGACCGTAATCGGTCTTGAAGCCGAGAAACAGATGGAGATGGCCGGCGAATACCCCGACATCGTGATAGGCTGTTTCGGTGGCGGCTCCAACTTCGGTGGCATCTCGTTCCCCTTCATGCGCCACAACTTCAGCGGTGAGCGTCACACCCGCTTCATCGCCGCTGAACCGGACTCATGCCCCAAACTGACTCGCGGCGTGTTCCGCTATGACTTCGGAGACGAGGCGGGATATACGCCGCTGCTCCCCATGTTCACGTTAGGCCACAACTTCAAGCCGGCCAACATCCATGCAGGAGGTCTACGTTATCATGGCGCCGGCGTCATCGTGTCGCAGCTGCTTAAGGACGGCCTGATGGAAGCCGTAGACATCCCGCAACTCGAATCGTTCGAGGGCGGCACACTGTTCGCCCGCACCGAGGGAATAGTGCCCGCGCCGGAGTCATGCCATGCCATCGCAGCCACCATCCGCGAGGCCATGAAATGCAAGGAGACCGGCGAGGCGAAAGTGATACTGTTCAACCTTTCCGGCCACGGCCTTATGGACATGATGAGCTATGACAAATACTTCCAGGGCGACCTGCAGAACTACGCCCTTTCAGATGAAGAAATACAGAATAACCTGGCGGAATCTTAATCCGGCAGGATCTTTCTCATTGCAGGCTGCCTTTGGCCAAGCCGCCTTCGCCGGTTTCCTTGTAGAGGGAGGGAAGGTCGTGGCCGGTCTCTTTCATTACGGTCACTAGCTTGTCGAAGCTGACGCGGTGCTCGCCGTCGGAGAAAGAGGCATATATGTTGGCGTCAAGCGCACGTGCTGCGGCGTATGCGTTGCGCTCTATGCAGGGTATCTGCACCAGACCGCACACGGGGTCGCAAGTCATGCCGAGGTGGTGTTCCAGACCCATCTCGGCCGCATACTCTATCTGCGACGGGCTGCCGCCGAACAGCTGGCAGGCGGCTGCAGCGGCCATGGCGCAGGCCACGCCTACCTCGCCCTGACATCCTACCTCAGCACCCGATATCGATGCGTTCTGCTTCACGATGTTGCCTATCAGGCCTGCGGTGGCCAGCGCGCGCAGCACCTTCATCTCAGGCAGGTTGCGGCTTTTCCATAAATGATACAGCACACCGGGCACCACGCCCGAGCTACCGCACGTCGGCGCCGTCACGATCGTGCCGCCCGAGGCGTTCTGTTCGCTGACAGCAAGTGCGTAGGCAAATGTCAGTCCGCGACTGCGCAGGTTGTCGCGGTATCCCTCCGCCTTGACCTGATACTGCGCGGCTTTGCGGCGCAGATTCAGCGGGCCGGGCAGACGCCCCTCCTGCGCAAGGCCGTCCTCGACGCTTTTACGCATCACAGCCCATACTTTGCTAAGGTATGGCCAGATATCGGGACCCTCGCATTCCTCCACATATTCCCAGTAGCACTTGCCGGTGCGCTGGCAATAGTCCACTATCTCCGACATCTTGTTGATTCCGTATATCTCGGGCGATTCGGCCGATTCGGGGTCTCCTTCTATCTTGATGGCACCGCCTCCCACACTATATATGGTCAGTTCCGACACCTGCCCACCCTCGCGGTCGTACGCCTTGAACGTCATGGCGTTGGGATGGTAAGGCAGGAACGTCTCAGGACGCCACACTATCTCTATGTCGTGTCCGTGTTCCTTAAATACATTTATTATGGCATCGTCGGTCATGTGTCCCTTGCCGGTAGCAGCGAGGCTGCCGTATAGAGTCACCTCGAAACGCACCGCAGATTCTGGCACACGCTTCAGAAACTCCTGCGCGGCCGACTGGGGGCCCATCGTGTGGGACGACGACGGCCCTTTGCCGATTTTGTACAGTTCTTTTATGGATTTCATGTTGAAATGAAGGTTAGATAAACTTGGAGCGGAGCTCCTTACGGAAACGGCTCCGCGCGAATATTAAAGGATGGGAATATTAAAGGCCGAGATATTAAGGGCCGGGAATGTTAAAGGCTGATGAGCTACAATAAGCCGGCTATGAATACAATCAGGATTCCGACCGGGGCTATGTAGCGCATACAGAAGGTGATGCTGTCGAACAGCCACTTCGACACATTCGAATTGCCGCGCATCTGCTCTACGTAAGTGCTTTTCTTCATCTTCCAGCCCGTGAACACGCACACTCCCATGCCGCCTAACGGCATCAGCACGTTGCTCGATATGAAATCAAACAGGTTGAACAGATTCAGGCCCTGCAGCGGGCCGAACGAGAGTGAGCAAAGTATGGCCAATACCAACGATAAGCCGGTCACGGCCATGGTGCTCTTGAACCGGCTCATGCCGAATTCGTCGCACAGGAACGCCACCACAATCTCGCTTACCGATATGATTGACGTGAGCGAAGCCAACGCCAACAGCACGAAGAAGAAGAAACTCCACACGCTGCCGCCCGGCATATTATGGAATATATTGGGCAATACCTCGAACACCAGTGTCGGCCCCTCCGCAGGCGACATTCCGAAGCTGAACACCGCCGGGAAGATGATGACGCCTGCCATAATGGCCACCAATGTGTCAAGGGCAGCTATCTGGAGCGAAGTCTTCATCAACGGAGTGCTGTCGCTGAAATAGCTGGAGTAAGTCACCAGACATCCCATGCCTAAGGAAAGGGAAAAGAATGCCTGCCCCATCGCCCCAAGCACCACATCGGCCGTAAGTTTGCTGAAATCGGGCTTGAACAGGAATGTCAGACCATCAGCCGCGCCCGGCATCATCAGCGAGTTGACGCAGAAGGCTATCAATATGACGAACAGCAGTGGCATCAATATATTGCTGACACGCTCTATCCCTTTTACCACGCCGCCGATCATCACCAGGGCATTGATGATCAGGAACACCACGGCCCACAGCACCGAACGCCAGCCGCTGACAAACGACTGGAACTGCGCGTGACGCTCCGTGTTGGGCGTGTCCTTGAACAGCCCCGTCACGGAGTCAACGATATATTCCAGCGTCCAACCCGCCACCACGGCATAAAAGGCCAGGATCATGAAGGCGGCCAGTATGGCGGCATAGCCTAAGAAATCCCAGCGTTTATTGCCTGTGATCCGGCGGAACGACCCCGGCATTCCCTTGCGGCTGCTGCGTCCCAGGCTGAACTCGGCGCAGATGGCCGGCACGCCCAACAGGAACACGAAGCCGATATACACTATCAGGAACGCGGCACCACCTCCGGTGCCGCATTCGTAAGGAAATCTCCATATATTGCCCAGTCCCACGGCCGATCCGACCGTGGCGGCGAGCACACCTAATTTCGTACCGAATTGCGCTCTTGCTTTCTCCATATATTCAATTTACGATCCGGGCCATCGGTCAGGATGGAACTGATCACCAGTTATCGGTGCGGAACGGCACCAGAGGCAGGTAGTTGTCGCCCACTACGTTTCCAAGCTGGAAATCCTTCCAGCAGTAGCGCACGGCCACCGGCTCGGCCACTTCCGAACTCGAGACTATCAATGTATTCTTCTGGCCGTCCTGACGCACATTGTCGGCGGGATGAAACACCTTGTCGGCGCCGGCCACCTCAAATCCCTTTATATCGCAGTTGGGCGATATGATGTCGTTGTTCAGCTCTATGTCAACCCATACTTCGTTGCCCTTCACGGTGTGGCTCTTGTACTTGGGGCTGACGCAGGGGAACATGGTCTGGCCGTAAGTCTTGTTCAGTATCAGGTCGGCCATTCGGTCGCCTACCACCTTCTTGTCGCTGGGGTGCACGTTGAAACGCTCATACTCCACGGCGGCGTCGTTGGTACAGATTATGCCGCTGTTTGGAATCAGTTCGCAGGCATCCCACTGGGCCTTGCGCAGCTTCGGACCCTCGGCCGTCTTCATGCTCCAGTCGAAGGCGTATGGAGCAAGTTCCACCTGATAGAAAGGAATGTCGCCCAAACCGATCTTCTCGCGCCAGTCCTTCACCATATTTGCCAGACGCTGAGCGTAGACGTCGTCGTGGCCCACGTTGCTGCAACCCTGATACCACATTATACCCTTATAGGTGTAGTCCTTGATGGGCATGAACATGGCATTGTAGGCCAGCAGCGGACGCATATAATGTTCCATCGGTTCCACATCCTTGGGATCGAGGCTTACGTCGGGATAGGTCTCCAAAATCTCGCGGGGCGTCCAGCTCTCGACGCGGGCTCCGCCGTAAGCCGCGCTCACGATACCTATGGGCACCTGCAGCACGTCGGTCATCCGCTTGGCGGCATGCCAGGCCAGGGCGCTGTAGTCGGGCGACGTGGCGGGCGAAGGCACCGTCCAGCGTGCGGCCACCGTATCCATCGGCGTGTAACTCTGGACCAGCGGCAGGGTCATGAAGCGTATCTTGTCCTTCCAGTTGCCGGAGTGGGCCACTTCCTCGTAGCCCCCCTTGATGGGACATCCCCAGTAGCCGCGCAGGGGCATCTGCATGTTCGACTGCCCTGAGGCAAGCCATACCTCGCCCACCAGCACGTTGTTAAGCGTCAGGGGCTCGCCGTCGCTCAGCACGATGGAGTAAGGTGTATAGCCTCCCTTGGGAGTCTCGACCTCGACAATCCATTTGCCGTCCTTGCCGGTCTTCGTCTCGTAAGTCTTGTTGTTCCAGCTCGGCGTGGCCGTGACTTTGGCGCCGGCCTTGGCCTTGCCGAACAGACGCGCCTTCGTGTTCTGCTGAAGAACCATGTTGTCGCTTATAGGCGAGCCCGGCTGAACCTTCGCCACCATCGGCATTCCGCACAACAGCGCGGCAAGAATCATCGAAATCCGTTTCATATCTCTGTTTTTCTATTCGTATTAAGTTAATGAAGTTGTTTTCTCAAACGAATTTACAAATTTATTCAATTTTCGGCAAAGATGTTCATAATATGTTATAAAAAAGACAAAAAGGTATTATTATATCTTTAAAATATTGGGATTTAATTCGTAACTTTGCACAAAATGACACACGGCATCCCGCACGGGATGTCATCATATCAACGATGATAACGACATGAAGAAACTCACCTGCGGCATGCTTATGGCCGGAATCATGGTCACAGGCGCGTCCGCACACGCCGAACTGATTATCAACGAACTGATGCAGAGCAACATTGACTGCATCATGGACGACCTCAAGGAATTTCCCGACTCTTGGGTGGAACTATACAATGCAGGCACCGCGAGCGTCAACCTCTCGGACTATGCCCTGTCGGACTCTCCCAAGGAGAATAAAGCCTATAAGCTGCCGTCACGCACGGTGGCCCCGGGCCAGTACCTCGTGGTGTACTGCGACAAGGAGGAGAAGGACCTTCACGCATCATTCCGCCTCGAATCGGGCAAGGACGGCGAACTGTATCTCTGGAAGAACGGCACCGTAATAGAACAATACACCGGCATGAAGAAGATGCCGGCCCCCAACGTGTCCTACGGCCGCGAGACCGACGGCTCCGACACGTGGGGATACCAGCTCACTCCTACGCCGGGCAAAGCCAACTGCGGCAGGATTTCCAAAGAGGTGCTCGGCGACCCTGTGTTTTCCAAGGCAGGGCATGTGGCAAAGACCACATTCGCGCTTGAGCTGTCGCTGCCCGAGGACGCCCCTGCCGGCACTCAGATACGCTACACCCTCGACGGCACCGAACCGACTGTCAATTCCACGCTTTACACTAAGACACTGGCCATAGACGACACCAAGACCGTGCGCGCCGCCCTGTTCAAGGATGGTGCCCTCACGCCGCGTTCCGTCACCAACAGCTACATATTCCTTGGCCGCGACATGACGCTGCCCGTCGTGTCGCTCGTTACGGACAGGAATTATTTTTACAGCGACAACCTCGGCATATATAATGAAAACAACAACGGCGCGAATGCCCGCAACGACTGGCGCCGGCCCGTCAATATGGAGGTTTTCTGGCAACCGGAAACCGAAAGCGTCATAAATCAGCTGTGCGAGACCCGCGTCAAGGGCGGTGCCTCGCGTGGAAACGCGCTGAAGTCGCTGGTGATGTATGCCAACAAGCGGTTCGGCACCAAGCGATTCGAATATGAATTCTTCCCCGAGGATGCCGCCGGGCTGACCGACTGGAAGTCGATAGAACTGCGCAACGCCGGCAACGACTTCGACTACCTCTACCTGCGCGACGCGCTGATTCAGCGCAACATGGGACGCCGCGCCGACCTGGACTGGCAGCCCTGGCAGCCGGCCATCGTGCTCATCAACGGCGAATACAAAGGCATCCTTAACCTGCGTCCGCGGTCGAACGAGGACTTTGTCTACACGTTCTACGACGGTCTGGAGGACGTGACCGTAGTGGAGAACTGGTGGGAACTCAAGGAAGGCGAGCAGTCGCAGCTGGACGCATTCAAGGCATTCTACGAGGCGCACGGACACACTTACGAGGAATTCGACGCCGTGATGGACGTGAGCGAGTTCTGCAATCTGATGATAGTGGAATCTTTCCATAACAACCTTGACTTCCCGGGCAACAACATCGAGATGTGGCGTCCCATAGCCGACGGAGGCCGCTGGCGCTGGATCGTCAAGGACACCGACTTCGGCATGGGGCTTTACGGCAGGGCATCCAACTATAAATACCTCAACTGGCTGTACGACCACAATTTCGACCCCGACAACAGCTGGGCGAACAAATACGAGCATACACGCCTGTTCCGGCGCCTGATGGACATTGACCGTTTCAAGAACATGTTCATCGACCGTTGCGCAGTATATATGGGCGATTTTCTGAACGGTACGGTCCTGTCGTCCGACCTGGACGATATGACGGCCGTAATCAAGTCCGAATATAAGCACCACCGCAAGCTGTTCAACGAATGGTGGCCCAACTACGACGAGGAAGTGAGCAACGCCAAGAAATGGGCGCGCGAACGCACCACATTCTTCTACAACCATCTTGCCGACTACCTCAAGCTTGGCAAAGCAGTGCCCGTTACCGTGGACAAAGGTCGCTCGGATGATATAAAGATCACGATGAACGACGTTCCTCTGAGTGGCCGTTCGTTTGATGGCAAATTTTTCGTCGACCGCAAGCTGACTCTGACGGGCCACAGCGACAATCCGGACCTTCCCGTTACCAAATGGCGCATACATGCCGCGGGCGCTCCGCAGCAGGATGTGGAACTTGTCGGCGCGACAGTGGAATACACAATTCCTGCATCGGCCACTTCCGTAACCATAACCACGGTTTCCGGCGACGGCAGCGGCATCAGCGAAGTGACTTCCGAGGAGTTCGACATGTCGGCTCCCTATGAGGTATATTCCATATCGGGCGCACGCCTTGACGGACTTGATGCCCTGCCGACAGGGGTTTATATCCTGAAGCAGGGCACCAAATCGAAAAAGGTCATAAAGAATTAAAACGGCCTGCCGCCTCCGGGCGGCGGTCCCATCGGAGGTCTGCCCCCGCCGCGTCCTTCGCGACCGGGAGGCGGTCCGGGATGCCCGTCGAAATCGGCGGGCATTTCCTGTGTCCGCTTATTGTTCTTCATCGTATTGAACGTGTACGATACGCTGAACATGACGTAGCGCGTCAGGTCGTTGTAACGCGAGTCAACAATCTGGTTGGCGCTGATGCTGCGGCTCACGTTCTTCTTCATACCTAACAAGTCGTAGGCACGCACGCTGAATGTCAGACTCTTGTCCCTGAGGATACTGTATGATGCCTCGGCGTTCCACAGCCACGAGTCGTTGTCGAATCCTGCCGTGAATCCGGTGGAACGGTCAAAGCTCAGGTCGGTGGAGAGGGAGAGTCCGAACGGCAGCGTCAGCTGTGCGTCGGCGTTGAAGCCGTAAGTGTGCGTGTATTGGTTCTTCTGTAGCTTCAGAGTGTTGGCGGTCATGCCGAACGAATAGGTAGGATTCACCGACATCTGGAACACGTCGCAGCTGTATGTCACTCCGAGGCGTGGAGCCAGGTTGAGATTGCTGGTACGGTTGAAATCGCCGTTGATATATCCGGCGTTCGACGCGTAGCGTGCCATCATATTGACCGAATAACGCCAGTGGCGGTTGGTGAAAGGCTGATTTATCATGACACCGGTGAACATGTTCATGTTGCCGTTGGCGTTTGCATATCGGGTGGTGCGCGCACCGGTGGTGGGATCGGTGGTGGTGTTGGCCACGATCACGTTGGTGGCGTACTGGGCATGAAGCATGCACATCAGCGACCGCTGGGCATCCTGGTTATAGTTGTTGTAATGGAAATTGAGCGACTGCATGAATGTCGGCTTCAGGTCCGGGTTACCGATGGTGATGTTCAGCGGGTTTGACACATCGGCCACAGGCTGCAGCTGCGACATGGAGGGCTGCGACGTGCGGGCGTTGTAGCGCAGCATCATCGACTCGGTCTTTGAGAACTTGAGCCGCAGCCGGGCGTAAGGAGCGAAGTTCCACACGGTGCGCTGCGGAATGTTCCGCTCCGAATTTATCAGGTCGGTGCTCTTGCTGCTGGAGGGCGTGACTGCCAGACCCACTTCAAGATTGAGCTTCTTGTTCACCTTCTTATATCCCAACTTGAGCTGATGGTTTATGAACCGGTTGCGGAAACTGTTTGACACATCCGGATTGAACACACCGTCGGCGGGAACGCCTCCCAACGCCTCGGGTATGAAATTCTCGGGATCGTCGGGAAGTCCGATGTCGTATGTCGATTTGTCGGAATTATTGAAACGCATCTGTATACGGTATTCGGCCTGCAGGAAGTTGCCTTTGGCCACGTCGCCGAGTGGTTCGGTCCATGTGGCCGTACCGGTCACGTTATTGCTCCATTCATGGTCGCGGATGAACTGGTACAGCGTCTCGGATTCCTCGTTCTCCATATAATACAGGATGTCGTTCCACGATGTGGTGCGCTGGCGCGTGTCCGAGAAATTGTACTGCGCGCGCAGGCTGAACGAACGGCCCTGGTGCGACTTGAACTTATGGTTATAGATCAGGTCGCCCGAAGCGTTCCAGCTCGTACCCTTGTTGAACTTGATGTTGTTGTTGCGGTTCACCAGGCTTTTCAGCATGTCGCCGGCCCGAAGGGTGGATGTGTCGGTCATCTCGGTGTTGCGTATATTGAGCGAGAAGTTGGGCCGGAAGTCAAGGGTGTTGTAATCGTCTATCTTCCATTCCATGCGGAAGTTGGCGTTGACGTTGTGTCCCCGGTCGCGCGACTTGGTGCCTTGCGACTTGGTGCTGATGGAGTCGGGGAACAGATATTGCGTCTCGGTGCGCGAATCGACCTTGCTGTCGGAATGGCTGTAGAACACGTTGCCGCCGATGCGGAACTTCTCGGTCTTGCCTAAGTTGAAATTTATGCCGAACCGCTGCGAGTCCGTGATGCCCCCCTGCGGGCCGAAGCTGCGGAACCGTCCCCGCCCTCCGTCCATGAAACCGAGGTCGTTGATGTTGTTGGCGCCGCCAACGATTGATATCTGGTTGTTGTCAGTGAATGTGGAAATATTGAAGCTGCCGTTATACCTGTTGTCGGTGCCGTAGCCGGCCTGCACGGTGCCGAACCAGCCGTTTTTCATCGACTTCTTTACCGTCAGGTTAATCACCGTCTCCTCCTCGCCGTCGTCCACGCCGGTGAGTCGCGAGAAGTCGCTTATACGGTCCACCACCTGCACCTTGTCCACCAGTTCGGAGGGGAGGTTCTTGGTGGCCATCTTGGTGTCCTCGCCGAAGAATTCCTTGCCGTCCACCAGCACCTTGGTCACGCTCTTGCCATTGGACGTGATTTTACCGTCGCTGCCCACCTCGACACCGGGAAGTTTCTTCAGCAGGTCCTCGACGGTGGCGTTCTGCATGGTGCGGTATGAGCCGGCGTTGAACTCCAGCGTGTCCTGCTTGGCCACTACCGCCGCCTTTGTCGCCGTTATGACGGCTTCCTTGAGGGTGACCGACGCCTCTGTCAGCTTGATTTCGCCGGCATCATATTGTTGGTCGGAATCCGTGAGGCGGACGGTCTTGTACACAGGATCCATTCCCACCATCGACACCTTGATGGAATATAATCCCGGCTCCACCGATTTGATTTGAAACTTCCCGTCTGCGTCAGCCGTAACTACATCTACGGGAATACTGTCGTTGCCTGTCGTCAGGGATATCGATGCACCGGTCAACGGCTCTCCCCCCTCATCCTTGACATTTCCCGTTATCACCGCACCGTACATGGCAACGGCGCAGAAACAACATAATGTAATTGATATTATTGACCTTTTCATAATCTTGCCTAAATCAATTATTCTGACCCGGATATTGCATAAAAGGTTTATAAACGGGCAATAATAAAAAATGTTAATGGATATTCACATATAAAGTTAACATTTAGAATCGCAAACGTTTCTTAACTCCGGGTTGTTGTAATGTCAAATGGAAATCAATATCAATTACCAGAATATGAAAGCACATTACTTAATGCTGGGACTGGGACTGGTCGCGTTAATGGCCTCCTGTTCCCACGACTCGAAAGACGAGCCTGTAAGATCCGACAAAGCCATCACATTCACGGCCGCTGTTCCCCAGTCGGCCTACCGTTCGCTGGATGACGCTGTCACGACTACAGGTTCAATCAACACATTCCGCGTATACGGTTTTGTCGAGGGGTACGAGACCCCTTACATGAACGGTGTGGAGGTAGTTAAGAACAACGGCGTCTGGGGTTACAGCCCGATGCAGTTCTGGCCTGTCGGCAAGACCATGAACTTCTACTCCATCAGTCCGGCCATAGTCACTGACCCGGCCGCCGCCGACAATATCGGCATGGACTCATCCAAGCCCGATATTCCAAACTTCAAGAACACGTTCCAGACCGACCTCCTCTATGGTGTCAACATGGGACTGACCGACGCAAGCTCGTCGCAGGTCAAGATCAACTTCCGTCACGCCTTGGCCCGAGTGGACTTCCTGTTCAAGAGCAAGGAGGGCCAGTCCATAGTGTTCAAGGCCGACGATATCGAACTGGTCAACATCTGCAACACGGGTGACTTCAAGTTCCCGCGCACCTCAACCACCGATTCCGATATCGAGGTATCCGTAGGCAAATGGGCGGCAAAAGACAAGGGTAACATGACCTTGAACTCCACGCCCTCCGACTTCATCGGCAAGACTCCCGTTCAGCTGATGTCGGACAACAACCAGTTCGTGATTCCGCAGGACATATCAATGGCTTCGGAGACTAACACCGGCGGCATGTACCTGCGTGTACACGGCACTATCTATGACGAGGCGTCGAAATTGCAGACATGGCCCCTGACCGGAGCCGCTTCCGACATCTATGTGCCGATCAACACTAAGGATGGCAAATTCAAACCCGGTTACCGCTACGTATTTACCGTAAGCATCGGCCAGCCCAACAATGAAGGCTGGATCCAGTTCGACCAGAACGTAACCGTGGACGAATACGGCAATTCGGATGAATCCGCCGAAAACAAGTAACTGATTACTAATCTCCAAGACATCTGCCTTCCCGCGCAGTGATGCCGGGAAGGCAACCAATTGATAAAAAAGAGGGTACGGAATGCGTCATGAAATTATGTCGAGCCATATTGCCATTATTGGTGGTCTTGCTTCCGGGATGCGATTCCGGACATCCGGACGTGCCTGAGCCTCCGGACGGCGAGCCTATTGCCTTTGACATAACTCCGTCAACCGGATCGACGGTACAGGATTCCACCGGCATAATCACCACCCGCAACATTTCCGAATTCCTGGTCTGCGCATACGAGGCGACAGGCAGCAGGCCCATTCTGATGAACAATGTGCTTGTGACCCGCACCGGCCGCAATTCTTGGACATATCCCGACCAGATAAAATGGCCGGAAGTGCCCCTGAACTTCGAGGCCGTCACCCCCACCGACGTCAAGATCTCAATTAACGCCTGGGACTATCCGTCGTCTGTGAGTCTGCGGACATACAGCATTGTAAACGGCGTGGAAACTCCTGACGCCACGCGCGACTACTGCATATCCGTGCGCCGTGATGCCGTGAAAGGCGACGGGAAGCTGCGCCTCAACTTCGGGCACTGCATGGCCCGCGTGGCTGTGGACATTGCCGCCGACATTCCATACACCTCCGTCATAGTCAAGGAAATAACCATGTACCGCATGAGCCGCGGAGGAGATTTTCATCTACCCAAGACCACTACCGCACCAGGCGCGGAACGTGGCGCGCTCGACAATTGCTGGACCGGCTGGGCTCTGGAACAGAAAAGCATTCAGATACCCTATTTTCAGGCTGAAGACGGCAAGGAGGTGCCGATCACTTCAACTCCGGTATCGCTCAACAATAAGAACAATTTCTTCTACGTGCCGATTATCTTCGACCCGTTGTCTACTCATGAAGGTAACATCGACGGTTCGGCAATCCGTGTGCTGTGCCAGTTCACCCGCACCTCCGACGGCACATTGCTGTGGCCCGACAAAAACACCCCCTATCAACTGCTGCCTCAGAGCGGCTCAAAATATGCCTATATCTTCTTCCCGCTGCAGAACAGGAATACCGGTCATCTGCGCTGGCAAACGGGCGTAAGCTATCATTACACCGTCACCATCCGCACGCAGGGTGCATTGCCTTCTGCTCAATCGGAAATACAAAAAAAGTCGTCGCCACAGTCGCTCCATTCGGGAACGGACCGTAGCAACGACATCAGTGTGGTTGAGACCGCCTGGAACTGAATTACTTTCCAGCTTTTATGTTTGTTGTTGTAGACTGCAGTCCCGGTGAAACTGCCCTAACATTAATTCGGCCGGGCTTCCCGTCGCTCTGCACTATCAGCATCACCTTTCCGTAGAAAGCCTTGCGCCTGTCGCTCTTGAAACGCTCCATCGACGTGGGCGACCCGTTGTCGACACCTACATTGCGACCGGCACCGGTCACTTCAAAAGTCACCTCGTTGTCGGCCCACGGACACAGGTTGCCATCCTTGTCAAGTATCTCTACAAGCACATAGCTCAGGTCCGAGCCGTCGGCCTTTATCGCGTTGCGGTCCGGGGTGAGACGTACCTGATACGGGTCGCCGGCGGTCTTCACAGTACGGCGCGCCACTTCCCTGCCATCCTTGCGGCTTACCACCGTCACCTCGCCCGGCACATACTTCACACGCCACATCACATGGTATTTGTCCTTGGGCATAGTTCGGACACCCTGCGACTCGCCGTTTACGAACAGCTCGGCCTCGTCGGCGTTGTTGTAGTAAGCCCACATATCCACATCCTGGCCATCCTTCCAGTTCCAGTGCGGGAACAGGTGCAGCACCGTTTTGTCGGGACGCCATTGGCTCTGATACATATAGTACACATCCTTGGGGATGCCGGCTAAGTCGACGATGCCGAAGTACGAGCTTCGGGCCGGGAATCCGTAAGGAGTGGGCTCGCCTATATAGTCGAAGCCGGTCCATACGAACTGGCCCATGATGAAGTCGTTGTTCTGCACGTCGTACATCGACTTCTCGTGAGTCGAACCCCAGGGCACATGATTGTTGTCATAGCTGGAGCATTCCAGCACCTCGCGGCTGAAGGGTTTGTCCCAGCGCTCGGGCCAGATGTACATCGTGTCGGATGGCATGATGTATGCGCCGCGGGTCATCAGGCCCGACACGCTTTCGGTCACGATGAACGGCTTGCCGGGGAAGTTCTTGGGGACATCCTGGAAGCAATAGTCGTGGTAGTTGTAACCGATTATATCGAGAGCGTTGGAGCGGAACAGATGGTTGCCGGGATCAGGCTCGTTGCAACCTGCCGTAATGCAGCGCGTGGAGTCGAGCGAACGGGTCAGGTCGGCTAATTTCTTGGTCAGCATGGAATTAACCGACATGCCGGAATCGGCGTGTGCCAGCATATCCTTGCTGTGGCCGAAGTTCAGTATCAGGTTGGCTTCCTCCAGACTGAGTGTATCGGCGTCGGCGCTGCTCCACTGCTCCAGCACCTCGTTACCGATGCTCCACTGTATCACGGAAGGATGGTTGCGGTCGCGCTTCATCTGGTCGGTCAGGTCGCGCTCGTGCCATTCGTCGAAGTAGTTGGAATAGTCGTACTGCGTCTTGCGGCGGCGCCACATGTCGAAGAACTCATCCTGCACCATCAGGCCCATGCTGTCGCACAGGGCCAACAGCTCGGGTGCCGGAGGATTGTGGGTGGTCCGGATGGCGTTCACACCCATCTCCTTCACGATCTGCAGCTGACGCTCGATGGCTCGGCGGTTCACCACGGCTCCGAGCGCACCCGCATCATGGTGCAGGCATACGCCGTTTATCTTCATAGCCGAGTCGTTGAGGAAGAATCCTTTGGCGGCGTCATAGCGCAGGTTACGGAATCCGGTGGTGGTCTCCACGCGGTCCAGCACCTTCCCTTTCTCCTCAATCTCCGTGTGAACCGTATACAGGTTGGGACTGTCCACACTCCACAGTTTCGGATTGTCGAACGCAAGGGTCTGCTCGCAGTCGCGCGTCTCCCCTTTCTTCAATATAAGCGGCGACCGGTTCCCGGCCACTATACGGCCGTTCGGTCCTATCAGCATGGTTACTACACTCAGCACTGCCGGTTTCCTGCCCGTGTTGGTCACGGTGGTGGTCAGTTTCACCTTGGCGCTCTGCTTCGATATGTCGAAAGGAATCACGTGCTGGCCCCATAGCGGCACATGTATCGCGCTGCGCTCTCGCATCCACACGTTGCGGTAGATGCCGCAGCCGGAATACCAGCGCGAATTCGGTTGCCTGGAATTATCCACCTTCACCGACAGTACGTTCTCACCCTCATTGATGTAAGGCGTCAGGTCGTAGCTGAACGAGGCGTAGCCATAGGGCCGAGTGCCGAGCAGATGGCCGTTGATCCGTACGGACGCGTTCATAAACGCACCGTCGAAGTCAATGAACAGCCGCTTGTCGCCACGGTTCTTGCCGGCCGTGAACGTTTTGGTATAATATCCGATACCGCCGGGCAATGCGCCGCCTCCGGCTCCCGATGGGTTATCGGCACTGAAATCTCCTTCTATCGCCCAGTCGTGAGGCAGGTCGAGCTGACGCCAGTTTACCGAGTCGAGCGAAAACCGCCAGCCCTTGTTGAAGTTGGTGCGGTATGTGTTAGCCTCAGCAGCCGAACTCCCCGTCGCGAGGAATCCGGCCGCAATAAGACTCAGAATTGTTCTTCTGATTTGCATGAATAAACGTGTGTTTTTAAATCTTAACTATCCAATATACACTTTCAGTATTATGTCATTGTATCGGGAATGAAAGAGGCCGTCAAAGCATTACGACCTCTTTCTTACCGTTATAATTCACAATTTTGCCCTTCGCCTTGATGGCGTCTGCCACGGGATGGGCGGCATCTACCTTTACGATGTTGAACTTGCGGTCGGACTGCATTCCGGGGAAGCTGCCCTCGCGGTCGGCTATGGTGAGTTCGTTGGTCTTGTCGTTGTACTCCAGACGAATCTTGCTGAAGGCGCCTTTCTCGTAGTCATAGTTGGTGCCTTCGTCCTCGTAGATGGTGAAGTCGCCGTCACGTCCGCCGTAAACCACGATGGTCACGGGGTCGTCGCTTTTCTGTGCGGCATACTGTATGTCGCCGCCGGCAGGTACTATCGAACCGCCGCGTACGAACAGCGGCATCGTCTCATAGGGAGCGTCCACCTTCAGCGTCTGGCCACCCTTCACTGCTTTGCCGGTATAGAAGTCATACCAGGTCTCGCCGGCGGGGAAGTAAACCTCGCGGTCGCGTGCGCCGTACTTGTAGACGGGAGCCACCAGGAAGGCGGGACCGAACATGTACTGATCCTTCAGGTTGCGCGTGTTCAGGTCGGAGGTGAAGTCCATCACCATGGGACGCATGATGGTGTAGTCGTCGAAATATGTCTTGCCGGCCAGCGAATAGATGTAAGGCATCAGGTTGTAGCGCAGCTTGGTATATTTCACGATGCTGTTGTAGGCTGGATGATCCTCGGGAGCGATGTTGTAGACCTCGCGGAAGGGCCACTGGCCGTGTGCGCGGAACAGGGGGGCGAACGCTCCGAACTGATACCAGCGTGTGTTGAGCTCACGCCATTCCTTCAGGTCGTCGTTCTCCTCGCCGGCCTCCAGGTATTTGGCCGCACCCTTCACGTAACGGTCCTCGACGCAGAATCCGCCGATGTCCATGGTCCAGTAGGGAACGCCGCTCATGGCGAAGTTAAGTCCGGCGGCAATCTGTGCTTCCATGTCCTCCCAGCGTGTGCCGATGTCGCCGCTCCATGTGGCGGTGCTGTACCGCTGCTGGCCTGAGAAACCGGAACGTGTCAGCAGGAACACGCGCTTGTCGGGATCCACACCGCGCTGTCCGTCGTAGATGGCCTCGGCGTTCATCAGCGCGTATGCGTTGAAGTATTTGTCGGCCGGGCCGGCGTATGTGGGATTCATCAGGTCCTTGCGGTATTCGATGTCGATGCAGTCGCGCACGTTGGGCTCGCTGGCGTCCATCCACCACGCATCGATGCCTAAGGGCATGTAGTGGTCGTTCATCTGGCTCCAGAACAGCTTGCGTGCGTCGGGATTGTATGCGTCATAGAAGCTGCCGAGATAGCCGGGGCCTACCCAGTCTCGGATCGAATCACGTACGGCACCCTGGTACATCCAGCCGTTTTTGTCAAATTCCTTGTAATGGTCGGTGGTGACGTAGAACTTGGGCCATACCGATACCATCACGTGTGCGTTCATGTCGTGGATGGAGTCTACCATACCCTTGGGATCGGGGAAACGCTCCTTGTCGAACTCGTGGCTTCCCCATGAATCCTGCTTCCAGTGCAGCCAGTCGATCACCACGTTGTCAATGGGGATGTTGCGCTTGCGGAATTCGCTTACGGTACCCAACACCTCGTCGCGGGTATTGTATTTCTCGCGGCTCTGCCAGTAACCCATGGCCCAGTTCGGCATAATCGGGGCCTTGCCCGTCAGCGTACGGTAGCCGGCGATGATGTCGTCCATATCCTTGCCATAGATGAAGTAATAGTCTATCATGTCCTGCATCTGGCCCCACCACGACAACTGTTCGCCGTCCTTGACGGGTGCGTAGACGCGCAGTCCGCAGTATGCAACCGATCCGTTGGGCTCCCACTCTATCTTGACGGGCACCTTCTTGCCGGCCTGCAGGTTGACCTGGAACTTATAGCTGTTCGGGTTCCATGCCGTGCGCCAGCGGGTGTCGACCACCTTCTTACCGTCGATGTATATGGTCTGATAGCCGGAATAATACATGATGAACTTGTAGAGACCTGTCTCCGACGGCTCGATGTAACCTTCGTAAGTCACGTTTGAGCCGGCATAGTCGAAGTTCTGGGGCAGGTTGATGACATGAGCCAGATCGCCGCGAATCAGATTCTCAAAATAAATCTTCGGTTCCTGACGCACCATCGTTTTGCCTTCCTTGTCGATGTATGTGCCGGTCAGCGTGCCTTCCTTACCCTCCTTGTTAAAGAGCTTGAATACCTCGCCGAGCTGGCTGTAGTCGTTGGGATTGCCCCAGCGGCACAGCGAATAGCTGTCCCACAGCAGACCGTAATTGTCGGTGGAAACCACGAAGGGAACGGACACCTTGGTGTTGTACTGGAACAGTTCCTCGTTCTTGTCCTTGTAGTTGAACTCGTTGGCCTGATGCTGACCGAGTCCGTATATGCCCTCGTCGGGATTCAGAGACTGCCATGTCTGCCGGACGCTATAACCCTTCACTCCGCCGGTGACGCGGGGAGTGAACGTGCGTCCGTTCTGATTCTCCACCAGCAGTTCCTTGCCGTTGTGGTCATAGAACTTCACCTGACCGTTCTTCTCGTTGATCACGGCCTTGATCTGGCTGGTGGCAACCTCCACAACGCCCTTCTTCTCGGTCACGGTGAACTGGGGGTTGTTGGCGTTGCCCTGGAATTTAGGAAGCACCACAAGCGAGGAGTCAGCCTTGAACTCCTGTTCGGGAGTGGCGGACACGCGCATTATCTTGTCGTTGATGACGCGGACGCGCACCTTGGCGTCGGGTGCGGTCACCACTACACCGTCTTTCAGCCGTTCGTAGCCGGCCTTCTTTGCCCATGACGATGCCGGAATGAGGAGCGATCCCATCACCAGCACGCCTGCAAGCAAGTTGATATTATTTATTTTCATCTATCAGGAATGTTTTGTGTTAGTCCTTTTAAGGTTGACTGCCTTAGTGTGTTGTTGCCTTTAAAATATGTTTTTAAGGTTCACTGTCAGTTCAAAACAATCAGTGCCGGAACTGTGCGGTTCCGACACTGCAAAATTAACTTAATATTTATCCCGAATCAATCAAATATGTTGACTGGTTATTATCACGATGTTAATATACATCACCCGATGTTTCCCAATAAGGCATAATTTGTTAAATTAACATACTCACTTGCCTAATTTATCCTGATATTCCTTAGGTGTCACGCCATATTCTTCCTTGAAGTATTTGGAAAAATACTTGGGGTTGTTGAAGCCGAGCTGGAATGCGATTTCCGATACGTTCATCTGCGATTCGCGCAGATACTGTGCCGCGCGTTTCAACCGAAGCACCCGTATGAATTCCACCGGCGACTTGCCGGTAAGCGCCACTAATTTCTTGTATAGATGCACGCGGCTCATGCCCAACTCACGGCTCATTTCCTCCACGGTCAGTTCCGGTCGCGACATATTTTCCTCAACATACTTCACTGCCTTGCTTACCAGCTGCTCGTCGAGCGAGGTGATCTCTATCTCGGAAGGAGTCGGTTCGATGTACGAACGTTTCACACCTCCGCGCTTCAGTCCCACCAGACGTTTTATCTTCAATGCCAGCACCCTGTTGTTGAACGGCTTGGTGACATAGTCGTCCGCTCCGAGGCTCAGTCCCTCCAATACAGACGATACGTCCTGCTTGGCCGTCAGCATTATCACCGGAATGTCCTGGGTGGCCTTTTTCGACTTCAATTCGCGCGTCAGTTTTATGCCATCCATCACCGGCATCATTATGTCGGTCACTATCAGGTCGTAATCCTTGCGTTTCGTCATTTCCAGGGCCTCCATGCCATCCGAAGCCGTATCGACATCATACGTGCCCGAGAATTCATCCTTCAGGAAGGTGGTCAGATCCTTGTTGTCGTCCACAAACAGAACGGAGGGCCTGTCCGACCTCTCTGCTGCGGATACCGTTGCGTCCGGGTCTGCCCCGGCGCCTGCCGGAGCATTCACTGTAGCCTCGCTTTCATTATCTGTTCCGGCAGTTTCGTCCACCTTTAGATCCATGGGAATCGTCAGCTTGAATACGGCTCCGTTAGGTTTGTTATCCTCTACCGAAACCTCGCCGCCGTGAAGTTTGACATATTCAAACACCAGACTCAACCCGATTCCGGTACCGGTCTCCGCACCCGAGTCGTTGCCGGCCATGTAAAAACGCTCGAAAATATGTTTCTTGTCTTTGTCATCTATGCCACTGCCACTATCCGACACAGCAATCTCCATACGGTCGTCTTTCTGTTCCACACGCACCAGTATGCTTCCGTCATCGGGAGTGTACTTCATGGCGTTTGAAAGCAGGTTCATGACGCATTTGGTGATCTTGTCGGCGTCGTACACCATCGTAATGGCCGGCGGCTCCGACTCAAACCGCATATCGATGTTGCGTCTGTCGGCCATGTCCAGAAAATCGTCCATAGCCTTGCGCACGGTGTCCGTCAGATTGCTGCGCGACAGGTTGAGATGCAGTCCCGACATCTCGTTCTTGCGAAAATCGAGCAACTGGTTCACCAGGTACAGCAGTCGGTCGGCATTACGCTTGATGGTGTTGAGGCGGCTCACGTCACGCTCCTCGGTCTTTTCGTTCAGCAGCGATTCCACGGGCGACAGTATCAGCGTGAGCGGTGTGCGCAGGTCGTGGCTGACGTTGGTGAAGAACCTGAACTTCATTTCGTTAAGTTCTATCTCCTTGCGCCTTGCCTCCTTGCGGCGTGCAGCCAGATAACGGATGCGTTCACGTCGCTTGGTCCACCACATCACCCCGCAAACTATCGCCAGTCCAAGCAGAACATAGACGCATATCATCCACCATGTGGCGTACCATGGACGGGCCACGTTGATTTCCAGTTCGCCCGTTATCTCATCGGCGGGAATGCCGGGATACAGCAGCCTGACTTTCAGCGTGTAATGTCCCGGAGGCAACTGGACGTAATGCACCTCGTTGACGCCACGGGGACAGCGACGCCAGTTGTCGTCGTATCCTTCCAGCATGTATTCATACTGTCCGAAGCTGGCGTGCTGGTACGAATCCGTGCTGAACGATATGGTGATTTCATTCTGTTTCGCTCCGAGATTGAGTTCCTTTATATAGGCCAAATTCTCGGGAAGCACCACCCTGCCGCCATATTTACGTCCCGGCTCGATTATGTCGTTACCTATCTGCAGCGACGTGAACCGCAGTCTCGGCACTTTCGAGCCGAAACGCAGCTTCTGAGGGTCTATCACCAGGATACCGCTCAGATCACCCGCCAACACGAGGCCGTCGGCAGTGACACACAGCGACCTCTGGTTGAAGCTCTGACCGCTCAGACCGTCCTCCACACCGAATCCGTAGCTGACAAACCTGTAGTCATCGCTCTTTACATCGCTTTCGACCGACACATTATATATGTTGCTTCCCGAAGTAACCCATACGGTTTTTTCCTCTCCTTCGGCCACACCGCTGATAAACATTGACGAAGACTTGCCGTCGAGCGACACATTCACAAGCCTGTCCTTGGCCAGGTCGTAGACATACAGGCCCTCGCGAGTGGCTATCCACAGCAGTCCCCGCGAATCGTACATCAGCTGGTTCACATTCCGGGCGCCAGGGCGTTTCACCTGCTTTGAATACCCCTCCACCGCGGCGATGCTGCCAGTGGATGGCTCAAGTACCGATACGCCCTCGGTGGTGCCTATGTAGATTCGTCCGTCGCGGCCCAAGGTCATGGTATTTATATAGTTGGACTTCAGACCGGAGTTGCTTACGTTATAGTCGGTGAATTTGCCGGATGCCGGATCGAATTTCTGGATGCCCGACCCTAAGGTGCCTATCCACACAGTGCCGTCAGCCATGGGAATCACAGCCCATATATTGGGTGAATTGAGTCCATTCTGCTCGGCATATCTGGTGAAATGTCCGTTCCTGTACCTGTACATGCCTCCTTTATAGGTGCCGATCCATACTGTTCCGTCGGAGGTGATTCCGAGGTCGGTTATGGCTCGGTCGCCGTATTCTGCGGGTACCGGTATGTTGTGCCAGCTGTTCGTGTCGGTGTCTATTGCTATCAGCTCCCCGTGGTCCGTGCCCGCATACACCGTTCCCTTGCCGGCCGACGCCATGCAATTGATGTCGCCTACATTATAATGGCTGAACTTGTATTCGTTCGGGTAATAGACGGATACACCGTTTTTCATTGTGGCTATCCATAATCCGCCGTCCGAGTCCCGGTATATCGACTCCACCGAATTGTTGCCCAGCGACGTTATATCGCCCGGCCTGTTTTTCAGCGAAGTAACGGATCCGTCGGCGCCACGCACTTCCAGGCCCTCGTTGTCGTATCCGATCCAGATATTGCCCACGGCATCCTGATCTATGGCCGTAACGGAGTTGCCGGCGAGCCGGGGACGCGCCTCGTTGCCGAGCCAGCGGCCCGAGCCGGTATCATAGACCCACGCGCCATATTCGCTGTACACCCACAGGCGTTCCATGCGGTCGACAAACAGCGAAAAGATAGCCCTGTCCACATTTTGGACACCTACGTGCAGCTTATTTACCAGCTTGCGGCCGGCCTTGTCATATTCACCGATACTGCCGTCGCTGCGTGCCACATACATGCGGCCGGTGCGCGGATTCGACACTATATCCGTCACCTCGGCCTGTGGATTGTATGCCTCTACCATACGCGTCACGCCCCCTATACGCGCGTACAATCCGTCACCTCGTGCCCACAGCCACATATCGTTTTTGTCGATATATACAATCTGGGCCTCCTGTTTCATGCCTATTCCCTTATAATAGTCGGGGCCGAGTTTACGGAAAGTTTCGGTACGCGGCTCGAAGACGGCATAGATGTCGCCGGCACATATCCACAGATTGCCCTGCGGATCTTCCTGGATGTCCTGGACATAATTGTCGTGTAGCGAAGCGGGGTCCTCCGGATCGTTCATGAACACCTTCATGCCGACGCCGTCAAACCGGTTCAGACCCGAGGCCGTACCGAACCACATGAAGCCGTTGCTGTCGCGCAACATCGACAGGACATGGTTGCTGGCAAGTCCCCCGCTCTCCTGGATGGTCCGAAATCTGATATCTTCGCCATGTAGAGCGAACGAGGTGATGAAAATCAGTATGAAGGTTAATGAATATGTAATCCTTTTCATGCAATCAGGCTCTTTTCCGAGTGGCAAGGCAATTTTTAACATTCCTTGATGCATCCGGTGTGTATTTCATTGCAAAATTAACAAAACCTGTCTTATTTCGGAGGTTTTAGCCCATTTATTAAATATGTTATAAAACATGTTATGGAATTCATTTATCATTTTATACCCTTTTTATTTACAACAAATGTCAGGATGGAACAAATCATTCACGCCTTATAATCATTAACTCCCCTGAAAAAATGTGAACGGATATTAATTTTGCAGCGGAAATAACACCGACGCCTCCATCCTGCGCCTGACCTTCGCAGGATTCCTGACGGATTATTACCATGACTCGACATAACTAAACCTTAACGGAAGACATACGGACTGACTATATGAAAAACTATTAATAACAATTATACCAATGGAAAAATCAAACAAGAGAAAATCTTGGATGCAGACACTTGGCCGGCAACTGCTGGCGGGCGTCGCACTGTTGGTCGGCGCCGGCATGATGAGTGGCGCGCCTATCAAGGTGACCGGTACGGTTACGTCGGCGCAGGACGGCGAACCGCTAATCGGGGCATCCGTGTTTGTAGTGGGCACCACCACAGGTGCCTCGACCGACATTGACGGTAACTATACCATCAATGCCGAAATGGGCCAGACATTGCGTTTCAGCTATGTCGGCATGAACAGCCGCGAAATCAAGGTGACCGGCTCCAAGCTCGACGTCGCCCTGCTGGAGAACAGCTCCGTGCTCGACGAGGTCGTAGTGGTAGGTTACGGCACACAGAAGAAGAAGTTGGTGACCGGCGCCACATCGCAGGTGAAGGGTGACGAGATTGCCAAGATGAATACCACCTCTCCGCTTCAGGCCATGCAGGGCCAGATGCCGGGCGTGCAGATCAGTTCCGAATCCGGACAGCCTGGTGCCGGAATGAAGGTCAGCATCCGCGGTCTGGGCACCACAGGCAACGCATCGCCTCTGTACCTTATAGACGGTGTGGGCGGTGACATCTCCACTCTGAACCCTAACGACATCGAGAGCATCGACGTGCTTAAGGATGCAGCTTCCGCCGCCATCTACGGTGCGCAGGCCGCCAACGGCGTCGTGCTCGTCACGACCAAGAGCGGTAAGGAAGGCACGGCCAAGGTTACCTTCGACGGCTATTGCGGCTGGCAGGACGTGGCCCACAGCACCAAGATGCTGAACGCACGCGAGTACATGACCATCATGGACGAGCAGCAGGTCAACAGCGGCGACAAGCCCTACGACTGGTCGAGCTTCAAGAGCATCTATGACGCCGACGGCAACCTGATCGACACCGACTGGCTCGGTTCCATGTTCCACAACGGCGCCATCACCCAGAGCTATAACTTAGGCGTGAGCGGCGGATCGAAGACCAGCACATACGCCGTATCCGCCGGCTATGTGAACCAGGAAGGTATCGTGGGCGGTCCGAAGGTATCGAACTACAACCGCTACAACTTCCGCGTCAACTCCGACCATCATCTGTTCGGCGACATCCTGACCATCGGCGAGCAGGTGGCTTTCGTTTACCGCAAGTCCACCAGCATCGGCGACGGCAACGTCTACAACAACACCCTGCGCGGTGCGTTCAACACATCGCCCCTCGCCCCTATCTATGACGCCGAGGGCAACTACAACTGCACCACCAACTCCGACTGGTACAACAACGACGGCAACCCCTACGGAGCCATGATGGTCAACACCGACCGCCAGTCGAAGAACGCAACGTTCAACGGCAACGCCTACGTTCAGCTGCAGCCCATACAGGGCCTGAAGATACGCACCGTGTTCGGTGCCGTCTACAACAGCAGCGACTGGCGTTCGTTCAATCCCATATACGAGTTCAGCCCCTATTCCAAGAATACTCTGGAAAAGGTGGACCAGAACATGAGCAACTCATGGACGCTGACATGGACCAACACCGCCAGCTATGACTGGGAGATCAAGGACCACGCGTTCAACGTGATGATCGGTATGGAGGCATCGCAGTTCCGCGGCGAATACGTGGGTGCTTCCAACGCCTCGCTGAAGGAAGGCTTCAACACATGGCCCTTCGCATGGGTCAGCAACGGCACCGCAGCCTCCACCGGCGACGGTCTGGCCGCTTCCGGCTATCCCTTCGACAAGACACGCACCGTCTCCTACTTCGGCCGTATCGGCTGGAACTGGAAGGAGCGTTACATGATCAACTTCACGCTGCGTAACGACGGCAGCTCCAAGTTTGCCAAAGGTCACCGCCACGGCTGGTTCCCCTCGGTTTCCGTGGGATGGAACATCAGCAACGAGAAATTCATGGAATCGGCGTCAAGCTGGCTGAGCTTCCTGAAGATCCGCGCCAGCTGGGGCCGCGTAGGTAACCAGAACATCGACAACTACCGTTACATCTCCCCCATCAAGGTGACCAACACACATTATCTGTTCGGCCAGTACTTAGGTCCGAACGGCGTGTACAACACCGGCTACCCCACCATCCTCGAGAGCAACTGGGGCGCATATCCCAGCCGTCTGGGCAACATGGACCTGACATGGGAGACCTCCGAGCAGACCAACATCGGTTTCGACGCACGTCTGTTCGACAGCCGCTTCGGCATCAACTTCGACTTCTACATGAAGAACACCAAGGACTGGCTCGTAGTGGCTCCCATCCTGGCCACTGCCGGTACGGACGCTCCCTTCATCAACGGCGGTAACGTGAAGAACACCGGTATAGAGCTGAACCTCGACTGGCACGACACCGTAGGCAACGACTTCAGCTACAACATCGGCTTCAACTGTGCATGGAACAAGAACCGCGTGGGCGCCATACCCAACAGCGACGGTATCATCCACGGCGACGTCGGTATGCTTTACAACAACTCCGCCGAGTTCTACCGCGCCGAGAACGGCCATCCCATCGGTTATTTCTGGGGCTACAAGACGGCAGGTCTGTTCCAGAACCAGAAGGATATCGACGACTGGATCGCAGCCGGCAACGGTATACTGCAGAACAACGTGGCTCCCGGCGATGTCAAGTTCGTGGACCTGAACCATGACGGCAAGATCAGCGACGAGGACAAGACCGACCTGGGCAACGGCATTCCCGACTTCACATACGGCGTCAACATCAACCTCTACTGGAAGAACTTCGACCTCGGCATCGTAGGCAACGGCGTGGCAGGCAACCAGCTGGTTCAGTCCTACCGCAGCGTCGACAACGCCCACGCAAACTATACCACACGCATCCTGGACCGCTGGACCGGCGAAGGAACCTCCAACAAGATTCCGCGCGTCACCACCGACTACACCAACTGGCAGTTCAGCGACCTATACATCCAGAACGGCGACTTCTTCCGCATCTCCAACATCACCTTAGGCTACAACTTCGCTCCGCTCATCAACAAGAAATGGCTGAGCAACTGCCGCCTCTACTTCCAGGTGCAGAACGTGGCCACATTCACCAAGTACGACGGCATGGACCCGGAGATCGGTTTCGGTTCCCAGGCTTGGGTGTCGGGTATCGACAACGGTTTCTATCCCCGCTCGCGTACATACCTGTTCGGTGTCAACCTTGCTTTCTAAGAAACTGTTTAAATTTATTTTCAATGGATTTTGAGAAGATTTTTGAGATGTTTTCGCAAGTTGAGAAAGGAGAAACCTTTCGGTTGCGACTGCCGAAACTTGGCGAAAACAGCCAAAAAGATTCTTAAAAGCCATGAAAGAATCCATATAAAAAATTATTCGTAATAAATTTAAAACAGTTTCTAAGACCCGCGTTAAGATTCGACAATGAAGTTTACGGATATTTAATTCCGGTCTAAACAAGCTTAAAAAATTGAAACAAATGAAAAATATAAATAAGATTTTGGGTCTCGGACTTGTATCAGCAGCGGCCCTGGGCATGGCATCGTGCGCGGAGAGCTTCCTGGATACCGTCAGCAAGACAGAGCCGAACTCAAACAACTATTACAAGACAGAAACACAGGCCGAGCGCGCCCTGATAGGGTGCTACGACGGCTGGCGTCAGATATCGTCCCAACCCGGCACATATCCCTTCATGATAGCCTCCACAATCATGAGCGACGAATGCTATGGAGGCTCCGGCATGTCAGACGGATTCGGCGCCCAGAACATCGACCAGTTCTCCACAGCCCCCGGCCCGTCGGAGATGAACATGTTCGAGCAGGACTGGAAGTCGTACTACGCAGGTCTGTTCCGCTGCAACACGCTGATCACGCAGGTGGACAACGTGGACTGGAGCAGCGAGGCCAAGAAGAACCAGATACTCGGCGAAGCCCGCGCCATCCGCGCGTTCCTGTACTTCGACATGGTGCGTCTGTGGGGCAACATCCCGTTGTTCACCGAGCCCAGCAACGAAAACCGCGAGCAGGCTGATCCCAAGGATGTATATGCCGTGATATTCAGCGACCTGAAGTTTGCGATGGAGAATATTCCCGCCGACGCATACACATCGGCCGACAGCTTCGGCCGCATCACCAAATATGCCTGCGAGGCCATCCTGGCACGCGCATATCTGTTCTACAACGGTTACATGGGCGGCGACCCCGTCACCGTCGAAGGCACCACCATCACCAAGGCCGACGCCCTGGCAGCCTGCGAGGACATTATCGCCTCCGACCGCTACAAGCTGGTTCCCGACTTCAAGAACCTGTGGCCCGCGGCATCACTGGTGCCCCTGGCTGACGGCGCAATCGGCTGGGATCCCGAGAAATCCACCTACGCCGGCGACGCCAACAGCGAGGTGATTCTCTGCCAGATGTTCACCCCCACCCAGGACTACAACGGCAACAACGACTCCAACCGCTGGCTGGTGAATATCGGTATGCGCGGCCTGAACTCGAGCCCCTACGGAAAGGGCTGGGGACTCGCCACAATATCTCCCAAATATTATAGTTCCTTATTTACAGCCAACGACACACGTCGCGTCGCTTCGGCCATCGACCTGGCAGGCGAAGGTGTGACCGGCAGCGCTGACTATGCTAATGCACTCAAGGACTGGCGTGAATACACCGGTTATTCCAACAAGAAATACTGTCCGTTGGTGTTCGGCAACAACTCGTCGGCAGCCACCAATCCTGACGGAACCGGTGACTTCATGACGCAGAACGCCCAGACATGGATTATAATGCGCTATGCCGACGTGCTCCTTATGGCAGCCGAATTGGGCAGCAGCAACGGCAGCGCATATCTGGACCAGGTACGCGCCCGCGCCGGTCTGGGCCATCTGGCCCTGAACCAACAGAACATCATGGAGGAACGCGCACGCGAGCTGGCGTTCGAGGGTGTCCGCTACTGGGACCTTCTCCGTCAGGGTGTCGACGTGATGGCTGACGCTGTCTGCGCTTCCGCGGCTACCGTCCTGAACGGCGGCAACGAGGTTCAGCTGTCGTACGACCGCGCTCAGATCATCCGCACCAAGGGTCTCTGCCAGATTCCCTACAACCAGATCACTCTGTCGCACGGAGTTCTGAAGCAGAACGAAGGATGGTAATGTGACCTATTAATCTTTAACTATAAAAAATCCTCCCGGTCTCCCGGGACCGGGAGGGAAACCGAAACAGCAAACCAACATGAAATTCAATTTTCTAACCTGCGCAGCAGCAGCGATGGCCATGGTGTTGGGAACGTCATGTGCCGACAAATATGAGCTGGATGCACCGGATGTAAGCCCCGACGATCTGGTACAGGGCGTGGCCTTCACGGTCACACCGGACGCTCAGAACCCGAACCTGATACACCTCAAGAGCCTGATGCCCTCCAGCTATCAGGTGTACTGGCAGCACGGACAGGGCCAGTCGGAGAAGCCCGAACTCGACCTGAAATGCGCCTTCCCCGGCGAACAGACCGTGACCTTCGGTGTCATCACCCGAGGCGGCCTCGTAATGGGTCAGCCCTACACATTCAATATCGAGGACATGTGCGCCGATTTCATCACCGGCGAGATGTGGGAGAACCTGACCGGTGGCGGCGGCAACTCCAAGACCTGGGTGCCCGACAACGGCAACTACGGCAAGAAACAGGGCTACTACTCCTGCTTCGACCCCACCGCCACGCACACCGATTTCGGCAGCAAGACATGGTGGGAGCCCGCCAACGGCGATGTAGGCATCACCGAGGACGACCTGAAGGCCGAGATGACATTCTCGCTCCAGGGGGGTGCCAAGCTCACGACCACCACTTATGTGGACGGCGTGCCCACCACTAAGGAGGGTACATTCGACATGAATCCCGACGCCTGGACAATGGCTGCGAACGACGTCGACTTCCTGCACGCCGCATGGACCGACGGCAAAGCCAAGGACTTCCGCAACGGATACGTGATCCTCTATCTTGACGAGAACCAGCTGATGATAGCCAACCACCGCGACCCCGTGCTGTCGGGCGAGGGCGACTGCCTCTACTGCTTCAACTTCGTAAGCAAGGAATATGCCGAGAGCTATGTGCCCCCGACGGTCGACGTTGTTCCCGAACCTGAGCTGGACAGCGAGTGGTACAACCTCCTGCTGACCCAGAACCGCTACTGTACATGGAGCATCGACGTCGACAAGCCTTACGAATGGTGCGACCTCTACGGCAACAAGACCAAGGACGGCGAGAACTTCGTGGAAGCTACAGTAAACATCAACCTCGACACCGACGCTCCCGGTCTGTTCACCACCACAGTGGGCGACGTGGAGACCAACGGCAAGTACAACCTCTCGCAGTCCGGTTATCTTGAGTTCGACACGCCCATAAGCTCCACCGCGCTTAGCCCGGATGTGGACTTCGCACTGAACGATGATAACACCCTGCGTGTGCTCCGTTACGAGAAGGATGACTTAGGCCGCGTTTCCGATCTCTATCTCGGACGACTCGTCAAGGATTTCTCCGGCAAACCGGTGCAGTATATCGCCTACCACTTCGTGGCCCAGTTCGGCGGCAGCTCTACCGAGAAGTTCAAGCTTCAGATCTGCTATAACAACACCAATGACTGGACTATGATAGAAGGAGACACGATGTTCATCGAAGGTGACGGCACTTATACGCTTACTGTCAAGGGAAGCAACCAGCTGTCGGAACCTCTGCTGTGGATAGACTGCTTCAAGATCCTGAACAAGTACCCCAATTGCGACATCGTGATCAGGGACATCAAGGTAGACGGCACTTCGTTGGCTTTCGACGATACAGCCATCAGCCGTGGCATAGGTGACGATCCCGGAACAGCCCGTCGTTACATCTGCAACGCATGGGGCCTGGCAAGCTGCTTCAGCAGCACCGACCTGTTCAAATTCAACAATGAGATTACCGTTACCGTAGACGTCAAGTTCGACAACGGCAAACCTTTCTACACACCCGAATAAATAGGACCTACCAATGAAACATTCAATAATATATGGTGTGGCGGCACTTGCCCTGTCGGGCGTTCTGACGGCGTGCAACGACGATGACGTCAACATCTACACCGACCCGATCATAAAAGAGGTCGTTACCGGCGACGCCGCCACAACGGCATTGACGGCCACAATCAACGGCCATGCTTCCGACCTGAGCGCCATGAACGTGGACTCGTACACCGTCGGAACGGTTTACTCCACCACCGAGAATCCCACTGCCGGCGGCACGTTCGTTGCCGGCACCATGGGCGAGAACGGAGATTTCGTCACCAACATCACCGGCCTGCAGGAAGGCGTAACCTACTACTACGCTTCGTGCGTCACGCTGCAGAAGATGCAGAGCTATTACGGCGAGATCAAGAGCTTCGTGACCACTTCCGGTGAGTTAGCCGCCGCCGACCCCGCTTCGCTGACCGCTACCGCCGTCAATCTTGGCGGTACCGTGAACGGCGTCAGCGACCTGATTGAAGCCGAGACTCTGGACTACGGTATCATCCTCGGCACGGACGCCGCTTCCTTGGCTGCCACCGGCAACCGCATCCACCCCGAAGGTAAAACCAACTCCTTCACCATTCCCGTAGAGAATCTGGTGCCCAACACCACCTATTCGTACGCCGTGTACATGATTCCCGGCGGCAAGGAGATGGTAAGCCCCGCCAAGACCTTCACCACTCCCAAGCTGTGTGACGCTTCCGTCGAGTCACCCGACGACTATGTCGACATGGGCACATCGGTTGAATGGTGCCGCTATAACGTAGGTGCCGCTGCCGAGAAGGCCAACGGAGCGCTGATCGGGTACGGCGACGTGACGGGTCTGAAACGTTCGGAGAATCCGGCTGATTACGCCACCGGCAACATCGCGCAGGGACCTCAGGACATTGCCGTGGCCAGCGCCATGGGTTACCTGCCTACCAAGGCCGACTTCGAGAATCTGATCGCTGCCTGCGACATCACCAAGGAAGACGACTGCTACAAATTCACCTCAAAAAAGACCGGCAACGTCATCTACTTCCCCATTGACGGCATCCGCGAGGGCGAGACAGTGACGGAAGGCATGGGCGTTTACGCCACAGGTCAGGCATACGGCAACGAACCCGACTATACCGACGTGCTGATGCTGAACGGCACCGAGGCCAAGATGGCCATCGCCAAGCGCAGCACAGGCGTTTCCGTACGTCCCGTGCGCAAGCCATTCGCCAAGGTAATAACTCCCGACAGCAGCAAGCTCAATATCGGCGACCTCGAGGGCAACGGACGCATCCGCATCGAGATCTACAACGAGTTTGGCCAGACCAAGAACGATCCGGGTGTGGACATCAGCCAGATCAATTTCTCCAATTCGATGGCAGTGACATTCACAGTCAAGGGCATCAACGACAACCTGAAGGAAGGCGCGGCCACATCGTTCAAGGCCGGTCTGGAATTCGGCGACGCAAGCTGGGATCCCAGCTACTGGAGCAATTTCACCAACCAGAAGTATGACGCGGTGGTGACCGGTGACGGCACCTACACCGTCTGGATGGAGACAGCTGCCGATGTCGAGGGTGCCGTGGTATTCTGCATCGACATCGACGGTCTGGGCGCTGCCCTGGCCGATGCAGGCAAGATCCAGGCTACCGTAGACAAGATCGCGCTTGATCCCAAGAAGCCCATAGTGCAGACCATAGCTGTAGACAATGCCAAGGTGCTGTTCAACAACAAGGACGGCAACGGCGTGGACGGCCGCATCGAGATATTCAACGAATATGGCGACACCAAGGGTCTCGGCGCCGACTTCAGCGGCATGAAGTTCCCCGCCGGAACCATGACCATCACATTCAAGATCGAGGGCATCGACGGTAATCTGAAGGCTGACGCGGCCAAGAACTACAAGGCCGACATCTCGTATGCCGATGCAAGCTGGGATCCCAGCTACTGGGGCGGTCAGTGCGCTACGGCCAACGTGACGGCAGACGGCACCTACACAGTGCAGTGCGCGCTGGGCGGCGAATGCGAAGGTGCCGTGGTATGGTGCGTTGATGTTTTCGGTCTCTGGCAGGATCTGGTTGACTCCTCCAAGGTCAAGGCGACCATCGAGTCGGTCACCGTACCCAACTACGCTGAATAATATTAATAATTTTCCATCATAAAAAATGAAGAAAATTTTGTTTCTTACAACATTGATAAGTCTTGTCCTGGGTCTGGGTTCCTGCTCGGACTCGGACAAGACCCCCGACGGTCCCTTTGCCGGCGAGTTCAAGGTAGGAGTCACCGAGCTTACCTTCCTGAAGACGGCCGCCACACAGACACTCTATGTCGCAGCGCCGTCCAAACCGGCCGTGACATCAGATGCCGAATGGCTCACGGTGGGCGACATCGCTTTGAACGGTGAGTCTAACTCGGTATATGCCGTGGCCGTTAACGTAACCGACAATAACGTCTACGACAACCGTACGGGCAACCTGAAGATAACCTGCGGCGCCAACGAGGCCACCGTCAAGGTGACACAGCGAAACTCCGACGGCATTCTCCTGGCCGACGGTTACGCCGCCCCTGAAGTCAAGGCCGACGGCGAGACCCTGGAAATCCCCGTGCTCGCCACCGGCGAATACACGGCTACCGTTTCCGACACATGGATGGAGATAGTGCCCGCGCCCGTGCGCGGACTGGTCGAGTCCAAGGTGTACGTCAAGGTCGCAGCCAACTACCGCGCCGAGGCCCGCGAAGGCTCGGTGACAATCGCACTTGATTCCGATGATACCCAAAGCGTGACTGTCGCCATCAAGCAGGCCGCCACAGCTTCAACAGGTCAATGCGACGAGACCGCATTCCAGACTGCCGCCAACATCTCGATGGCAATAAACATCGGCAACACCCTCGAGGCCATCGGTGGCGAGACGGCATGGGGAGCGGCCAAAATCAACGCCGACTATATCCGCAGCATCCGCGAGTCCGGTTTCGATGCAGTGCGTCTCCCGGTGGCATGGTACAACCATTCGGACAAGAATACACTTAAGATAGACGAGAGCTGGATGAATCGCGTGGACGAAGTGGTGCAGCTCTGCATCGCCAACGGCCTCTATGTGTTCATGAACATACACTGGGACGAGGGATGGATGGAACTGAACATCGATTCCTACTCCCCGGACGTAGACCGCATCCAGCGCGAGCTCTGGACACAGATAGCCGACCGTTTCAAGGATTATGACAAGCATCTGGTGTTCTGCGGCGCCAACGAGGCCGGACAGGACACCCAGGCATCTGCCGACGCCCTGAAGGCATATATGCAGACATTCATCGACGTGGTGCGTGCATCCGGCTCCAACAACGCCAACCGTGTATTGGTAGTGCAGTCACCCGGTACCGACATTGACCGTGCCGTAAAATATTGCGCCGGCAATCTGCCCAAGGACAAGGTGGCCGACCGCATGATGCTCGAGGTGCACTGCTACGACCCCTCGGACTTCACCATACTGCAGAATGACGGCGAATGGGGCGCCAACTCCAAGGTGAGATACTTCTGGGGCCAGGATTATCACACCGGCACCGACCGCGACTGCACCTGGGGCGAGGAAAACCATATCGACACCCAGATGCAGAAACTTAAGGCCAATTTCGTCGACAAGGGCATACCCGTGATTATCGGCGAGTTCGGCTGCGGTCGCCGCCGCTCGTTCGTAGCCTCTATAGACGAAGACAGGCACCGCGCATCGCGCTGCTATTATCACTCATATATAGTGAAGTCGGCCAAGACCAACGGCGCCGTGCCTTTCCTGTGGGACACTCCCAACGAGATGTTCAATCGCCAGACCGGCGCTGTAATCGACCCCGACAACCTCGCTGCCATACAGCAGGGCGCTGCCAACGGCAAGTATCCCTATTAACATTCCAGCCGGAAGGCCCTTGCGGACTTTCCGGCTACTCTTTCCGGCGGGTTGGTTCCGGCTTTTGGCTTCAGCCAAAATAAAAATTCCTGCGCCTCTTGTGTATTTCCACACCCTCGAGCGTAATTAATACTGAAAGTTATAACAAACACACGAATCAGGATAAATAGCATGATACTGTTAGGATATGATCTCGGGACATCGTCGGTCAAGGCGTGTCTGATGGATGCGGCCACCGGCAAAGTGCTGGCCACAGACTTTTACCCGCATCAGGAGGCTCCTATCAAGAGCCTTCAGCCAGGATGGGCCGAGCAGGCTCCCGAAGACTGGTGGACCCGCGTGGTCGAGGCCACCAAGTCGGTGATGGCCATGGCCAGAATCGACCCCAAGGACATCAAGGCCATCGGAATCTCGTACCAGATGCACGGCCTGGTCATGGTGGACAAGGACGGCAATGTGATACGCGACTCCATCATCTGGTGCGACAGCCGTGGCGTCCCCTACGGCGAGAAGGCGTCGGCCGAACTGGGCGACGACAACATCATGCCGCATATCCTGAACCGTCCCGGCAACTTCACCGCCACCAAGCTGGCCTGGGTCAAGGAGAACGAGCCGGAGAAGTTCGACCGTATCTGGAAGATAATGCTGCCCGGCGACTATGTTGCCTGGCGCATGACCGGCAACTGCCTCACCAACCCCGAGGGCCTGTCCGAGTATATGCTGTGGGACTTCCGCGAGAACGGTCCCGCCAGGATTCTGATGGATTATTTCGGCTATCCGGTCGACATACTGCCCGAGGTGGTGCCGACATTCAGCAACCAGGGGGGCCTCACCGCCGAGGCTGCCGCTGAACTTGGCCTCGCTCCCGGCACACCCATCACATACCGCGCCGGCGACCAGCCCAACAACGCACTTTCGCTGAACGTGTTCGAGCCGGGCGAAGTGGCCGCCACAGCCGGCACGTCCGGCGTGGTGTTCGGCATAAACGACCGCGTGGACTATGACCCGCAGAGCCGTGTCAACAACTTCGCGCACGTGAACCACACCGCCGAAGACCCGCGCATCGGCGTAATGACATGCATCAGCGGCACCGGCATCCTCAATTCTTGGATGAAACGCAACGTGGCCGCACCCGACTGCTCGTACGACATGATGAACGAGCTGGCCGCCAAGTCGCCCGTCGGCTCGCGCGGCGTCTCTATCCTCCCCTTCGGCAACGGCGCCGAGCGCGTGCTGAAGAATCAGGATCCGGGCGCTTCACTCCATGGCATCCGCTTCAATATCAACGACCGCAACGACCTGCTGCGCGCCGCGCAGGAAGGCATCGTGTTCGCCCTGATGTACGGCATGGAGGTGATGGAGGGCATCGGAATGCAGATCAACAAGATACACGCCGGCCACGCCAATATGTTCCTCAGCCCCGTGTTCCGTGACACACTTGCATCCGTATCGGGCGCCGACATAGTGCTGTTCGACACCGACGGCTCGGCCGGAGCTGCCCGTGGCGCGGGAATCGGAGCCGGTATCTACGACAACCGCGACCAGGCGTTCGCCACCCTCAAGCAGATTGACGTAATCCATCCCGCGGTCGACCGTCAGCCATACGTAGACGCGTTCGCCCGCTGGAAAAACATACTTGAAAAATCATTATAACCTATAAATCACACAAAGAAATGGCAACAAAGGAATATTTCCCCCACATCGGGAAGATCCAGTTCAAAGGCACGGAATCGTACGATCCGATGTCGTATCGTTACTATGACGCCGAGCGCGTAGTTCTGGGCAAGCCCATGAAGGAATGGCTGAAATTCGCCATGGCATGGTGGCACACATTGTGCGCCGAGGGCGGCGACCAGTTCGGCGGCGGAACGAAGAAGTTCCCCTGGAACGAGGGCGAGGACGCCATGACCATCGCCAAGCAGAAGGCTGACGCCGGCTTCGAGATCATGCAGAAGCTCGGCATCGAGTATTTCTGCTTCCACGACATCGACCTGATCGGCGACCTGGGCGACGACATCGAGGACTATGAGAACCGTATGCACGAAATCACCGCATACCTGAAGGAGAAGATGGCCGCTACGGGCATCAAGAACCTGTGGGGTACGGCCAACGTGTTCGGTCACGCTCGCTATATGAACGGTGCCGCCACCAACCCCGACTTCGACGTTGTGGCTCGCGCATGTGTGCAGATCAAGAACGCCATCGACGCCACCATCGCTCTTGGCGGTACGAATTATGTGTTCTGGGGCGGCCGCGAGGGCTACATGAGCCTGCTGAACACCGACCAGAAGCGTGAGAAGGAGCATTTGGCCACCATGCTGACCATGGCCCGCGACTACGCCCGCGCCAATGGCTTCACCGGCACGTTCCTGATCGAGCCGAAGCCCATGGAGCCCAGCAAGCATCAGTATGACGTGGATACCGAGACCGTAATCGGCTTCCTGAAGGCCCACAACCTGGACAAGGACTTCAAGGTGAACATCGAGGTGAACCATGCCACCCTGGCCGGCCACACATTCGAGCATGAGCTGGCAGTGGCCGTAGACAACGGCATGCTGGGCAGCATCGACGCCAACCGCGGCGACTATCAGAACGGCTGGGACACCGACCAGTTCCCCATCGACAACTATGAGCTGACCCAGGCCATGATGCAGATAATCCGCAACGGCGGCCTCGGCAACGGCGGTACCAACTTCGACGCCAAGACACGTCGCAACTCCACCGACCTGGACGACATCTTCATCGCTCACATCGCCGGTATGGACGCCATGGCCCGCGCCCTGCTCAGCGCAGCCGACGTGCTCGAGAAGTCGCCTTACAAGAAGATGCTGGCCGACCGCTACGCTTCTTTCGACAGCGGCGAGGGCAAGAAGTTCGAGGAAGGCAAGATGACTCTGGAGGATGTCGTGGCCTACGCCAAGAAGAATCCCGAGCCCGCTCAGACCAGCGGCAAGCAGGAACTCTACGAGGCTATCGTAAACATGTACGCCTGAATATAGTCCCAAGTTGAAAGTATAAAAATTTAGCTTTCAACCGCACAGTTTCACCTAAGGTTGCCTTGCGGCGGCCTTAGGTGCCAATTAAAAATTTGACATCATGACAAACGACAAAGGCAGCAAAGCCTACCTTTTTTCCATCGTAGCGGTGGCCGTCTTGGGCGGTCTGCTGTTCGGCTACGACACAGCCGTGATTTCGGGAGCCGAGAAGGGTCTGCAGGCGTTCTTCTTAGGAGCCAAGGACTTCGTCTATACCGACGTGATACACGGCATCACATCATCCAGCGCCCTATTGGGATGTATCATCGGCTCGGCCATATCGGGCCTCGTCGCCTCGCGCTACGGCCGCAAGCCCACACTTGTGCTGGCCGGCATCCTGTTCCTCGTATCGGCTCTCGGCTCGTATTACCCCGAATTCTTCTTCTTCGACTATGGCAAGCCCACCTTCTCGCTGTTGGTGACTTTCAACATCTACCGTATCATCGGCGGTATCGGCGTCGGCATCGCGTCGGCTATCTGCCCCATGTACATCGCCGAGGTGGCACCTTCCAACCTGCGCGGTACGCTCGTGTCGTGGAACCAGTTCGCCATCATCTTCGGTCAGTTGGTGGTTTATTTCGTCAACTTCCTGATACTTGGCGAACACACTAACCCCGTCATCGAAAAGATAGGCGAGACGGTATATGCCGTCAGCCCGCAGTCCGATCCCTGGACCATCCAGACCGGATGGCGCTATATGTTCGGCTCCGAGGCCTTCGTGGCCGCCGCATTCACCGTTCTGGTATGCTTCGTGCCGGAGTCGCCGCGCTACCTGGCACTTGTAGGCAAGGACACCAAGGCTCTGGCTATTCTGAGCCGAATCAACGGACGCGCCAAGGGCGTGGAAGTGCTGAACCAGATAAAGAGTACCGTGGAAGCCAAGAGCGAGAAACTGTTCTCGTTCGGATATATGGTCATATTCGTGGGCATTATGCTGTCGGTGTTCCAGCAGTTCGTGGGCATCAACGCCGTGCTGTACTATGCGCCGCGCATATTCGAATCAATGGGCATGGGCAACCCGATGGTGCAGACGGTAATAATGGGCATCGTCAACATTTCGTTCACCCTCGTGGCCGTGTTCACGGTCGAGAAATTAGGCCGCAAGCCTCTGCTGATATGGGGTTCTATCGGCATGGCCATCGGTGCTTTCGGCGTTGCGCTGGCCAATGTGGTGTCGCTCGGCACATATTTCCCCGCCGTGTCCATCATGATTTACTCCGCGAGCTTCATGTTCTCATGGGGTCCCATCTGCTGGGTGCTTATCTCCGAGATATTCCCCAACACCATCCGCAGTCAGGCCGTTGCCATCGCGGTGGCGTTCCAGTGGATCTCCAATTTTATAGTATCCTCCACGTTCGTGCCCCTGTACAATATGTCCACGCCTGACATGGGCTCCAGCTTCGGACACATCTTCGTCTACGCCATGTATGGCGTGATCTGCGTACTGGCCGCATGGTTCGTCGCCAGACTCGTGCCCGAGACCAAAGGCAAGACCCTGGAGCAGATGTCCAAGCTCTGGGCCAAAAAGAAATAAATTAGCACTTCACTGTGCATCCGGTTCGGGGAGATACTTATTTTTAGGTATCTCCCTTTTTCGCTTTTTTTCGTAACTTTGCAACCGAAATCAGAGCCTTATGGAGAAGATAAATAGCATTGAGGCATATCACGCCGACGACAGGCTGCGCGACCTTGTGGACGACAACAACCTTCTGTTGCTGGTCATAGACCGTTTTAACATTCCGTTAGGCTTCGGCGACAGTTCCATAGCGGAAATATGCCGCAACGAGCATCTGGATACACCTACATTCTTAGCGGTGGCCAATCTGGTATGCGGTCGCCCCTACTCCACACGCAACATCAGCCTGCCGGCTCTGACCACCTATCTTGAGAACGCTCACTCGTATTTCCTCGATTTCATACTTCCCTCCATCCGCGAGAAACTGATCAAGGCCATCAACTGCCAGGACGCCAATGATGTTGGCTTCCTTATACTGAAATATTACGACGACTACACGGCCGAGGTGAACCGCCACATGAAGCATGAGAACGACGTGATATTTCCGCACGTCAACGGCATGGCCGCCGGTCAGGACGACGACAGCGTCTCGCTGCTGGACTATTCGCTGAACCACGATGACATGGTCGACAAGCTGCAGGAGCTCAAGGACATCATAATCCGTCACTACCCGCACACCACCAACAATGTGCTGACATACGCCCTGTACGACATCATAAACGTGGAGAATGACCTGACCTCGCACTGGCGCATAGAGAACGAGCTGTTCATGCCCGCCGGACTTGCGCTGGAACAGAAGATGCAGGAACTGCGCGAGCAGCGTTCCGACGACGCCGTGAACGATGCGGACGCGGCCGACTCCACCGTCAAGGAGAGCGAAGTGATCAGCAATCGCGAGAAGGAGATAATCGGACTTGTAGCCAAAGGGCTTTCCAACAAGGAGATAGCCGACCGTCTGTTCCTGTCGGTGCATACCGTCACCACCCACCGCCGCAACATTGCCTCCAAGCTGCAGATCCACTCCGCAGCCGGCCTCACCATATACGCCATCCTCCACAATATCATCGACATCTCCGAAGTCAGCCTGGATTAAGCAGCGTGTCAGGCGGTTTTGTCCCCAGCGCGAAGGCTTTAGCCTCTCGCAGGTCCGGCGCGAACACCACCGCCCTCGTCTTTGTTCTTATTACAAAGATTCCACTCTGCTATGACGACACGAAGATTATTGATTACCTTTACGTGGCTGGCCGTGGCGTTCTCAGCGCTCGGCCAGCTTAAAAGTATGCGCGATGTGGCCATGGACTCCGCCCTGACCAGCCACAAGCTCATCTATTTCGGCAAAGGCGAGGAACCGCCACGCGATTCCGTCTCCAACCTGATCCGCCAGTTCTATGAGAATCAGTTCCATCACTTCTCCGACCCCCTGGCCCCTTATTTTCTGTTTCTATCCAAGGACTCCAAGTTAGCCATGGGTATGGGCGGGTGCGTGCGTATGCGCGCCTACTATGACTGGGGAGGGTCCATTCCCTCAGCCGGTTTCGCACCATACCTGATTCCCATGATCAAGGACCCGACGCGCAGCCGATACTTCGGCACCACGCCTTCGGGTACCGCCCTGTTCTTCCGCGTCATAGGCACCAACAAGAAAATCGGCAACTACCAGATATACATCGAAGCCAACTTCAACGGCTACCAGGCCCGGGACTTCCGCCTGAAGAAGGCTTACGCCACCATCAACGACTGGACCATCGGCTACGCCAACTCCACGTTCAGCGATCCACAGGCTCTGCCGCCTGTTATCGACGCCTCGGGACCCAACGCCAAGATGAGTGCAACCTCCGTCCTGGTCCGCTGGATGCACAATCTCCCCAAAGGCTTCACCATCGCCGCCTCGATCGAGACTCCCGACGAAAGCATCGAGGTCATAGCCGACAAGACTGCCAAGTCATCGCAATATATCCCCGACGTGGCGGTGTTCGCGCAATGGGGCTTCAACACCTCCGACCATATCCGTCTCTCCGCCATCTGCCGCTCCCTTACCTACCGCGATCTGCTGACGCAGAAAAACCGCATCACGCCCGGCTGGGGCGTGCAGCTGTCATCGCTATGGAGCCCGATACCGCAGCTCACGCTCTACGGCACCGTCAACGGCGGCGCCGGCTATGCTAGCATGGGCGGCGACTGGCTGATGGGCAACTACGACCTGGTCGAGGACCAGAAGCATCCAGGACGCCTGTACGCACCATACGTAGTGGGCGGTTATGCCGGCGTTCAGTATAACATCACGCCATCCATCTTCATCTCGGGTACTTTCGGCGGCACTCGCTATTGCCCGCGCTTCAAGCTCCAGCCCGACGCCTACAAGGAGGGTCTGTATATTGCCGCCAATGTCTACTGGTACCTGACGCCGCGTATCTCGTGCGGCGCCGAGATTGACCTGGGACGACGTCAGAACGGCAACGGCGACACCCGCTGGGCCCGTCGCCTCAACGCCTTCGCCCAGTTCTCTTTCTAATGCGCGAATTTTTCACTAACTTTGCATTCAAACGCAAAGTTAATGATAGTACTGGATTTCATAGAGAGCATTGTCGCGGCGGTCAATTCGCTGGAAGTAAACCTGGTGAACAGCATATTCAGGCTCATCCTGAGTATGGTGTTAGGTATGGTTGTCGGCGCCGAGCGCAAGCGCAAGGGCCAGATAGCCGGCATCCGTACATTCGCGCTCATCTCCATGGGAGCCTGCCTCGCCATGCTCCTCTCCATATATGTGCCGCAGGTCTACCTCGGCCTTAAGAACGGCGATCCAGGCCGTATCGCAGCGCAGGTGATCACCGGCATCGGTTTCCTGGGCGGTGGCGCCATGATACACATGAAGGGAGCCGTCAAAGGTCTCACCACCGCAGCCGGCATCTGGATGACCGCCATCATCGGCATGGCCGTAGGCATCGGTATGTATGTCATCTCCATCCTCGCCACACTCTTGATCCTGCTGACGCTCATCACCTTCGAGCATTACGAGAAGCGTCGCCGCATGGGACAGGAATCAAAAGTAATCGGCCTGACCGTCAATGGCATCATCACCGACGTCAAGCCGTACAAGGAAGTGTTCAGCAAGCACAACGTGCACCTGTCCACTTATTTTCTGGAATACAACTACGACGAGCAGACCACCGAAATCAATTTCGTGGTGCTGACGCACTCCTACTCCAACCTTCTGCCCATGCTGGAGCAGGTAAGCCGGGTTCTTCCCTCAAAGAAACTTACCCTCTCCAGCCAGCTGGACATCTGACACAATGCCTTACGCGTTGTGCTTCGAGAAGCTGCGGTACGACTGTGGCGCAAGGTTCAGCTTGCCTATCGCGCGCAGCAGCTTACGTAACGAGGTGACGAATTCCTGCGTCTCCTGCAGCACGTTGAGGTAAACGTACGCCACGGTCATGTTCCGGTCATCGCCCTTCTGCAGCATGTCGTAGACGTCGCGTGTCATATACGACAGTTTATCCTTGATGGCGCTGCAACGGTCGCGCAGGGAGTCGATTGCATCCGGGTCGTTATAGTCCATGTCTCCGTCGGCGTCGCGCAACACCGCCACAATCTCTGCACTGACCTTGGCCAGCGAATCGCGCAGCGACCCGGGCAGTGGCCGGAAGTTGTTGTCTACGTGTTCCTTGCACACTTCGTTGATGTGCATCAGGCTATATGTCATGGACATGGCCATATTGTTGCCGAGGTGGAACCAGGTCTGTTTCTCCATAGCCACGGCAGGCGTGACACGGCGCAGGCACAGCGTCAGCTTGCGGCGCTGGGACTTCAGCACATTCTTCTCGTTGGCCAGGCCCTTGGCCGAGCGCGACAGCAGCTTGCCGTTGTCGTCCATGAAGCCGCGGGTCACGTCGTCGAAACATCCGACTGCAAACTCCAGGAACATCTTCTGCTTCTCGTTGATATACACCACCAGCAGGTTCCACACCTCGGCGGGATCTTCGGTGGTGAGGATGGTCTGGAACAGCGAATCATTCTGTTCTTCCTCTCTTTTCTTACGGAAACGCATATTGCTGCGCACCAGCACGATGATGGCGATGACTCCGCCGGCTATCATGACGGGCACACCGCCCAGATGCATCAGGCACACCACCATTCCGGCGCCCACGAAGGCCACGCCTGCGGTGATGAACCATCCGCCTATCACCGATATCACTCCGGTGACGCGGAACACGGCACTCTCGCGGCCCCATGCGCGGTCGGCCAGCGACGTACCCATGGCCACCATGAAGGTGACGAATGTGGTGGACAGCGGCAGTTTGAGCGACGTACCGAATGCAATCAGCATGGCGGCCAGCATCAGATTGACCGAACCGCGCACCAGGTCGAATGCCGCGCCGTCCTCTTCCTGGGTGATGGCGGAATTCATGCGGCGGTCTATCCATGCCTTGACGCGGCGCGGGGTATGGTCGGTGACCCAGCCGTGTACATTGAGGGCTCCGCGCACAACCGCGCGGCCCAGTCGCGAGCTGCCGAACATCTCGTCACCCTGCGACTTGGAACTGAGACCGACAGTGGTCTGCGTCACCTGACGCGCCTTGCGCGACGTGCTCAATGCTATAACCATGATGCCGCCGGCTCCTATCAGGAAGTAAAAGGGCGTCTGCGCGGGGCCGTTGAGGCTGCTCATCATGAATCCGTGCAGGTCGCCCCCTCCATTGGCCATATAGTCCTGATATGCGGCCAGCGAAGTGAACGGCACGCCGACGAAGTTGACAAGGTCGTTGCCGGCGAAGGCCATAGCCAGCGAGAAGGTGCCCAACAGCACAACGACCTTGAACACGTTGACCTTCATCCAGTGCAGCAGCTGCATCAGAATCGTGAAGCCGACGAAGCAGCATCCCAATATCAGAGCGTTATGGCTGTTGATCCAGGCCTTTAGTTCCGGTGTCATGATGGTCAGGTCCTTGATTCCCTTCAGCAGCATGAAGTAGACGATGGCGGTACAGGCGATGCCTCCGAACAGTCCGACCTTCCATTTCAACTTGCTCTTATATTCAAAAGTGAAGATAAGTCGGGCCAGGAACTGTACTATCGTACCGAACACGAAGGCGATACCTACGGAAAGAAAAATACCGAGTATCACGGACAGGGCCTTCTCGGTGTTCAGCAGTTCGCCGATGCCGAGTGTGTTGGCGGGGTCAGCCATCTTGAACAGGGCCACTATGAACGTGGCGCCCAACAGCTCGAACACCAACGAGACGGTGGTGGAGGTGGGCATTCCCAGGGAATTGAACACGTCAAGCAGGATGACGTCCGTCACCATTACCGCCATGAATATGGCTATCACGTCGTAAAACGACAGGTTCTCCGGCCTGAATATGCCGTGACGGGCCACATCCATCATGCCGTTGCTCATGGCGGCGCCGACAAATACGCCGATGGCGGCCACGATGATGATGCGCTTGAACGATGCGGCGCGCGATCCGACAGCCGAAGACAGGAAATTGACGGCGTCGTTGCTGACGCCTACCGACAGATCGAACACTGCCAGCAGAAACAGGAAGATTACTATTCCAAGAAACAATAAATCCATACGTATCGTATTTTACGGCCTCTCCGTGACAGAAGTCTTAAACGGCAATGACGGCCTCTAATTTTATAATGCAAAATACGGCAAGATGTATTGACGGAATATTACAAAATTGTTGCGTTTTTGTTAAGAGTTTTTATTACCTTTGTGGCGAATACAAATACTAACCGACATTTCCATATTATGAAGATGACTCTTATCGCAGTGGCGGCTGCCATCACCGCCATCGGCTGCCAGGCCGCTACATTGCCGTTCAATGTCACGGCACCATCGTGGAACAAGATTGCCCAATGCACCGCCCAGGGCGGCGTCAACATCCGTAAGGCTCCCTCCACTACGGCTCCCAAAATGGTCTACAACGAAAATTCCATAGAGGACTATGAGTGTCCGGTGATATATTACGGCTACTGGAGCACGAAATCCGGAGGTGCCGTGCAATCCATCACATTCGATGGGGTCGCCCCTGTCGTATCAGAACAGCCGGGCTGGATCGAGTTGTTGAATCAGGGTCCGAAGTATGAATCCAACGGTTGGGTCAGTGCAAAATACTGCAAAGTATCGGAAGTTACTCCAATACAGACTTCGGGCAATCCTTCCTATATAAAGTTCATGATGCTGAATACTCCGGGCATCGAAGGGAAATACGCCATGTTCCTTGTCTGTGACGATATGAACAGTGAGGCAACATTCTATCTCGGGCGCCTTGACAACGGCAAGATAGTATGTCCGTACTCCTATACGTGCAGCTACAGCTTCACTTCATACGATGACGATGAACCGACTTCGCTTAAGAACGTGGGAGATGGAGAGCCCTATTATCACTTCCACGCCTCAAGCAAGTGCATGACCCAGTTCCACCCGGATCCGAATAATCCTGATTATTCCTATCCCGAAACAGACATACACAAAATACCCGCTGATATTATAGACTTCGCCATCAAGCATGCCGAACCTCTCCCAAAGCCACCTTACGTGTATCTATACAACGGCATGTACTACCTGACCGACTGAGGTATCCGACCGTAACATATCATTCGACCGTAACATATCATTAATGAGTGGGTGCGCAGGGTCGCATCCACTCATTTTTCAGGTTATGGATTTTTTCGTAACTTTGCAGGGCAATTAGAACGGTAACGACAGTGGCGGAAAGCGAACTGAAGAAAAAGACTGCAAAGGGCCTGATATGGGGCGGGATAGGCAACGGCGGAATGCTGCTGCTGAACCTGACGTTCGGCATTGTGCTGTCGCGCATACTGTCGCCGGGCGACTACGGTATGATAGGCGCCCTCACCATCTTCTCGGCCGTGGCCGGCACGTTTACCGAAAGCGGTTTCACGCTGGCCATCATCAACATAAAAGATGCCGACACCCGGGCCTATAGCTCTGTGTTCTGGTTCAACGTGGGGATGGGAGCGGTGATGTACACGGCCCTCTACTTCCTGTCGGTGCCGATAGCCGCGTTCTACCGCACGCCTGAGATGGTGCCGTTGGCCCGGTTCCTGTTCCTGAGTTTCGTGTTCGGCTGCCTCGGCACCGCGCCCTCGGGCTATCTGCTGCGCAACCTGATGGTGAAGCAGCGCAGCAAGTCGCTTATCATAGCCACGGCCGTGTCCGGCATTGCAGGAATATCGTGCGCATTGGCCGGCATGGCTTACTGGGGCATCGCCGTGCAGACCGTCACATACACGCTGACCATGACCCTGATGCAATGGCATTACGCCGCAATTCGGCCCACCATGCAGTTCTCGTGGGCCACAATCAGGGGTATGCTGCCGTTCAGCCTCAAGCAGCTTACGGTGGCGCTGTTCAACAACTTCAACAACAACTTCTTCGCCGCTCTGCTCAGCCGGTTCTACGGCATGAAGACCACGGGATACTACACCCAGGGCAACAAATGGACCACGATGGGTTATTCCACCATCAACGGCATGATATACAATGTGGGGCAACCTGTGATACGGCAGACCGTCGACGACCCGGAGCGCCTGGTACGCGCGTTTCGCAAGCTGCTGCGTTTCACGGCCTTTATCACCTTCCCGTGTATGCTGGGCCTTGCCATCGTGTCAAGGGAACTGATTGTAATCACCATCACCGACAAATGGCTGCCGTCGGTCGGGGTGATGCAGATACTGTGCATCGGCGGCGCGTTCATGCCCATCGCCACGCTGTACGGCAATCTGTTCAACAGCATCAACCGTCCGTCGATATATATGTGGAACACCATTACGGTCGGCGCCGCCCAGACCTTAGCCGTGATACTGACATATTCCTACGGATTGACCACGATGCTGACGGTGTATGTGGCCATCAACATCCTGTGGCTCGGCATCTGGCAATGGTTCGCGCGCCGCTACGCGGGCATCCGCACGCGCCGCATATTGATGGATATAGTACCGCTGTTTCTGGCTACCGCGGCCGTGATGGCCGTCACTGTCCTCCTCACCTCCCCCATCACGAATATCTATCTCTCGCTGGTGGCCAAGATCCTGATAGCCGCCACACTGTACATCCTGCTGATGTGGTCGGCCAGATCCGCCATACTGCGCGAAGCCATCCTGTTCCTACGCCACAGACAGATATAAGTTTCAGACTACATCTTCGTCGTCCAGGCGGCGGACTTCGTCGACGCCGTCGATTGTGGAGATGTGGTTGATGATGGTCCGCAGCTCGGTGTATGAATGCACGCCGAAACGGATATTGCAGATCACGATGTTGCGGTCGGTCTTGGTGTTGAACGACTCCATCGACAGCCGGAACGTATTGGTGATACAGTCCACCAGGTCTACGAACAGATGGCTGCGGTCCACGGCACGTACCCTCAAGGTGACCGGGTACGATGACTGGTCGGCGTTGAAATCTACCGACACCACGTCGTCGCCGTACTGCGAGGCCATGCTGATGGCGTGGCGGCAGTCACGCTTGTGTATGGTGATCAGTTCCGGACGGAAATGGCTGCGGATTCCTATCACTTCCTCGCCGGGAATCGGATTGCATTCCGGGCATCGGCAATAGTCGCAGTGCGGCACCGATTCAATATAACGCTGGATGGACCTGCGGGCCTTGAACGTATGTGCGAACGATTCCCAGTCCCGTTCGGGGTGACATGCAGGGTCTGTGAATATCTCCACCACATCGCCGCGCCGCAGAGTGGCGTCCACTGGTTCAAGACGGCTGTTGATACGGGCATACTTGGCATGGTTGCCAAGCCTGGGACTCACCTCGTACGCAAAATCAATCACCGTGGCGTTCTGAGGGAGTATTATCTTTTTCCCCTTTGGCGTAAACACCTGTATATCGTCGTTATAAAAGGCCGTGATGACGTCCTCCATATACCTCTCGTCGCGTTTCGGGCCGCTGATGGTGTCCTGCAACACTGTGCGGAACTTTTCGATCCACTTCTTGATATTGGTCTCGTCGCTGTCCACCACGCATCCCAACTGCGACTGGCGTATCATGGACTCGCTGCTGATATGCACTTCCTGCCATCGTCCGAAATCGGGAAGCAGCTTGACATGGATGCTCTGATAGCCGTTCTCCTTCGGCGAGTCGATATAATTGCTCATGCTGCAATGCTTCTCCTTGAACCGGTCGGTCAGGATGCAGTATATCTTCATGGCCATCTCCTTCTGGCTCATCGAAGTCTGCGTCTCGTCAAATACGACCTCGAGGAAATGACGGTATTTAAGATGGTTGAAATCGTCGCCATATTTCTTCATCTTGCGCCACAGGCTGAATGGCCGCCTGTAATCCACACGGACACGAGCCTTGATACCCGCCGCCGACAACGTAGCCGAAATCTGGCTGCGGAACCTTTCAAGATTATCCCGGTTGGCAGCCACGTGACGGGCTATAAGTGCGGAAATCTCCTCGTATTCGTCCGGGCAACGAAAACGGAACGACAGATTCTCAAGCTCGGTCTTGATGTTATAGAGACCCAGACGGTTGGCGAGCGGAGCGTAGAAATAGTCGGTCTCGCCGGCTATCTTCATCTGCTTTTCAGGCTTCATGGACTCAAGGGTCCGCATGTTGTGGAGCCGGTCGGCCAGTTTTACCAGAATTGCCCGGATGTCATACTGCATCGAGTTGAGCAGCTGACGGTAATTGTCCAGCTGCTTGGACAGCTCGTAATCCTTGGTAGGCTTCTTGGTTACGACCCTGACCAGGAATGCCACGTCATAGCCGAAACGCGCCTGGATGTCATCGATGGTATAATCGGTGTCCTCCACCACATCATGCAGGAAGCAGGCTATGACCGGATTGGCGCCAAGCATCAATTCCTCCGCCGCGATGTTGGCCACCGCTATGGGATGGAGTATGTACGGCTCGCCCGTCTTGCGCTTTTGGGACGCATGGGCCTCGCGCGCCATTTCAAAGGCACTGCGAATCCGCGCCATATCCTCGTCGGAAACACGCCCGGCCATGACCTTGAACACACGCTCGGCCCTCTCCCGGATTATCCTGTCGTAGTCTTCTTGCATAATCTTCGTCTTAAAATCCCAAAATTACTAAAATTAATCGAGATATAAGACATCTAAATAACAAATTTCCCACTGTTCCGCCGTTTCACTTTTTGCTAATTTTCTTATACAAATCTGCGTTCTCTAAACTTTTTTAGTTAATTTTGCCTTATAAACTGAATATTGGCTCTTATGATTAGCAATAAGGTAAAACGCAACGTGTGGCTTACGCTGGCCATAATGTCGACGGCATGTATCGCCGACCGGGCCATACGTGTAGCCGACGGATCGCTGGAATGGTGGAATCTGGTCACCGCCGTAATAATTACGGCATTGTGCACCAAGTTCTATCTGTGCTATCGCCGGCAGGTGCGTGAAGGCAACATTTTCGGCCGTGTCGACGTGTTTCAACGATACCACAAAGACGCGAATAATTTATAGATTAAATAACCGCTGATAAGTCGTAGCCACAGGTTAAATAAGTTGAGTTATGGTTGAACAGGTTGAATTTACCCTCCGGCCTTATCCCCGCGGCATACATCTTGTCACTGGCGAGGTGATGCGTCAGTTGCCGCCGTTGCCAGAAAAGGGGCTGCTGAATCTGCTTATCAAACACACGTCGGCGGCGTTGGCACTCAACGAGAACGCCGATCCTGACGTGCGCCACGACCTGAACATGATTTTCGACCGCCTCGTACCGGAAAACGCCCCGTTCTATCTGCATACCGACGAAGGTCCGGACGATATGCCCTCACACGCCAAGTCGGTGATTGTCGGCTCTACCCTTACACTACCCATAACGGACGGTCATCTCAACCTCGGCACCTGGCAGGGAATCTACCTATGCGAGTTCCGCGACTACGGAGGCCCCCGCCGCCTCGTCGCCACTGTCCTCAGTTAACGACTCCGATTCCGACAGACTTAAAGAGGGCGCTGTAATATTCCGCTTTCTTTGCCAGGGGCAGAGGATAGGCCCGGCTGGTGGACGGCATGCGCCAGATTTCCAGCGGCAAAGTTTCCCTGCCGTCACCGAGAGAACGAGGCGCGCATTCCGTACAGTGTCCCATCGCCGGAGTTTCGGTGCCTGTGAGTTCGGCCAATACTTCCGCGGCTTTCTGTCCGGTCGTGGCAATCGCCCTGCACTGAGGCATACGCCGCAACAGCGAGTCAAGGTCTACCGGCTCGACTATCTCCAGGAATTTATCGGAAGCGTTTCCCGCCAGCCGCCTTATCCGATAACCGGTGTCGCTCAAAGCTATGCCTTCGCGATTCAGCAACGCCTTGATCTTATCCAGATCGAAATCCCTGGAGCCGGGCCGCAGCAATGCGTTCCGGTCACCATAGAACAGCAGTCCCATCGCATACCAGAAGTCATTGGTGCGGTTAGGGTAAAAGAACTCCATCGACCATCGTTTGGGTTGCGGCGGGAACGTGCCCATTATCAGCACCTTCGCTCCGTCAGGAACCCATGCGCCGAACGGATGCACCTCCGTCTCAAGCTCAGGTTTCATATCGACAATATCTGTATTCATATCAACATAACGCATTAAGGCCCACACTTGATGGGCCTTAAAACAATCTATCTGACGAAATGCGCTCTTAACGCGCGGCAATCACCTCGATTTCCACCAGCGCCTGCTTGGGCAGTTCCTTAACGGCGTAAGCCGAGCGAGCGGGATAGGGAGCGGTAAACGTCTCGCCGTAAACCTCGTTCATCGGGCCGAACAACGACATATCGGCCAGATATACGGTAGTCTTAACCACATTGTCCAGAGTCAGTCCGGCGGCTTCCAGCACGGCCTTCACGTTGGCCAACGACACGCGTGTCTGCTCCTTGATGCCCTCGGGCATCGTGCCCGTAGCCACGTCGATGGGCAGCTGACCCGAACAATACACGAAGCCGTTGGCTTCTATTCCCTGGCTGTAAGGCCCGATTGCGGCCGGAGCCTTCTCGCTTGCAATCTGCTTCTTCATGATAAATACCTTTTTATTGGAGGTTCTGTTTATTATTTCAACATATAGCCCCAAAAATTATTGCATTCGATCACTTTTTTTGCGCTATTCTCTATCCGGAATTTGTATATATCATATATATGGTTTATCTTTGTAGAAAATATCAGAACAAATGAATACATTATCCACATTACAGTCAAAGCCATCGCACCGCAAGCTAATCGACATACCTGAAGATGTGTTCCGTACTCTAAACCTGAAGGCAACAGCCATGGGTATGAATCTAAAAAAATACATAGAACATTTACTTATACAGGAAGCCGAGGAAATGGAAGATGCAGAAGTGTACAAATATTTAGTCGCAACGCGCCCGGAAGGGAAAGTCGTGCTCACCGAAAGCGAACAGGACGAATTCGAGCGTAAAATGGGTATCGGCAAATACAGATGAGAGTCCAATATTCAAAAGAGTTTGCCAAGGCAATGGAAAAGTTGTCCGGAAAACTCAGGGAATCAGTCAAGGATGCAATCAATGAAGTAATCGATGCTTCCTGTATAGAGGAAATCTCAAACTGCAGAAAAATCGAGACGCTTAACAGCGTGTATCGTATACGAATCGGTAGTCGAAGGGCATTCTTTGTCCTGCACATCGAAATTGAAGGCAACCTCGCCAAGTTTGAATATCTTGTATCGCGCGGAGAAGCTTACGACAAGAAGAACATGGAGCGTCTGAGGCTTAAGGATGTATAGGCATCAGCCTCTATCTATAGAGCCTGTGTGCGGTTACAAATTACTCTTTATTTTTCCACCCGGTGGCAAAAGCGTACTTGCGCCGTCAGGCGGCGGCACGCTTGAAGGATACTGTACGCCATAGGGTGTCGAACATCCATCGACGCAACGGGTCAATGGCAACCGCCACAAGATAGAAACCTGTGATGACTCCTGCGGCGGCAAGCGTGAAAAGCGGCAGTGAAAGCGAGTTCCACAGATATGTCACGGCAGGACGCATTATATTTCCCCACACAAGCGGTGCCTTGTGGATGAGGTAGACGGCGAATGCCGAGCGTGCCATGTAGTTGACCGGTCGGGAGGTGAAATCGAATGACAGGAAAATCAGAAAAAAGCTTACCGTCGACAGCAGCACGAACGGAGAGTTATAGGCAAATGCCTGCAGCGGCGGCATATACACCGCCATCGCCGCGATCGCCACGAACGAGGCGAGATAAGTCAATACAATCGCTCCACGATACCGCCTGATGCCTTCCATACTGACGTGCAGACGTATGTATCTGGCTATCATATAGACCATCACAAGCTGCACAATCGTATATCCGGTGGGATTGAACGTACCGTGCCACCACCATCCGCACCACAGGTTGAAAGCGACGAACAGAGCGAGCGCCACAGCGAAAGTGCGCTTCGGCAGCGCGTCCAGTCCGGCGTTGAGCACCGGGCTCAGAAGCATCAGGCCGAAATATGCCGGCACATACCACAGATCCGTATGGGTCAGCACCATCCAGCTTTCAAGCCATCCCTGCCACGAGAACTGCCCCGGGAAGACGATGGACACAGCCGTATAGATGCCCACCGAATAGAACGCGCACTGGAACAGGAACGACAGCACACCCCGCAGGCGCAGTCTGACGCCGAAATAACCGGAAATCATAGTGAAACAGTTCACACCGATTATGGCGACGGCTTCCACTACTATGCGCCAGACGTCGCGAGCCGTCAGCGACGCTATGTCGCCCATGGGCTCAGGCAGCCCCAGCGACGCGCCATCGACATGCACCGCAAGCACCATCAACATGCTCACAATCCTCAGCAATTCAATATTAGACTGTCTTTGCATAAGAATAATCTACCCACCGGTTAATTCGACTTAAAGCCTTAAAACAGAAGAAACTCGCTGACATTCAGCGAGTTTCAATCTTAACATCAGCGGAAAGACAGGGATTCTTTCGGCCATATTCGGGGCTGTATGAATGAATATTGAAATATTGATTATCACGAACTTGCATCTTTGTCACGTTTCGTTGTTTCCTATAATTTGTCCGAAATTTGTCCGAGTAAATTTACTCGGTTTTCTCTCCCTTTAACAGGGCGATCATATCTTCCAAAAGCTTGATCCTTTTGTCCTTTTCATCGATCAATGCCTGAAGCGCTGCCGGGTCTGTTTTTACCGAAAAGTGATGGACATTGTTTCGGACACCACCAACTAAGACACCGTTAACGCTTTGTTCCCTATCGAAAAACTCGTCAACCGGCACACCAAAGAAGTCTGCTATCTTTTCAAGTTTCGACACCCTGATGTCTCCCGATATAATTGCCTTGAGGGAGCCATTCCAGTTCTTGCCCATATAGTCGAGCAACGCTTTATTAGTCGCGCCCGTAGTTTTTAATAAGTCTATGACTTTCTGCGGATTATACATATTATAAACAGTTTTATCTACAACATTAACTATTTTTAACATAGATATATCTACTATATTCAGTAGATTTATCAAAGATTTTTATAAATTTGCAGTCCGAAATTAAGACTAATTTCTGGACTGAGCAAATTTATTTAATAGATTTTTCAATTATGGTTATATCTGATTATTATTATCAAGTTCTCGAATCAGTCGCCGAACGCGCCGAGTTCAGATCTGTTGTTCTGGAACGCACAGGGATGGGCTATTCATCTTTCTACGCCAAGCTGCAAAACGACAACTTCAAGCCGGCGGAGCGAGAAGTGATCAACACCATAATGAAAGAGTTTAAATATGCTTGAGCGCTATGAATTCTTCAACAGCCCTGACGGCACCGTGTACGTCAAGCCATTTGACAAACCGATGTTTGTCTATGACCTTGAGTGCCGACAAATCACAAATGAATTGATTTCATACATTCGTGATTTGTACCCTGGTGCCTTCGGCGCCCTCTCATCGCTATATAGTAAGAGTGAGAGGAATAAGGATTTTTTCATGTACAAGATCGTTCATAGGTTCATTCGCTGCAACTTCGGCGAGAACGACACACTATCATACGACATCAACCAAGTTGGCACCATGTGTATCGAAGAAGTCCGCTGTCCTATCCGGGGCGAATGCATCCATGAGGGAGTGATCTGCAAACCGGCCTTGCAGTCTAAACTCTCGCCGCGTGAGGAAGAAGTCGGCAGACTTCTGGCCACAGGCATGTCAAACCTTGAGGTCGCTCAAGAGCTGGGCATATCGATTTGCACTATGCACCGTCATATCGCAAACATCAAGGCCCGACTTCATTTCAAGAACACTAACCAGATCATCACCTACTTCCATGAAAAATAATATCGCCACACATCCCGTCAGCGCCTGGGAGCGGGCTATTGCCGACCGCAATGATATTGAATTTATTGAGGTCCGGCTTGAAAAAGGTGGCGTGACTGGCGCTAAAGGTTTTATACTCGTCAGAGGTCACAGGCGTTCCGCTTCGTGGCGTCCCGATGGACGCTGCTACTACAACAGCCGCCGAGCGACATCATACGATATAGAATTCTAATCCATTCACGCCATGATTGACGAAAGAGATAAACAAATCATCCTCGACCGTACCAACATCGAGGACGTCGTGGAAGACTTCATGCAGGGTCAGCTGGTCCGCAAAGGATCCCGGCTCGTATGCAGATGTCCTCTCCATGCCGATAAAACGCCGTCTTTCATGGTGACGCCCTCACTGAACATCTATAAATGCTTTCAGTGTGGCGTTGGCGGTGACGCCGTTTCCTTCCTCATGGATGTTCAGCACATGACATATCCGGAGGCAATGAAGTATCTGGCTAAGAGAGCCAATTATACGCTTACCGACAAACACGAAACTAAGACAGCGGAAGAACTTGCGGCCATTAAGAAACGTGAGGCCATGCTGGCCATTAACAAGGCAGCAGCCGAGTTCTTTGCCGAGCAGCTGAGGGGCAATGATGACAAGGCTCGTCAGGCCCGGGAATATGCACACGGCCGATGGCCGAAAGCATTCTGTGAGATTGAAAAAATCGGTTATGCCCCAGGGCATAATAAATTCCGGGACTGGGCCAAGTCCAAAGGATTCTCAACCGAGATCCTTTTGGAAGTCGGGCTGCTGAAGAAAAACGATCGCGGAGAAATCTATGATTTCTACCGCGACCGCATCACCATCCCGATCTATTCACGTACCGGCCAGGTTTTAGGATTCACAGCCAGAACGCTGCTGCATGATGACACATGCAAGTATATCAATTCCCCTGAAAGTGCTATCTTCCACAAAGGAGAGATTGTTTTCGGCCTGCGGAATGCTATCCGCATTGGCGCCAAAGACGAACTATTTTACCTTGTGGAAGGTGCTCCCGACGCATTGAAACTTCAATCCATCGGAATCGTGAACACGATTGCCGCCCTGGGAACTGCATGGACCGATAAGCACCTCGACCAGTTGAGGCGGTTCAATCCGACGCTTTGCTTTATCCCGGACATTGATCCTCCCAAGCCGGGCGAGCCGTATGGAACCGGAATCGCCACCGTCATGAAGCTCGGGCTTAAAGCTCTGGAGCAAGGATTCAATGTCATCGTCAAGGAGATTGAACCGGGCGACCGGACTGTCAAGGCAGATCCGGACAGTTACATCACCACTAAGTCCGTACTTAATGACATTCCTAAACAGGATTTCATTCCATGGTACGCATCAAAGCGACTCATCGGCAAAGAGACCGCTGGGGAACGTGCAGAAGTGTTCCGCCCGGTTGTGTCGTTGCTGGTCCACGTTAAGGACAAGAATCTAAAGAAGATGCTTGTCAAACGTCTCTCCAAGTTGTTTGTATGCCCTGAGTCAATGATTAACTCGGCCATCAACGAGGCAATCCAAGGCAACGTGCAGCGCAAGTCATCCACCGGGGAGAAGATGCTTGACCAGGAACTATATCAGAAATATGGGTTTTCAGAACGACACCATTGTTATTTTTCACTCGACAAAGACGCACAGGAAGTATCATGGTCTAACTTTACCATGGAGCCATTGTTTCACATAAAGGATGCGGTCAATCCGAAACGTCTTTACCGCATCGTTAATGTAAATGGTCAAGAAGAAATTATTGAACTGAAACAAGAGGATCTTGTTTCGCTCCAGAAATTCAAACTCCGCGTTGAAGGTTTCGGCAATTTCATCTGGAAAGCCAAGGACGAACAGTTGACAAAACTTAAAGGGTTCCTTTATGAAAAGACCGAAACCGCAGTTGAAATCACGCAGTTAGGATGGCAACGCGATGAATTTTTCGCATTCGGAAACGGTGTCTCCTGGCATGGTCAGTGGATACCGGTTGATGACTTCGGCATCGTAAGGCTTCCGGATATCGGGAACTTCTATCTGCCGGCGGCATCTAAGATATATCGGAACGAGCGCAAACTATTCCAGTTTGAGCGCAAGTTCGTCCATGCAGGACTCAACGATATTTCTTTCAGGAAATACACCGATAAACTTATTGATGTTTTCGGCGACAATGCCAAGGTCGGAATCTGTTTTCTGCTGGCCACTCTGTTCAAGGACATCGTGACCGGAGTAACAAAGAACTTCCCCATTCTCAATCTTTTCGGCCCTAAAGGGTCAGGTAAATCTGAACTCGGGCACTCGCTGATGGCATTCTTTATCCAGTCTAATGATCCGCCCAACCTGTCATCGGCCACCGATGCAGCCCTGGCGGATGCGGTCGCGCAATGCGCTAACGCTCTGGTTCACCTCGACGAGTATAAGAACACCATCGAGCTTATACGCCGCGAGTTCCTGAAGGGACTCTATGACGGCGTAGGTAGAACAAGGATGAACATGGACCGCGACAAAAAGCGCGAGACAACTGCCGTTGACTGCGGCATCATTTTGTCCGGCCAGGAAATGCCGACCGTAGACATCGCCATTTTCTCACGCCTCCTGTTCCTGACTTTCAATAAATCCGAGTTCTCGATCGAGGCAAAGCGGAAGTTCGATGAACTCAAGGCGATTCGGAATCTTGGTTGCTCACACCTCGTGCTTGAGATCCTCAAACACCGAAAGAGGGTTGAAGCAGATTTCAGTTCCAACTATAAGGCCGCCATGGCCGACATACTGGCATCCATTGAAGGAGAATCAGTCGAAGACCGTATCTTCCGGAACTGGATTATTCCACTCGCCATTTTCCGCACCTTGGCCGGAGTCATCGATGTCGGCTTCGACTATAAGGAAATGCTCCAGATCAGCGTGAACGGCATCCTTCGCCAGAACAAGGAATGTCGTTCCACCAATGAGATTGCCTCCTTCTGGAATGTGGTGGACTTCCTCCATCAAAACGGAGACATCTTCATCGAAGCTGACTACCGCATCAAGTATGAGACCCGGTTCAAGGGCAAAGGCATGAAGGATAACATTGTATTCCCACGGGCTAAGCCTGTCCTTTACCTGCTGGTCAAGCGAATTTTTCCTCTTTACAAAAAGAATGGGAAATCCATGGGCGACACTACACTGCCGACGGAATCACTTCGCTTTTACCTCGAAAATTCCAAGGAATATCTCGGAACCAAAAACGCAGTGAAGTTCCGGAATTTATCGAATCCGGTTGACAGCAGTACGACCACAAAGAATCAGTTCGGCCAGGTTCAGGTCTTGAAGACCAGTCACACCGACTGGGCGCTATGCTTCGACTACGAAATGATCGCCGAAAATTACGGCATCAATCTTGAGGTCGAGACAGTACATGAAGACGATGTCGATAGTATCGGCATCGATGAGAACGACAAAACTTTACCATACTAAAAAGATACTGATATGAAAGAATCTGCAATCGCGCAGTTACTCCAGAACTGCGACATCACCGAGGCAATGTTGGTGATCAACATACAGACGGCCAACGGTGACAAGAAAGAAATCACTCTCAAAGATTCTGAGGACTTCATGAAGACGTTGTAAAAAAAGGCACCATCGTCAATCTGGTGTTCGCCAACTGGAAGATCTACACCGGCATCTTCGACTCCCTCGAAGATGAGGATGGAGAATATATTCTCTACATCAAACCGCGATCCGGCGCATCTTACGGCGTCGGCCTGGCTTATGACAAACTCGTTGGATACTATCTCGGCTAAGCTGTATGAACGCCAAAGAGTTCTACGACACAGTCGTAAAGATGCGACACTATCAACGGACCTACTTCCGCTCCAAAGGACAGGACAAGGAGGCCCTGCGATACGCCAAGAACTACGAACAGATAATAGATTCTGAAATCAAGAGGGTGGAGATTATCCAACGGGAAAAACTCCAACCCCGCCTAAACTTCGATGAACAATGAAGAATGTTAAACAAACGGTAGCAAAGCTACTCATAAAATGGGCGGACAAACTCAATCCGGTTCTTGATTATGACGCAGCTATACCTTGCCAGAGTTCCAAAGAAATCAGCCTCGAACGTATTGCCGTCGCGTACGTCTGTAATCCTGTGGAAATACACTTCCGCCCGACACACATTGCAGATCGCCTGTTAAAAATGATGACGAAAAGCTTGTTGAGTAAGGGAGCCATCCGGTTCTCAGAGGAACAGGATATGTATGGAGGGATGAGATATATTGCAACTATTTATGTCCGAACTGATTATAATAAGGAAGGAGGTTGCAAATGATGAAGTTAAAATCTCGTCTGGCACGACTGTTACGAAATTGGGCGCAACACCTCGATCCGGAATTCAAGTTGCCACCGATACAGTACACAATCAACAGAGTCCATCGATTTGAGGTCTCATTCTATTCCAGGTATAATTCAATACCTACTCCACAGCTTGCCAAAATACTGAAAGAGAAAATGATTAATCAACTCGACACGGTTGGCGCAATAAAGATTACCGCAGAATTCGATAACTTCGGAGGCACGAAATACAACGCCTCTATGTATGCCATGATTGCCGGCGACGAAGAAGGAGGTGTGTCATGAAAACTCATCCAATCGTAACTGAGCAAGAGAGGGAAATGTGTCTCTTTGCGCCAAAGTCCATGACCGCTGAAATTGTAAGGCTACGGCTTGCATTGCTGAAGTTTCGGAGAGTAGTTGATCGAGAACTTAAAAGACTGACAAAACTCCAATGATTCCGAGTATCAGAACACCATGGTATCTATAACCTTGAATGTGATCTACCATTTTAACTTAAAAGAACTCATGAAACAGCTTCTATACATCGACCTTTTTTGCGGAGCCGGAGGAACTTCCACCGGCATAAACTCCGCACGTCTTGATGACGAACGCTGTGCCGAAGTGATTGCCTGCGTCAACCACGACGCCAAGGCAATCGCTTCCCATGCTTCCAATCATCCGGAAGCAATGCACTTCACCGAGGATATCCGAACACTTGAGCTATCGCCACTGATTCGACATCTGAAGCAATGCAGGATCAAGAACCCTGATGCCCATATCGTTCTCTGGGCATCTTTGGAATGCACCAATTTCAGCAAGGCGAAAGGCGGTCAGCCGCGAGACGCTGACAGCCGTACGCTTGCAGAGCATCTGTTTCGCTATATCGAAGCCATCGACCCTGACTATATCCAGATCGAAAATGTGGAGGAATTCATGTCATGGGGCGACATCGACGAGAACGGGAAACCGTTGTCGAAGGATAAAGGACGTTGTTACCTGCGCTGGGTGAACAACGTAAAGCGTTATGGATATGACTTCGATTGGCGGATCATGAACGCTGCCGACTATGGCGCATATACTTCCCGCAAACGGTTCTTCGGCATATTCGCCAAACATGGACTGCCAATCGTATTTCCGGAGCAAACCCATTGCAAGACCGGGAAAGACGGTCTGTTCGATGATCTCCTGCCATGGAAACCGGTGCGCGAAGTCCTCGACTTCTCCGTAGAAGGCGAGAGCATTCTGGACCGCAAGAAACCTCTTGCCGAGAAGACCCTTGAACGAATCTACCAGGGATTGATCAAATTTGTTGCCGGTGGCAAAAAAGCGTTTATGGTCAAGTATAATTCAATGAACCAAAACGGAAAGTATGTGGCGCCGTCGCTCGATGATCCGTGCCCTACCGTTGCCACTCAGGGACGGCTCGCACTCGCTCAGGTGACTTTCCTTTCCAAACAGTTCAGCGGAAATCCGGAAGGCAAGAATATCTCTGTTGACGGCCCAGCCGGGACGATTACAACCATCGATCATCATGCCTTCATATCCGTTCACTACGGAAACGGATTCAATACATCCTGCTATTCCCCGGCATCGACACTCACCACAAAGGATCGTCTGGCCCTTGTGCAGATGTCGTTCTTCGATATGCAGTATGGAACTGGAGTCCCCGCTTCCGTCGACACGGCAGCCGGAGCTCTTACAACCAATCCTAAACACAATCTCGTCACGTGCGACCGGTTCCTGATGAACCCGCAGTTCTCGTCACCGGGATCATCCGTCGATGACCCATGCTTCACCCTTATCGCCAGGATGGACAAACGCCCTCCCTGCCTCGTCGTGACGGAATCCGGAGCCGTGGCAATCGAGATTTACGAAACCGATTCTCCCATGATGATCCGAATTAAGAAATTCATGGCCATGTATGGCATCATCGACATCAAGATGCGTATGCTGATGATCTCCGAACTGAAGCTCATCATGGGATTCCCCGAGGATTATGTGCTTATCGGTACACAAGCCGACCAGAAGAAGTTCATCGGAAACGCCGTCGAAGTCACTATCGCCCGTAAATGGTGTGAGGCTCTATGTGACTCGTTACGGACCCATGAGCTGAGGAAATCGGCATAACCATCAACACAGTACCATCATGCATCAATTCGGAAATATCAAAGCATTAAAGGTGAAGTAAGAGTTTTAACCACATATAGATTCCAAGAGGGAGGCCGTTGTGAAACGACCTCCCTCTTATTTTTTGTGTAATTACCGCAGAAAAATAAAGCACCTATTTTTGAATCTACACTTTCTACCGAATCTACTTTATTATAAATCAGGCATTTCATATAATTACCACCATTAAACTCCAATCTACTTTTTTCTACTTTTGTAGATTTCACTATGTAGAATCTACCTTGTAGATGGTTTTTCTACCTTTTTTCTTTTATGCACCCTTTAGGTCCATATTCTTAAAGCGCTGAAATATCGCTCCTTAACCGATATTTCCTTAAAAGTAGAAAAAGTAGATTGAGTAGATGCCAAAATATACCTCGTTAATTCAGTAGATTTTTCTCGTCAATACACCCGTTTTTGTCTTAAAATTTCGTAACTTTGCGTAAAATAACTAACCATGAGCCAGTTTCTTATATACGTTAATCTTCCAAGATACCTATCCCAGTGGGTTACAAACCGTCTGGGAAACCCCGTTGTTTTTCCGGCATCCTCTCCGCAGAATGCGGTAATCAGAACCTACATCCGGAAGCGTCTCCCGGAAGAACCGGTCGAAGCCCGTGCGCCGGAAGGTCACACGGCCATCGCCATCCCGGACTCCATCGCCAAGCCCCCGGAGGAATACAACCACATTGGCGAACGGGGCAAACTGGCCGTTCAGGAGACAATCAAGGATCTTTTCCTGCGTGAGCTCTGGAGTGACATTTCTCCGCTTGAAAAAACTCCATGCGGTTTGAACAAACTCATTGCCGCGTGGTGTGAGTCACACGGCATCGATATTGACAGAATTGAGACCGTGCGCCAGTGTTACTACCGCATCCGCAAGGCCTACCAGGAACGTGGCATAAATCTCAAAAAAGTTCATTAAATTTACACCATAGTCACCCCGAAATCTTGGATTTGCGTACAACTCCGTACAACCTCATACAACCTCGTACAAGTGCGCACAACTCCACACAACCCCAAAAGCCATGTTACAGATTCTCGACAACATCACCTCTATCCAAATTATAGAAACCAGATTGCTCCAGAACCTGACCATCATTCCCGGCACGGGAGTGATGCTCAACTACTGGAGATATTTCACTGAGCTTCCGGTTGTCAATCTCGCCTCGATGGAGGTTGCTTCTAAGGTTGAAAACAAAAGCCGGTTGTTTACAACCACCATCAAGGCATTGCTTTCCGAGCATTTTGACGTGGCTAACCGAAAACTCGTTTTCCTGGTTACGACCATCTCCGGAGACAGGTTTCTTGTCGGAACCCTTGAATCTCCGTTCCCGGTCGTGAACACTTCGGATGCTTTTCCGGACAAACCAGCCGACCAATCAGGCTGCACTCTTACGGTCGAATACACCGACACATTGGGACTTTTGCCCGTTTTAGACTAATTTTTCGTCTTTTTATCCAAGAAATTACCTCGATAACTTCGCGGTAAATTCTTGGATAATATGAATTATCAGCTCATCATTGACTACAACATCGGCAGCTGGGGCTTTTCAAAGCAGTGGGTTCGTCGCGAACTTGCCGCCTATAAAGGCAAACACGTCGATGTCTTGATCTCTTCTCTCGGAGGTGATCTTGACCATGGTCTGGACATACGCCAACAGTTCATCGACCATGGAGACGTTACCTGTTTCCTTTCAGGCTTCGTCGCATCTGCCGCCACTATCATCGCCATGGGTGCCAAGCGAATTGTCATGAGCAAATATGCCATGTTCCTTGTGCATAAATGTTCTAACTTTATTGACGCTTGGGGCACCTACAATGCCGATCAGATGCAGCAGCTCATTGATCAGCTGGAGGCCAACAAGTCGGAAAACGACAAGATTGATGTCGTTCTCGCCAACATGTATGCCGCCAGGTGCGGCAAAAAGGTTTCGGAAATCCTCGATATTCTCAAGGAAGGCCGCTGGCTTACCGCCGATGAAGCCTTGAAATATGGTTTTATTGATGAAGTTTCCGATACCATAGACGAGAAGTTGAATTATACTTCAGATATCAGAAGAAAGTTCAGCGCTATTGGTCTTTCTACTGTAGGCCTTCCAGAGACCTCTGATTCTGCCGAACAGCCCCGAAAGAGTCTGATCGGCAAAATCGTCAGTTCAATATTCCCGGCCAAAGAATCCAGGACTGAACAGAAGGCTGACGAACAAAACAATTCAACATCAAAACAGAATTCGGAAATGAAGACCCAGAAATTTTCTGCGGTCGATGATCTCCTGAAACTCGATGTCGGACTTTCATCCGACACTGAGGGCTTTGTTTCCATCAAAGCCGATCAGATGGAGACCATCGACAAACACATCACATCGCTGTCCGCAGACGTGGCCAAGAAGGATGAGACCATCAAGGCCAACGAGAAGAAAATCGCCGAGCTCGAGGAGCAGGTGAAGAATCTAAAAGACGGCCCCGGCGCCGACACCACCGAAATCGAGGACGAAGGTGTCAAGGCCGATTTTACTGCCTCGGAATTGTTAAACTCAATCAAATCTGTTCTCTAATTATGGCTGATTCGACTAATCCCGCCGGTAAAGTAATTCTCACTCCAGAATCGCTTGCCCAATCCGCCAACAAGTACAGGACGGAGCTGCTTAAGCTGCCTGTTCTATCTTTAGGCTATGCCCTGAACTATTTCACCGTTCGCAGCGGCATCAGAGGATCCGAGACAGTAGGTCAGATTGACGGCGATTTCGAGCTCGGACCGTATGACCCCTATCGCGTCAACCGTGACAACGTCAAGATTAAGGGCCGAACGCTCCAGTCCTATTTCGGTAGCGTGGTCAAGGAATTTGACCCCAACTCGGTCTATAAGTCAATATATGGTTCCTCTATCGTCAAGGGAGAAGGGCTCAAGAACGTTCCGATCACGCTACAGGTTCTCTCCGTTATGGCCGGAAAAATTGGCAAATCTCTGCTTCTGCACCTTTTCGATGCCGTCCGCAATGATTCCGGTACGAAGACCGTGGATCTGTTTAACGGCGTCGATACTGTGACTGCCGCCGAAGTCACCGCCGGCAACATTGCCTCCTCGAAGGGCAACCTGTTCGAGTTTACGGATACCATCAACTCGACCAATGCCGTCGATCTGATAACGGCGTTCTGTCGCGCCGCCTCCGACGAACTTCTGGAATGTGAAGATGGCGAGGACTCCAAGGCCGACGGTCTTAATCTATATGTCCCGCGCTCCATTGTGTACGCATACCGCGACGACTACAAGGCAACCACCGGCAACAGCCCCATTTACGACAAGTTCAACCAGACTATCGTTGAGGGATTCTCCAACATCCGTCTTGTGCCGTTCGCCGGTAAGGCCAAGTCGAAGTTTATTCAGTTGTCGCAGCGCAACAACATGCTAATCGCCACCGACCAGCTGGGCGACAAGGAGAATATCCTTGTAGAGAAGTATCACCCGTTCATCCTCTCGTTCGTCGCCACTCTGTTCTGGGGCTTTGACTACGAAAGCATCGATCCTTCACGCCTGCTCGTGGGCCAGCTATACCAGAATCCCGCATCTTCCGGCAGTGGCACAACCGGCACCGGCGAAGACCCGACTAAACAGTAACCCTTAAATTCTCAAGATTATGTCTAAATGTCAGACTCTCGATATCTACGAATCTCTTGAGCATTGCCTTGGAGAGACCGTGCTTCCCGGTCTCCGCCAACGCGCATGGGGAATCCCAAAGAGCCAGATCTTAGGCTGGCCCACTCTGCCGGATCCACATGACGAAGGCGCCACGATGGAATCAATCGCAACTTATAAGGGCGATTTCACCATTGCGGCCGATGCGAAGTTCATTTCAATCGACATCCTCGATACCGCCTCCAACATCAAGTCGGAGAGCCAGGGTTCTCTCCCCTCCAAGACGTTCCTGAACACGCTGACTCTGAAGTATGCCGGCAACAACGCCGCTGCAGCCGGTTTCTGCCGTCTGGCCAACAGCGATGACCTGGTGTATATCATCCAGCAGCGCGACGGTTCCTTCCGTGTTCTCGGCAACGAAAAATTCCGCACAGACACCAAGCCTTCGCAGGATTCGGGCATGGAAGTCACCGATGCTTCCGGCACACAGTTCGAAATCACTGTTACCGATGTCGCTCCGGCACCCTTCTATGTGGGCAAGTTCAAGACCGCCGAGGGCATCATGGACTGCGCCACGGGTACGATAGAGGCCGCCTGACGTCTCGCGATTCCAGTATCTTTTATCACGGCGCAACCCGCGGCTAAACGGCTCGCGTGTTGCGCCATTTTACTTTTTCAGAACATGAAACTCGATCCAATACTTACCCGAAAAGTCCAGGAGTGGCTGAACGCTCCTGAATCCGAGCGCGACATCAAAGAGGGTGCCACCCTCATGCTGCAGCTCAACCGAAACCGGGCGCTCTATAACTCCGTTATGCTACGCCCGGAGAAGTTCAAGGACAAACTCGTTTACGAGCTCAAGAAATATCTCCGCATCAGGCTCGACAACATGACCGTCACAGAGGTCTCCAAAATGGAAACCGAAGTCATGCCCCGGGCGCAGGAGACAATAGACAACATGCCGGTGATTTCCACGGACGCCGAGATTACTGCTGGATCCGTGGCCAGAGGAAAACGGCCTGACCATGATTCCCTTCCTGCATCTATCCGTGAACTATGGGATTCCAATGAGCAGCGTTACAGAAGCATAGTGCTTCTATATAATGAACTTAAGGCCATGTCTGATGCTCAGCCATGCGACCGTTACGAGAAGCTGCGCCTGCTTGACGAGGCCGATAAGAAGTATCGCAGCAATCTCCGCGAATACGATGCATACGTCGCCGTTCCATCCGGCCCTGCGGCCACTGTTGCCGCTGATCAGGCTCAGGGTGCCGACATGGTAAAGGCTGTCGGAGCCGCACGAAAGACCATCTCTAAATACAAGAAGGTTATTGCGTCCGCTCAGGATCCGGAGAAAATCGAGACTGCTAAATCGAAGATTCAGGCAGCTGTCGGCGTCATCAGGAATGCCGGCGCCGAATTTTCTGAGGCTACAGTTCAGGAACTAACGGCCATTGGCATAAGCTTTGAGTAATGCCTGACAGTCTGTCGTCCCTGAAGCCTTTGGGATCATGTCCGGTGCAGCCATACTTCGCAAAGGATATCCAGTTGGCCGGGTTGATTGAGTGGGCCATCAATCAGATCGGCCGAGCCGATATTTCAATCTCCACGTTCTCCACAAGTGAAGAATTTCTCAGGAGAATGCACCGGATGAAGAAAGAAGGCAAAGTGCGGCACTGTGAACTGATCTGCGACCTCCGTGCGGCCCGCAAGACAATTGCACTGAAGCATTTTATGGAGTCAACTTTCGACCGGGTCTATCTGTGCCAGAACCACTCTAAAGTTGTCCTCCTTTCTTCCGGATCAAACAGAGTCGCAATCGTCACCTCGCAGAACCAGACCCGGGGCGACAGGTATGAGGCCGGGATCATAACCTCGGACCCATTCACATTCAGCAGTCTTCAAGCCGGGCTTGATGAATGCCGCGAAAATTCAATCTTAATCAACGATTTCAATGTACAGCCAGGAACAGCTTCAGAAAATAAGTGAACTTGCCTCGGACCTGACGCCTCCCCGGGACATCGCAATCCTATTGGGCCTTGATGTCGATAGTTTCATGGATCAGCTTGCCAATAGATATTCCGATGCGCACAAGGCCTATTTCAAGGCCAAGGCCGAGACCGCCCACATGCTACGTAAGCAGGAACTTGAGTTCGCCCGTGTCGGGTCGCCTCTCGCCGTCCAGATGACAGGCACGTTCCTGCATGACATGACCGCTGACGAAGACTTTTAGCCCATGCCACTTCCCGCCATCATAGATGTCGCTCACGAGTACCTTTTTGCGGACTCCGACAAAATGGTTGCCGCCGGACTTCCGGAGGCAACCATACGCCATATCGTCCGCCTCCGCGACATCTACAATTATTGGCTTTCGTATCCGTCGAAACGCGACCGCGATATTGTGGGCGAATTGAAGTCGCGTTACGGCATCGGTGACACCGTGGCCCGTGAGGATCTGCGCCTGATCAAGAATCTTCTCGGCGACTTCCAAAAAGTCAGCAAGGACTATATGCGGTACCGGGTCACTATGATGTTGAACCGCGCCTACGAAAAAGCAGACGCGGCCAACAACACACGCGACATGGTGGCTGCGGCCAAAGCCCTAAAGGAAGTTCATCAGCTCGACAAGGATGATCCGAGAGGAGACATTCTTGACAAGGTCGTGCCGATTGTGCTCAACTTCACCGATGATCCCACGGTCATCGGTATTCAGCGTATGCCTGACTTCCGTAACCGGATCAAGGAGGTCAAGAACAAATACTGGATGGAACAGACTGAGGATGTCGAGTTTGAGGAGATTGATGCCAAACTCGACGACATATTTAATCCGCATCACCTCAATGGAAATTCGCAATCAACAGGTCTACCTCAATGACGTGCAGCGTGACCTCATGACCGTGGTTCAGGCCAAGGACACCGTCCTTGTGGCCGGACGTGCTTTTGGCAAAGGTATGGTTCACGCTCTTTGGAATCTCCGTAATTTCCAACGGATGCCCGGCTCGATTACGGGATTCGTGTCGGCCAACATCAAACGCGCTCTTACCAACACGCTCCCCTCTATGCTGGTCCATTGGGAAAACTGGGGATTCAAGCGCAACGTCCATTGGTGCATCGGCATCCAGCCTCCTGCCTCATGGGGCTGGCGTGAGCCGATATTCCCTGTCCGGAACTTTGAGAATGTGCTGTCGTTCTGCAACGGCAGCATCGGCTATATCATCAGTCAGGACCGCACCGGTACATCTAACTCCCAGAGTTATGACGCCCTTGACATCGACGAGGCTAAATTCATTGACTACGAACGCCTGAAAGACGAGACCTTCCCGGCGCTTCGTGGTAACCGTCAGTATTTCGGCAAGCACTTCTATCATCATTCCATGCTGATCTCGTCCGATATGCCGGTCACAAAGAAAGGGTCCTGGTTTCTGGATTGGGATAAGAAATCGACGCCCGAAGTCATCGATATGATCCGGGCCACGATTTATGAAATCCACGCTATCGAGAAACGAGTGAAGGAGCTTATGGCCAAGGGTGTCGAGCCACCTAAATATCTTCGCGGCGAGCTCACACGACTCAACCGGACTTTGTGCCAGTTGAGATCTGTGGCCGTCGATTATAGAGAGGTCTCAACCATCGACAACATGGTTGTACTCGGCGAGGCCTTCATCAAGCAGCTCAAGCGTGATCTTCCTCCGCTGACATTCCAGACGTCGGTGTTGTGCAAACGCATCGGCATCATGCGCGATGGCTTTTACAGTTCGATGACCGAGAAACATAAATATTCGGCCACAAACTTTTCACATCTTGATAATCTCGCCTACGACTTCGATAAAATCAAGGAGCCGTCATCTTTAATGGATGCCGATGTCGATCCGAAGCAACCTCTTTGTGTCGGATTCGATTTCAACGCCAACATCAACTGGCTTGTCACAGCTCAGCCCAGGGGGCGAAAACTTCTAATACTTAAAAGTTTCTTTGTCAAGTATGAACGGAAACTTGTCGAGCTGGTAAATGACTTCTGCAAGTATTATCGACATCATCAAAATAAACGAGTGATCTTTTATTTTGATGCCACGGCAAAACAAGGTAGTTATGCCGTGAACGACATTACCTTTGAGACCGTCATCTTCAATGCCTTCCGAGCCAATGGATGGCTGGTTACGCGTGTGGACATCGGCAAGCCAATGGACCACATGCTGAAGCATCTGCTTATCAATCGCATGTTTGATGGCCGTGCCCATCTGGTTCCAATGTTCAACGTCCAGAACAATGAGGAACTTCTCACCTCTATTCAGACTGCCGGCGTGTACAACGGCAAGAAGGATAAGCGTGGTGAGAAGTTGGCTGAGACGGAGGAAGACCGCCTCGAAGGACGCACGGATGGCTCCGACGCCTTCGATACGGTGGCGATTGGTTGTGAGAACTTCCCGCAACACAACTCTACAATCGCGGTCACTTCCTCCATCATTTAACTCGCTGTCGCTTATACCTGCGGTGCTGCATCGCTTCGCTATACCTGCGGTGCCGGCCCACCCCTCGCCCCCGATGGCGGAGCGGCTTATGTGCATTGCGTTTAGCATCCCCGGGGTTGACGTACACTGTCGATGCCCGTATCTTAATCGGTGCTCTGTCCTCACTGATGATGAAGTTCACAAATTGTCTTCGTCATACTTCCTATACAACTTGTCTTCGCTGCGCTCGCATCATCATCGGTGAGGGAGCACTGATTGACCCCGGCATCGCCGTTCCCGTCTTAACCCGTGGCCGCACACTCCATTTCCAACGCCACTACCCCCATCGGCCATCGTTAGGAGTCCGTGCATGTGCGCTTTCGGATGGTAATTACTCACCCGAAATCACACGTGCGCGGGAGCGTTTTACCGCCCACATATTCCGCTTTTTAAAGGGGGTAAGGCGGTCGGTCAGCGTAGGGCAGTGGGGGGTACCTTCGGACAAATGCGCCTCAAAAGCGCAATTTTGTCGCGCCAAATCCTTGCTACTCTGCGGATTTGGCGCGGGACGGGCGTGATTTCTTTAAAATCAGCCCTCGGCGCGTAACTCCAAACCAGGTTATTGACCTGGCCCGGAACCTGTTACGCGCCGACCGGCTCGTGCCTCGCCGGGGAAGCGGAGTCCGAACCTCCCGATGGGGCTACGTTCACTTTTAAAAGGCTTTATTTCAGTGTTTTTTCTCTGTCGGCCAATCAGTGGCGAGCGGCTGATAAGGTGTGTGGTCCTATGTTGCCGGGCATCAAGCGGTAATTTCGGCATGGCGTTTTCCTCGGTTTCGGCTTTTTAAGGCTTTCTCTTTCGCTGTCGGGGGTGACTTCCTGCTTTATTCCGGATGTCTGCTGCCGGCAGGTCGGGAGCGTGGAGGAATATGTATGTCTGTTGAGAGTTGGGGTTATTACTATTCGTGCAAGCCCAGGCACATTTGAATTTCCACACGCGAAGTTACGGCGCACCATCCACGACACAAGGGCAAGCTCTGTCACCAATAAAAAAATCTTCCTTTTCCACTGCGCAAAAAGAGTATTCGGGCCTCCGGTTTTTTGTTGACCCTTGCTGTCTGACGCCACTTCGTGCCTGATTTATGCGTCGTTGTCTTGCGGTGTAAATCAAACGCGCACAGGCGCACAGTAATTAACCCCCAAACTCTTACAACTATGACATACGTTATGAATTCCTCCTTCCGCTCCTCCCTCCCCACCAACCGCGACATCCTCAAGGAATATTGGGTGGAAGTCATGCTTTTCGACGGCGAAAGCGAAGTAGTTACAATCTACGCCTACTCTGAGGAAGACGCCCAGGATGAAGCCGCTTCGATGTTCGACAACGTGGACTACACCATGGTTCAGGGCTGCTACGCTGACTGATTGACCAACAGAGAATAAGCCGGCCTTCGGGCCGGCTTTCTTTTTGTTCACTTCGCCACATCGGGAGGTTCGGGATCTATAGACGGATGGGGTCACCCCTCCGGACCACCCCTGTGTTCAGTAGAATTTTCGAGTGTTTTTAAAAGATTTCTATTGTATATAGTAGTTATTCCGATTTTATTTACTATATTTGCGGCGTAAAAGTGGTAATGACCACTTTTTGTTATAAACCGATAACACGTTAAGACAATGAACCATCAGGAAACATCGAACATCAAAGGTGCCGCAGGCAAGCAGCTATGTAGGTTAAACGAATCACTTGCGGATTCCCGCAAGACAAATCTCATTTGTTTTAACAGTTAAAGGTTTATCGGCATTCCTCTCCGGGACGGCGAGGGATGCTTTCTTTTTATTCACCAAAAAACAATCAATATGAAAGAAAACTTTATCTCGAAGATCAACGGTGTCGACATCGTCACCGTTGACAAGGATGGGGAAACCTACGTCCCCATCAAGCCGGTGTGCGATGCCCTCGGCATCGATGCGAAAAGTCAACGCGCGAAACTCCAGGAGGACGAATTCTTCGCTTCAACTGGGGTGATAATCACCTCAGTTGCCGCCGATGAAAAGGAGCGAGACATGTACTGCATCCGTTTCCGAGACGTCTATGGATGGCTCGCCACCATCAATCCCGGGAAGGTAGCTCCAGAGGCTCGCGAGGCCGTCACTCGCTACCGTCGCGAATGCTACGACGTCCTCTACGAGCACTTCGCCGGACGTATCGACCGGGAGCGTGAACGTCTCGACATCGAGCGTCAGCTGCTCGATCGCCAGAAACATCTGCGTGATGCCATCGACTGCAACAAGAAAGCTAACGACGGCATGAAGAAAGAACTCGAGGAGATTGATCGTAAATTTCATCAACTCCAGACTGAACGCCTGAACCCGCAACCTACTCTGTTCTGAAAATTATAACGATTATGTTACATTTTTCTGCCGAAAAACTTGCATATATCACGAAAATGTTATAATTTTGTATCGGTAATCAAAACGAGAGAGTCAATAATGAAATGGAAAGAACTGATAAAAATCGCTACCGGCAAGGGCTACAGGTTATACGCCCACGGCAAGAAGCACGACATCTACGTCAATGACCAAGGCGAACGCCTGATAGTCGAACGGCACGGATCGCAGGAAATCAGGCCCGGCCTGATGAAGAACCTCAAGAAGCAACTCGGATTCTAATCAAAGGGGGAGGTCTCCCCTCCCTCCCCCTTTACAAACATAAACCATTATGAATGTAAGTATTGAAAAACAGTCGGACGGCACATATATAGCCTACAACACCACCGGCGACAAGGTGCAGCTGATCGGCACCGGCGACACCATCAAGGAGGCAAAGGATGATTTCTTCAACTCCATCGAGGAAGTCAAGGAAAGTTATGCCGAACTTGGCGACCGGATGCCGGAATGTCTCTCCGAACCCGTGGAGTTCCGGTTCGACATTTCATCCCTGTTCGAGTACTACTCCATGCTTAACGTCAGCGCTTTGGGCCGCTACCTGGGCATCAACGACAGCCTGATGCGCCAGTACAAGAAAGGAGACACCCCAATTTCAGACGCACAGCTCAAGAAAATAGAGACCGGCATCCGCCGGCTCGGCTCCGAACTGGCCACTCTCAGACTCGTTTGATTACCGTTCAATTCCATTTCTGGAGTGACCGCACCCCCGTCGTTTCCGGCGAGGGTGTTTTTTTATTAGTCTTATTTATAGTCTTATTTTCGGATTTTATTCGTATATTTGCATCTGTAAAAAATGTGCTTCATGAAAAAACTATTATTTTTTATGGCTGCACTGATGGCTATGATTATGTCATCATGCAAGCCGTTCCAGTCGTATGTCTACTATCTGGATTACTACGAACTCGGACACAACGGAAAGATACTCCTAACAGAGTCAAATTCATACAGCGGTGAATATGACGCTCTTGGATCAATCCTGATTTCTCAGCAAAGTGGTAAGGAAGTTTTGGACCAGCAAACAACCACAAAAACTGTGGTTGGAGGTGATGATATTTACGATTCTTTCAGCGGCAGCAAAACAACTACGAAATACAAACTCGGAAAAGAAAAGAAGGCTACATATTCAACAGCTCTTGAAGAAGCAGTGAAGGTTGCCGAAGCCGTGGGTGGGGATGCAATTATCAATCTACATTTCAATGTCATCCCCGAGAAATCTGATTACCGTATCCAAGTTTCCGGAATGGTCATCAAGCGTAAATAGCCACTACATCATGGACAGAACGGATTCTTTTACCGCAATTGACTTCGAGACCATGACTGGAGCGCGCTCAAGTGCCTGTGCCGTTGGACTCGTCAAAGTTATAGCCGGGAATATCACTCAACGTTTCTACTCCCTGATCAACCCGATCCCGGACGATAAGAAACATGACAACTCATACGTTCACGGCATAACCCGTGAAATGGTGGACACTGCACCTACATTCTGCGAGTTATGGCCTACCATAAGCAAAATCATAGGGGATGATATCCTTGTGGCTCACAACGCCGAGTTTGACCACTCCGTTTGGGACTGCCAGATGAATGAATATTGCTGCACAGATAAACCGGGAAAATACCGTTTCGTCTGTACCTACGAACTTACAGGCTTATCTCTGGAGGAAGCCTGTAAAAAGCATGGCATCGAAATGGGCCTCCATCACGATGCACTTGACGACGCAATGGCCTGCGCCCAGGTATTCCTTGCCGAAAATGGAAAGGTCCTCGCCAATACTTTCAAGGGTAGCCTCAAGACAGTGCTCGACCAGATGGAAGCCAAAAAGTACGACCGCAAGACTCTTGACCCTCTTGATGACGCACAGGTCCAGAACCGGGATACTCCGTTCTTCCATGCAAAAACCGTCATTACCGGCGTGTTCACACAATACCCGAACCGTAACGACCTCGGCCGGCAGCTCCAGGCTCTCGGAGCTGATATAAATACAGCGATATCCAAGAAAACCGATATCGTGGTCGTTGGTGATGGTGCCGGTCCTTCCAAACTCAAGAAGATCCAGGATCTCCGCGATCAGGGTTATAATATCCGCATAATCTACGAACCCGAACTTGTCGATATACTCTCATAAACATGGATAATACTAAACACAGGCTCGATATAACCTGGGCAAAGGCATTCGGAGAAGTCTATTGCCATCATGCATCACTGTTCATTCCGTTTGTGCAGGAATCGCTTTTTGATGCTCCGGAGATTATAAAAGTTGGTATAACTGTATACTCGACCTCCTTTAAGAGAGAGAGGGAAGACGGAATCAGTCCTAAGACCGGCCGTAAAATCAAATGGAAGGTAACAAAGATTGAACATCACGACGTCACTCATAAGTATTTTCCATGCTCTATTGTCGATGGCGGTCTGCTTGTCTCACTAAATTCCGCACCATTGATAGAGGCTTTGGGTCTTAACAGATGGACTACTCTGGGCGATGGCTCCGACGGATATCATAAGGAATTCCCGGAAAAGATCTTTTATACAATAGGGGTTGAAGATACGGTCGAAATAACTTTTGACTACGAACGGGGCAATACTCCATATCTCGCCAACAAATCAAAGATCTCAAAGATTAAGGATGGAGAAACAATCGACACTGTAATGTTTTTCTAAAAAAACACGGTAAAGTATTGCACAATTCAAAAATAATTCCGAATTTTGCAGTGCAGTAACACATGATAGTTAGTCTATCACCGGGAGCGGAGGTTTAGACGCTCGACATTATCGGGCATTTTTTATGCCCTGACATATAGCATCCGTCATTACGGCTGCCATTCCGAACCATATTATCGCCCCCCGGGGACTGACATTATGTGTTACTGCAACGGAATGGCAGCCGTTTTTGCATGTCTGCCAATTGCAGTAACACATAATGTCATCATTATGGATCAGACAATCTCAATGGGCCATGCGCCCGCAATCCGCGCCTACCGCGCCCTCCTTTCCGTCAATGTACAGAAAGTGTGCTCACGTGCTCTCGCACTCGTACGCCGCAAGTCTCTAACCCTCGCAGCCATCAGCGCCACTCTCTCCGTCGCCGGCGTAGCCCTCGCCTCCGATCCACTCACCTACTCGGCAGCGTTCGCCGCCCTCGGCTTCGCCCGCCTCGCCAATAGCGGCCAGAAAGGAGGTGAGGCATGAGCGAAGATACGAAACGTCCACTCACCTACGAGGAAAGGGTGGAAGCCGCGATAACGGCGCCCATCGACAACAACCTTCCGGACGCGGCGCCTGTCGTGGCCATGTTCCTGGAACATTTCCGTCCTGCGCATCCATGCGACGCCGACTGCTTCATGACTTCCATGGAGATAGTCCAGGAACTTGAGGATACATGCTCACTGACCACAAAGGATGTGGCTCTGACCATGACATTCCTGGGATATCGTCTGCACCTCACTGAAGACAGAGGTCCCGAATGGGCCATGCAGAACGAATCCCACTAAACTAAACCGATAGCACATTTTTTAACATTTTGTACTCAGCAGGCTCCGTCGTGATGACGGGGCTTGTCTTTTTTTGACCACGACAATCTTTATACCTTTGCTCAAAAGAAATTGCATGGCCTCAATAGTTTCTGAATTATACGACAAGATGTTCACCTCAGAGTTCTCGCATCTGCAATGCAGCTGCGAGAGCGAGTCTATGGTGTTCGCTGTCAGGATGGGTTCTGTCGAGATACTGTCTCAGACGTATTTCCCGGACGAGAACCATCTGGTGACCATCTACGACCTTGACAGGCTTCTGGAATCGTATATCGCCGAACTGTGCGGCACGTTCACCCTGCTGGTGGACGGTACTGCGGTCAAGACAGTCACGGTCTTTACATGCCGCACAGCAATCTCCGAAAGGGCCAACACTTTCTACACGGGTTTCTTCTTCACGCCCTCCATGGGAGAGCGTGATACCGCCATCGGACGCTATGAGACCGTCACGATGTACTGTGACGCCAATACCGCCGTCACCGCCCTGTGCACCTATCTGGATGCGAACGGCACCGTCGTTCTCAAGACAAAGGCCGTGAAATCATTCTCAGGCTGGCAGTCCGTCGATGTGTCTCCGGCCCAGTTCGCCGACTCGGCGGGCCGGCTGATCGGGTACGTGGTTCAAGCCGGAGTCCGCAAAGCCAGATACCGTGTGCTGGCAAATCCTCCGGAAGCGGACCCGGCGTTCATCTTCCGCAATTCATTCGGATGTTGGGAAACGATATATCTCATAGGCTCCAAGCAAGTAACGCCGTCCTACACACGGTCAAACGCCATTATCGAGGGCCAGGTCATAATGTACGACATCGAGGAAACAATGTCGTACAAGGCTATGACAGGACCGCTTCGTCCGGGAATGGTGCCGGTGGCTCTTGACCTCGCAAGGTCCAGGGAGATTTATCTTCTCGGCAAGGACGGCACGGCCGGAGACCGCATCACGGTCACCGACGTTGATGTGAAGCACACGAATGAAGATAATTCCATTCCTGACTTCACTTTTACCTATCGCCGAGCTGACCGCAGGAGCGCCAAGCTCGCTGTGGTAAGACCGCCCAGAGTATTCGACAAAACATTTGACAACACTTATGAGTAATCGACCCTCCAAATGCCTCCATTGGAAAGATGCCATCCAACTGCTTGAGTCCAAGCAGCCGGTCACTCTCAAAGTGTGGAAACTTTCCACCGGCGACATTCTGATATATCGGAATGCGGTGTGTATCGGCTCCCACTGGCGAGGTGGCACACACAGAATCAGGCTGCTGGAAAGCAATCTGATTCGGGAGTTCCGCGACATAACACTTTTTGAAATTAATGGTTATGAAATCCTCAGATAACGAAATCCGGCCCGCGGGGGAACATCCCTCGATGCCGCCAAGCGAATTTTTCGACTTTCAGGTAGTCTCAAACTCTGCTGACATCGATGTCTCGGATTCTTCCTCGGTTTTCGACGAGGATGGATTCGTGGTGGAAGGTCAGCCGGTGCCGGGATATAACGAGCTTCGTTATATGCCGTTCGGCGTCACCAATGACCTGCCATTCCACATGATCCGCACTATCGGAGGCGATGAAGTCCTGTCTCAAAATTTGTTTTTTAATGTCCTCACCGCCTACGGCAGTGGCCTGAAGTATATCGACCTCCGGACGAAGCAGCCGTCTGATGATCCGGAAATCAGGAGGTTCATGCTCACTAACTCGTTCAACGAGTTCTTCCTGGAGCAATGCACCGATATGAAATATTTCTTTTTTAGCGTGGCCGTGATCATCCTGGACCGCGACGGAAAAAAGATTGTTCAGGTCCGACACAAGGACGCCTGTTATTGTCGCTTTGAAAAAGCCGACAAAAAAGGTCGCATTAATCACGTGTTCTATGCGAACTGGAACAAACCGGGGTCGCTCACGAGAAAGAACGTCGAGCTGCTGACACTACTAAATGAAAAGAATCCGCTCGGACATCTGGAGGTGCTGATGGGTCGCGCACCGGGAGCCGACGGCCTGACCCGCGTCCGGACAACGGAGCGCAAGTTCGCCGTGGTGATGCGTTTCCCGACTCCCGGCCAACGCTATTATCCGGCTCCTTATTATACGGCCTTGTTCCGCGGCGACTGGTACGACCTGAAGCGTCTGATTGGAAAGGCTAAGAAGGCCAAGATCCGGAATCATTCATCGGTAAAATACCAGGTTGAAATCCACAAGGATTATTGGCAGAACATCTTCACCGAGGAAAACATCTTAGACCCGCTAAAGCAGCAGGAGCGGGTCAAGCAGGAGAAGGAGAATATCAAGAAATTCGTGACCGGCCTCGAAAACTCCGGCAAGGTGTGGATTTCTTCTTATTACATCGATGGCTACGGCAAGGAGCAACGTTCCGTCCGCATCAACAAGATAGACACCTCCAAGGAGGGCGGCGACTGGAACGATGATATACAGGAGGCCAGCAACATGATCTGCTACGGCACCAACATCCATCCCAATCTGGTCGGAGCTACGCCGGGCAAAAGCCAGTCGAATAATTCAGGCTCCGACAAGCGCGAGCTCTTTACTCTTAAACAGAGCATCGAGACCGCTTTCCACGACATGCTCCTGAAGGTGCATGAGGTGGTTATCTTCTTCAACAAGTGGGAGGATAAGGTGAAGCCCCAGGTCCCACTTATCCTCCTGACAACCCTTGACAAGAACACCGACGCCAAGAAGGTGACGCCCGACGGCGACACCTCGGATCCTAACGACTAACTTTTATCGCCATGAATATTTTGTATGAAGAATTCACTCAGTGCTGCCCCGCCGGGGAAGTTCCGGATAGTGGCATCTTTGAGTCTATAGGTGCTCAGATACTGCGCTGGAAGGAATGGGCCCGCGAACTGGCCACTCCCGATATTTATGACAAACTCGACAAGATCGACGCGGAGCCTATTACCGAAGATTATGACAGGCTCGTTTCTCTGCGCCGTTATCTGGTCGGAATGATCTGCTCCTTCGCCTTTGAGGACGCCATTCCGCAACTGGACCTGGTGCTTACGCCCACCGGCTTCGGCATCGTGAGCAATCAGAATGTGGCCCCGGCATCCGTTGACCGCGTGAATGCGCTCAAGACCCGGATGCGTAATCAAGGCTGGACCTATTTTGAAGAAGCCGTTGATGTATTGCGTCACCTCGACGCTTTCAAGACTTCCAAACTCTGTGCGTCAGTATTCCAGTCGCTTTTCTGGAAATCCAGCCATCTGCATGTGTTCGGAATCCCGAATCCAACCTATGACAATCTGCGTGAGAAAAATAGGGACATCATCAGGGAGCAGCCTTTCCTGATCCAGTTCATTTCTCCGGAACAGTTCGGAGCATTCTTGAGATCCGAGGCTTTGGCCACGACCACCACGATTCAGGGCATCGCAATCCAGATGTGTCGTGTTTTCTTCGCCATCGAGGGGACTCAGGCAAAGAACGCCCAGAAACTCGCCATCCTGAACTTCATGGAGCAGCACCCCGATGAATTTCCGGAATATATGAACAGCGTAACCTACAAAGCCAATCATTTCAAGCGATATGAAAACCAAAAAGAAGACTCGTGTTTCTTTTTCGGATAATCCTCCGACTATCGACATCAAGATGCCGACTGCATGGCCGGAGCTATCGGATGATGAGCTTCGCCTGGTGTTCCGTGCCATCGATACATATACAGACCCTAAAGACAACGTCCCCTTTCATGTGTTCCGTTGTCTCTCCAATATGCGCGTCGAGCGTCAGGACGAGGGCCGTTTCCTCTGTGCATTCGGACCCGGCAAGAAGAAATTCCGTTGTTGGGTAACGCTTGATCAGCTCAACGAACATCTGGAATGCCTCGCGTTCCTGTCTGATCCGGGGAGCGTACCGGTACGGCTCAACCGCATCGGTTACGGCCAGAAGAAATCCTATCAGGGCGTGAATCCGCAGCTTCACAATGTCAGCTTCCTGGGCTATGTGAAGCTTGAAAACCTTTACCAAGGTTTCCTCCGGACAAAGGACGTGACCGACATCCTGAAAATGACGGCCATCCTTTATCCGGGATTCCGTACGCAGAAAGACCGGATTTCTTCTTACGAGGGCCTGTCAATCATCCAGTGGATGGTGCAGGTCAAAGGGATGTTCGCAAAGGCGTTCCCACATTTCTTCAAACCGGCCAACGGCACCGCCGGCGCTCCGTCCATGGTCGAGGTTATGAACAATGAGATACGAGCACTCACCAATGGTGATGTGTCGAAGGAGGCGGAAATATTCGATGTTGATTGTTGGCGTTGCCTAACAGAGCTTGACTTCAAGGCCCGCGAGGCCGAAGAATTCAACCGCCTCAAAAACAAGAACAAATGAACACCACCGAGTTTTTTGACGCTCAGCTTTACTTTGCGTCGCTTTGCATCTGCAATAAGCTCGCGAAGGAGCATGGTTTTAAACCTTGTACCTGTTCCGGAATCGAGTCCCTGCAGGGGCCTCTTGAAAAATTCAGGAAGGAAAAGGCGTTCTTTTGCATCGATGATGTAAACGACGGCCAGATGTACCAGGGCAAAGGTGGCGGCTTCTACAAGAAGCGCACCTTTACCGTATTCATCATGCACCGCTACACGTTCAATGATGAATCCGACCGTCAGGCAAAACTGTCGATCTGCCGTCAGTTATTCCGGCAGATTGCGACACGGCTGCTACTGGACTCCAAGAAACTTCTGAGCGACCAGGTATATATGGCCGCCGACAATATTATGAGCAGGGAGTTCGGTCAGTACTTTATGAATGGCTGCACCGGCCTCTATTTCATGATCGACATAGAAGAACCTGTCAGCCTGGTTTACAATCCTGATGAGTGGACCGATGAATGACGACGCGCAAAAATACATCGATGAATGGACTCGCGTCCAGATCCGGATCTGGCAGGAGAAAATCGAGCGCATGAAAATCGTGCGTTCCGGCGCCCTTCATCAATCTTTCAGGGACTCCATCACGCAATCCGGCGAAGGAACCACCATAACCATGAAATTCCATCAATATGGAATTTACCAGGCTCTTGGTGTCGGCAATGGATACCGCCACGACAACGGGGGCGACCTTCCTTTTCTCGGCAGAGATTACCGTGAAAAGCATGGTCTCGACAAACCCCGTAAAGTGGGGCCCGCATGGGGCGGTTACGAGACTTCGGGAAAGCCTCGCAAGACCCGGGACTGGTACTCCAAGAAACTGTTTATGTCTACGATGGCCATGGTCGAGGATATGGCCCGCATCTTAGGTGAAGAAGCCGCATCGGTAATCTGTGACCAACTTACCGACACCCGTGCGGCCCTTAAATAACGTCTTTTTTTCTCGTCACGTCTCTGGCTAATTTTACCACGCTTAATTTCAACCGCAATGGCTAAAATACAATCTCTTTTACAACAGGCGGCTGTCATCCGTGATGCCACCGCCATGGGGGAAAACACCGCGCTGCGCGTCGGATCTATGTTCGTTTCCTTAATTCAGGCATTGTTATCCACATTGCCTCAGGAGGTGATTGACGCTACCGGCATTTCCCACACTGCCACAGCCTCTAACTTCGTCATTACCTTCAAAACCATCAAGGACGACGGCACGTCCGGCTCGAGGCAAATCATCATACCCACCGCATCATCAGCAATCATCTTCGACGGTTTCGCCGACAATCTTACGCCCTTGAAAATGTCCGTCACAATGGGTTCCTCGTCCGATGGCTACAAGGTCATTTTCAACCGCAGCACAAAGACTTTCCTCTTGTCCTACGGTTTCCCCGACCCCTACGATGACGAGGCAACCGGTTGCAACAACTGGGCCGACGGCGATGATTTCGGCACATTCTCAGAGGATGGCCGCACGCCGTTCGCAAACCGTATCTATCTCGACCGATCCTCGGGCATACAATATCGTCTTGCCGACGACGGCCGGGGACTCGTATCCATAGGCTCTGGCATAATCCGTATCGCCGGCATCGGGAATGAGAGTGGAAACGCACAGCAGGCGTCGGCCGGCGCCGCTTCCTACTCCGACGGATACGAGGTTGTGTACCTCTCGAACAAAAAGCGACTTGTCCTGGTAAAGAAAAATGTACTCCATACGTTCTACGGCAACTGGGCCGACGCGCATCTGTTTGGCACGGAGGACGGCTTTAACGGATACAAGCCATTCCCCGGACGCCTCTATTTAAATGAGGACAACCACACCCTGTACATCGGCGGCGAGGATGGCCTCATACGCATTGGCCTCGACCACGTAAATTGTGAAGACGATGCAACAAGCCAGTTCCTTGAAATCAACTTCTCGTCAGACACTGGTAACAGCGTCTGCGACAGTGTCAGTCTACCAAAGATGTTTGTCTGCAAGACATGGGCCCAGCTCATATCCCTGCGCAACGCACACAAGCTGATACCCGGCCAGATGTACCGCATCACCGACTACATCACTACCGTAGCAAACGATCCGGAGGCGCAGAGTGCCGGCCATCCTTTCGACATCGTGGTCATGGCACTGTCGGCCGATTCGCTTTCCGAACACGCCCTGGCCATGCACTCTGCACGCGATACTGATGGCTATTTTGGCGATGCAAAGCTGGAGGCATGGAAGATATGGTATTGCCTCGACAACGATACCACGCGCTTCCAATGGGCCGATACCGCCAATGGCAAGGGTGTCATATACCGTATGATTGACGAGTGGCAGAACGATTGCCCATACGACTTCAAAAACATCCAGTTCAAGCGGTACAAAATCATTAATGGGTCACAAGAACACCTGACATCCCTATTTGGGAGTTATTTGGGGTTAAAGGACGGGATGAACCGACTCGTATCCGACAACAACGATTATACGTGGGCATATACTTTCTCATTGATAAAGGGTGAGGAATGTGCCGACGCCTCTGTATGCGACATCACCAGGAATTGCCAATGCGAAAACAATCTCATTCGCGGATACTTCACGACGGATCTTCGCGACGATGCTGTTTTTCAAGTCCTGTCGCTTAATAACATTATCTGCATAATAGACGTCGCAGATATGCCGAGTTCCAGGACGAGTATGATTAGATACAATTCCTTCAGTCTCGACTGCTACTCCATTACACTTTTCGGCCTACCGTGCAATAATACATTCGGCTATTATTGTGCTTGCAATATTGTTGGCGGAAGCAATAACACATTCGGTTATAAGTGTTCCGGTAATTCATTTGGAATAATGTGTAACGGCAACACATTCGGCCACGAATGTATGGATAACATCATAGGAGATAGGTCAGAATGCAATACCTTCGGCGACGGATGTTCTGAAAACATCCTCGGCAAATACAGCTTGAGAAATACATTGTCCGACCGATGTGTACACAATGATTTGACATCAGGATGCTTGGACAACAAATTGTCTAATCATTGCCGAAACAACATTCTCGGTGGCGATTGCGAGGGAAACTCTTTCGATTGTCAGTGCCGATCGATTGAATTAGGGAACAGCTGTATCGGGAACATCTTTGGTACCGGTTGTGTCAACATCAAGTTCGGGAACAACTACCAGTTTAATACAGTAGGCAATGACGTTGTGTATCTGGATATAGATAACGAAGCTGGGACGCGGGAGAACGTCCGTTATGTAAACATCCTGAACGGCACCAAGTTGTCGGCCAACTCTTACACTGTTATACCCTGCCCTGAAGATGCGCCATACAGTTTCTTCGTAGGTGTAGCCTCTGATGGGACTCCAAGGATGGGGTTTCTTGCCGACCTTTTGTAACTCTACCATCATGCCATCGTGACAAAATGCTTAAAGCCTCTGTTATGGTGGCATGATGCCAATATTTACAGCTTATAAATCCTAATAATAATGGACAAACAATTTACCGTAGGCTCCAGGGCATTCTTCTCCGACATGCCTGATTTTCGCTCCAAAGACTCGGACATTCTCGTCCTGATGGACGAGCCGGCCGGCTTCCAGTGGCGTCGCGAACAACAGCTGCGCGGTGTAAGTACATTCAGGTACAAACGAGAGCATATCGCACAGATGATCCAGCGCACACTCGATGCGGACGATCCGTTGATGGTCGGCAAGTTCCTTGTGCCGGAAGTGGCCGCAGAACTCGGAGTCTCAGTCGCGGACATCCTACCGCTTCAGCCACTCGTCTCCAAGCTCGACGACAAGCACAAGTATTACGCTGTCATTTTCAATGCCTACCAGGCTAACGGCTCGATCACGCTCACCCAGGCACAGCGCGATGCAGCGTATCAGCTATATACGGAGGCAAGAAAACCCAAAGAATAAAAGGAGGAAATGATGAGAAAGATAAATTACAAGTCCGCATTTGATTTCGTCATGAGGCTTAAGGACGCTTCGGGTAAGGAAGTTCCCTGGCCGGAATGCGATTGGGACGCTTTGTTCTGGACGTCAAACAAGCCCAACGCATACCGAGTGTCTTGCATCGGCGGGGTGTACGTCAACTGCTTCCGCGAAGCCGACGGTAGCATCCATTTCGTGTTCAATAATCACCGTATGGGAAAAGGTACACTGCATTGGGAGCCACATTTCCGATTCTCGAACGACATCTATCCTGACGGCATACAGGACCAGTTTCGCAAGGCGCAGCTCGGCATCGAGCTTGTGGACGGTGACGGCGACGAGGTATCGGACACTCCCGATGTCGAGGTCTACATGCCGGCCGTCTATCTCACCGCCTACGACCTCGCCGTGCGCAACGGCTACACCGGCACGTACGAGGAGTATGTGGAGTACACCAACCGTTTTCCGCAGGTCGTTGAGTCTGCCGAAACCGTCAACGCCCTGCTGTCCGACTTCGCCGACGGCAAGGCCATGATTGCCGACGCCCTGACAAGACAGGGTGTTGCCACGGCGGCTGACGAGTCAATGCAGACAATGGCTGACAAAGTATTGGGATTGCAATTGGCCGTGCCGGGCGACCCTCAGTATGTGGAGCATGACAGCCGTGTCGGCGGCTACGACCTCTACAACGTCATGCACAACCACCGAAAGGCTGAGTTTCCGTACATGTACGCCGTATCGTTCAACGCCCCAACGGTCACGCTGTCGGGCGCAGACGCATACCTGTGCTCCGACGGATATTATACAGAAGAAAGCGGCACACATAAGATGCCGTTCGCGCAGGAGCATTACGTCATCTACTATTTCCGTAACAGGAGCTTCACGTTAACGGCTACGGCGGCGAGATACATCAACGACATGTGCGTATATAACGGCGCGCCCATTGTTAATTTTGACCGCGCCGATGTACGTAGGCTTGCCGTTTACGGCAACGAGCCGTTTTCGACCGAGAATATCAACGCTTTCAGAATTTACAGTGGAAACTTTGCAGACATCGCCATAGAATCGCTGGAGAGCGGATACTTGCAGATAGATTCTGTGCCAGTTGTGTCATTGCGGATGTCAATCTTCAAGACGTTAAGAGGTGGCATTATAATTAATTATTTGCATAATATACTGAGTGCAATGTTTCCCGCGCTGGAGAGCATCACGGGAGGCACGATAGTTAACAACGCCGCCGCGCTTACCGAGCTGTCCCTGCCCGCGCTGGAGAGCATCACGGGAGGCACGATAGTTAACAACGCCGCCGCGCTTACCGAGCTGTCCCTGCCCGCGCTGGAGAGCATCACGGGAGGCACGTTAGTAGTCAGCTGCCCCGCGCTGGCCGAGCTGTCCCTGCCCGCGCTGGTGGACGTCTTTTCGACAAGTCAGCTTAACGTCGTCTGGAACTGCGATAATGTTTCAAGGGTGTCGGCTCCGAATGCTAAAAGGTTCTCCACTACTGGTGCTCGATATACAAATAGGTTAATTGTCGAGCGAACAAGTCAGCATATCACGTTCGAGCTGCCGGTGTGTGAGGTATTTTCTGCATCGTTCTCGTCAGGAACTACAGCGAACACTTTATGCGAGTTGCATTTCGGGGTCGCAATAAACGCTATCTATACAGAATGCCGAAACACACAGACGCTTATAATCAAAATAGGCAAAGGTGCCGTGACATTCCTTGATTCCAGCACCGCCAACTGGGACATCGAAGCCCTGAAACAGTTCATCGCTGACCTCGGCGACAACACAGGCGGCGATACCAAGCAAATCCGCATCGGCGCGGCGCAAATTGCCAAGCTCTCTGACGAGGACATAGCCATGGCCGTGGCAAAGAATTATACACTAAGTTAAATATATCATCATGGAAATCAAGAAACAGACAGTCGAGGTTCGTGTGCTGGACGCCACTCCGGGCCACATGCTCTACCGTAAAGACGAGCCTATCAAATCGGCGTACTTCGCGCCGAGGGTCTATCTCGGCGTCGGCGACTCGCCCGAAAATTACGCCGAGATTCCGGAGGCCGAAGCCAAGGTCGAAATGGAGAGGCGGGAGAAAGAAGCTCCTGAGGAGAGGGAGGAATAACCCATAATACCCAGGCAGAAGCCCTTGCGGTCTCATGACCTATTCTGCCAGTTGGCTTCTTCACGATGGGATGAACTTACTGGCTGTCTTTTTTCAGGGCCTTGCAGGGCCCTAATTTTGTGGAAAATTCATATCATCATGAACTCCACAAACATCATCCAAATCATTGGCCGTTGGCTCATGGCTGTACTGTCAGGCATCATCACAATCATTCAGCCTGCTATCCCCTATTTCTTAGTTTGCATCGGGTTCGTGCTGCTGGACTGCTACAGCGCCGCACGTCTCGCCCGACGCGTTAAGTCGAAATATCCCTACCGGGCATCCGGGAAAATCCGGTCGGATAAGTTAAGGCACATATTCCGGACGATATGCGAAATCTGTGCCGTGATTCTGCTGATTCACCTCGCACAGTTGTATATCGCCGATGACCTTCCGTTCAACCTCACCAAGTTCGTTGCCGGTATGGTATGCGGATGGCAGTTCTACTCTTTTCTGGAGAACTCGAGCTCCTGCAATGGTTACCGGTGGGCCAAGATCGCTCAGAAGGTGCTAATCGACAAAACGGAGCGACACTTCGACATCGACCTTTCCATGTTAGACCATGCTGATACAGAAACTGCTGAATCATGATTGTGCTCGTTGATAACGGCCACGGTATAGACACCAAGGGAAAATGCTCCCCTGACCGTAGGCTATTTGAATTTAAGTGGGCGCGCGAAATGGCGCGAATGGTCGTTGCTGAACTTCAAGCACTCGACATCGATGCCCGGCTGCTCGTCCCTGAAGAAACGGATGTCCCCGTCACAACCCGTGTCCGCAGAGTCAATAGTATCTGCGACAAGATGGGATCTCACTACGTTCTGCTGGTCTCCATCCACAACAACGCCTGTGGTAATGATGGCCAGTGGCACGATGCTTCCGGATTCAGCGTTTTCTGTTCAAAAAATGCTTCATCGAGATCTAAGCTCTGTGCCTCATTCTTTACCGATGAAGCCGAGGACCGTCACCTTCTCGGCAACAGATCTGTACCTGCCGGGCGATTCTGGACGTGGTCATGGACCAAGGCCGACATCGGGATCCTCAAGAACTCCAAATGTCCTGCGGTCCTCACAGAGAATCTTTTTCAGGACAACAAACCGGATGTCAACCTGCTGCTGTCCGGCAAAGGGAAAAAGGACATCTGCGATCTCCATGTAAAGGCAATAGTCAACTACATAAACTCGCAAAAGAAATGAAGTCGCCAATCCTTTTGCTCGTACTGGCCACTCTTATATTGTCCGGATGCAGGACACACAAAGAAATGACCACATCCGAAGTGACCGTGACCAACGATTCAATCAGTTCTGACCTTACATCGAATTCGGAACTTAAGACCGAGGCTTTCGACTTTCTGGACTTCTCGGCCGATGACCTTCAGATCATCTTTAAGGCCGACAGTGTTAAGATTGGTGATACCTTTATTTATAATCCGGAAATCACCACAACTTCCAAGAACCCGAAAGTGCAGGAGAATTCCGGCCTGAAGTCCGAGGCTAAACAGGAAGTAAAATCCGAACTGAAAGCCGGATCCAACACTTCAAGCCAAAAAGAATCCGAAGAAGTCCTGGAGGTCAAACGCTCATTTACTTGGGCGTTACCCATCGCCATAATAGCATCGGCAGTTTTGTTGTTTTTTCTGCTGGTCTATTGGTATAGACATAGGTAGTTTTTCATGATATAGTTGTTAGACGTTTTCATGTGCAGGAGCGACCGGGAGGCCGTTCCTGCTGTCTTTTTTTGAGCCATGTGGGAGGACGAACTTTGCCAAATAAATTCCAAATCCCATGACTCAACAAGAGGCAGAAGTAATCCTTAAAGTCAACTCCAAAGAAGCCCGGCAGAAACTTGAAAAGCTTGAGTCCAAAGCTGCCGACCTTCGGGAGCAGTTTGCAGATGCATTCCGGAAAGGTGATACCCGAGGAATCGACAATATAAACAAACAGCTCCAGAAGGTCAACAAGGAGATCAATAATATGCGCACCAACGCCGCCAATATTCGTGCCGCGATGGTGCGTCTTGACGAGGCGTCTCCCAGGGACCTGCAGCGCACCATCAAGATGATCAACAACGAGCTCAACTCCGGCCGCGTGAAACGCGGGACCAAGGAGTGGAATGACTATGTTGAGAAACTTAAGGAGGTGCAGGCTGAACTCTCCAAGGTCAAGAAGGAGATGCAGCCGGACAACAGCAAGAGCTTCATCGATAAAATCAAGGACGGCATTAACGACTGGGGCACCACCGCCGCTGCCGCTACAGCTGCATTCGCCGGTGTCGTGATGTCAGGCAAAGCCGCTGTCCAGGCTTATGCCGACATGGAGGCCGAAGAAGCCAATGTCCGCAAGTTTACCGGCATGACTGCCGAGGAAGTCCAGTCCCTTAATGCCGAGTTCAAGAAACTCGACACCCGCACGTCTCGGGAGGAGCTGAACAAACTCGCCCAGGAAGCCGGACGTCTCGGCAAAACATCGCAGGAAGATGTTCTCGGATATGTCAGAGCTGCAGACCAAATCAATATGGCTCTTGACGATCTTGGAGACGGGGCAACGCTAACACTTTCAAAACTTACTGAGATTTTCGGTGACGAGAAACGATTCGGCACAGAGAAATCGTTGCTCAAAACAGGCTCCGTAATCAATGATTTGTCACAGAAATGTTCTGCATCAGCTCCATATCTGGCGGAGTTCTCATCGAGGCTCGGAGGCATCGCCGCCCAGTCTAAAATGACCATATCTCAGATTATGGCATTTGGCGCTGTTCTCGATTCTAATAACTTAATGGTAGAAGCATCTTCCACCGCTGTTGGGCAACTTATAACCTCGATATATCAGGAACCGGCAAAGATTGCCAAGGCCGCCGGCATGGATGTCGCCAAGTTCTCCAAGATGGTCAAAGAGGATATGAACGGTGCCCTTATCGCACTCTTTGAGCAACTTAACCGCTTCGGTGGCATGGGATCCCTTGCATCAGTATTCGACAGCATGGGAAATGATGGAGCAAGAGCAATTCCTGTACTCACGGCTCTTGCTGGTCATATTGACACCCTGAAATTACGTCAAGAGCAAGCTAATGAAGCCTTCCGGGATGGCACATCCATTTCCAAGGAGGCAGAGGTTCAGAACAACACCGTCCAGGCGCAACTCGACAAGGCAAAAAAGGGATTCAACGATATGGCCGTCGCACTGGGCGAGCAGCTGCTTCCCGTGATGCGCTACTGTATTTCTGGATCATCTATGCTCATGCGCGTCATTTCACAGATTGTCGATTTTATCATCACATATCGGAAGGAACTGCTGGTTCTCGTGGGAATCCTCGCTTCCTATTATGCTGGTGTAGTTTTATCCAAGGCTGTGACTATCGCGCACACCGTGGCCATGGCTGCACATACCGCTGTCACGAAGACCGCAACTGCAATACAAACCGCTTACAACGCTGTTGTAGGCATGGGCCGCATAGTTGTTATTGCTTTTACTCAAGGGCTCAATGCCGCTAAAGCGGCGTTCATCGCTCTCAACTCGACCATGAAGGCGAATGCCCTTGGCCTCGTCCTGTCTCTCGTGGCTGCTGTTACTACAGCGTTCATCGCAGCTGCGAGAAAAGTTACTGAGTTTTCACGCAGAATGTCAGAAGCACGCGACACTGCCAACAAAATCCGGGAAGAAGCCCTCATCAAAATTGGTGAGGAAAAATCTAAAATTGATCTTCTTGTGGATGCCGCTCAGAATGAAGTTCTTTCTCTTGAGGAACGTCAGAAAGCCATCAATCAGCTCAATGAAATAATTCCGGGATACAATGCCCATCTCGACGCTACTACAGGTAAATATATTGCCGCTAAAGAAAAACTTGACGCTTATCTTCAATCTCTTGCTCGGCAATATGAACTTGAAGGTGCCAAGGCTCAGCTTGCAGAAATCGGTAAGGAAAAGGCTGCTGCTACAATCAAACAGCGTGAGGCTCAAAAGGACTATGACCGGAATCAGAAGGAGACGGTCAATGCTAATTATCTCAATGGGCAATACACTTCTTCCTGGGGCATGGTCGGGAACTCTTATGTTGATGCCACAAGCAAGTTGAAAGCAACTCTTGATGACGCCAACCGAGAACTTGACGTTATCAATGCAAAAGAGAAGTCAATCTTTGATGCCTATGGCGTCGATCTGCAAAGAGACGCCGCCAATAAAAAACCGGAGACAGTAACCACGGTCACTCCAACCGGTGGCACACCGCCTCTGCCTGAATCCGACAAGGAACGTAAGGAACGTGAGAAACGAGAACGTGAGGCACGCAAGGCCGAACGCGAGGCTCAGAGGGAAGCCAAGGAAGCGCTCAAGAAAGATCTTGATGAGCGCAAATCCCTGTATCTGCAGGCTGAAGCTGAGAACTTGACTCTGTACGTCACCGGCCAACAGTCCTATGCAGACTATCTCGCCAAAAAGGAGAAACTGGAGAAGACATACACAGATGACGTAATAAAGATTCACGAGGATCACAACAAACTCGACATCGCCGCCTATGGCCAGGCTCTAAAATCAAAAGCCGACCTGTTGAAGAAACAGCAGGACGAGGAGCGGAAACCCAGGCTCGTTAATGTTGAAGCCGATCATAAGTACAACACCGACAAAATTACGTCAGCATATTTTGACCCATCTTCATCAGATTATCAGAACAAAATTCTGCTGAATCAGAAACTTCTCGATGAAGACCTCAGATATCTTAAAAAGAAGCGTGACCTCTATGCTAAAGGCTCTGAGGAATGGGCTGCGCTCGACAGAGAATATTACGAGCGCATCTGTCAGGATCAACTCGAAAAACAGAAAGAGACTGCACAGGCCCTTATGGAATTTGAGAAGCAATACCGTTCGGCATCTGGATCTATGCGTATGCAGAACGAACTTCGCATCCTGGATCAACTTCACGAGCAGAAGTTAATCTCCGAAAAAGAATATCTGAAGGCCAAACGAGACATAGAGAAAAAGTATGAGGAGGAAGACACGGAAAGATTGCAGGAGAGGAGTTCAGAATATGGCGATATGCTGACAAATCTTTATGATGCTATCGTAAAGTTTTTTGAAGACCTCGGAGAAGAAGGCGGTGACTGGATAGGGAATTTGGCCGATCTTGCTCAGGCCGCATACACGCTCATGAGCGCTGCTCTGTCGCAATATACGGCCTACTCCAATGCAGAACGAGATCTTGAACTTGCCAAAATTGAGAAGCGCTATGACAAGGAAATCAAAGCTGCCGGGAAAAACTCCAAGAAAAAGAAAAAATTGGAGGAACAAAAGGAAGCCGAAATTGCCAAGGTTAAGAAGAAATACAATGACCGGGCTATGAAAATCGAGCTTGCTCAGGCTGTTGCCTCAACTGCTGTTGCTGCAATTAATGCCTATGCATCTGCATCCCAGCAGGCATGGTGGTTAGGACCCGTAGCTGCTGCTTTGGCTTTGGCTGCCGGTGCCATACAAATCGCCTCAATCAAAAAATCTCATGAAGCCCAGGCCGCCGGTTATTATGAAGGTGGTTTTACTTCGCGCGATCCTAACAACCGCCGGGAGGTTGGAGTGGTCCACGCAAACGAATTTGTCGCAAACCATCAGGCCGTGGCCAATCCGGCCCTGTCGCCTGTGCTCCGACTCATCGACACCGCCCAGCGTAACAACACAGTCGGTTCGCTTACTGCGGCCGATGTCAGCAATGCACTCGGCCAAGGCTCCGGGGTGAGCGCGAGAGGGGAAGCGGCAACCGTCGGCACCGCCACCGCTCTGCGCACCGGCCTCGCTGTTGTAGCCGAGTCTAATTCCTCCAACAACGAAACGATGGCCAGACTGGCCGATGCTCTTGATGAAGGCATCGAAGCCAAGGTAATTCTTGACGGTGAAGATGGCTTCCACAAAAAGTACAAGCATTTTCTAAAACTACAAGACAATCCGAAACGATGATCCAAATTTACCTTGATGGGAAACTCGCCATTCCCAAGGAAAACCAAACCATAAAGTTTACGGCTGAAAATTGTTTTTTCACTAAGTCAACATCTTATACATACGATGTTGAACTTCCACTTACAATAGAGGCCAACCGCAAGATATTTGGAAATATCCACCGAATGGATATCTCCAAGGAACAGCGGATTATGGAAGCCATCCTGAACGTAGATAATGTTACAATTCTGACCGGCACAGCTCACATTACTACTGTTAACGAAACCTCCGTTAAAGTGCAGCTTTTAGGAGAAGCTGCGTCCTACAACTACGGCAATAAGCTGGGCGAAACTTACATTGATGAACTTGACCTCGGGAACTGGTATATGGTGACGTGGCCTGATGGCTCCCATTGGAACTCCAGACAGCATGAATGGGAATATTATCCTGAAGGAACTAAGTTCAAGGGAACCGCTCGCACTGTATTCGAGCGAGCCAAATTCAACGAGGACGGAACCTGGGATAATAACAATATTCTTTTGCGGATTTATAACGGTACTTACCCATGGGTGGCATTCCCGGTTATAAATTCCAATGCGGAATTCACTTGTAATGGTTTTGCTTATCGTTACACTTCCGCAGACCATACTTCCGTAAAACCATTCTTCCGAGGTTATACAGGAGAACTGACCTTCCGCAAAACCGATGACCCGGCGGTTACATCCTCGGCCATCCAGCCGTTTGTATGGATCATCGCGGAATTGATTGCCAAGGCAACCGGATTCACTCTCGATCGGAACGACAATGCGCTGTTTAAAAACACTTTTTTCAGACGCATTTTCATTGTCAACGCCAACAACATGATCGAGTGTAACAAATGCCTCCCTCATTGGACTGTCAATGATTTCTGGACTCAGCTCGAAAACACCTTTGGACTGGTCCTCTCGATGGACTATGCCAACAAAAGGATGTTTCTTCGCCAACGTTCTGACCATTATCGAAATATTGCGGAAACAGTGTATGTCAAAAATGTAGTTGATGAATATTCCGTTGAAGTCGATGACGAAACACAATCGGACATCTCGGTCAATAATGTTGGCTTCTCTGACTTCGATGCTAATCCAGCAGACCTTCTTGATGAGTATATCACCGGGAACTGTGACGTCAACTCTGACTTCGACGGAATCAGCGACCTTCTTGCATGGGCCAAAGCCAATCAGGATTCCCTTAATAACTATAAGGGAACTCTATTCAAATGCAAGGACGGACGGCACTTTATCTATTCCGAAGCTGAAGGAATAGTCGAAGTGAATCAGTTTAGGCCGAGGCTGACAGACGACAGCAAAACAGATCTCGATATCCAACTGAAATTTGTTCCGGCTCGATTTGTCGAGGGGGAATGTGAATTATATAATTACATCGCCCCCGGCGATGGACATGGGAACGGTGGAAGTATTTTCGATAAGCCAATCGCCTCTTTCCCGGTACAGATGCTTCAGATCCCGGACATATCCGAAATGGATTGGTACAAGAAAAATGGATATGTCGAAATCAATATTGAAGCGATCCTTAATGAAGATGAAGAAGAATTAAGTATCTCCGACGACAAGGAAGATGCAATCTTCCTCGCCATCGTCGGAGATTCTACCTATGATGAATTGACCGTAAATATTACGTTCACGGATGGCCAGGTGCTTGAAAACCGACAAGCTCATTTTCCGCGCCCACGAATCCGTGAACGCATGAAGGCCGCTCTGACAGATTCTGCAGGAACCAGGGAGGATTCTCCCTATTCTCTGTCGCTTATCCCTATTGAGGGACAGGAGAATCTTGCCAAGCACACCATTGCAGATGCAGTGGTAATCTCGGCAAAGATTCGTCAATGCATCAAGTTCGTGGCCGAGCGGATCCCTGATCCGACCTCAATCTTCATCATCCATAACAGGCGGTTCGTGTGCGAGAAGATTGAAGCGGATATTGCATCGACAGGTCTTAAAAAGCTGCTTACAGGCTACTTCTACGAGCTTGACTTATAGCAAGCCCTTGAAGTCCTTGGTCTCGTTATGCACCGGCATATCACGACCTTTCAAATATTTATTTGTGGTCGATATGTCGGTGTGTCGAGCCTGATCACGCGCAATGACTATCCCCTTTGCATTCGCCAGATCCCGGATGCCGGAATCCTTGAGCGAATAAAACTGATATTCGTCACCCCAATTCATAGCATCACGTAGTTTCTTCCATTCGCGCCGGAAGACTTCACTGCTGGCAAGTCTGCCGCACGGACGCAAGCCGTCGCCGAAAATATAATAGTCTCCCGGTTTCTTGAATAAATCAAGATCAAGCATCAACTTGATAATATCTTCATTCAAACCGACTTTACCATCACGCTTGTTTTTACTGAACTCGGCCGACACGAACACGCTCTGCTCCTTCAGGGAAATATCCGATATCTTAATGTGCACCAGTTCCGTAGGCCGGATCATGGTGTAATATTCCATCATGCAAGCCAGCAGAAATATTTTATTTCCTGTGCGCTGCAGATGCAATCGGAGACCCTTCAGCATCTGAGGCGTCAGCGGCTGGCGCTTCTTCTCGTCCTCAGGAACCTTTTTTATTTTTATGACAGGGTTCGACGAGATATATTCCCGCTCTATGAAATATGCTGCCAGGGAAGAACACCAACCGCGATAATTGTTCCGGGTACGCCCGTTCACTTCACGGTCAAGATACAGCCAGTCCAGGAAGTCACTCACGAATGAGGAATTGAACTGATATACATACTTCGGAGGGAGCAACAGGCTCTTTATATAGTCGCGGAGGACCTTAAGCCGGGAACTGTAGTTCTGCCGAGTCTTTAACTTAGGTTGCTTCTCCAGCCATTTCTCGTATTTCTGCAAGGCATCCTCCAATAAAGTGTAGCCTCGGTTGTCCTCGACGTTGACCCACGGCGACCATCCGGAGCGCAGCAGCGACATCAGCGACTCGATCAGTTCCTGCGCTCGCTTGCGTCGGTTAGTGACCTTGCCTATGGAGTCGAGCATATACTTCTTCCTTCGCATCGTTCCCGTGGCCGGATCGAGCGAAGTGAAGTCAACATACCATGATTTTCCTGTGTGTAAACGGGGATATGTGAAGCTCAGGACTTCACTCTTTGGGGAGAAATTTTTCCGTGCAGAGCACATTTTTTTAACATTCTTTAGCTGCAAAGAATGTCAAGTTGATAATCAATTACTTATCTCTCCGGTCGAAATTGTCCGAAACTTGTCCGACCTTGAAACTTAAAACGCTGACAATCTTTTAATTATCAGCGTTTTAAGTCAAATTCTGCGGAAAGACAGGGATTCGAACCCTGGGTACCCGTAAGGGTACAACGGTTTTCGAGACCGTCCCGATCGACCACTCCGGCATCTTTCCTTTGGTCGTTGATACCCGGTCTGACATCATTCCGTGCGTTGCCCGGATTGTACTTCAGGCGGGGTGTCCCCTCATTTGCGATTGCAAAATTAGAGATTTTTTCCGAGTTTACCAAGTTTTTCCGAAATTTTTCGTAAATTTGTGTTCCGCTCGGCGTCTTTATGGCGCCTGAAGCGTTTTAACTGTACAGGATTCGACACTCTCCCCTGCTGTCGGTCCCATTTTAGAAATTGCTAATGACCAAAACCATGAACACACCAAGAATCATACCCCCGTCGGAATTGATCATCAACGGGGACGGAAGCGCCTTCCACATCCACCTTCGTCCAGACCAGCTTCGCGACAACATCATCTTCGTGGGCGATCCGGGCCGCGTCACTATGGTAGGCTCGCTGTTCGACACAGTGGATTATGACGTGCAGTCGCGCGAGTTCCATGCCATCGGCGGCACGTACAAGGGCAAGCCCATAATGTGCATCAGCCACGGCATCGGTCCCGACAACATCGAGATCGTGATGACCGAGCTTGACGCCCTGGCCAACATCGACTTCGACACGCGTACCGTCAAACCCGAGCACCGCACGCTCAACATAGTGCGCATCGGCACATCCGGCTCCCTGCAGGAAGACCTGCATATAGGCGATTACGTAGTGGCCGACAAGGGAATCGGCTTCGACGGCATCCTTAACTTCTATGCCGACCGCGACAAGGTATGCGATCTGGAATTCGAGAAGGAATTCCGCGCCCACACCAATTGGGATCCGACCTGGGCCGCTCCTTACGTAGTGGACGCCGACCGATGTCTGGTAGAGAAGATAGCGCGCGACGACATGCGTCTCGGCTATACCATAGCGGCAGTGGGCTTCTACGCTCCGCAGGGACGTCAGGTACGCCTGACGCTCAAGGATCCCGACCTGAACGCCAAGATCGAGTCCTTCCGTTACGACGGACGCCCCGTCACCAACTTCGAGATGGAATCGGCCTGTCTGCAAGGCATGGCCCGCCTGTTGGGCCACCGCGCCATGACCGTATGCTGCATCATCGCCGAGCGCCGCGCCAACAAGGCCAACACCGACTACAAGCCGCGCCTCCACGGCCTGATTCAGACTGTCCTGGACCGTTACGCTGAATTATAAAATTCCCCCGACATAGCAAAAGGGATGGCCACGCGGTCATCCCTTTTCTTTTGTCTCGTTTCTTTTGTCTCTGCCCGGAATCTTCAGATTCCGCATAGCCCTATCCCAACTCGAACCGCGCCCCCGGCAAGCGTGTTATCACGCCGTCAAATTCCATGTCGGTCAGGTTGGCCATCAGTTCTTTCATGTTCATGCCGGTCAGGGCCCGCAGCTCGTCAATGCCCAAGGGACGCCCCTCGTGTTTGATGTGGGCGTAAATCTCGGCCGGAGCTCCTCGTAGTTCAGGAAACAGATTGCGTTGCTGCGGGGCATGCTGCATTACGCCCGGCGGCCATCCCGTGGTCTGCACCACATCGGCGGCGCATGTGATCAGCTGCGCCTTGTGGGAGCGTATCAGATGGTTGCATCCCGCACTGATTGGATCGATGGACCGTCCCGGCAATGCCATGACGTCGCGGTTGTTGATAAACGCCTGGTTCGCGGTGCTCATGGCTCCGCCCCGTATCTCGGACTCAGCTACGAAAGTTGCGTCGCACAGTCCCGCCACTATGCGGTTGCGCTCTAAGAAATTGCGCTGATATGGCGTAGTACCCGTCGGGTATTCGGTCAGCATACCGCCGCCGGACTGAATTATCTTTTTTGCAAGGTCGCGGTGCTGGGCAGGATACACCATATCCAAACCGTGGGCAACCACGGCTACGGTCGGCAGTTTGCAGTCCATCGCCGCGCGATGGCCCGCAGCGTCTATGCCGTATGCCAGCCCGCTGACTATCAGAAGGTCCGGATAATATACCGCCAAATCGTGTATCAATTGGTCGGTAAACTGCAAGCCATATTTCGTAGCCTTGCGCGTACCCACCACTGCCAGGGCGAAGCGCGGATTCAGATTGACGTTGCCGAGCACGTACAGCATTATCGGGGCGTCGTGCAGTTCCTGAAGCAACGGCGGATATTCATCGTCGTTCACGAACAGGCCACGGATGCCGTGCCTCTCCATAAACTCCACCTCCTTGCGCGCCCGCTCCAATGCGGTCTGCCGCTCGACGGGGTCGAAACGCAGCGTGTCCGAAGCTCCGATACGCGAAGACAGGTCGCCCATGCCCGGCTTGAGAAAGTCGGCATAGTCATAGTCGGCGTCACGCATGGCGCGCACCACATCCACCTTCATGCCGGGCACCATGCTGATGGCCACCTTGTGAATCAGTTCCTGACGCTCAGCGGAATCCATTGTCTTACTGTATGTACCGCCCGAACACCTTGGCCAGTTCGTCGCCTCTGCTCAGCTTTCCGTCCTTCAGCACCACCACGGTCACCACTCCCTCGGCACACATCTCGCCGTCCGAGCGTATTATATCCTGATGGAATATGAACCGGGGTCCCTTGCGCTCAAGCCGCAGACAGCTGATGAAGGTGTCGCCGCCCCGCAGCGAGGTCTTGTATTCCACCTCTATCTTGCGCACCACGGCGTCGATGCCCTGGTTGTGCATCTGTATGAACGACAGCCCAGCGTCCGTGCAGAACCGATGGCGCGTATGCTCCATGTAATGCAGATAGTTGGCATTGTTCACTATCTGTTCGCAATCCAGCTCGTAATCGCGAACCTCCATATCCATTATGAAGCAGTATTTCTTGTTGGCGTCCTTGAGTATTCTCATTCTATCATTCCTTTTGAAGTGTCAACGGCTTGTTATTCCTTGCAAAGTTAGAAATTTCCAGGAAATTATCGGCATCTTTCGGCACCCAGATGAATCCGGGCTTCTTGTCTGTTATGCCTATGAATCCGTCGCCGTCACTTATCCACCAGTCGCGCACGCAATTGCCGTCAAACCGCTCACGACGCAACTCCGCGTATTCCTGCGGTTCATCGGCGCTATCTTCCGGCTTTTTCTTTTCGTACAGCGTCACAACCAACGCATTGCCGTCCACGTCTATGGTATGGGGCAAAACGTTCACAAAGCATTCCCGACACAGCGCATGGTTGTAATAACTTACGGCCAATGCGTGAGGCACAGCGACGAGCAGCACGAAGAATCCGGCCAGCACCCAGCGCAGGTCGACTATGAATCCCCACATCATGCACAGCACTGCCACGCCTACGGCCACCAACAGCCACCACGGACAGAAACGACGGAGCAGAGCCCGTGCGAACCGGCCCCGCTCCATACAGAATATCTTTCCGTTTTCTTCAGTCATATCATTGTTCGGCATCCCTCGCAGCCGATTCCCGGACATACGTCTGATGGTTGGTTTCACGAACCTGCTGAATATAGCCGGTGCCTTCGGCGTTGTGAAGTTTGCCGATCTCTATGTATGGTTTTCCCTTTGCCACCGTCAGGTCAAACACGTCGTCGCGCTTACGTTTGGCCTCGTCGGCCAACGGCGAGTGGCCGTCGGTTCCGGTGCCTCTCAGTCCGACGTCTATGCCGTCAGGACAGTTGCGCACGCCCTTTATCACGGACACCGGCGGATAACCAAGTCCGGTCCACATTATATACTGCTTACGTACCAGCTCGGGAGTCACGCTGTCGGGGTTCATAGGCTTGCAGCCCTCTATGGCTACAGTCGCCGTCGATTTGTAACGGGGAATAAAATCCTCGTCCAATACTTTCAGTTCCGTGCCATATAATACATCCTGCTTGCGGCCGTCATGGTAGAACGACCGGCTCAAAACCTCCGTCAGCACTTCGGGTGTAACCGCACCTTCATCGGCGTATGGGGCGAGCTGTGCCACGGCGTTGGCCTCGCGCATCTGGCCGTACCCCTCGTTTGGACGACCGGAATGGCTGTAGTTGGTGCGGACCAACACGCCCTGCGGCGCATCCTTCAGGTCGTAACGTACGTATGAATGATTGTTCGTCTCGAAATATGCTCCGTTGCCCGATGCGTCTATCACGCCGAAATTGGCTTCCACGCCCATAGGCCGCCTGTATGTGTCGAGCAGACGTGCGAAATCGTCAACCGTGCGGCAGGTCCTGAGGGCCTTGGTCATCAGTATGCCCTCCTTGTCCATCTTCTTGGCCGGCACCTTATCGTCCTTGATGTTGTACGACGCGGTGTTCATCACGGCGAATCCCGCATCGTTCATCCCCATCCACGCTTCCTTCAGGGCGCGGTCCTGGGCGTTGAACAGTGCCGTATAGCCGTAGTCAGAACCATGCGGCGCCACATATTCCACCTTGTTGTCGACATTGCTGGTGTCGCGGTGTTTCCACAGGATGGGGCGACCCGACGGGTTGGCCGAGGCGCTTATTATGGCGGACGTGCAGGCCATGGCTCGCGGAGCCGTCAGCCCCGTGAGCAACATGCCTGCAATTATCAGTCTCTTTACTTTTTTTAAGTTCAGTATATTCAATCCAGTTTGTGTATTATCAGCCCGCTTCTGAGCTTAGGCTCGAACCAGGTGGTTTTGGGCGGCATGATGTTGCCGGTGTCGGCAATGTCCATTATCTGCTTCATCGTCACGGGGTACAGAGCCAGGGCCATTGCCATCTCGCCCGAATCCACGCGGCGCTTCAGTTCCTCCAGGCCGCGGATGCCGCCCACGAAGTCTATGCGCTTGTCGGAACGGAGGTCGGTGATGCCCAACATGTCGCGCAGTATCAGATCGCTCGACACGGTCACGTCCAGCACGCCGATCGGATCGTCGTCGTTGTATGTGCCGGGCTTGGCCGTCAGCGAGTACCATTTGCCGTCGAGATATAGGGCGAAATTGTGCAGTCCCGTCGGATGATAGGTTTCGGCGCCCTTTTCCTCCACGATGAAATTCTCGCCCAGGCGTGTCAGGAACTCGGCGGGAGTCATGCCGTTCAGGTCGCGCACCACGCGGTTATAGTCTATCACGCGCAGATGCGATGCGGGGAAGGCTACGGCCATGAAGTAGTTGTACTCCTCGTCGCCAGTATGGTTGGGGTTGTTCTTGGCCTTTTCAGCACCCACCAGTGCAGCCGCCGCCGAGCGATGATGTCCGTCGGCAATGTACATGTTGGGGATTTTGCCGAATTCCTCTGTCACCTTCTCTATCACCCCGGGGTCGGAAATAACCCACAGAGTGTGGCCGAAGCCGTCGGGAGCCGTGAAGTCATACTCCGGTTCGCCTGCCGTCACGTCACGGATTATCTGTTCCAGCGCATCGTTGTCGGGGAATGCGAAGAACACCGGCTCCACATTTGCGTTGTTGCAACGCACGTGCTTCATACGGTCCTCCTCCTTGTCGCGGCGTGTCAGCTCATGCTTCTTGATGCGTCCCTCCATGTAATCGGGCACCCAGGCGGCCACTACAAAGCCATACTGAGTGCGCCCGTCCATGGTCTGGGCATATATGTAATAGTTCTCCTTCTCGTCCTGACGCAGCCAGCCCTTGTCCTGGAACATACGGAAGTTCTCCACAGCCTTGTCGTACACGCGGGCGTCATGCTCGTCCATGCCCGGCTCGAAATCTATTTCCGGCTTGATGATATGGTACAGGCTCATGGGATTTCCGGCGGCCTCGGCACGGGCCTCCTCGCTGTTCAATACGTCGTACGGACGGCTTGCAACCTGCTCCACTAACTCTCGGGGCGGCCGAACGCCTTTGAACGGTTTTACTTTTGCCATTGCTTTGCAGTTTTTCGTTGGTATTAGGTTCTGTTATATTGAGTGTATTTTCCCGGACCCATTACGGAGTCCTCCATAATATCTCAACGCCATAACAGCATATATATTTTGAATAAATAATAATTATAGGGCCATATTTCCGTTAAATTTTAAAGCGTGCTTTTGCATTGCCGTATTCCTGCAATTGTTAAAATGAAAAACGTTAAACTCAACAACCTTATGTCAGGGCTATTGTTGGTCCTTGCCTCAACCGGTCCCATGTACGCCGGCAATACCGAGAACACACGGATGAACACTGCCGCCTCTCAACAGATTTCCGGCACGTTGCCCGTGCTGTACATCAATGTCTACAAAGCCGACGGCTCCTTGGACAACGAAGTGACAGACCGCAACCTCGGCCACAAGAATTATTTCCCGGGCCGGTACTGGCTTGACCTGAACGGCTGTCAGTGGCTTGCCGACCTTGGAGCCGAGTCAATAGGAAGCGAGTCCGAGCCGCTGCCTCTTGAAATCAAGGCCCGAGGCAATTATACCCGACAGGCCTTCGCCAAGAAGCCGTTCAAGCTAAAACTCGGCTCCAAACAGAATCTGTTGGGTCTGTCCCAAAGCAAGCATTTCGCATTGCTGGCTCATGCCGACGATAATTTCGGTTATCTGCGCAATTTCACGGGCTTCAACCTCGGGCGCCGCATCGGGCTGCCCTGGACTCCGGACCAACAGCCTGTGGAGGTGGTGATCAACGGCGATTACCGCGGCCTGTATTTCCTGACGGAAAGCATACGCATTGAAAATGACCGCGTGAACATCGCGGAACTTGACGACAACGTCTCGGATCCGGAACTGGTATCCGGAGGCTATTTGGTAGAACTTGACAACTACGACGAAGACAATCAGATACGCATGGACGAGAAATCATGCGTATCGAACCAATGGCTTGACAAGTTGCGCATCACATGGGACACTCCCGAGAAATATTCAGAATTGCAGCGCCGTTTCGTCACCGATCAGTTTACTGCAATGAACGACTACGTGGGCGCCAATTCCGACCAACTCTGGAGCTACATGGACCTTGACGATGCCGCCAGGTATTACGTGGTGGAGGAAATCATGTCGCATACCGAGTCGTATCACGGCTCCACCTACCTGTACCGCGACCGTGGCGAGGGACAGAAGTGGCATTTCTCGCCGCTGTGGGATTTCGGCAACGGCTTCAACGGCAGCACCGACCGGTTCCTGTACGACTGCGACCCCTTCGGCAACACCTGGATTCCCTCGATGCGCGCCAACGCCACGTTCAACGACAAAGTGCGCGACACCTGGATGTGGTTCATGAATACAGGCTATAAAGGTATCATCGAGGACATCGATACATACGTGGCCCATATCGCCGAAGCCGCCAAGGCCGACCGCCGCCGTTGGAAAGACGCTCCCCGTCCCGATTACAATGGCGCGCAAGACGTGGCCGACAACAGCGATATGGCCTCACGCCGCGACAAAGCCGTCAATCACCTCAACGCGAAGGTAGAGTGGCTTAAGTCGCAGTTCGGCGACTTCACCTCCGTTTCCAATCCCTCCGAGCCTGCGCGCGACACGACACCCGCCGCTCCCCTCCCCGACTACGCCAAGGGAGACGGTTCCTCGATCCAGTTGCCCGCTGTCGACCCCGATGACGACACTCCCGCCGTATTCTATAACCTTCAGGGCATACGCGTCGACTCGCCCCGTAAAGGCTCCGTCTACATCATGGTCAAAGGCAACAAATCAATCCGATTCATTGCCAAATAACATCCAAGTGTTAAAGCATTTTTATAAAGAGTTCTGACTCAACAGAACTCTTTTCTTTTTTAACAATCTATTTAAGCATGTCATTCCACAATCCAGTCTGATATAGAACGAATGCCATCATCAAAGTTGGCGCCAATCTTCACTATTTTCCGGTCATCGGCACGGAAAGGAAGCAGATAGTCACGATGGTTGATCTGATCCATGGCTTCTTGAGCAGAATGGTTAAGTTTGAATTCGAACAGGTACAGATAGTCTGCCGTACCTACAAGCAAATCGATGCGTCCCGATGCAGACTGCAGCTCGGCTTCCGTATAGAATCCCATCAGTTTCATCACCAGGTAAATCACATTGCGATAATGCAGTTCAAGATCCCCAAGATCCATCTGACTGTAATGATAGCCGCTGAAAAGGCTTTGCAACCTGATCATGAACGAGTCGACATTCCCCTTGCGTAAATCGGTGACAAAATGCTGAATGAATGTAGCCGACCGTTTTTCAGGTGTATAGTACGCGAAAAGATTGCTTAGGAACCCACGCTCTACTTCCAGATTGGGATAGCCAAGCTTAACTGTGCCGAATTCCTCGTTATGGCCTTTGATGGTGAGGTATCCTGCCTGATATAGCACCGGTATAGGATCATCAAGACTGCCCGTAATGGATAGCAACTGCTCGGGGTCGACTTCATAGTGATTGAAGTCGCGCAGAGGCATCTTGTCGCGCTTGATCATCTCTATAAGGAACGTCGGAGTGCCTGTGGCAAACCAATATGAACCGAAATTGCATGCGTAAAGGGCATTCAACAGACTGAAAGGATTGTAGATGTCAGGCGATTCCTCCGAGAAATGATAGCCGTCGTAATATTTAGCCAATTGAATGTATGTTTCCTCTACAGTCAGGTTCTTCTTCCCGGCAAGCTCTTTCACTCCCTCGCGGAAATAAGTATGGATTTCATCAAGTGTAATGCCGCATATTGCACTATACTTGGGAGTCATTGAAATGTCGTTCAGATTGTTCAGGTCGCTGAAGATGCTCAGTTTGCCAAACCGGGTGACACCCGTAAGCATGGCGAACTCTATATGGGCATCCATGCTCTTAAGATTGCCATATACAGATTTGAGTAGTGTGCGGTAATATTCCTGCAACGAAGGGTTTGCAGCCGTGTCAAGCAGAGGTTTGTCATATTCATCAACCAATATGACAACCTTCTGCCCCGTAAGCGCATGAGCTCTCTTGATTATATATTCGAATCGCTCTGAAAAACTACGGCTCTGTTTCTCGGTGCCATATTGGGCCTCCCAATATTCAAAAGTCTTGTTGAGTTGCTGTTCCAGACTTCCCTCGTCTATATATTGCCAGGCATTCAGGTCAAAATGCAGAACGGGATGTGATATCCAGTCATGCTCATAAAGGCTTATGGCCAGACCCTTGAACAACTCCTGTTTGCCTTCGAAAAAAGCGCGGATTGTGGATAGCAGCAATGACTTTCCGAACCTTCTGGGCCTGCATAGAAAATAAAACCCCGGGACAGTTACAAGCTCTTGAATATATTCAGTCTTGTCGACGTACACGAAACCTTCCGAGATCAATTTCTCGAAAGTCTGGATGCCTATCGGGTATTTCACTGCCATATTCAGACTGTTTTTGTTCAGCACTACAAAGATAATTCTTTCCGACGAATTATCAAAACTTAGAGAAAAAAGCGGATGACTCAAAGACCAATGGCAACGGCTTACCCAGACGGTGAAAAGAGGCTTCGGAATTAAATAATGCAAAAAGGGAGCCTCAGGCATAACTTTTCGGCACCCTTTTATACGCTTGAAATGTATCTTATTACTTACAGACACATAATTAGATTAAGCATAGATATACGAATGATGTACTGCGTATTATTTAAAATCCCAGTTTATGGCACCCAGAGAAAACCACATCTTAATTTTGGCATCTTGGGATATTTTTTTGACTAAAATAGCGTATCGGGTAAAATACCATGTTTCCGCATTGTCATCGGGAACAGTGGATGTCCCTACACATATCGCCCAGTTGTAAGTTTTTTCAATGTTGTCGAAATAGTATCGGTTGCGGTAGGTATCAATTTCCCAGTTATGGATGTCGTAAGTTATCAATAAGGTATATTGATTGAAATCCATCTTTTTATAGGCATCGGAAAAGCCTAACGGGTCATCCGGAAGTTCTGACAAGTCGTTGACAATATACTTTTTGTCAGACCATTCCTTTATCTTGTTTACAAATTCGGTGTCATTAACATTGAAGGATACAGTACAAGGTATATACGCTTCTGAAACCGACAACATGGTTTCTGTCGGTGGTTCGTCATTGTTGTTGCAGGAACACAGCAACAACAATGACGAGAGAACAAAAAACGATAGACATCTCATTTAATCAGAACCTTTTTGCCGGATTGAATGTAGATGGTACCGGGCTGCGGAACATATACTTTTCTGCCGAACAAATCATATACGGGGGCATCGCAATCCTTATCTTCTATTGAGATATTTTCGATGCCGCTGCTGCCGTTCAGGGCAATTGCATTACGGGGATTGACAACAGGATCGCCGTTCTCCGCTATTACAGCACCTTCGGGAATTACAAAGGTATACCCTTTTTCGGGTTGCATCTGAAATCCCCCGAAGTCGGCGCATACATTCCAGCAGTTAGCCTGTATGTCAAGATATGCGTCTGCCTCACTTACCAATGTATTGTTTTCAATTTCCCACAGTTGCAGTTTTGCGTCCTCGGCGACACGCACGGGGCGGTCGTATGTGAAAGTTACAATGTTCAGCACATCAGAATGGTCGGTGAACAGGTTACACCATACATAGTTCAGCGGAGGAACGGTTTCCTCATAGCCACCGATGAAGTTAAGGACTACTTCTTCGTTGACAATGTCGTCGCGGTACATCGCGTGTGCGCTCCCTGCCGGAAGTACGAGGGAATAATGCACTCCTTTCTCGAAGCACATTTCTTCCTCAACCTTGGGATATGCCTGACCTAAATCCCAGTCCCATGTGACATAAGCGGGAAACTCTCTGACAGCCACGCCTTCTCGATAAAGGATGAATGAAGGCTCACCGGCTGCCTCGGTTTCTATGCCCCAATAGCAGGGATATAAGCCTCCTCCGTAGCGCGATGTCTTGGCGATGGTTACGCCATCCTCGACATCGAAGTGCGCCGGTCCGAGGTTTTCCGGAACGGAGAACGACTGAGTGAACTCGGTGTTTTTTGTGCCGTCGGTTTCAGACGCGATGGAAGCGGCGGCGACTTTCAGAGTGTACTCTTTCCCTTTCGGGAGAATCTGTCCGTCGAAGAAGATTGCCAATGTACCTTGAGTTCTTTTGGAGGAAGTGTAGTTGTTCACTTCCATACGAGAGGCGGTTGCCACAGTCTCGCCGCCGCATATTACGACGGCCTTAGCACCGTCAAGAAGTTTTATGCCGCCATCAAAATAAAAGCCAATCTCATCAAGGGGACGGGTGAAAAGCCTGTCGCCGTCCGTGCATGATTCCGGCAACAGCGGAGAAGCCGCCGTCATCGGCAGTACACATGAAACGATGCTCGCCAGAGCAAGAAGGAGATTTTTCATGATGTGATTTATTTGATTGTTATTTTTTGAGTCGTTATTATGTTTCCCTTCTCGGCATATGAAACGAGATATATGCCGTCTGCCAGTTCCGGCAACTGACAAGTGCCGTCCACGACTGAACCCGAATAGGTCATTCGTCCGGAAAGGTCAAATACCTTTATTATTCCTTCGGAATGATTGCCTGATATTTGAACACAGCCATTGCGGTAGGCCAGACGGACTTTTCCATTGTCCGAAACTACATTTGCAATTCCAGCCTCTTTAGGATTGATTACCGCTCGGATGTTTAGACCGTAAGCTTTTCTGGATGAATGCCCTGAAGAAAAACCGGTTAAATCCACCAACATAGAACTGGCTTTATTGCTGGGTTCAATAGGTCTGCCGTTATAACCACACTCCGGTATTTCAACCCCGGTCCAATAGGCTCCGTCAGTATTGTAAAAAGGATCCGGTTCGCCATACCACAAACCAAACCCGCATACAGGCAAGAATATGCTGTGTTCATTTGGCCCATATCTTCTTACGCCCCGCACACCATTTTCTTCAGACAATCCGTTGCTCCAGCACAACATCTGTAACTCATAACGTTCCTGTTCATTTGGAAGCCTCCAGCCGTTGCCCCATTGATAGCGCGCCGCATCATATTCGGTTCCGCTGATGTCAGAGCCTATGTTTTCAAGGACAGCCCATTCGCCATTGTTCGGATCCACTTCATACCCTTTAAAGAACTTATAGCTTTCCCATGAGAAATCTTCGCGAGGCTCCGTTTCTCCCCATGCAAAGTACTGACCCTTTTCATAAGGGGAAGTCGCACCTACATTATAGGCAGCCCATAATGTGCCGCTTGGAAGTCCAAGATCCACATATTCATGGCCTCCGATGACTCCGTCCGGTTCGCTTGGTGCCGGTGGCTGCGGTTCATCTGCGAATGCCATAAACGGCACTGCAACCATCAGACATACGAATGATTTGAGTATTTGATTTTCCATTTGCCAATATGTTTTATTGGCAAAGTTCGGCAGAAAAAATGATTTCGGGATAAAACAAGTTTTATTCGCCGGATTTTTTAGCGAGATTTTTTCGAATTCGGCTAAGATATACCGGTGTGACGAGCAGATATGAGGCTATGTCGCGCAACGAAACGATGTCTAAGATTTGAGGATACAACGTTACCAGGTCAAGGTATCTCTCAGTCGGTGTCTTGCGGTATAGTTCAAGATGGCGTGAATAAATCTCGCTGAACAGCGCGCCATTCACAGCAGAAAGATTACCGTCAAACGATGCGTAAAACACGTTTCGTGCCTCCGGAGTTCTTATTTGAGATACCCGACTGTCGGTCCCTGATTTTATAGTGACCTCAGATGGAATACCGTGGAATGAGTTGTAGTAATCAGCTACAATTTCTCCCTCAAAAGCGAATCCTACGACAGCGTCATTTTCCGATGAGGTGAGTGTAGTGTATTTGAAATACCCCGATTCCACGACTCCGAGATATTTGCCTACACACCCTTGCTGGACAAAGACATCATCTTTAGAATAATGGACAATACGGCCATTCTCTCTGCAAAACTTCTTTATTGCCGAGAGGTCACAGTCCCTGTCATATAAATTAAAGGTAGCCATCGCAATTGCAAAATTAGTGTTTTTTTCTCAATGAACTACCGTTCAGAGTCTCAAATCTGCTGCGACTAAGAGAAAAAGAATCGAATTAAATATAACTGACGCCCCTTAAAAATCCATAAATCCCTTTATTCCATTTCCTCTAATTATCGCAATAAGTACATTTTTAGCACATCTAAATTATAATCACACACTGAAATACAGCGTTATAGACACCATACATCAAAACAGCGAATTCCCCGAAACTTTCAAATTCCATTATAAAGTCGTTTCAATCCCATACATATAGTATTCCATACACATAGAAAGCGCGTCGGCCGGCAAAGGCTGACGCGCTTTTTAAGTTGTTGAAATTATCGAAAGTTTATCCCGTCTCAGTCTACGGGCGAGAACTCGTCCTTGCCTACACCGCACAACGGGCATACCCATGTGTCGGGCACATCCTCGAACTTCGTTCCTGCCGGCACTCCATTGTCAGGATCGCCGATTGCCGGATCATATATCCAGCCACATACATCGCATACGTACTTCATCTCTTTGCTTAGTTATTATAATGAAACCAAAATCAAAATTAATCTATACACCAGTCTCAACAATCCAACCAAGGAATTTGTTCTGCATCACGTCTGGAAAATTTTTACTGCGAATTCCTTGATTTGAGTTTTGTTTTATTAGGGATATTTTATAATTTTGCAGATACGGATTCCGGCTCACTTGTCTCTCCTCCCCGAGCCGCATACATGGAACAACAAGCCTTAGATACTACCACAATGTTGAAAACACAGTCCAAAAGCAAATATATCATTGCGTTCGCGCACATCGGAGCGCTACTGACCGTGACAGCCTGGGGCACCTCGTTTCTATGTACCAAAATTCTGATGGGCCAGGCCCAGATGACTCCGGTGGAAATCTATTTCTACCGATTCTTCGCCGCCTATCTCATACTGCTGCTGTTCACATGCCGGCATCTGTTCTGTCACAGTCTGCGCGATGAACTGACAATGGCTCTGTGCGGCATCTGTTCCGGCTCGCTTTACTTCATCACCGAGAACTACGCACTTACGCTCACCACCACGGCCAACGTGTCGCTGCTGGCGTCCATATCGCCGATATTCACCACATTCCTGGCCGCCGCCGTGTTCCGCCAGCGTCTCAAGGCCCCTGTGCTGATAGGTTCGGCCATCGCGTTCGTGGGTGTGGGATGCATCATATTCAGCCACGGATCGTCGTTCGAAATCCGGCCCGCAGGCGACCTGCTCGCACTCTCCGCATCCTTGTGCTGGGCCATATATGCCATAGCCATCAAGCGCCTGCTGCCGTTCTATTCCTCGATGTTCATTTCCAGGAAACTGTTCTTTTACGGAGTGATCACGGCTCTGCCGATGCTGTTCATCCAGCACGGTCCGCTGCATTGGCAGGTGCTGTTCGACTTCGACAATCCTCACTATCTGATGAACTTCCTGTTCCTGGTGCTGCTATGCTCCATCGGCGCGTATCTGGTGTGGAACGAGGTTATGAAATACCTCGGCCCGGTCACGTGCAACAACTATCTCTATATCCAGCCGGTAGTCACCATGATTGCAGGATACTTCGTCTTAGGCGAGGACATCTACATGCTGGGATATCTGGGATGCATTCTGATTATCGGAGGTCTTATCATATCCGACAAATTCCCAAGTGTGCGTAAGTCAAAGCACTGACCGCGCTACCGCCCGTCATGTTCAGGCGTTGCGGAATTCCTTGGGCGACATCCCCGTGAATTTCTTGAAATATTTGCCGAAGAAAGACTGCGACGGGAAGTTCAGTTCGTCAGCTATCTGCTGTATGTTCAGGTTCGATGATTTCAACAGCACCTTGGCTTCCAGAATCACGAACCTCTCTATCCATTCCACGGCCGTGTAGCCGGTCTGGGCCTTGACGGTGCGCGACAGGTGCTTGGGCGTCACCTCCATCTTCTGTGCGTAGAAATCCAGGAAACGCTCGGATCTGAAGTTCTCCTGCACCAGGGTCAGGAACTTGTCGGAGATTCGGCCCTGACGCGACAGTATCTCGTTATGGTATGGCTCATAGCTTTTATACGCCGTCTCGAAGATGAAGCTGACCACCTTGAACAGCAACGCCTGCGACGCATACGGGTTGTCGCGCATCTGCAGGATACGGCGTATCTCCTTGCTGAATTTCAGATATTCGGGAAACGTCTCCTCAGGGATAGGCACCACGGAATGGCGCATCGACAGCGAATAGAGCGGCGTGGAATTCATGAACAGGAACACATTCTCCCTGAACCGTTTGGACATCACTATCACCGTAGCCTTGAAGTCGGGGCTGATATACGTGGGCTGCAGGAACTGCGTGCCGCGCACTATCACCAGGCTCGGAGCCTTGATGTCGTGCGATATCAGGTTGATCTCGCCCTTGGCCGAGCCTCGCTGCACCACAATCCATGTGCTGGCCTCGAACTTCACCGGCTCGGTCAGCGACTTGAACATGCTCGGGTCTACGTCCTCGAGCATCCAGAAGTCTTCCTCCAGTATTTTCGACAATTCCTCGGGTAAATCCAGATTATAGTGGTATCCTGTCATTGCTGTCTTATTCTCTTTTACGCTGATTGCGATTATTCCCTTTTACTCTTATTCCAACATAATAACTCAAAATTTATTGCATTTCATGGTCAAAAAGGGACAATATGACCAAATTGGATATAATTGTGCATAATCCTATATAATCCAAATATATTCTGAACAGCCGTGAGTTTCCAAACGTTATACTTTGAAAACAAAGGAAACCTTAGCCACACCACATGGATGCACTGATATACATAGGAATAGGAGCCAGCGTAATACTGCTTGCCTTACTGCTGGGCATAGACGACATAAAACTTACCAAGCCCGGCAAAGTCACTGATTATAAAGAGGTACTGGACCGTCACACCGAGGACCTGATAGGCCACGAGGCATACGTGGCCATGCTTGACCGGGTGGACCGTATCCTGGACCGGCATCGCAACGATGCCTGCCTGAGCATAAACCTTACCTCGACCGTATCCGATGAGGATGCCGTCGACGAACTGCATCACGTCCTGCCGGGCGAACCGTTGGAGATGTCGCGGTACACCGACGGAGGCATGGAATGTGTCGGTGTATATTCACGAGGCCTTAAAATCGGAAGCCTTATGCTGGACGATGCCGAAATGTATATCGACACGGCTAATTCCAAATCCATCACCGGCATATATGTGGCGCGCCAGGATTGCTATGGCGACTACTCCAGGCTCGACCTCGGCATCATAGTATATTACAAGGTGATAGAAAACGCCCGACGGCTCGCCATAAACGATATAAAGAATTATTTCCTGAAAATTCCGGCTTCATCGCGCACCGCAGAAATGGACATTGCGCAGAACTGACGCCGTTTCGCCGCATCCGCACGCACACGGTTTAGCAGGAGCAAAGGCAAGAATAATCGGTTTTGCGTTTGAATTATCTCCATTTTTAGTTATATTTGCGATAAAATTATAAAAATCATAAATGGAGACGGAAAAACCCACATACTCATATAGCGAGGCCTACGAGGCTTCGCTTGCCTATTTCAACGGAGACGAACTTGCGGCCCGCGTCTGGGTCAGCAAATATGCCCTGAAGGACTCCGAGCATAATATCTACGAACTAACCCCGGCCGACATGCACCACCGCATCGCCGGCGAGATAGCCCGCATCGAGGCGAAGTATCCCAACCCCATGAGCCACGAGGAGGTGTTCGAGTTGCTCGACCGCTTCCGCTATGTCGTGCCCCAGGGATCGCCCATGGCCGGCATCGGCAACAACCTGCAGGTAGGCTCGCTGTCCAACTGCTTCGTGATCGGTCTGGACGGGCATCCCGACTCGTACGGCGGTATCATCCTGATCGACGAGGAGCAGGTGCAGCTCATGAAGCGTCGCGGCGGTGTGGGTCACGACCTGTCGCACATCCGCCCTAAGGGCACGCCTGTCAAGAACTCGGCGCTGACTTCCACCGGTCTCGTGCCGTTCATGGAGCGCTACTCCAACTCCACACGCGAGGTGGCCCAGGACGGCCGTCGCGGTGCGCTGATGATGACCGTATCCATCAAGCATCCGGATGCCGAGAAATTTATTGACGCCAAGATGGAGGCCGGCAAGGTCACGGGCGCAAACGTATCGGTCAAGATCGACGACGACTTCATGCGTGCCGCAACCGAGGGACGCCCCTATACCCAGCAGTTCCCCATCAACTCAGACAACCCGGAGACAAAGACCGAGATAGACGCCACGGCCCTGTGGAACAAGATAACGCACAATGCCTGGAAGTCGGCCGAGCCCGGCGTATTGTTCTGGGACACGGTGCTGCGCGAGTCAGTGCCAGACTGCTATGCCGACCTCGGTTTCGAGACCGTATCCACCAACCCTTGCGGCGAGATTCCCCTCTGTCCCTACGACAGTTGCCGACTGGTGGCCATAAACCTGTACAGCTACGTAAAGAACCCCTTCACGCCGCAGGCCGAGTTCGATTTCGACCTTTTCCGCAAGCATGTGGCCAAGACCCAGCGCGTGCTGGACGACATCATCGACCTGGAGATGGAGAAGATAGACGCCATCATCGCCAAGATAGAGACCGATCCTGAGACCGCCGAGGTGAAGGGTACCGAGCTGAACCTGTGGCGCAAGATACGCACCAAGACCCTGATGGGACGCCGCACGGGCGCCGGCACCACCGGCGAGGGCGACATGCTGGCCGCGATGGGGCTTCGTTACGGATCTGACGAGGCCATCGAATTCTCCGTAAAGGTGCACCGCGAACTGATGCTGGCCTACTACCGCGCTTCGGTAGACATGGCTGAGGAACGCGGGCCGTTCGAGGTGTACGACGCCAAGCGCGAGGAAAACAACCCGTTCATAGGCCGTCTGCGCGAGGCCGATCCGGAACTGTACGACAAGATGGTGCGCGTGGGACGCCGCAACATCGCCTGCCTCACCATCGCTCCGACCGGCACCACTTCCATCATGACGCAGACTTCGTCGGGCATCGAGCCGGTGTTCCTGCCCGTCTACAAGCGCCGCCGCAAGGTCAACCCCAACGACGTGGACGTACACGTGGACTTCGTGGACGAGACGGGCGATTCGTTCGAGGAATACATTGTCTACCACCACAAGTTCCTGGAATGGATGCGCGTCAACGGCATCGAAGCCAAAAAGAATATGACCGCCGAGGAAATCGACGAACTGGTGGCTAAATCTCCTTATTACAAGGCCACGGCCAACGACATCGACTGGATGGCCAAGGTGCGTATGCAGGGCGCCATTCAGAAATGGGTAGACCACAGCATCAGCGTCACAATCAACCTGCCGTCCGACGTGTCGGAGGAGCTGGTGAACCACCTCTACGTCGAGGCATGGAAGGCCGGCTGCAAGGGATGTACCGTCTACCGCGACGGAAGCCGCGACAACGTATTGGCGGCCGTAACCAAAAAGGAATCCAAGCATTCGCACTATATGGCCAGCCCCGAGGCCATCCAGAAGCGCCCGGCCGAACTGGAGGCCGACGTGGTGCGTTTCCAGAACAACAAGGAGAAGTGGATAGCGTTCATCGGCCTTGTCGACAACAAGCCTTACGAGATATTCACCGGTCTGGCCGACGACGAGGACGGCATTTTCTGCCCCAAGAGCGTGAACCACGGCAAGATCATCAAGACCTTGGACGAGAACGGCAACAAACGTTATGACTTCCAGTTCATCAACAAGCGCGGCTACAAGACCACCATCGAGGGCCTGAGCGAGAAGTTCAATCCCGAATTCTGGAACTATGCCAAACTGATTTCGGGCGTGCTGCGCTACGGAATGCCTATCGAGCAGGTTCTCAAGCTGGTAGGCGGTTTGGAACTCGACTCCACCAGCATCAACACCTGGAAGATGGGTGTGGAGCGCGCACTGAAGAAGTATATGCCCACCGGCACCGTGGCCAAGGGTCAGAAATGTCCCAAATGCGGCGCCGAGACCCTGGTATATCAGGAAGGCTGCCTGATATGCACCACCTGCGGCACATCAAAGTGCGGATAATCAAACATGAGAATTATTTCAACAATCTAAATTCAAATCTATATACGTATGAAACTCGTATTCAACATCAATTACCACACGGTATGGGGCGAAAGCCTCTACCTGTGCGGTGACTTGCCCGAGCTTGGCTCCGGCGACCCCCACAGGGCGCCGGAGATGAAGCTGACCAGTCCCGACACGTGGCAGCTGACCCTGGCCCTGGACTCCGACCCGTCGGACTTCAATTATTGGTTCGTGGTCAAGAGTCCCGACAAGGCGTGGCGCTTCGAATGGGGCAAGCCTCACAGATATGTGGCCGGTTCGGGCATCCGCTCGGTCCTGATTTTTGACTCATGGCACGAGCAGCCGCACGACAAGCCGTTCTATTCGTCGGCCTTCACCGAGGGCATATTCCACCGCTCGCACCGCGATCAGCCCCTCAAGGCCCTGCCCGGCACCATCAACATCCGCGTGGAGGCGCCGATGCTCAATCCCGACGAGGTACTGGCCGTAACCGGCGAGGGCGACCTGCTGGGCAACTGGGACCCCAAGCAGGCCATCCGCCTGAACGACGCGCACTTCCCGGTGTGGGAGCTGAACCTGCCGTTCGACCGTCTCCGTCCGCCGTTCGAGTATAAGTTCATCATTATAAACGACACCGACGGCTCCGTGCAGTGGGAGGCGGCCAACAACCGCATCTTCGGCATCGTGCCCGAAAGTTTCGACCAGCAGATAGTGATAGACGGCACACGCTTCGCCAATCCCAAGCCGGGCTGGCGCGGAACGGGTACGGCCATCCCCGTATTCTCCATCCGCACGGACGAGGACTTTGGCGTGGGCGACTTCATCGACATCAAGCAGATGGTGGACTGGTGCCGCGCCACGGACCAGAACGTCCTGCAGCTGCTGCCGGTCAACGACACCACGCTCACCGGCACCTGGGTGGATTCCTACCCCTATCGCGCCAACTCCATCTTCGCGCTGCATCCCATGTACCTGCGTCTGCAGGAAGTAGGCCGCCTCAACAGCGCCAAGCGCATGAAGTATTTCGAGGAGAAGCAGGCCGAACTCAACGCTCTGGAGCAGATTGACTATGAGCTGGTCAACGCCGTGAAGCACGAGTATCTGCGCGAAATCTTCGCACAGGACTTCGCACAGACGGCCGCCACGCGCGACTATCAGGACTTCCTGCGCCACAACGACTACTGGCTGCGCCCCTATTCGGCATGGAGCGTTCTGCGCGACGAGAATCATACGCCCGACCACAGCCGGTGGGGAATGTATTCCGTATACGATCCGGCCCGCGTAGACGAGTTCATCATGTCGCACAAGGCCGAGACGGACTATTACTGCTTCCTGCAGTATCACCTGGATCGCCAGCTGCACATAGCGCGCGACTACGCCCATTCGGCGGGCGTGGTGCTGAAAGGCGACATTCCGATCGGTATCTCGCGCCACAGTGTCGACGCATGGTGCAATCCGGAGCTGTTCAACATGGACACCTCCGCCGGTGCGCCGCCGGATGACTTCTCCGTCCTGGGCCAGAACTGGGGATTCCCCACCTACAACTGGGAGATGATGGCCCGCGACGGCTTCCAGTGGTGGAAAGACAGGTTCCGCAAGATGTCGGAATATTTCGACGTGTTCCGTATCGACCATATCTTAGGTTTCTTCCGTATATGGCAGATTCCCCTGGATGCCGAGCATGGCCTGTTGGGTTATTTCAACCCGGCGTTGCCCTTTAGCGCCGATGAGTTGCGCGACCGTTACGACTTCTGGATCGACGCCGACGTCATGACGCATCCCCTCATCCTGGACTGGATGCTTGACGATTTCTTCGGCCCGTACCGCGGCGAGGTGGTCGACACGTTCCTGGACCGCATAAGCGGCGACCGTTACGCCTTGCGCCACTTCGTCAACACGCAGAAGAAGGTGGTGGAATACTTCGCCGACAAACCCGACGACGAGAAGCATCAGCGCATCAAGAACGCGCTGTTAGGCATCATCGACGACGTCCTGTTCATCGAGGATCCCTACCAGCCGGGCCATTACCACCCGCGCATCGCTGCGCAGTACACCTATCAGTTCCGCGTGCTGTCCGACTATGCAAAGTGGAACTTCAACCGTCTGTACAACGACTTCTTCTATCACCGTCACAACGACTTCTGGTATGGCAAGGCTATGTGGAAACTGCCGCCGCTGCTCGACTCCACCTCGATGCTGGCCTGTGGCGAGGACCTGGGCATGATTCCCGACTGCGTGCCCGCCGTGATGCACAAGATGGAGATTCTGTCACTCGAGATCCAGCGCATGCCCAAGGATCCGGCCCTGCAGTTCGGCGACACATGGCATTATCCTTACTATTCCGTCTGCACCACGTCGACTCACGACATGGGAGGCATCCGCGAATGGTGGGAAAGCGACCATGAAATGGCCCAGCGATTCTACAACAACGTGCTGCACGAGGGCGGCGGGGCACCGTACTTCGCCGAGCCGTGGATATGTTCAAAGATTGTGGAACTGCAGCTGAAGAGTCCGTCGATGCTCTGCATCCTGCCGTTGCAGGACTGGCTGTCGACCGATGGCGAGCTGCGCCGCGAGAATCCCAAGGACGAAATCATCAACGTGCCGGCCAACCCGCGCCACTATTGGCGCTACCGCATGCACCTCAACGTCGGCCGCCTCATCGCCGAGCACGACTTCAACAACACCCTCAAAGAACAGATCCGAAACTCCGGCCGTTAACCATCCGGACCAAATCGGGCCGTTAACCATCCGGCTCACATTCATAGCAAAGCCCCGACTCGCCGAGCCGGGGCTTTGATCCTGAACGCATTAAATTAAGCATTTCGCATCATTCATACTTAATTCATTTGCCGATATATTTGCGACCGTTCTTGATGTAGGGCTGACCTGCATTGGGACTCGCGATGCGACGGCCCGACAGATCGTAAAGGACATCGTTATCTCCACGGTCGGACATAACTTCCGTAATACCCGATGTGGCGTACTCACTGAACTCATACTTCTCCAGGTTCACGAAATCGGCATCGGTCACAGGCTGTTCGTCGTCATACGAATCATAGTCAAGCCCCTTTACTTCGTATGTCTCAGGCAAACCGGTCTGCGAAGAATATGTTACCTCTCCCTTCTTATAGATCTCGTAATCATAGTAGCCGTCCATCAACATATAGTCCATATCCGTGAGGCAATTATGCCATGCGTCGTATTCCGTTTTCATGCCCATTTCCAAAGAATCCACCATAAAGCCCAGATGTGCCTTGATTGTGATCTTCACGAAGGCGCCGCCGTATTCAAGAACCATATTGCTGACGGAACTGCCGTTGATGTTCATGCCTTCAAGCATACCGTCTATCGCACCGGTGAAACTGCCGTCGCCGGTATATTCGAATGCGAATGTCAACTTGCTCATCGACTCATTCACATCGCCTGAATCAGTGTCAAATATTTCAACAGTACAATTTTCCATACGGTTGCCGTCGGACACGAACATACCGAATTCTTCGTATGGCATCAGCAATTGGCCGTCGGTTTCCTTCCATGTGATGTCATAATACTTGCTTGCAAGTTTCCAGCCATCCACATATTCATAACCCGTAATCCTGTTGGCTTTGCCGTCCGCACCATATTCCACGGTGAGTTTTTCGGTTTCCTCGCCGTCCTCTGAATATACCACTTCCGTGACGTTTCCCTGGCCGTTACGCGTCACGCGGCATCCCTCCGACGTGCCGGCAACCCATCCGGCGCCATTGTATGTCTCCGTCACTTTCTTGATACAGAAATCCTTTACGACGGTGTCGTACTCATAACGGGTCCGGGTAGCGGGCATCAGCATCTGCCGGCTTCCATTCCACAGGCTTTCTTCTTCCGCCTTGATATTTCCATCCGTGTCATAAGTATATACGGTTTCCCGAATCACCGTTCCCGCGGCATCTGCCTCCGACTCACGGCTAAGCCTGCCTTCAGGAGTGTAATCTCGCATTATGACAGTCGCCGGGCCCCAGGAGCCGTTCTGCCAATCGTATTTCAGTATCCTGCCCGGTAACGCCTTGGCTGACGAAGCGGCGCGTCGGTTCTTCTCCTGTCTGTGTTGCGTCAGCATTTGCGACAATATCCTGACTGCATCCGACCTCACGGCCCGCGCGTCAGCGGTTGTAGCCGACATCATACCGTTGCAGCATATAGCGCAGCAAACTCCCGTCAGCATCATGCGTAGTGTAGATTTCATTTTCATAGATTAAGTAAATAATTAAATTTATACATCGATTTTGGATATGGTCAGTCAATCAGTCGGGTGCCTGCGGAGATTGCTTCGATTTACGGTGCCAGCCGCCGATGGTCAGACCTAAGGATATACCCATAGTATTGTACCCTTTGCGCAGTATGAACGCATACCCCGTGAAACGAACCCAACTGAACAGCTCGACACCGAACCGGGGAATAAAACTGAGTGTACACCCATCTGTTTCATACGGATGCATAAAATCGTGCCCTGCAGTGGAATAGATTGAGTATCCGATACCTAATCCCGCAAAAGGATTCACTCTGCGACCCTGACGAAAATTATAGTCTGACACGACACCGAGGGTAAAGGCGAATTGATACTGATCAGGGTTATAACTCATACCGTAATCAGAATCGGGAGGGGATACATGTCCGGTGAAGTCATAGCCTGTAGCGTCATAACGTAGAAACGCGCCCACATCCCAGCCAGTGTTCTTAATGTTGCCACGCAACTCAAGTCCTAATGTGCCACCGCCGTCGGCATTGGCTCCATGATACTTGAATCCCGTCCCGAGTCCGTAGAATATCTCGGCCTCGAAAGGCCAAACCCTTTCCGGTTTCTCCATAAACCGGACACGGTTCGATGCCGTTTGAGTTTGTTCCGTCTGTGCCGATGCCATCAGGAATGACAGTATTGCCACCAACGTTATTGCGACACGCTTCAATGATACGTTCATACTCCTATGTTTTGTTGTTTTTCTATATGACACAAATATTCCCGAAAGGTCCTACCCTAAATCAAAAAATTTATAAACATCAAAATATTAGTGGAATAGTGGCGTAGGCACTCCGTGCCACGCTCGCATCTTGACAGGAGAACAGGAGAACAGTAGCAGCTGTTTGTGCGCGGCACGAAGTGCTTACACTACTATATTCGTGTTTGGGAACAGCCTGCGCAACTATTACATAATCGCTTGTCATTCTGACCCATAATCGATATTAAGGATTCTGGATTATGTCGACATACGTGTCATCCGGTCCGTATCTGCGCAGTACAATTCTACGTTTATAGCCTGTCATGTTTGGTCCAACCATAAAACGGGTGGTTCTATCCTCGGATGACACCTCGACTTGAAACCAACCTCTGCCATATATGGTATCATAATCTAATATTAAAAAATCATCGGTTGTGTCAGAAACATACCGTTGAATGTGAAACTCAGTAAAATCCAAATTTGAAGTAATAGTATCGCCTTCACTTGGAAACGTTATTTTACGCGGAAATCTCTTATCCCGAAGATTAAAGTCGCAACCGGTCAATACAGTCACTGACAGGACCAATAATATGAATACCCGGATCAATTGTAAATAGCGTTTATGGTTCATAAGAAATCGTTTTTCAACGTAACGAGTTTTATTTTAATTTATTTCTCAAATCATAATGACTAATAATGAATTAGGCAAAATGGTACAATAATATTCCTTAATATCTGAGCTAACAGGTAAATAACTCACCAATTAGCTCAGATATTTTTAGTGTCTGTTTATTCGTACATTAATAATCTGTTATAACTGTTAAGTGTTCTGTCATCATTTTCGTGCCGGCCATCATAGATATTATCGTCACTTCCAAGATTGAAGCAATTGTCCACATAATATCCGTTGTAATTTCCTCCCCACCCGAAATCGCAATGTATCATTTTCACTTCCTTTGAGCCGTACTTAGATGTTCTGTATCCGTCTATGTTCCACGCATGAGCCCTAAAAATCCAACGGTCTGGCATACCACAGATTGCCAAAGGCCGATTATTATCAATCATACCCTTTATCCTGTCAAATGAATATTTCTTATTATCCACATTCGTATATTCATTTCTTTTTAGGAAACGTGCAGCCCTTTTTGGAAATACAAAAGTTCCACTGGCGAAATACCATGGATTGCACCCGTCTGCTACAGCCTTTAAAAAATAAGCAGCCTCATTAGATGTACCACCCCTGTCATTCGCAATGATATCCCAATCGAAAGTATGTCCATGATATGTGAATACTTCCGGCTTTCTATTATAAGTCATAATCTTAGCCAATGCTAACGGGTAACATCCAGTCGCAGCCTGTACAATTCCTAATGTAAGAGGATCATGTGCCAAGGGGAAATATTTATTTAGGTTGCCTTCTTGCCTCCAATACACAAAATCTGAGAGAAGGGGACCCACAATTATCACATCTGTTTCCTCGACTTGGTCTGTGGGTCCAGAACCTCCTTCACCAAGCTCCACTCCATCCAAGCCCCGCGGATCACGCATATGATTATCATTGACCTTGTTGTCATTAATGTTGTTCCGTGCATAATCAATTGAACTACCCACTATGTATGTTTCAAGTTCATCATTGGGAGTCGTTGAGCTATTCATTGTATTAAGCGGCTCATATCCTGACGTATCGAAATCTCCTATGAGATACTCTCCTTCTTCCTCAATATAGAAATCGACTGTGTTTGGATTGATAAAAGTTTCCGTACCTCCGCCCGGAACGGTATCAGTAAAGAATCCCGGGCCGTCCAGGGGAAATCCTTTATACAATGGTCGTTTACCGTATGTTGCTTCATAACGGGCTATCGCATCCTCGCTTATTTCTCCTTGCTCCGATACTCCTATTACCGGGGTGTCGACTCGTTTATCGGCAGCCAGTAGCGCGAATCCCTGCTGGTTTTCGAAATTCGCCACATACAACAGCGTCGTCGTATCCTCGGCTTCGCCTCGGGTGGCCTTGTCATGGTTTCGGATGCCAATCAGATTCTTTACGCGCGGAGCGGGTGCTGATGTCCTTGTGTTTCCCTCGCTGTTGGCGGCAAAGAACGCATCCAGATTGGCAAGCGCCTCTTCTTCCGAGATCCGGTAGGGATTGGTACCGTTGCCCGGGTTCGTCTCTGTGACAGGTGCAGCCGGCATATCCTGGTTGCTGACACATCCCGTCAGACAACAGCCGGCCATAACCAGTGCCGCAATAATACTTAGCTTTTTCATAATTTCTCCTTGTATAGTTAGATATGTTTAGTGATTTGTTAATTCAAAGGCACTTCGCCTTCTGCAATCCAGTCCTCTGTTTCAATCCGGACGATGAGAGAACCGGTGCACGTTTCCGGCACGTCGAACACGGTATTTAAGCATGAGGAATAGTCCAATGTGTTCCCGGACAAGTCGCACAGATATACCTGAGCTACCATATCTTCGTCTCCCGATACAGTTATCTGACGAGCCCCATTGTCATACACCACGTCGATAGGCAATTGTTGTGGGGAACGTTGTACTGTTGTGCTTTTCTCCACATGTCCCTTCTTATAGACTGTAAGTCGGACATTGTTTTGTTCAGCAGATGTTGGGAAAACCATTGAAAGCAACACCGCTATTACGAGCAATACTCTTTTCATATTATTATAAAGTTGTTTAGTGTTTTCATCGTAAAATTAATATATTAAAAGTTTGCAAACAAGAAAAATAGTTTGACAATAACATTTTTATTTTTCTGATTTGTAACTAAATACAAGTCTCAAATTCTTAAATTTGGTTTTACCAAGTAAAATATTTGACAAAATGGAATAATCTCATTTTTTTCGATGCATATTTATCATTATCTTTGTCTATGAATTAAAAAAGTATTTCAACATCTACATAGACAATAATTACCCAATTACAAAATGAATCGCATTATAGGTTTAATTTATGTTATTATACTAATATTTACCTTTGGTCTGTCTTGCTGCAAAAGTGAACGCTCTGCCTATAATAAGATGGATGTCGCGGAAAATATAATTAATTCGAGACCAGACATTGCTTTAGCATTATTAGACAGTATTCAATCTAAGGATATAACTGGCAAAAGAACAAAATCCAGATTGGCATTGCTTCGTTCTATGGCATTAGACAAAAACTATGTGGATACTACTACATTTGATATTTTACAACCGGCTATAGATTATTATTTGAAAAACGGTACATCCAATGAAAAGCTAAGGACATACTATTACCAAGGTAGAATATATCAGAATCAAGGGAATTATGATGCCGCAATGCTCAGTTTCATGAATGCTCTTGAATTTGGCCCACAGGTTAGAGACACCCTATGCCTTGCAAATGTATTAGTCGCACAGGGAACAATTCTATACAGAAATTATAAATTCAATGAATTCATTATAAATAATCTAAATGCAGCTCAATTATATGGAAAAATCAACAGAAAAGATGCTGAAGTTTCATGTATTTTAAATGCCCTGGATGGATGTATTGTCAACGACAACAAAATTATTGCTGATAGTCTTGTTTCACTATTGAAAACAATGTCAGAAGACAATCCTAAATTGGACTCAATTATTGGCCCATATATTATTTCTTATTCTTTAACTTTTGGAAGCAAAGATGACATAAGAATGTTATTAAATAAATATCAATCAATAGATTCAATAGATGATGATATAAAAATAGACCTGGCTGTTGCCTATTTCGCTATTGGAGACTCAAACGAAGCTAAACGCTTTCTGGAATCAATAGATTTAAGTTCCAGTATTACACATTCTTTAAAATATTTATCCATTAAGCCGGAAATCTTGGAGCAAACGGGAGATATTAAAGGAGCACTTAATGCCTATCAAAAGTTATCTAATACTATTGACTCTATACACATGGGTATATTTTCCCATGATTTATTATTCGCTAAAGAACGTCACGAAATAGAGAAAGCCAACCTTCTTGAAATTCAGAAAAAGAATAGAATTATATGGCTTAGTATCGGCATTATATTAGTATGCTTGATTGTTACGGTGTTGATTTATTATCGCTATCGGCTTGGCAAAACACAACGGTTGCTGGCAATACAGGAGAATGAAAAACTTAAATTGGAATCTGATGCAAATGCCTTAAAGGCTGAGAATCTGGAATACCAACTGCAACAATTGAAAGAAGAAAGCGTATCTCTTAAGAAAATTCTGAATGCCCGGCAAGACCTGGACCAGCCGGTTCAGAACGCAATCCAGATCAGACTTGATATGCTTAACAAACTGTTGGCTACCAGTATTGCCGACAATGCGACTTACTCAAAACAATATGAGGAATGGAGGGATCAGTTATTAGAACACAAAGAAGAATTCATGAACTCCACAAGACTTGCATATAAGGCGACACATCCCATGTTTATTGATTATCTTGAGAAACATGGTTTGTCAAACGATGAAATCAATCACGCATGCCTATATGCTATCGGGCTGAGAGGCAAGGATGTAGGAAGCTATACAAAACACTCGAGATATTATCACATCAGTAGTGACATCCGTAAGAAATTAGGCATAGACGAGCATCAGACCAACCTTGGCATCTACATCCGCAAGCTCCTGAAGCAGTTATAGACTAATCACCGTTGTAGCGTTAGTCGCGGTTGTAATGGGGCATCTCGGCGGGTATCACCATGGAGATTTCCACCATGCCGGCTATGGCTCCCGTGGCGTCGCGCCACGGTGTCTGGTATATCATCTTCCGGACGCCATGCTTCTGAATGGTATAGCTATTGCTTTCGCCTGTTGACAGCATCCTGCGTATCTTCTCGCGCGCGTGTTCCGGATGACAACCGAACAGATTCGTGCCTATCAACGACCTACCGTCCTTGCAGAACGTCTCGCGCGACTTACGGTTCATGTACACAATCACTCCCTCCTTGTCGCACACGGTCACAGCGCAGTTCATCGCCTCCGCCCACGGAAATCCGCATTCCGGCCCGCTCACCATTTCATTCTCCATATTATCATCCTCCTTATAATTCTTGAATAGTGTTATAACCGTTACAGCAGCGAGGCGATGCCGGACTCGCTGATCAGGGTGTAGACCTTGTTGCCGTTGGGCGTCAGCGACGGGTCGGGCAGCGCGAACAGGCGGGCGATGATGTCCTCCATCTCGCGGTTGGATAGTTTTACGCCGCGGCGTATGGCGCCGGAACGGGCCATGACCAGGGCCACCTTCTGACGCAACGTGGCGCCGGGCTGATATTCGTTGCCGTAGTTCACGGAATCCTCGGTTACGGAGTCAAGCACCCGCAGCAGCACATCCTTGGCTTCGTGGGCCTTGACCATCGACGGCACGGCGTTGATCTGCCAGTCGCTGTCGCTGAGATATTCCAGCGAGAAACCGAGGCTCTCCATGTTGCCGAGCACGCCGGCCAACGCCATCTGCTGGCTTTCGTCCAGAGTGACCTTCTCGGGAAACATCAGCGGCTGGGACACCACATCCTGATGTCCCGTGCGCTGCAGATATTCCTCGTACAGTATCTTGACATGCGCGCGATGCTGGTCTATCACCAACAGACTCTCCCCCTGCGTGGTGATGATGTATTTCTGGTTAAACTGAATGCATATCGCTCCCATTCCGGACGCCATGCCGGACGTGTCGAGACCCGCTATGGTCTGAGCAGGCTCGGGCGTTTCCATCCGGCTCCGGGGTGCGGGATCGGGATATATGTCGCTCCAGTTGCGCGTCACCTGCGTGGGCCGGTAGTTCTGCCCTATCGTGTGCCGCTTCACCTCCTCGAAGGGGTTGTAATCGGGCCGGAAACCCATGTCGGGAGCCTTGGGCATCTCGCCCTGCTGCAACGGACGCACGTCCAGCTCGTCGGAGTTGAAGTCGATGCTCGGCACGGCCGAAAACTTACCCAACGATGTCTTGACGGCCTGCGTCAGAATCGGCCATATCGCATTCTCGTTCTCGAACTTTATCTCGTTCTTGGTGGGATGGATGTTCACGTCGATAGTGTCCGGGCTCACCGTGAACACTATGAAGTAACATGGCTGCGTGCCGGGCGCTATCAGATTCTCGTAGCAAGCCGTTATGGCCTTGTGGAAATACGGATGGCGCATGTTGCGTCCGTTCACAATCAGATACTGCAGCGGATTGCGTCGGCGCGCGAATTCAGGACGCGATATGAAGCCCTCTATCTTCACTATCGGCGTATCGATGTCCACCGGCAGCAGATGGTCGCTCTTAAGCGTGTTTTTCCATATATCCTCTATGCGCTGGCGCAACGTGCCGGGACGCAGCTCTATCGTGCGCGATCCGGTGTCGATGCTGAGGCGCAGCTTATGGTTCACCAGTGCCAGCCGCTCGAACTCGCGCATGATGTTGCTCAGTTCCACGCTGTCGCTTTTCAGGAACTTGCGCCGCGCCGGCACGTTGAAGAACAGGCGCTTCACGGCTATCACCGTACCCTGGTCGGTGGCTATGGGCTGCTGGCTCTTTACCTTCGACGCCTCTATGACTAAGTGCGTGCCTAACTGCTCACCGCTCTTGCGCGTTTTCAGCTCCACTTCGGATATGGCGCAGATGGATGGCAGTGCCTCACCGCGGAAGCCCATGCTGTGAAGTGTAAAGAGGTCGCCGGCCTGTCGTATCTTGGACGTCGCATGACGCTCGAACGCCATGCGGGCATCCGTATCCGACATGCCCATGCCGTTGTCCTGCACCTGTATCAGCGTCTTGCCGGCATCGCGTATCACGATGCTGATTTCCGTGGCGCCGGCATCTACGGAGTTCTCTACAAGTTCCTTGATCACCGACGCCGGCCGCTGTATCACCTCTCCGGCCGCTATCTGGTTGGCCACCGAATCCGGCAGCAGCTTGATTATATCGCTCATAGACTATTTACCCTGCTTTTTGGCCGTGCGCACCATTCCCTTGTACTCCGACGGCTTGGGCGGGGCGGCCTTGATAGGCGACGCCTCGCGGAACCATTGCTCCAGCGCCTCAGGCACTTCGCCGAGCTCGTCTATCCAGCGTACCCGGTCGCCATACCAGCCACGCTGCGGCCTGAGCATGTCCAGCCAACGGAAGCCCTGCAGGAATTTCTGCGACTGCTTCACCTGTCCTATGGGCGTAACCGTTCCGGACACTTCGGGCCACATCTTGAGATGGTCCAGCTTGCCGTCCACGAAGTCGATGGTCAGATACGAGCTTTCGGCATTCACCAGCTTGTTGACCGTCGAATCCGATTCCTGCGGCAACACGATGGTCTGCACATTGCCTTCCACTTCCAGACGCTTTATCATCTCGTTGTCGATAAAGGCCTTCATCTTCGTTCCCGACAGCTGCTGGTAGAAGTCCTCGTCCACATGCTCGCCGAGTATGCCCGATTCGGGCAGGTATGCCCAGTCCACAGTCGAGTCATTCAGGTGCAGGTCGATGCGGTTGCCCATCACCTGACGCTCGCCGCTCCATACCAAAGGCTTGCGCAGCATGTACATCATCGAGTCGTGCTGCACGTATATCATGGTGTCGGCCACGCCCTGCGCGTCCTTGTTGAAGAAACGCGCCTTACCGATGGCCTTGGCCACGTGAAAGTCCTTGGGTATCATGAAGGCCGAGTCGCGGCCCAGCTTGTCGAGCCTGGGTCCGGGCGGTGCCGGAGGCACCATGTCGACGGCAGTAAGGCTGTTATGGGAAGCCGAGTCTGAAGGGGTGGTAAGGTCTTTAAGGTCCTTAAAGTCCTTAGAGTCCTTAAGGTCCTTAGGGTCCTTAGGGTCCTTAAGGTCTTCGGAAGTATAGACGCTGTCGGGGCTTTCTGATGGCTCAGATTCCGATTCTGACTCCGGGGGCGCCGGCTGTATGCCCCAGCCGGGCAATTGGAACTTGTACGGCAGCAGCGACAGCACCACGGGCATCGAGTCGGCTATCTGCTGCAGCGACTCAAACTGTGCGAGTCGTGCGCGTGTGGCGGCCGACAGCATGTTGTCGAGTGAATCGGGCCACACCATCTCCTGCACTATGTACGACAGTATGGTGTCGGCTCGCAGGAACAGCGAGTCGGGGCGCGAATATTCTATCAGCAACGGATACTCCGTGGCCATGGCCGTGCGTGTCGAGTCGTTGTACTCGCCGTAGCCTCCTATCAGCTGCACCTTGCGCGCGGTGTCGGTCAGCACCATAGGCTGCTGGTGCTTGCTCTTGTCGCGGAACATATACGCACGGCTCAGGCGTGTCAGCTTGTCGTAGATTATGGAATCGCCCTCCAGCCATGTCACGTTGTTTGTGCTGTCGCGGTGCGTGATGGTGGATCGCGACGTGAGCTGCGCATGGTCGGTCTGCGTGTCGTACCATCCCTTGGTGGTCACGATGGTGTCGTTGGCACCCTCTATGACTGTATGGGTGTTGATGTCGGCTATATGTGTCTCGGTGTTGTAGTCCAGCTCGCTGGTGCGCAGCTTGTAGCCGTCCTTGTTGTTCACCAGCTTGACGTCGTCGCGGAACTTAGCCTGCTTGGTGTTCGGGCTGTATTCGCCGTAAATCGAGGTAAGCGTGTTGACGTCATCCTGCAGCACACCGCCGGTAGTGTACCATCCGCGCTCGTTCATCACGTCATAGTCCAGCGAGTCGGTCTTCAGGTTGACGGTGCGGTTCTTCAGCTCCACCTTGTCGCGCGAGGGGCCGCGCACCAGCGTGGCATGTTTCTCCAGGCCGTCGTAATACAGCTTGTCGGCATACACGAACAGCGTATCGCCCTGGCGCATTTCCACATGTCCGAAGGCATCCATCGAGTTTTTCTCCGGATAGTAGTAGGCCGAGTCGCAGAACATCCACATGCCGCCCTGACGGAACTTGACCGTTCCCTTCACTATCTGGAACTCCTCGTACTCGTTGGCGGGACGGAACAGCGAATCGGCGTGTTCCAGAAACACCTTGTCGTCCTGAAACCTGTTGACGTCGGGAATCTGCGGCTTGATCGGCTCGCGGGGTTTGGGACGGGTATAGGTCTCGGTCTTGGGTGTCTTTTTGGCAGACTGCGCACGGGCGTCGCCGATCCAGCTCCACGCCAGACTCAGCAGCGCCAGCGCCACCATCAATACTATCGCCTGTCTACCCTTCAGCATCTTCAGATTGTTTTATCCGTCACGCTCACTTTATCCAGCCTTCGTACTGGAACTCGCAGCCCTCCCAACCGTCTGTAATCTTGGTGTACGTATTCTTTATCTTCTTCTCAATCCAATCCTTCAGGATCCGTTGCTTCTCGTGGCCTTCATACATGCTCTTGATCATGTTGAAGTCATCGGCCAGCGTAGCCTTGTGGCCCGGAATGCGTTTGGTGAGGCGCACTATGGACACCACGTCGCGGTTCTTGCGCGGATCCTTCATTATGAACGCTTCCGATATGTCGCCGGGTTGCATCAGCTCCAGTTTCTCGGCTGCTTCGGCGGGGAGGTCCTGCATCTCGAAGCGGTTGCTGCCGGTTTTCGGATTGATCATGATTCCCTTATTGTTCTTCGTATCCTTGTCCTGCGACACATAGCGGGCTGCCTCCTCGAACGAGAACACGCCTCCAACTATCTCCTTGCGCAGCGAGTCAAGACGCACCACGGCGGTGTTCAGGTCCTTGGCGGCCACTTTAGGGGTAAGAAGTATGTGGCGCACGTTCACCTGGTCGCCGCGCTTGTCTATCAGCTGGATTATGTGATAGCCGTACTCGGTCTCCACGATACGCGACACCTTCTTGGGGTCGTTCAGGTTGAATGCCACGGCCGAAAACTCAGGCACGAAGTCGGCACGACCGTGATAGCCCAGCTCGCCTCCCTGCATGGCCGATCCGTCCTCGCTGTATGCGATGGCCAGGGTCGAGAACTCGGCCTCACCCTTGTTGATTCGGTCGGAATATTCGCGCAGACGAGCCTTGATGTCGTCTATCTCCTGCTGCGGAATCTCGGGATTGATGGTGATGATCTGAGCCTCCACCTGCATCGGCACGTAGGGAATGCTGTCCTCAGGCAGCGAGGCGTAATATTTCTTCACCTCGTTGGGCGTACCCTTCACGTTCTTGGTCAGCGAGTTCTGCACCTGCTCGATGATGTAGTTGTTGCGCATCATGTCCATCAGCTGCGTGCGCAGCGCCGGCATGCTCTTGTGGAAATATTCCTCGACTTTCTCGCGCGAGCCGAGATTGGCCACGAAGTAATCAATACGCTTGTCCACCTGCGAGGCCACCTGGTTCTCGGGAGCCTCCACGGTGTCTATCTTGGCCTGGTGCAGAAACAGCTTGTCCACGGCCATACGTTCGGGAATGACGCAATACGGATCGCCGCCCAGATTCACGCCCTCCGAACGCAATTGCGAATACTGCTCCTCGACGTCCGACTTGAATATAGCCTCGTCGCCTACTATCCACGCCACCTCGTCCACCACGTTCTTCTGTATCGCCGCGGCTGCGGTCACCACGACCATCGCTGTCATCACGGCTCCTGTGGCCAGTTTCAACTTATTCATAATGTTTATCTTTTTTCTGTTTTCAGTGCCGAGATCTTTCCGGTCGCAGGGTCATACAATCCTTTGCGAAGGCGTCCTTCCTTGATCTCGTGTCTGTATATGTCGGAAATCATGTTGTCGCGGCGACTGGCGATGTCGGCCTGACGCAGAGTCTCGCGTATACGTTCGCGGGCGTAGTCCTGAGGCATCTTCTCGCCGCTCCCCACATATTCCGATATGTGTATGATATAGACCGAGCCGCCATAGCTGGTCTCGAAATCCTTGTTGTCCTGCAGAAACGCGTCGGCATCGAAAAACCGGTATGGCACCAGGTCGGCGACTTCGTGCCAGTCATGCCATCTGTCAAGGAAATACTCGTACTGCGTGGCGCCGCGCAGCCCCTTCTTCTCCATCCGGTCCAGCGAGTGGTCACCGGGAGTCTTCATCCATTCCCTGATGGCCGGCAGATTGGCGTCGTCCTCAGGCACCTTGACGAATATTCCCTTCACCACCGGCTCCTCAAGTATCATGGAGTCACGTCGCTGGTTCAGATACCTGTCTACGCGGCGGTTGCTTACGCCCTGGTCGCCGGTGCGATCCATCATGCTCAGATACTTGCTCAGTATCAAGTCATTACGATACTGCTCCACCATGCGGTCCACCTCCTCCATGTCGGGAATGTTGCGCTCGGCAAATTCCGTGAGCACCTGCCGCCGCAGCCAGGTCTCAACTATGCTGCGGAACATGGCCATGCTGTCGGCCGGCTCCAGACCACGTGGAATCTGACGCAACACGGTCTGAAGCATCAGGCTCGTATCGCCCACCGCAACCACCTCCACGTCACTGACTTCGGAACGCGCGGCATTCTTCCGGCAACCGCTCGTCGCGATCGCCAGCACCGCCAACAGGGGTATCAAAAACCGGCTGATTTCCCGTAAGTCCATATCAAGCTACAAATTTACGATTTTTTTGGAACTCCACAAAATGAAAGTTCCGGACCTGCCCGTCATCGTCAAGATGAACCGGGCATTTCCGGAACCATTATCAGGTATAGGTATGCTAATAGAGTCAGCGTAACTCCACCGCCGTTTGTTCTACGGGCAGTTTTCTTAGATAGTTCTTGAGATAAGCGTCAAAACCGGCCACCTCCTCTTGCGTTGCCATTATTTCGGTTCCCTTGTTGCCGGCGAATACCTCGCTGTCCAGCCATTCGTCGAGGGGCTTTGCAGCGCCGTTGTTCACCAGATAGGATGCGAGCAGGGCCATTCCCCAGGCTCCGCCCTCGCCGGCGGTCTCCATCACCGAGATGGGGGCGTTCAGGGCCGACGACAGAATGCGCTGGCCCACGCCGGGGGTCTTGAACAGACCGCCGTGACCGGTGATGCGGTCCACCTTCACATGCTCGTCATGGAACAGGATGTCGTTGCCTATCTTCAGCACGGCCACCGATGCGTTCAGGTTGGCGCGCATGAAGTTGGCCAGCGAGAACCTGTCGCTCACGCTGCGCACGAACAGGGGCGAACCCTCCGTGAGTCCAATCACGGGTTCGCCGGAGAACAGATTGTAGCTTACCAGTCCGCCGCAGTCCTTGTCGCCTGTCAGGGCGTTGTTGTACAGCTTGCCGTATATCTCGCCGATGTCGCACTTCACGCCCATCAGCTCGGCGAACTCGCGGAATATGCCCACCCAGGCATTCAGGTCGGAGGTACAGTTGTTGCAATGCACCATTGCCACGGGACTTCCGTCGGGCGTGGTGACCATGTCGATGGCCTCGTACGGGCGGCTCAGCTCCTTCTCCAGCACTATCATCGAGAACGACGATGTTCCGGCCGAGACGTTGCCGGTGCGCTGACGCACGGAGTTTGTGGCCACCATTCCGGTACCTGCGTCGCCTTCCGGCGGACACATCGGTATGCCGGCCTTCAGCTTACCGCTGACATCCAGACGGGATGCGCCCTCGGCGGTGAGTACACCGGCCTCGGCACCTGCCACCAATACCTCGGGAAGAATCTCGGCGAGTTTCCTGCCGAATCCCTTGCCGGCTGCCAATTCATCGAACTTGGCCACCATCGCGGCGTCATAATTCCGGGTCTTCGAGTCCACGGGCATGATGCCGGAGGCGTCGCCTATGCCTATCACCTTACGGCCTGTCAGCTGCCAGTGTATGTAGCCGGCCAGTGTGGTGATGAACGCCACATCCTTAACATGCGGTTCATCGTCGAGGACCACCTGATACAGATGCGACAGGCTCCAGCGCAACGGCATGTTGAAGTTGAACAGCTCCGACAGTTCCTTAGCCGCTGCTCCGGTGTTGGTGTTGCGCCATGTGCGGAAGGGGGCCAGCATCCCGCCGTCCTTGTCAAAGGCCATGTATCCGTGCATCATCGCACTGATGCCGATGGCTCCGAGCGTCTCGATCTCCACGCCATATTCATTGCGGACATTGGCGGCGAGGTCGGCGTAACAGGCCTGCACTCCGCCCCATATATCCTCTAATGAATATGTCCACAGGCCGTTCTCCAGGCGGTTTTCCCACTCGTGGCTACCCTGGGCTATCGGCTTGCTTTCGCCGTCGATCAGCACGGCCTTGATGCGGGTAGAGCCGAACTCGATTCCGAGTACGGCCTTACCCTGCTGTATTGTTGACTTGGCGTCCATCGCTTACTTGTTGAGCATGTAATAGACGTCGTTGTAACGCAACTCGCGCTTGAACTCCTGGATGGTGGTGTTCTTGTCGATGCGCACCATCTCGATGCCGGCCATCTCGGCGTAATCCTCCCAGAATTCGGGTGTCACGGCATAGCTGAAGCATGAGTGGTGAGTACCTCCGGCCAGTATCCATGCTGCTGCTCCGGTCTCGAAGTCGGGCATCGGAATCCAGAGTGCGGATGCCACGGGCAGCTTGGGCAGAGGCTTCGACTTGATGCACTCCACGTCGTTCACTATCAGGCGGAAGCGGTTGCCGAGGTCTATCACCGTAGCGGTGAGTCCGTTGCCGGGCTTGGAAGTGAATACTAAGCGTGCGGTCTGTGCCTTGCGGATACCGATGCCGAGGAAGTGAACCTCCAGGCGCGGTTTCTGTTCGGCAATCATGGGGCAAACCTCAAGCATGTGGGCCTGCAGGATTGCGCTCTGCTTGCCGTCGAAGTTCAGCGTGTAGTCCTCCAGGAACGAGCAGCCGCCTTCCATGCCCTGCGTCATATACCACAGCGTGCGGTACAGCGCGGCCGACTTCCAGTCGCCCTCGGCGCCGAAGCCGTAGCCCTCGGCCATCAGTCGCTGAGAGGCCAGGCCGGGAATCTGGTCGAAGCCCACGAACATCGGGTCGTTGATGTCGTCGGTTCCGAGGTCGTCGAAGTTGGTGGTGAAGCCCTTGGCGTTGTGAGCCTTCAGGCAGGCGCGGATAGCTAATTCCGCACGTGCTGCATTGTGCACAGACTTGCAGGCGACACTGCCCTCCTCCAGGATTTCGGGTGCGCAGTCATACTGGGCTACATATTCCTTGTACAGTGCCTCCACCTCGTCGTCGGTCACTTTTTTCTGATATTCCATCAGCTCGCTTACGGGCACATAATCCACGTGATAGCCCATGCGGATCTCGGCGTCCACCTTGTCGCCGTCGGTCACGGCCACATTGTTCATCTGATCGCCGAAACGAACGATGGTCATGTCCTGGGCATCGGCCCATGCAGCTGCCACGCGGCTCCACACGGCTATGTGCTTCTGGGTCTCCGCATCCGTCCAGTGGCCTACCACCACCTTGCGGCGCACGTTCAGACGGGCGCAGATGTGGCCGAACTCGCGATCGCCGTGCGCCGACTGGTTCAGGTTCATGAAGTCCATGTCCATGGTGTCCCATGGAATCTCGGCGTTATACTGTGTGTGCAGGTGCAGCAGCGGTTTACGCAGTGCCTGCAGTCCGTGTATCCACATCTTGGCGGGCGAGAATGTGTGCATCCATGTGATGATGCCCACGCACTTCTCGTCGTTGTTGGCGGCCTTCATCACGGCCTCGACTTCCTTCGACGAGTTGGCGGTACCCTTGTACACCACCTTGATGGGAAGGTTGCCCGACTTGTTCAGGCCGTCGACCATCTCTTTGGAATGTGCGTCTACGGCGATGACTGCATCGCCTCCGTACAGCAGCTGGGCACCGGTCACCCACCATATCTCAAGATTCTCAAACATAATATTCTGTTTTTTTAAGTTTTCTGATTATTGATTATTTTTTCTGTCCGTAGTATGCGTTGGGACCGTGCTTGCGGTTGAAATGCTTTTCAACCAACAGCGGATTCATGGTCAGGTTCGGATTGACCTGGAAGGCCACAAACGCCATCTTGGCCACCTGCTCAAGCACCACGGCGTTGTGCACGGCCTCGGCCGGTGTCTTGCCCCATGTGAAGGGGCCGTGGTTCTTGACCAGCACGCCGGGGGTGTGCATCGGGTTGATTCCCTCGAAACGCTTCACTATCACGTTGCCGGTCTCCAGCTCATAGTCGCCTTCCACTTCCCCGGCGGTCATGTCGGCGGTGCAGGGCACTGCGTTGTGGAAGTAATCGGCATGCGTGGTGCCGATGTTGGGCAAGTCTATGCCGGCCTGCGCCCATGCCGTGGCGTATGTGCTGTGCGTATGCACCACGCCGCCCACTTCGGGGAACGCACGGTATATGGCTAAGTGTGTCGGAGTGTCGGACGACGGACGGAGGTCTCCCTCCACCACATGGCCGTCTTTAAGGTCAACCACAACCATATCCTCGGCCTTCATGTCGTCGTAGCTCACGCCGCTCGGCTTGATTACTACAAGTCCCTTCTCGCGGTCTATGCCCGAAACATTGCCCCACGTGAATATCACGAGTCCGTGTCTCACCAGGTCCAGATTGGCCTGCAGCACTTCTTCCTTCAGTTTCTCAAGCATTATGTCTTAATCTTCTGTTAGTCTGTTAATTTTTCTTCTGTACATTCTGGCGCCGCGCCTCGAGCTGGTCTTGTCGATGATGTCGGTCTGCTCCACCCGTCCGGAATCGAGGATGCTTTTCCTGAAGTTCCGTTTGTCCACTTGCTGTCCCAACACCAGTTCGTAAAGCGACTGCATCTGGGTAAGGGTGAACAGCTCGGGCAGCAGGCGGAACGCCAACGGCTCGGTCAGGAACATGCGTCGCATCACCTCCCTGCCCTTGGCTATCATCTCGGGATGGTCGAAACCTAATTCGGGCAGCGAGTCAAGATTCACCCACACCGCTCCATGCTCGGCTATCAGGTCGTTGGACAGCCGCGAGGTATCAAGCAATGCGAAATACGCCACCGACACCACCCTCTCGCCCGGATCGCGGTCTATACGGCCGAAGGCTCCCACCTGACGCATATACACGTCATGAAGTCCCGTCAGTTCGTACAGCACGCGTTCCGCTGCGGCGTCGACACTTTCGTCGGGTCTCACAAATCCGCCCATCAGCGACCATTTACCCTTCTCCGGCTCGAAGGCGCGGCGAGTGAGCAATATGCTCAGCTTGCCGTCCTTCAGGCCGAAGATGATACAGTCCACACTTACATAGAAGCGGCTATGCGATCCGTAATATAGACTCATTTCCTATATATGATTTACCAGAAATAGATGTAGAATGCCACCGTGATACCTAAGATTATAACCGAATGTATCACATCCCATGCGTTCCAGCTCTGGCGCGTTATGGCACGCTGTTCGGCTGTCGAAGTTCCGAACACCAGTCCCTGTATCTGCTTGGGATCCGGAGCCTTGGTGCACAGCGACACGATGATGCCTACGGCACAGCATATCACCAGCATCCATCCGCAGAAGAACAGCCAGTTGGTCTCGAAGAATACATAGCGGAATATGCTGTTGCTTGGGTCTGCGTTGCTGTACCATACCTTAGCGCTCAGTCGCGTCATACCTATCAGCAGACCGGTGATCAGCGCCCACATACCGCCCTGGGCCGTGCAGCGCTTCCACAGGATACCCAACAGGAACGCGGCCGCGATACCCGGTGCGAGCACCGACTGCACATCCTGCAGATACAGATAGAGCACATCGCCCACCGAACGCATGATGGGAATCCAGAGGATACCTAAGATCACGATCACAACCGTAGCTGCCTGGCCGATACGCACCAGTTTCTTGGCGTCCGTATTGGGTTTGAAGCGCTTGTAGAAGTCGATGGTGAACAGAGCGGAGCTGGAGTTGAACAGCGAAGCCAACGAACTCATCAGAGCGGCCAGGATACCGCAGACAATCAATCCCTTGAAACCGGCCGGCAGCAGTTTGGCCACGAGTGTGGGGAATGCGGCGTCCGAGTTGGGATTGCCGTTGGGCAGCAGAGGCAGGAACGAGCCCTGAGTCTGATGCAGCGCGAAGGCAATCATGCCCGGAATCAGGAACAGGAACACGGGCAGCAGCTTGAGGTAGGCTCCGAAGATGGTGCCTCGGCGCGCTTCCTTCTCGTTCTTGCCCGACAGCACGCGCTGAACGATAAACTGGTCGGTACACCAGTACCAGAAACCGATCACGGCCGAACCGATAAGGGCGCCGAGCCAGGGATATTGCGCGTCGCGGTTGTCGCGAATCAGGTTTGTCATCGTGTCGCCGTATTCGTTCACCTCGACGGCCGAGCAGATGCGCATCATCTCGTCCCAGCCTCCTAATTCCTTAAGTCCGAGCACCAGGATCACGAGCGATCCGAGCAACAGGATAGGCGTCTGCAGCACCGAGGTGTACAGCACGGATTTCATACCGCCGAATATGGTATATACGGCTGTTATCAAAACAAGGCCGATGGCGGCAATCCAGAAGAAGTCGATGCCCCACAGCGAGTCGATGCCGAACACCTGCTGGAACACGAGTCCGCCTGCATAAACGGTCACGGCCACCTTGGTCAGCACATAGCTGATAAGGGATATCAGCGACAGAATGGTGCGCGACGCGGGATTGAAACGACGCTCCAGGAACTCGGGCATCGTATATACCATCGAGCGGCTGTAGAACGGCACGAACACCCAGCCTAATATCAGGATCATCCAGCCCTGGATCTCCCAGTGGGCCATCGCCATCCCCGACGATGCTCCGGAGCCTGCGAGTCCGATCAGATGCTCCGATCCGATGTTCGAGGCGAAGATAGACGCACCGATGGCTATCCATGTCGCATCCTTGCCTCCGAGGAAGTAGTCCTTGGCATCGCCCTGCTTCTGACGGGCCACCCATACCACAATGCCGATCAAGGCTATGAAGAAAAGCCCTATGACCAGCCAGTCCAAAAATGCCATATAGAAATCGTTTATTTCAGTTAGGTTAGATATTTCTTATACTCGGTCCAATCACTTCTGCACCGAGAACTTGAAGATGCAGTGCGAGTGGTACATCTCGCCGGGACGGAGCACTGCTGACGGCCATTCGGGTTTGTTGGGAGTGTCGGGATATTTCTGTGTCTCCAGACAGATGCCCGTGCGCTGCTGATATACTATGCCTCCCTTGCCCTTGACGGTGCCGTCCAGGAAGTTGCCGCTGTACACCTGTATGCCGGGTTCGTTGGTGTAAACCTGCAGACGGATGCCGCTGGCGGGACAGAACAGGTTCACGACCTCCTTGGTGTCGTCGCCGTCGGTGTCGAGCACCCAGTTGTGGTCGTAACCGTTGCCGTTCTTGATCTGCTCGAAGTCACGCTTCTCTATCTCGGCGCCCACAAGTTTGGCGTTGGTGAAATCCATCGGAGTGCCGGCTACCGGCAGGATCTCGCCTGTGGTCATGTATGTGCTGTCCACCGGAGTGTAACGGCTGGCGTTGATGGTCAGCTGCTGGTCAGTCACAGGCTTGTTCGCATCGCCCGACAGATTGAAGTAGCTGTGGTTGGTCATGTTGATTATTGTCGGCTTGTCGGTAGTGGCGGCGTAGGTTATGTCCAGACTGTTGTCCGACTTCACCGTGTACTTCACCTGCGCCTTCACGGTGCCGGGGAAGCCGTTGTCGCCATCCTTCGACTCTATGCCCAGTACCAGCGTCGAGTCGTTGCACTCCATCATCTTATACACACGGTACTGCCATCCCTTGGTACCCATGTCGGTGCCTCCGTGCAGACAGTGGCCGAAGTTGTTGCGGGGCAGCTGATATTCCGTGCCGTCGAGAGTGAACTTACCCTGGTTGATACGGTTGGCGTAACGTCCTATGGCTGCGCCGAAGTCGGTCTGGTTGTTCTCGGGGAAATAAGCCTGCACACTGTCGAAACCAAGTACGACATCCTGCATTTTGCCGGCCTTGTCAGGCACCATTATCGACACGATGCGGCCTCCGAAATTGGTGACGCACACCTCCATGCCGTTGGCATTCTTCAACGTGTACAGCGCCGTGCTGTCGCCGTCATATACGCTCACGAAGTTCTGGGGATCCAGTCCGGATGCCGTCCTTACATCCTTGGTTGTACCACTTACACAGGAGCTTACCACGGCTCCCGCCAGCAGCGATGCTGTAATCAGTAGGTTTCTCATGGCTGAAAATTAGTGTTAATTGTTTTATGGGTGTAAAATTAACACTCATTTCCCTCCGCTCCAAATAAATTTTTATGTTTTACAACATATTTCCAAAATAATCAGGGGCGCACCGCCCGGCACGCCCCTGTTATAATCCTATTTTGTAATTCGTCGGTATATTTATTTCCTGTTGACGGATTTCAGCACCTTCCGGTTGACCTTCACGTCGTATTTACTGCGAAGCTCGTTCTCCCATTGCTCCTGGAACATATTCTGGTAGTCGCTGGTGACCTGGCCCTTTACATCGTTCATTTCTTCGGGCACGTTCAGTATACGCTTGTTGAGCATGAAAATCACCGGATATTTCTCAATCGAACTCTTGGTGACGGGACCGTCGAAGGCTACGTAATCCACCATCGCGTTGCTTCCTTTGGGAACCAGTATCTTCTCCGTGACTACCTGGCCTTTGAATTTCATGCGGAGCGCCGGAGCGATGTCATCCTCTTTCAGATTCTTTGCAAATTCCTTTACAGCCGCTGCTACCGAATCATTTGCCGCCTGCACGAAGATACCCTTGGCATGAGGCTTGTCCCACTTATACTTGAAACGATTCTCTGCGAAGTACTTCTCCAGTCCGGGAATGTCCTTGGCTGCCTTGTCCCACACTTTCTGAACGCTGACCTCATACAGCAGGCTTCCGTCCACATATTCCTTCAGCAGATTGCGGTAGTCGGGTTCGGTCTTGGCCAAAGCGTCCTCCTCGAGGCCGGTGAGCACCCCGTTCATCCATGAATCCAGGTTGGCGTCGATTATTTCCTTGGCGACAACGGGATTCGACTGTTTGGCGCCGTTAAACTTTGCCACGAAATCAGCCACGGTGTATTTGTTGCCGTCGGCGGTCATCAGTGTGATGTTGCCGTCATTGCCCAGCCATTTTGCATAGAACAGGGAGTCGATACCGTTCTCTGCTACGTAATCGTTCACAGCCTTAAAGTTAGACTGGTTTATCTGCGCCTTATGCTTGGCGGCGAAACGCTCGGTCTGATGTTTCTGTATCAGCTTGTAACGCTCGTCCTGCGGACTGCTCATGCGTGCCAGGGTCTGCTTCTTGATGGCTTCCTTGGGCTGCGGGCCGCGCTCGTCCTGCTTCATTATGATATGATAGCCGTACGCGGTGCGCACAGGCTTGCTGATCTCGCCCTTCTTCAGCGCAAAGGAGGCGGAGTCGAATTCCTCTACCATCTCGCCGGCACCGAACCAGGGAAGCTGGCCGCCCTGACGGGCGCTGCCGGGATCCTCGCTGTTGACCGAGGCTATTTCGTTGAACTTATCGGGATTGGCCGTCACAACCTGATACAGACTGTCAATCTGAGCCTTGGCACGGGCCCGGTCGGATTCCTGACGGGCCAGTTTCAGGATGTGCGACACCTTGACCTTACCGCGTGCGTCGCGTTTGTGCCCCCCTTTCAGTATGTGATAGCCCTGAGGACTCTCAATGACATCGGAGATTTCTCCTTCGGGAGTGCCGAACGCCGTCACCTCGAAGCTGTATGGATACTGACCGGCTATGATGTAGCCCATCGTGCCGCCATGCATGGCGCTGCGTTTGTCCTGCGAATACTGTCGGGCCAGCGCCTCGAAGTCGCCGCCGTTGTCCAGCACTTGCTTCAGGCTGTCGGCCTTGGCCTTCATGCGCACGTTCTGTTCCGGCTTCGGGCTCTTGAAAAACATTATATGCTTGGCCTCGGCCTCCTTGAGCGAACGTGCGTATGCTTCGTCCACGAGCTTGTTCAGATACACTGAATCCGCCAGATACGGCAGGGCCAGATCGTGCTTGTACTGCTCGGTCTCCTTGCGGAACGAGGCTACGGTATCAAGTCCCGCGGCCTTGGCGTCGGCCACCTTCATCTTGTACAGTTTGAACATCTCCACATATTCGTCAAGCGTCTGCGGATTGATCTGCTGCTGACTGTTCTTATTGTACAGATACTCGAACTCCGACTTGGTCACGTCCTCGCCGTTGATGGTCATGATTACCGGGTCCTTGGCGGCAAACGCTGCCAACACGGCTGCCAGGCCCATTCCGGTCAATATCGGTTTTTTCATCTTAGTTGTTAAGAATGTTGTTTCTTTGTGTGCGATATGTGTTAAGCACTGGGTTGTGATTCCCCACTTATCTTAAACGAATTCTACATTAAATTATTTTTAAAGCGCGCCCGCAAATTTGCGAACGCGCTTTATTAAGCAAATTAATCAGGATGAATCAACGCACCATCACCTTGACGGCTTTCGTTCCGACGGTGACGATGTAGACTGCGCCGGACACATCGACACGGGCATCGCCACGGCCTGTGTAAACCACGCTTCCGTCCACGCGGCTGATGCTTACCGGGCTGTCGCCGGCATTCTCCACCACGATGGTGCCGTCACTTACGTACACCGATGCGCCGTCCACGCCGATATTGCCGACAGACGAGTACTTACCGGCGCTCACTGCCTGGCAGGCTGCGGACTCGCCACGGTCGTACACTGCCGTCACCTGGTAGTTGTACACCTCGTTGGCAGGCACGTTGTCCTTGAAGTTGGTGTCGGTCACGGGCTGCTCGTTTACTCGCTTGCCGTCACGCCAGATGTTATAGCCCAACAGGTCCATAGCCACCAATGCTGCTCCCTTGGGACTGTAGGTAACGTCGTCCACGCAAAGCATGATCTGATAGATCGAGGTGCAGCGGATGGCGAAATGCCTGGCGCCTTCCGGAAGGTCTACCTTGCACTCCGTCCAGGCCACCGGCACGTAGGGATAGCTGAATGCCTCCTCGAAATCCTTGGGATCAGTGCCGCTCATGGAATAGAGCACCTCGATACGGTCGCCGCCGTAGAAATTGGTGTATGACTTAGCCCACAGCGAGATGGTCTGCGCCTTGCCCGACAGTTCGGGCGAGATCAGCCAGTCGTCGTTGGTGCTACGGTCGGTCAGATAGCATGCGCCCATGAATACGTTGCCGCCATGAGCGGGATCGCAGTTGTTCTCCGTGTCGTTCACGGCCAGCCAGGGTGCCGGGCTTTCGTCCTTGACCAGTCCGGGGAACTCGATGTTGGACGAACCGCCGAATCCGATGGCTCGGCCGTCGCGGTCCAGGTTGATCCAGCCGGCTATGTCCTTGTCGCCGGTCTTGTGGCCTTCGAATCCTTCGGTCACGGTCTCGAGCGGACGGGTGTCCATATCGGGAGCTGTCCACTGGAGAATCACCTCGGTCTCGGAAGAACGATCGGCCTTCAGGGCCGTGGCGACAGGCAATTCAGGCTTGATCACCGTCACCACGGCGGCCTTGCGGCTGCAGTTGTCGGCTTCGTTCTCATCGCCTGCGATCACAACCTTTGCTTCGTATTCCACGATATCGCCGGCTGTCTGCGGAATCACATCCGTGAATGTAACGCTGCCACGCTCGCAGATGCCTAACTCCTCGCCTGCGATTTCGTCGATCTTCTCTCCGTTACGCATCAGCTCTACGGTATAGTCCTTGGCGGGCTTGAGGGCGGCGTTCATGAATCCTACGGTCACTTCCACCTCCTCGTTCAGACCGGATTTGGCCGGAGCCGCTATGGTAACGTTGTTCATGTCCACGTCAGCCATGCGCTGCAGGGCCAGACGGTCTATCAGGGTAAAGGTGTGCGATACGGTGCTGACCAGCAGGGTTATCCTTACTGTCTTGCCCAGGAACGGCGTCATGTCGACGGCGCATACCTGCCATCCGGGTCCGTCGGGACCGGCCGTGAAGGTATATAGATGCTGATACTCCGGATTGTCGTCGGTGCGGATCAGGACGTCGATGGTGTTGCGTCCCTGAGGCATCAGGAAGTAATAGAACGTGAACACGGGGTTCTCCAGTTCCTTGGGCACGGCGATGCGTCCTGTGGTCAACGCGCCCTGCGTACCGGAAATCTGCGAATTGAAGCCGATGAAACCGTTGTCATGGTCCACGGATTCAACTCCGGCCAGATCGTCGTCGTAGAACAGTTCCCAGCGGCCGTAGCTGCTTGAGGCCTCGGCTATCAGCAGCGACGAAGGCTCGCCCTGGTTGATGCTCTCCACATAGGGAGTGTTGTATGCATTGCCGAGAAGCAGTGTCTTGGAGGCGGCCCAGTTGTCGCTGACGCCTTCGGCCGTGACTGCCTTCACGCCATATACGGCCATCGTCTGCTCGCCATCGGTGACCTTGTCGGTATATTCGGTAGTTTTCAGGTTCTCGGCCACGATCTCGTTTTCGCCGCCGATGTTGCGGACTATGGCATACCGCACGTTCTGGGCGTTCTTGCCGTTCTTATCCTTTTCAACCGCGGTCCAGGTCAGCTTGACCGTACCCTTGGTCTCGGTCTCCTCGGCCTTCAGCTCGGCCACGTCGGCCGGAACCGTCATGCCGACATAGCAGCTGACAGTCGTGGGATTGCCTGCGCCGTCATTGTTGTACGGAGTCACGGTATATGAGTTGTCACCCATAGCCGGTTCGGAATCGAGCCACTTGAACGTGGAGCCTGTCAGGGGCACGTCGGCCACCATCAGGTCGCCACGCTTGATTTCGGCGCGCGTCATGCCCATCAGGGCCGTGCCGCCCATATTTTCACGCGGACACGTGAATGACAGGGTCACCGACTTACCGCCGTCCACGTCGGGAGTGGCTGCGAGGTTGATCACTTCCTTCGGAGCACCGGGAATGATCGGAGACGTGATCTCGAATCCTCCCACGCGGAGGTTGTAGAGTCCTGCATTTCCCTTCACCGATCCATCGTCCTTGTTGCAGTGATGGATGGCAAGGTAATATACACCGTCATGCTCGGGCATGAACGATACGGAATATTTTTCGCCGGTCTCGCCACGGTTCACATAACTTGCCACCTTGGTCAGAGCGGTATTTTCCATCAGCACCTTCTCGTTGAGGCCTTCTTCGGTGGGAGCCGTACCCATCACGACACGTATTTCGGGATTACCATAGGCACTGCCGTATTTTCCGGCCGTAAAGTTGAAGGTATAGTAACGACCACCATAAAGGTACACCTTGGGGAACACCAGATAGCTGTTCTCGTCGACACCACGCCAGTGCGCATGATTGATCCATTGGGGTGATACCCATGACCAGTCGCCGTGCTTCTCGGCCAGATCCAGCACCTGGAATCCGGAGAGGGCGTCCTTCTTCGTCGAGTTCGTGTATGAAGTGAGGTCGTCCGACCAGTATGGATAGATGTTGCCGAGGCCCACCTTGTCTGTCGAACGGATGTTGGATGCCTTTACCTCTCCCAGCAGAGCCTGACATGTCCAGTAATACTTGGCGAACTCCTTGGGCTCGGCCATTTCTTCCTCGTACGACGTGGCGCCGGGATCGGTGATTACCTGTCGTCCCTCGGGCATGAACGTAAGGATATACTGCACCGTGTTGGGGTCGATGTCGCCGCCGTTGGAGCCTGTCGTCGAATGCGCGCCCCAGGTCAGCTTCCATTTGCCGTCCTCGTATACGCCCTTGAAACTATACGGGGTGTCGGGAGCATCCGGACCGAGATACTTCGTGATCGTCTTGGTCCAGGGACCGGTGCCCGCCTCGTTGGTGCAGCACACCTTGATGTCATATCTTGCTGCAGCCGGCAGGGTGACGGTCTCGGCCACATGTTCGCCGTATGCCGCAGAACCGGTGAATTCCTTGGACTCCTTTTCGCCGGTCTGACTGTTGGCCGTCCAGGTAAACATCACCTTATACGCCAGGCGTCCTTCGGCCGGCTCGTCGTCGTAGGTCATGGCCGGGATGTCAAATTCCACGGCGCCGGTGAGCGATCCCTGCGGGAAGTTCACAGTCATGTTCTCGGGCATGGCCGGAGCCTTGTCCCTGGCCTCGCGCGGCGGGAAATAAAGGTTGGTCAGCTGCAGAAGCTGCGGAAAGTCATAGACCTTCGTTCCGACAGCCGTAGCAGGATCTATGCGGTAGAGCGACGAACCCTCCTCATTGACCGTGACGTAGAATATCATTCCCGACAGCTCGTCGTAGGCAGCCGTGGTGCGGAATTCCGACTTGGCGCCGGTATTGCCCACCTCTGTGAACTCGCCGGTGGTCTTGGCTACCTTGTACAGCTTGCCGTCGGCGTCAATGGCATAGTACTGTCCCTGGTCGGAGCAGGCCACGCCGCGCACAGCTATCTGAGGCTGCGCTATCAACGTGAACGAAGGCACAGTCATGTCAAGCATGTACCAGCCGGTGTTGTCGTTGTTGGCGGGTAGCTTGGCCATCCAGCCGTACACCACATTATCCTGCGTCGGGTCGTACGCCGTATCGTACATCACCACGGCTTTGGACGTATCGAGACGGCTGGAACCCCATGACATCCAGGTGTCGGCGTTGTACATCTGCCAGTTCACGCTCCAGATCTGCGTAGCGTCGGCATTGCCGTTCACACCGTTGGCGATATAGTTGTTGCCTACGTTGAAGCATCCGTAGTAGTCGTTGCTGATATATCCCAGCGCCCGCTCAAGCTGCTCGTCGGGAGCGGTGGTCATCGGCAGCTTGGCCACATAGTTCTTGGTCTGAAATGCCGTGCCTATTGTGCCCTCGAACTGCACGGCGGCGTAACCCACCTTGGACATGGCCACGAAATCAGGCCTGCCCTGGGCCTTCTGCATGTTGCCCGGATTGCCGTTCGGAAGTTTGCGGGTCTTGAGGGTCCGTCCTCCGTACACTTCCGAGAGGAGGCGACCGCCAAGCCGGATACCTTCGGTTTCCGTTGCTCCGACGTTGGTTCGCTCGAATACGTTGCGTTGAGGCCGTGCCTTGCCTCCGCTCCATTCAGTGGAATGGTCGGGGGAAGCAGCACCTACATCCGTGGTCCGGCCCGTCATGGTCGGAGTGACGACCGTGGCCATACCGAGCAGCGTAGCGATCATCATTGATCGAGTAATAATACGCTTTCTCATACTTTTTAGATTAGGTTTATGTTGGTGTGTGTCGATTCGGTCCAATAAAGGTTCCGTACGTATATCAATTCGTATATCAATTAGTATATCTATAGGACATTGATGGTCACAAAGATAAGTTACATTAATTTTCTTTACAAATTTTTAACACATTCTTTTCCGTACGCCAACTCCATTTGACCATTATTGTCCTATATCGACTAATATCATTGACAGATATTCATAAAATAAGTGTTCCCTCCTTGCGGTTTGCAATCGGGGAACACTTATATAGTATATTATTGGCCCTGTTGGCCCTTTTATCAGAATCTATTCCTTAATTACCCATATCGGAGATGAACTTGACGCGGGCCAGGCGGATGGTCTCCTCGTCGTAATCGGCGCCTAATTCCTGTATGGCCAGCTCTATGTCGTCCTCCTCCAGCTCCATGAAGTAGCTCTTGAGATCCTCCTGCTGGTCTTCGTCCAGGATTTCGTCTATAAAGTACCGGATGTCAATCTTGGTGCCGGCTTCCACTATCGATTCCAGCTCCGTCAGGAATTCATCGAACTCCAGCCCGAGACTGTCGGCCAGCTCGTCAAGGTCCACGCGCCGGTCTATGGCCTGGATTATCTGTATCTTGGTGTTGCTGCGCTGGGCCACGCTGCGCACCTGTATGTCGTCGGGACGCTCTATGTCGTTCTCCTCCACATACCGCTGTATCACCTCCAGGAATGCCTTGCCGTACTTCATCGCCTTACCGGCCCCCACACCGGGTATGGCCTGCAGTTCCTTGTCGGTCAGCGGATAAGTGGTGGCCATGGACTCAAGACTCTGGTCGCGGAACACCAAGTATGGCTTTATCTTGTGCTTGCGGGCCACGTCCTTGTTCAGCCCCGACAGGATGGCATACAGTTCCTGATCGGATGCCGAGCTGCCGCGTCCCTGCGGAACGTCGTTGTCCACTTCCGAATAGTCCGTATCCTCCACTATCTCGAACTTATCGGGCTTCATTATGAACTTATAGGCATGTCCCGTCAGTTTCAGTATTCCGTAGTTCTCCAGGTCGCGCTCCAGGTATCCGCCCACCACGGCCTGACGCACCAGTGTGTTCACCAGTTTCTCGTCCATGTCGGCGAGGGCCCCGAATTCCTCCAGCTGGTCATGGCCGTTACGCTTTATTTCGTCCGTGGCGCGCCCTATCAGCATGTTCACCACGTATTCCGACTTGAAATGCTGTTCCACGGCCGACACGGTCTCCAGCACGGCCAGCAGGCCTTCGGTCGCCTCAATCTTCTTCTTCGGGTGGCGGCAGTTGTCGCACTGGCCGCAGTTTTCCTCGTTATAGTTCTCGCCGAAATAGTGCAGCAGTATCTTGCGGCGGCACACCGACGATTCGGCATAGTTGGCCGTCTCCAGCAGCAGCTGGTGGCCTATCTCCTGCTCCTGCACCGACTTACTCTGCATCAGCTTGTCCAGTTTCTGCAGGTCCTTGCGGCTATAGAACGTGATGCAGTTGCCCACGCCGCCGTCGCGCCCGGCACGTCCCGTCTCCTGGTAATATCCCTCCAGGCTCTTAGGCATGTCGTAGTGTATCACGAAGCGCACGTCGGGCTTGTCTATGCCCATGCCGAACGCGATGGTGGCCACTATCACGTCCACTTCCTCGCTGAGAAACGCATCCTGGTTCTGAGCGCGCTGGTTGGTGTCCATGCCGGCATGATACGGCAACGCGGTGATGCCGTTGATGTTCAGCATCTCGGCGAATTCCTCCACCTTCTTGCGGCTCAGGCAGTACACTATTCCCGATTCGCCCGGATGCTGACGTATGTATTTTATTATGTCCTTGTCTATGTCCTTGGTCTTGGGGCGCACCTCGTAATAGAGGTTCTTGCGGTTGAAGCTCGACTTGAATACACGCGCCTTCAGTATTCCGAGGTTCTTCTGTATGTCGTGCTGCACCTTCGGCGTGGCCGTAGCCGTGAGGGCTATGATGGGGAACTGCCCTATCTCGTTGATCATGGGGCGTATCTTGCGGTACTCGGGCCGGAAATCATGACCCCATTCCGAGATACAGTGCGCCTCGTCCACGGCAAAGAATGAAATCTTTATGCTTTTCAGGAACTCCACGTTTTCCTCTTTGGCCAATGACTCGGGTGCCACATACAGCAGCTTGGTCTTGCCCGAGCGCACGTCCTCGCGCACCTTCTCGGCCGCGCTTTTCGACAATGTGGAGTTAAGGAAATGCGCCACGCGCTCATGGTCCACATATCCGCGGATGGCATCCACCTGATTCTTCATCAGGGCTATCAGCGGCGAAATCACTATCGCGGTGCCTTCCAGCATCAGCGCCGGAAGCTGATAGCACAGCGACTTACCGCCCCCCGTGGGCATCAGCACGAATACATCGCGACCCGACACAAGATTGTTGATCACATCGTACTGACCCTCCTTGAAGGCATCAAATCCGAAGTAATATTTCAGCGTCTCGTATATCCTTGTCTTGTTGTCCTGCTGATTCTTGTTTCCCATGATTGAATTTGAGGTTTGAGAAGTCTCTGAGCGTCACCCGATGCCATCCCTCGTTCGGAGAGATATCATATCCAATGTCTGACTGCTCCGAATACAAATTTAATAATTTTTTCTCAATCCGCAAACAATTACCACTCGATTCTATCCAAATACCGTGAATCATTTATCTCATTTATCTTGCTATAGTAAAAAACGCCCTTGATTATTACACAATAGCGTTTACCTCAATCACAAATTATTTTTGTTTAGTTACTTCTCTTTTTATTACAATCCCATTTTTATCTATCATATAAAAAGTGGGCAATATACGTGCCGTATATATTTCTTTCCCCAATATCTGACCTTTACTATCTTTATATATGTCAAAGCCACTAAGTTCATTCGCATATTCGGGGAATGCATTGTCTATAAAAAGGACAACGACTTTTAAAGCATTGGCATTCAGCATCCTTTTTATACTATCATCATTATGCAATCCTTTCAAGAACTCTTGACAATCTCCACATTTTGATGAAGCCAACACTAAAAGCACATCATATCCCTTATAACGGCTCAATAATACATCCTTGCCGTTCTGGTATGTCATTGCCAGATCGTAAGCATAATGTCCAACTTTATTTTTCTTCAAGTCTTCCAACCGTTTCCGAGGGATTATCTTATAAACATCCTGTAAGGGCGACGCAATGATTGAATCGAGCAAATGTTCAAATAATTCATCATTCCTCCATCTGGAATTGGGAGCTCCTATATACAAATCGAGATAATGGATAAGATTTGCATAATGATCTTCATTTGAATATGACCTCTTCAATAGAGTCGACATACATTTAGTACTGACATCTAAAGTGGCTTTTTGAGCTAAATACGATAATGCTTCAAGATTTCCTGCATCATAAAATATTGAATCCGATTGCCAATAACCATCGTCAAGCATATGCGCCATCATATAATCAGCCCTTTGCACATCTCCCCTGAGGGCTTGAGGCACTTTGGGTAGACGTATCACAGATGCACTGACGTTTGATATCAGTGATATGAAGAATGCTATGATGATTAATCTGTGCAAGATTAGAAAGTAAGGGTATATCCTATGTTAAAACAAAAACCTCTCTCAGTCCCATATTGCAAGCCGGCGTCAATGGAGCCCTTGGACAAATACCAGTTCGCACCTGTCGAGAATACTGGTTCAAATGAGCCGTCATATCCAGATTCGCTTATATTGGCCGAATATCCTAATCCTAAACCGGCATAAGGAATTATTTTGCTTTTTGGCATCCATTTAGATAGATACAGTCGAGAAGACAAATCATACATCATTTGTACAGAACTATCTTCTTCATAAGGTATTATCGCATTGATATAGATACCTAATCCTAAATCTATAATATTCTGCAACAGAAATGTTCCGCCTCGAGCATTTGCACCTAATGTTATGTTATCGCTTACACCGAATTGTCCGCCAAATGTCAGGAACCATCTATTCTTACCCAACCTGTCGAGTTCAACATACTTGTAATCGTTAAGATTATACTTTTTATCACCAAGATATGTACTGATCATAGACCCTTCTGACTCATACCACAATGTTGATCCCTCGGAGCTTTTCACCACAGCTCTTATTGCTTCAACACTTTTCATCATTGAAGACACGGCATCGCGTTTCATATCTTCCGTCATTGTATTATATCCAGGAGTCGCCTCAAGTATCAGACAGTCATCAACCAGACTTCCTCCGCTGAAACAAGAAGCAGGAGATTCCGCATGGTCGTTTTGGGAATTATTTGGTTGTGAGGCATTCACATTTGCGACAAGCCCCATCAATATTATTAATATATAGATACCCTTATTCATATATCAGAGCTTGAAATAGAACGTTTTTCCAATTGTAAATGTCAATCCGCAAGAGGCGCTTCCTCCAATGGGGAAATATGATGTCAACATAAGGTCTAGAGAGGATGTGCCTGAGCTATTTAAAAATGACATGCCAATTGAAGGAGTGATTGCGAATGATTTATCATATAATGCCAATCCTAAACCTGTCATCATTTTCCACCATCTGTAATAGCCCGTAACACCCACACTATAACTTGATTTTCCTTTATTCGGAATGCTATATGAGGCATCGAACGATGCAGAAAACGGTCCCTGGGAAACACCATAACGGGCTTGAACCGTAAAGCTCTTATTTCCATATCCGATTCCACCATATATATATGTCAGTATTGGTATGGAAAAGGACTTTTTGTTACCATATTTACGGGACTGCTTCTGTAGATATTCATATTGCGATGTCATTGCCTCCTTCGTCAGAGATTTAGATTCCTTTTCCGGTAAGGAATATCCTTTCTCAAACGTGGCGTAGGCCTGAGTATAACATTTTACATTTTCCCAAGCTGAGCTTGCCAACAAGTATCCTAATTGATCTTCCGGATATTGTTCCATAAAGGATGTTGAATATGCAAGTGCCTCAATTTTCCGATTATTGGAAATCAGATTCCTGATTGTTTTAATGCCATTTGTTTTGTCATTTATCGAAATAGCTGATTGAGCCGCATATTTTTCGTTTATTTCACATCCTTTCCCATTTAACCATTTCGGTGCTTTTTTACACCACTTATCAATATCGGCATCGGCCAACACATCAACAATTTCCTTATAGCCTGTCAAATAAAGCACGGAGTATATGTAAAATTCCGGAACGGGTTTCAGACTTGAGATATTGATAGCCAGATCAATGGTCATCAACGCATCCTCTTGAATCTGAGCCAACGCGAGAGCATATGCATATTCTCCGAGCAATTCTTCCGACACCTGCCGCCCCTGCAGACGCTTCCGCTGTTGTCTGTTAACAGCTTCGCAGTACAATTCCACGCTTTGGTTTAGATCCCCGGACATCAATGTCTCACGTGCACGATTGCGCAGTTGATTGTCGTCAAGATTCTTAGACAACCTTGCCGCCACGAATGTATTATGCGATTTATTAGGTGTTATTGCCATTGCGTTCAAAGCAATCACTCCCAAGGTCAAAATTAACAAAACCCTTTTCATTTTCGTGACACTATTTTGATTGGGACATTATTAGGTGCAAAATATTCTTTGTCAGAATCCTTTATCCTAAACAGTGAACTCTTTTGCCGGTGTAGAAATGAATCGGATGCCCTTAACCTTGATATATTGCCTTGCACTTTATCTTTATGGTATCCATATTGAGCACTTAAGCCCTTTACCATAGCGACCTGACTATGTTTAGCGAGACCTTCCATAGTTTCAACCGAATGTTGACTCCCGATTTCAAGATAGCGATCTTTTTTTGTTTTGAGGCTTGGGTTAACAGGATTTTTCATAAATACCGCGCCGTTAGACATAGCGGAAGTATTGGCATATACGTCTGCGGTATTCTTCAAACCATGGGCTAACCCTTCAGCTATACCGACAACATTTTCTCCTCTAGCTGTGTACACTTGTATTTTTGACTGTGCCTGAGGAGAAACGTCAAGATTATATGTCACAATCGCTTCTTTAGGAATGTGCTGAGGATTATAGGCGTAAGTCTTACATCCCGTCTTTAAACCAGCCAAGAGGGCGAGTCCCCCGCCAAGAGAATGTCCAGTTATTACCCATTTATCCTTAGGAATGCCTGAATTCTCAATCGCAGCAGCCAATCCTGTGGAATTGTCGTGTTGAGTGCTTACTCCAAGGATTGCGAATTTTGCATCAGCCCATAAATCATTAGGTCTTGTCAACTGTGTTCCTCTGAAACTTATTACATAATTATCTTTTGTAGCATCATAATATAAATCTGCATGGAATCCTGATAATTTGTTATTATATCCATTTAGCATATCCAGAATTTCTTGTATTTTGAGCTGATTAGCTTCCGGAATAGATGAAACATCTGTGAGAGGCTTGGGAATATTGAATTCACTAAGATCTTCATCTCCATACGCATCCAAAGCATATACAGAATACTCCAATGGTGTTTGGTATTCCTCATCGACTTCAGCCAAAAGATGTGGCTGTAACTTATCCAACACCGTATCTACAAATAGATTGTAATTGTCCACTACAGCCTGTTCTTCTAAGGTAAGATCCATTTTGTTGAGCAATTGATCGATATCCATCCCCGTAAGACGTTCATACTCATCTGAGAAATAATTGTAGAGCTCCACATCCGACATAGCAAGTGGATCCTTGGACATTAATTTCGCCGCTGTTGCCGATGCACCATTTACAGGATCTGATATTAAATGCCTTATCTTTAATGACAATTCGTCCTTTTCGCCCGTTGAACTTGCTTCATTAAGAGCTTTGTTGAATTGAGACATAAACGCTCCATCTCCTCCAGTCAAAATATAATCGACTGATGAAACAGGATCCTGCACCTCACGCATATAATTGTAATCCTCAACCTGCCCATTTATCTCCAATGCCGGATTCCCAACAGGAGGAGTACCTGGTATTGAAGATGATGTATTGCCCATAGACGACATATCTGTTCCTGTACAGGGTGTTGCGGTATAGTATATATTACATCCATATCCGTTGGCTTTTATACTCAGCACATTCGACCGAGTGGACTCACACGCGGCTCGCGTAGGGAAACTTGCTAATGAACCATACCGTGACAAGATACTTTGGGCCTGAGCTGCTGCCTGTTGACAGTGTTTAGAACCATCCCCGTGCAACGTAACGCTGAATGAATACTGCGCCACACCTATTTGCGTGAAACTTAACATAGCAAACACGCATAACCCTTTTATGAGTTTACATCGCTTCATAGATTATAGTGGTTTTTTATGTAATGCAATTAATTGTAACCTATAACATTTCTGTTAGTAATAGATTAAAAATGACAAGCATGAGCGTCTAACGACTGCTTCATTCTTCCCTGATTTGAAATTGGCGATTTCCTGTAAAGAATAAAGTCCGAAACGCTACTCTATATAAAATATGTCTGCATGCCGCTAAGCATTCTTTGCAAAGTTAACTATTTTTTCATTTATTCCAAAAAAATGTCAAGATAATAAAGCAAAAAGTTTACGTAGATTGGAATATGATTCTCCAGAGTTCCTAAAACATAACAAATCCTCCCGCTCCGATGACAGTAGGACTATCTAATGATGTTGTTTAAACAAATTTTATGATGAAATTTATTAAGATTTTGGAGCAGATACGTACAGAGTTGATATGAAACCAATTAATTTTTTTGTTCAACCCTCTTCGTATTATGCGATTTTACCGGTTTCTATTTCTGATTTCAGAAATTGAAAAATATAGACTGATCCTTGATAATATAGACCACATTCCGGATCGTTGAGCTTGGAGAATGTTTCAGAAGCGTATAATTCATCCAAAGCACGTCTTATATCCCAACCATATTCCTCAATCAACATATTAGCCAACTCTGAGGCAAGGCACTCTATTTGGAATTGTATGTCGTTACTCATAATACTATGCGATTCAAAAGTTCTATTGCCCGTGGAGTACCGAAGAAATATTGAACGGCATGATCTCCTTTGTATTTAAGTTCTTCAACAAGAGTGGCTGCTGAAAGATAACCCATTATAAAACGTCGAATCTGAACGCCAACCGTATCGTCAGCAATCGGTCCGATCACTATATCGTACGGATGCGCAGGTACATCGGAGTTATTTTTGCGATTCATTACCACAAAATCTGCCCATTCTTCGGAATATTCTTCAAAGATCTTAATTCGAAGTCCCAATTCAATGGCTTTGTTCTCGTCAAATTCAAAACAAGTCAATGTAGGTTCTCCTTCATTCCTAAATCGAGTGGTGCGTTTGGCCATGGCCATAGCTTGATCAGGATCAGCATTAAGGTAAAAACCTTGTCCAAAATCTTTCCCCCGTTTGCTCCGCCCTAAATCTATTTTTTCAATTGCAATATTGGAGCCGTGATAAAGTAGAATCATATCTTTCCTCCTTCTCGATTGCAAATCACTTGTAGGTCTGAAATCGCATCATCAATAGACAAGGTGTGTTCCGCACCATAGCATTCAAGAAGAAAATCTATACCGGAGTAGCGGCGTAAATATGCGTATGACTGTGCATTTGATAGCTTATGTCGTTGAGCAAAGGCCCCGACGCAAGCTACCACATATTCTATCCTATCAAATATATCTTTCTTATTCATTTTATACTTCTATTTTAGGTCCATCTAAAGATATACACCTGCAAATATACTCAATTATAACAACATTACAATAAAATCCGACAATAATTAAGGCATCGTTCCTTAAAAAAATTTTACAGAACGATGCCTTGCATTTCTTCTAATTTCACAATATTAACTTGCGAAACTTGGAACACTTCCTTATTTACAATCTTTACCGTGGGTCGATCCGGACAGCCAGAAATCTAACAGATTTACATAGATTTTAATTTACTTGATGCGCACGGATTTGTTCATCTCGTCACGGGTAATCCAAACTTCTGTATTATACGGATCGTTGCGTATTTGTTCGAAATTCGGAGAAGTCACCAGCTTCTTTATGATTGACAACCATTCGTCAAGCGATACGCCGGAAATGTCAGCATATTCTATTTTTTCTCCTTTCCATTTAAAGGAACTCATGTTCTTTTTCCCAATACTACCACCTAACATCGGAGGGATGGACTCAGTATTTACTTCAATTTTAAGTGGCGCATTTGGTGCCACATCCATTGAATCAAATCCGCCCATGGTCTGAATAAGATTCTGAATTGCGGTTCTTTCCTTATTGATTTCACCTAATGCGATATTATTGCCGTAATCATCCATATATTGTGTCACGACATCACCGCTTGGATATATAGTCATTACAGTGGTGCTGGTTATCCATTCACCGGCTTCATACCCCTCCTCCTTTTTTGAATACACATATACCTGAGGCTCAGTAATGGAATCTATGTCGAACAAATCCGTCTCTAAAGCCTTGCAATACTGCTTAGATATAAACCGCTTCGAGTCTTGGGGCCCTCCTGGTGAATATATCTCCCACCAGTCGCCGGCATCCTTTACCCAATATCGCTCACCTTTCGTGGCCGGTGATACCTCTTGTTTTTGCGTGTAGTCATCTCCATAGGTGACGTAATAATGAGCTATCCGATACTCTGTGCCCGCCCCCGAACGGATGTTGATATTGTTTCCTGTCACTTCGGCCAACGTATAGCCGTCGTATGTCACATTGACCTTTGCTGACACCGCCATTGAGAATGCAGCTATTAACAGCACTGTCAAACATTCTTTTAGAAATTTCATATTTGCAATTTGTTAGATAGTTTTCGCGCAGATGATAAAATCATAACGAATTCCCTCTCTAATGTATATTCTAAGTTAAGAAGGCGTCCCCGTCCTCCTGGGCGCCTTCTTTATTTGTTCCGAGTATCTCAGTCCTCGCTGCTGCTGTCCTGCAGTGTCCATCCGGTGTCCTGATACAGACGGAACGCGCAGTTCCTCACCAGGTAGTAATCCGGCTTGTTGTCGCCCAGCACGTAGCCGAACGGCGTGGCGTCGGTAAAGGTATATATCACCGTACATGTGGCCGCTCCTGCCTTGTACATATCCTCCGTGCAGCATACATCCATCACTTTCACCACCTTGTAACGGCCAAGCAAAACCTTGACGGTCTCGCTCTTGACGCGGTTCAGCAGACTCTTGTACTTGGAGTTCTTGTCTTTCGGATCGACGGCCGGAGCCTCCTCTGCCGGTTCTTCCTCAACGACTTCTTCCTCTGCCACGACCGAATCGCTGTCTACTGCCACTATTTCTTCGGCTTCTACCTCCTGCTCCTGTTTCGGCTCGGGCTTCTTTCCGGTCAGCTTATTGTATGTGTCGTCGGTCACGTTCATGTATTCCGGCAGATTCTCCTTATAGTCTTCGTTATGCTTCAGAATCTGGGCATAATCCTTACGCATCTCCGTGGGATGCTCTATCACGAACTTCTTGCCCTCCTCCGTCAGGCTGACGTTAACGAACACATGCGGGATTTCGCGGTCTGTATAGGAATAATGGCCACCGTTTTGGTAACGCATTCCATAGAAATAGCTGTAATGGGGCACCCATTTGCGGTCCTTTACAATCTCCATCACACCCTCGGCGGTATATGTCACTACGCCGGCGGCCTTGAGCCGGGCCAGCTGATCCATCACTTCGGGACCGGCCTCGTAGAAACCCGTCATAAATTCCTGTACCTGTGAATCCTTGGCAAAGAATGCTTCACGTTCCAGAGCCTTCTTGGCCGATGATTTGGACAGCGGGCCATCCTGTCCGCACGATGCCACTCCGGCAAGCAACAAGATCATGCAAGCCCAATAAGCAAGTTTTTTCATTCGTCTGATTTTTAAGTTAACTACTATTGTTGTTTTCTATGTGTCTCTTTAATTTTCAAGAATATCGCCTCATAAAAAAGTGTGTGCCAAGCATCGCAAAGTTAATTAAATTTTTATATATTCCAAAAAAATCGAGTAGGAGGTAAACACTAATCGCAGGTGTTTGTCTCCTGCTTTCGTGTTTACCGACCTCTCACACCACCGTACGTGCCGTTCGGCATACGGCGGTTCCTAACACGGGTGCAGTTTCTCGTAATATTCCATAAGGGAGGGATAGTGCGCCAGTTTCAACTTTTCCGTTGATATGGCTCGCGTCAATATGGGACTATGGACAGTGCGCCAATAACCCTTTCGGGTATTTGCCCACTGCCATGCCTGCCATTTGGCTATGCCACAGCGTTGCAGGTTCTTGAAGCGTGTCCGCACCCGTTTCCAGCATTTCCATATGCACATGCGTATGCGACTGCGCAGCCATTCATCTGTTTCTTTCAGAAAGCTGCGCATCTCGGCAAGCCGGAAGTAGTTTACCCACCCCCGGATTGTATAGGTCAGTTTCTCCTTGCGCTTCTCGTAGCCCCAGCCGTTACTGCGTGAGGTC